>Ga0114994_10001154_pt1 | contig 18851 bp, 18 predicted proteins | sample ArcticOcean_MG_C_9_FD_87043 | JGI IMG/M metagenome (GOLD analysis project Ga0114994, IMG submission 87043) | Marine microbial communities from western Arctic Ocean - ArcticOcean_MG_CB2_152 | ecosystem: Environmental > Aquatic > Marine > Oceanic | place: Arctic Ocean: Canada Basin | collected...
GAGCTTTAAATGATTAGAAATTTATTACCACTATTACTCTTATGTAGTATTAATTGCTTTTCTAACTTTTATTATTATTGTTGTAATTTTTTTTATAGATTAACTATTTGTTAACTAATACAAAAAATCTCAACATATTTTGTATTTAAATTAATTAGAAGTAACAAATAAAAATAGATACAAAAAAATATTAAATTTGTCGAGTATTGAAAATGTTTCTATATTTTATATTATGAAATTATTTTATTTAACTTTTATTTTGTTTTTTCTCTCGTGTACTTATAATGAATATACTGTTGGATGTATTGATAGTTCAGCGATTAATTTTAATTCATCTGCTACTGTGGATGATGGTTCTTGTATCTATGCAACTGTTGAGTGTACAACTTTAGATGAGTTTCCTAGCTATGAATTATGTATTCAACAAATTTTTAGCGAATCATGTGTTGGTTGTCACCAATATGGTAATGCTAATGGAGGCTTACAGTTATCAACTTATGATCAGATTAGAGAAGCAGTTATCAATAATGATGTATTAAATCGTATAGTTTTAGATGATAATAATCCATTATTAATGCCTCAAGGAAATAAATTGTCTGATTTACAAATATACCTTATACAACAATGGGTGTCAAATGGAGCTTTAAATGATTAGAAATTTATTACCACTATTACTCTTATGTAGTATTAATTGCTTTTCTCAGAAATATATTTCAAATGATGGTGAGATTACTTTTTTCTCATATGCTCCTATTGAAGATATAAAAGCTGTAAATAAAAAAGTTAGTGCTGTTTATAATAGTGCAGATGATAATATTGTTTTTCAATTAAATATTAATGATTTTAATTTTAGAAAGAAATTAATGCAAACTCATTTTAACGAGAATTATTTAGAATCTGATCTTTATCCTCAATCAACTTTTATTGGTAAGGTGATAGTCTTAGAAGGAGATAAGGCTAAAGTCAAAGGAATGTTAACTATTCATGGAGTTACAAAAGAAATTGAAGCAGATGGGACGCTTCTTAAAAACAATGAATCTGTAAAGATTTTATCTGAGTTTAAGGTTAAGCTAGAGGATTATAATATTTCTATTCCTACTATCGTTATGTATAAGATTGCTGAAGAAATTTTGATTAATATTGAAATAGCATTAAATTATAGCCAATGAAATTTAATTTATTTTTTATAATCTGTATGCTATATAGTAATATTGGATTTTCACAAGACGAATTATTATCGTTGATAGATGATAAATCATCTGAATACTCTAAATATGTCTTTAAAGGAACTAAAGTTGTTAATTCTGCATCAGTAGAAATGCCTGATGCTGGAGTATTGCAATTTATGATTCAACATAGATTTGGAACTTTAAATTCTGGGTTTTATAATTTCTATGGTTTAGATAATTCGCAAGTTAGGATGAGTTTTGATTATGGATTAAATGATAGGCTTTCTGTTGGGATTGGTCGGAGTTCATCTTTGAAGGCAATTGATTCAAATGTAAAATATAGATTAATTAGACAAAGTAAAGGGGTGCAAACATTTCCTTTAACTATTTGTGTTAGTTCAAGTATTGTATTTAAACAGTATTTAACATCAAATTCAGAAAACAATAATTTTCTATTTTCAAACCAGTTCTCATATAGTCATCAAATATTATTAGCTCGTAAATTTAATAGACAAATTTCTTTCCAATTAAGTCCTACATTAATTCATTACAATTTATTGCCAATAGATCAATTAGTTCATGACCTTTACTCATTAGGATATGGAGCTAGATATAAAATTTCGAATAGAATATCTTTAAATATCGAAACCTTTAGTCAGTTTAATTCTGAAAATAATGTTAATCCCCTTTCTTTTGGTATTGACATTCAAACAGGTGGGCATGTTTTTCAGTTCCACCTTAGTAATTCTGCTTTTATGATAGATAGGGCGTTTATTCATGAAACATATGACTTATGGAGTGAGGGGAGTATTTACTTTGGATTTAATATTTCTAGAGTCTTTACATTAAAAGATTAGTATATTATTTTATGAATATTAATATGTATGATGTTGCAATAGTTGGCGGAGGAATTGTTGGACTAGCTACTGCATATAAATTACAACTTTGTTTTCCTATTTTTAAAATTGTAGTTATTGAGAAAGAGGATAGTCTTGCATTTCATCAAACTGGAAGAAACTCTGGTGTAATCCATTCTGGATTATATTATAAGCCCGGTAGTTTTAGGGCTAAGAATTGTGTAGATGGTCGTAAGCAATTAGTAGATTTTGCTCAAAGCAATTCTATTAAGCATGATATCTGCGGGAAAATTGTTTTAGCTGTCAATAATAATGAAGCAGAATATTTATTGAAGCTTAAAAAAAATGGCGAAGAAAATGGTCTGATAGGATTAGAGATTCTTAGTCCTGACGAATTCCAAAAAATAGAGCCAAATGCTGTTGGTGTTGCTGCATTATGGGTTCCAGAGTCTGGAATTATTGATTACAAACAGACTACAAAAAAGTTTGCTGAGAAGATTTTAGCGATTAATACACAAAGTAAAATAATTTGTTCATGTGAAGTTATAGATTATAATGATGATTTTCTAGAGACAAGTAATGGTAATATTTATGCCAAGAATAATATTTTTTGTGCAGGTCTCTTTTCTGATAGACTAGCTAAAAAAGGTAATTTTAAATTAGATATGAAAATTGTAGGATTTAGAGGTGACTATTTTGAATTAACAAAAAAAGCAAAAAGTAAGGTTAATAATTTAATTTACCCTGTTCCAAACCTTGAATTTCCTTTTCTTGGAGTGCATTTTACTAGAATGATAGATGGTTCTGTAGAGTGTGGTCCAAATGCAGTTTTTACATTTAAAAGAGAAGGATATAGTAAGACTGCATTCAGTATAAGAGATACTTTAGAATCTTTGTTTTTTAAAGGAACTATAAGGTTGTTCATAAATCATTGGAAATTTGGTGTAAAAGAATATAAAAGAGCTTTCTCAAAAAGATTATTTTTGAGAGATTTACAAAGAATGATACCATCATTAAGTATGAATGATATTATTGTTGGTAAAAGTGGAGTAAGAGCTATGGCATTAGCAAAGAATGGAGAGGTAATTGATGATTTTAAAATTGTTAAGAAAAATAAGAACATACATGTTTTAAACGCTCCTTCTCCAGCAGCTACAGCATGTTTAGCAATTGCAGATAATATTGTTAAAACGGCAATTAAAGAGTTTAGATTAAATTAAAATTATGATTAAGTTTTTTGGTCTACTTTCAAAAAAGAAAAAGGTTAAATTACAATCTTTAGTAACTATTTATTGTAATGCTCTTGATGAAGTTATTTCTAATGGTTTTATTGAAATAAAGGATTTTATTAACAATAATAATAATCTTGAAGACAATCCTAATTTAAAAGAGGATGATATTAAATGGTTTAGAATAATCATTCATTTAGGTAATTTAAATAATTTAAAATCTCATTTCGAAGAAGAAGAAGTGTTAACGCTTCGTAATTCAATTGTTGAAGATATTTTTTGTCATCTAGAAGATAATGAAAAAATATTAGCTGTAGAAAATTTCTTGCAGTATGAAAATTATTTTTCTGAGTTATTAGCTGATCTAAATTCAGAAATTGATGCAATGGCATTTGCTATTTTTGAAAAATATAATATTAATCAGTTTCAAGGAACACTTTTTAAGAGGAAAAATAAGCCTAATCCAATTTTTATTAGTGAAATGAAAAATTTACTAAAACATTTTATTTGGAATTGGGAAGAATACTTGCAAAAGAATAAGTTGCAATTTTAGATGCCAGTATAATTATTTGGTGTTATCTCCTTAAGTTCTTTTTTGATCTTTTCATCTACATCAAGTAAATCAATAAATGAACTAATTTTTTCTCTTGTAATCTTAGTATTTGACCTTGTAAGTTCTTTTAGAGTCTCGTATGGGTTTGGGTAGCTCTCTCTTCTTAAAATAGTTTGAATTGCTTCAGCCACTACAGCCCAATTATCCTCAAGGTCTGCAGAGATTTTCTTTTCATTAATTACTAGTTTATTTATGCCTTTTTTTAATGATTTTATTGCTATTAGTGTATGGGAGAAGGGAACCCCAATATTTCTAAGCACTGTACTATCTGTAAGATCTCTTTGTAATCTTGAGATGGGTAATTTATTAGCCATGAAATTAAATACACAATTAGCTATTCCAAGATTTCCTTCTGCATTTTCAAAATCTATTGGATTAACTTTATGGGGCATTGCTGATGATCCAACTTCATTTTTTGCTATTTTTTGTTTGAAGTAATCAATTGAAATATATGTCCATATATCTTTTGAAAAATCAAGTAAGATAGTATTGATTCTAGTCATATTATGCATCATTGCAGCTAGATTATCATAATGTTCAATTTGTGTTGTCGTCTGTTGACGTTTTAATCCTAATGCTTTTTCTGTGAATTCATCAGCAAAACCAATCCAATTGATTTTAGGAAAAGCAATATGATGTGCATTGAAATTCCCTGTTGCTCCACCAAATTTTGCAGTAAACGGAATGCTTTTCATTAGTTGTAATTGAATTTTAATTCTTTCAATAAATACTTGTATTTCTTTACCCATCCTTGTAGGTGTTGCTGCCTGTCCATGTGTTCTAGCTAACATTGAAATATTTTCCCATTTTTTTGCATTTATCTCTAATAAATCTAATAAATTATTTATTTCTGGTAGAATAATCTCTTCAGTAGCTTTCTTTATTGAATATGGAACTGCAGTATTGTTAATGTCCTGAGAAGTTAAGCCGAAATGAATAAACTCATTAAATTGGCTTAATGATAATTTTTTAAATTCCTCTTTGATAAAGTACTCTACTGCTTTAACATCATGATTTGTGATTGATTCGATTTCTTTAATTCTTCTTGCATTATTTTCAGAAAAATTTATATAAAGCCCTCTTAATATAGGGAATTTTTCTGATGGAAAATCCTTAAGTTGTGGAATTGAAATATTACATAAGGCAATAAAATACTCTATCTCTACCTTAACACGAAATTTTATTAATGAGGATTCTGAAAAATAATCTTGTAATTCTTTTGTTTTAAGATTATATCTTCCATCAATAGGGCTTATTGCATTTAGTGGAGATAGTTCCATATTTTTTTTTGCAAATTTACAGAAATTAATAATAATGAATTTAGCCTTCTGTAATTTAGTTTTATTTTTAATTACTTTTGCCAGATGGAGATATTAGAGATATTAATAATTGTGATTTCAGTTGTTTTGTTGTTTTTGGGTTTACTAGGTTCCTTTTTACCTGTTATTCCTGGTCCTCCTGTTTCTTTTATTGCTATTTTACTATTACATTCTTTTACTTCTCATATTAATGTCTCCACAAACTATTTAATTTGTTTTGGTTTATCAGCTGCACTAATTACATTCTTAGATTATTGGTTACAGATTTATTCTGTTAAAATATTTGGAGGTGGAAAGGCAGCAAAAATTGGTGTATTTATTGGGATTATTGTAGGTCTTATTATTCCTATTCCTTTTGGTGTTATAATTGGTCCTTTTATTGGCGCGTTTATAGGTGCTTTATCTGAGTCAAGTTCTGATATATTGAAAGCACTGAAAATAGCAACTGGTGCTTTAATTGGTTTTTTAGGTGGAACTATTTTAAAATTTATTTATTCTTTATATATTATTTATTATATAATTGTACAATTTTGGGATAAGTTTTCTAGATGGATTGATGAGGCTTTTTCATGGATTTAATTAATTTCTTGTGATTAGAGTTTTAGCAATATCATATTTAAATTCTATACCTTTTATTTATGGCTTAAAGCAAAGTAAGTTGTTTAAGAATATTGATTTATCTGTTACTTATCCATCAAAAATTGCTGAGGATGTTATTGATAATAAAGTAGACATAGCACTTGTACCTGTTGTAATCTTAAAACAGCTAAATAATTATAAGATAATTACTGATTTTTGTATTGGTACCGAATCATCTGTTGATAGTGTGTGTTTGTATTCTCATGTTCCTATTAATCAAGTTACGACTATTTCATTAGACTATCAATCAAGAACATCTGTTGAACTCTTAAAATTGTTATTACGAGATTATTGGAAAGTTAATCCTAAATTGAATCTTTCAGATGCTAAAGATAACTTTGAGATTAATGATAGTAATGCTGCATTAGTAATAGGAGATAGATCTTTTGCACTTAATCAGAAGTATCCTTATGTATATGATTTAGCAAAGGAATGGAATATAATGACAGGTCTTCCTTTTGTTTTTGCATGTTGGATTTGTGTTAAAAAACTTAAGAAGCAATTTTTATTAGAATTTAATGATGCCTTAAGATTTGGTGTCTCTAATATCTCTAAGGCATTACAGAGTGAATCATACCACAATAGTCATATTAATCATGAAGAGTATTTAAGTAATAAGATTTCTTATAATTTTGATTTGCAAAAAAAAAAGGCAATGAAAGTTTTTCTAGAAAGAATTAAGACCTAGCTTGTTTAAAAAAATATTCTCTATAATTTCTTCTAATTCCTTAAGCTCTATAGGTGCTCCATAGTAATCTTTAATCTGTTTATTATTTATCATGATATAGGTTGTTGGAAGGTCAGTTATTAGTTCTGTGTACTCATCTTCCATTTTCTGGAAATTAATTTTTTTTGCTTTGTTTAAAATTGTATTTATTTCTTTTTTACTGATTTTAAAATTATAAGAACCTTCTTTTTCTACAAATTTGACACCTTCAAATATTGCACTTTGATTATTATATATTTTGATTTTATATACTGGACAAGTCCCAAAACATGCTGTTTTGTTTAGTGAGATTATTAGTTTTTTCTGGATTCCATATGTACTACTGGACGATAAGTTACATGAACTATATAAGAAAACTAAAAAGATAAAGATATATCTCATCAATTGTATTTATCTTTTTTTCATCTTTTGTTCTTGTTTCTTTTGCATATCCTCTAATTTCTTTTGAAAATTAGATTTCTTTTTTGGTTTCTTTTTATTTTCTTCAAGTTGTGCAAGTATAGCATCCTCATTAATAAATTTCTTCATAAAATATTGTTGTGAGAATGTAAACATATTTGCAAGAAAATAGTAGTAACAAAGAGCAGATGCATAGTTATTAAAGAATCCTAAAAACATTATTGGCATTAGATACATCATCCATTTCATTTGTGCCATTGGGCCAGTTGTCATTTGACTATTCATTCTAGTATATAGAATTGTAGATATAGTCATTAATAATGTAAATAAACTAATGTGATCTCCATAAAAAGGAATTTCAAATCCGTTTGGAAAATCATAGATTGAATCATAAGAAGATAAATCAGTAGCCCATAGAAACGATTCTTGTCTAAGCTCAATTGATGCAGGAAAGAAACGAAACATTGCAATTAATATTGGAAACTGAAATAACATTGGTAAGCATCCTCCCATCGGATTAACACCTGCTTTTCTATATAAGCTCATAGTTTCTTGTTGAGCTTTCATTTTGTCCTTAGATTTTTCAGTAATCTTATCTATTTCAGGTTTTAAGACTTTCATTTTAGCCTGTGATAGATATGCTTTATATGTAAATGGTGATAATGCTAGTTTAATTATAATTGTAAGAATTAATATGATTAGTCCATAATTATCAAAAAACTGGCTTAAGAAATCAAATATATTAATGATAATATATTTATTCACCCATCCAAACATACCCCATCCTAAAGGGATAATTGTTTCAAAATTCTGATTATATGTTTGTAATTGTTTATAATGGTTTGGGCCAAAGTAGAACTGAAAATCTAGTTTATCATTTTTTTCTATTTCTAATTTTGCAGATAGATTTTTAATATATTTTGAATTTTCTTCTTTTGTACTTGATAATGTTGATTCTTTTAAGAAACCATCTTTAAAACTCAATATTGAGCTAAAGAATTGTTGTTGGAAAACGACAGATGATACTTTATTTTCAGTTTCCTCAACTTGATCTGAGCTATAACCTAAATATTCCCAATTATATTTATCTGATAAAGATTGATAATAGATTCCAGTATACATTTCTTGATTAGACTTGCTTTTCTCAGTCTGTGGAGTCTTCATTTGCCACTCAAGATACATGTCATTATTTTTTATTAACTCATCTATTGCTGATAAATTAATACTATAGTCAACTAAATAATCATCATCATTAATACTATAGTTAAAATCTATGTAGCGATTTGTATCTAATACAAGACGCATTGTTATAGAATTTTTATTCTGATTTATTGCTTGAAAGAAACGTCTTTTTGTATGTATACTAACATCTGTTGTGAAATTAAGATTGAAGTTAGAGGAGTCCGCATTAAATATCTCCAGTGCTTTATCAAATTTTTTAGTTATATTGTTGTATGTTTTATACTGTTTCTTATTAGGTCCTTCTTTTATAATAACTGATACTATTCTACCACCTTTATTTGAAATTGTTACTTTTATCTTATCGTTTTCTAGAACATAATTTTTAATTTCAGTAGATTTTTCTTCTAATACATCCTTAGGTTTATCAAATTCATTAATAATTGTAGCACCTACTACTAATGTGTCATTTATAGCTCTGTCATTTTTAGCTGTATCATTTATAGCTATATTAAATTTTTTAGCTGTATCATTTATATCTGCAGCTGGAGGATCAAAGAATCCAAAGAAATAAAATATTAGACCTATTAATAATAAACCTATAAGAGAATTCTTATCGAAGCCTTTCATTATAATTTATTTGCTAAACAAGCATCTACAAATCCACTAAAAAGTGGGTGCGGATTTAGTACGTTACTATTATATTCTGGGTGAAATTGAACCCCTACAAACCATGGGTGTGAAGGAACCTCTACTATCTCAATGAGATTGTTATCAGGATTTTTACCAACACATTGCATTCCGTGATCATTAAAATCTTTGAGGTACTTATTATTAAATTCATATCTATGTCTATGTCTTTCTTCAATTTTTAATTTTTGATATGCTTTGTAAGAATAACTAATTTTTTCTAGTGTACAATTATATGAGCCTAATCTCATAGTACCTCCTTTGTTTTCAATATTTTTTTGATTAGCCATTATATCAATAACAGGGAATGCTGTATTTGGGTTCATTTCTGTTGAGTTAGCATCTGGCATTTTAAGTATGTTTCTAGCATATTCAATAACAGCACATTGCATTCCTAAACATATACCAAGAAAAGGTATATTGTTTTCTCGTACAAATTTGATAGCATTTATTTTTCCTTCTATTCCTCTGTCTCCAAATCCAGGAGCTACCAATACACCATTAAGATCTTGTAATTCTTCTTTAATATTTACTTCTGTCAGCTCTTCTGCATTGATCCATTTAATATTTACCTTGCAGTTTTTTTCAGTACTAGCATGAATGAAAGCTTCACTAATTGATTTATATGAATCTTTGAGTTTAATATATTTTCCAACTAATCCAATATTAATTTCTTTATTAGGATTATTAAGTTTAAACAAAAAATCTTTCCATTTATCAAGCTTAACGTCTGTATCATCATCTAGTTTGAGTTTTCTTAATACAACTTTGTCTAAATTTTCTTTTTGCATAAGAAGGGGTACTTCATATATTGTCTTAGCATCTATGGATTCTATAACAGCATCTTTTTCTACATTGCAAAATAAAGCTATCTTTTCTTTTATACTGTTATTTAGATGATGCTCAGTTCTACATACAAGGATATCAGGTTGTATGCCAGATTCTAGTAATGTTTTTACTGAATGTTGAGTTGGTTTTGTTTTTAATTCTCCAGCTGCCGATAAGTAAGGCACAAGTGTTAGATGGATATATAAAGCGCTATTTTCTAGTTCCCATTTAATTTGTCTAACAGCTTCTATGTAAGGAAGTGATTCTATATCTCCAACTGTTCCTCCTATTTCAGTAATCACAAAATCAAAATCATTTGTATCACCTAATATTTTAATTCTTCTTTTAATTTCATCAGTAATATGAGGAATTATTTGAACTGTCTTACCAAGATAATCTCCTTTTCTTTCCTTTTTGATTACAGTCTGATAGATGCTTCCTGTTGTAACATTGTTAGCTTGGGAAGTAGTATTTCCAAGGAATCTTTCGTAATGACCAAGGTCTAGATCAGTTTCTGCACCATCTTTTGTAACATAACATTCTCCATGTTCATATGGATTCATAGTTCCAGGGTCTATATTTATGTATGGATCTAATTTTTGTATTGTCACTTTGTATCCTCTAGCGCTAAGTAGTTTTCCTAAGGAAGCAGCAATAATTCCTTTCCCTAATGAAGAGGTTACACCACCAGTCACAAAAATATATTTTGTAGAGAATTTATTCAAAGTAATTTTTTTTACAAAAATAGTATTTACAAATCATATAATGTATTGGGTTAATTTAATTATTAATGAAATTTTAAAATTAAAATGTCAAGCTCATACCAAGGCTTGGCATTAATGGCAGTTGATTCACTCTTTCATATTTTATTCTGTTAAAATAAAAAATATTTTCCCGATTATATGTGTTAGTTACTGATGCAGTAATATTAAGAATAGAATTTCTAGTAATTTCAATTTTTCTTGCAAGTGACAAGTCTAATCTGTGGTAATATGGAAGGCGTCCATTATTTAGTTCTGCATATTGAATTCCAAGTTCACCATTTGTTGAGGTATAGTCTGTATTAATTCCTTCAGAGAATGTGAGATTTTCATAGAATCCCTGTGTTTGAGTAAACGGAAATCCGGAACCTAGGTTCCATCGGCAATCAAATTTCCAATCAAGAGATTTCCCAAATTTATAAGAAGTAACAAAATTAACATTGTGTCTTCTGTCAAAATGCGGAGAGTATTCACGCACTCCATCATCTCTTGTCACGTGACCTATAGAATATACTAACCATACATATAGTTTACTAGTATTATATTTTACTAAAGCATCAATGCCTTTAGCAATTCCTGTTTCAATAATAAATGTTTCATCATTATTGCTAATCATATTTCTATTAATGTTTGTTAGTTGACTAAAGTCTTTAATATATGCTTCTATTTGGAAATCAATCATATTACTTATATCATATTCAAATCCTGTAATAATATGTTTTGCTTTTTGAATTTTACTACTGTAATCTTCTCCATTTGCTTGAGTAGGTATTTCTTCAGGAGATGAGATGATTCCAGAAAACAAATTAACGACATCTCTATCTGAGGATGTGCTTAATATATTCTGAGAATAAAAGCCACTAGCAAGTTTAAAACGCAGCTTGTCATTTATAACGTATTTAATGCCTAGTCTTGGTTCAGGAGAGAGTCCTAATGTATATTTTTGAATACGAAAGCCTGGTTCAATGATGAATCTTGTAGAAGTATATTGATAATTCACATAAGCTGAAAATTCAGATGTATTTTCATTTTGTGTTATAGGTGTATTCACAGAATTATATGTTAGGAAATCAGTTGCATAACCATGAACATCAAAGCCATATTTTATCTTACTTTTTGGTTTAAAATATGTAAAATCAAATCCCATATTAAATCCTGATATCCCGCTTTCCCGTAATGGAGATGCTTCTTCATCTAAATTGATTTTGTAAGAAGAATACGCAAAATTACCTTCAATTAAGACTGGAGATCCTCCAGGGATTAAAATAAATTCACTTCCAATACCTGTTGATTTCCAGCTTAGTTTTGAGATATTTTCATAGTCTACCATATCTTGAAAGTTAAATCCAAATAAATTCAACTTACTTCCATTGTCACCGTGAAGAGAAAACTTTCCATATAAGTCAGTATAGCTATAAGGAAGGCCTTTATCATCAAAGAAGAGAACTGGTTCTTTATAGAATAATTCAGAACTTTTATCTAAGTAAGATGTTTTACCAGAAAAAACAAAAGAAGATTTTTGATTTTTACTTAATGGACCTTCTAGTAATAGTTTTGAGCCAAATGTATTAGCAGTAAGCTTTCCTCCAAACTTCTTTTTATTACCATTTTTAGTTTTAATATCCATAATAGAGGATACTCTACCACCATATTCTGCATTAAAACCACCAGTAAAAACATCAGTGTTTCTTATTATATCAGTATCAAAAACTGAAAAAAGACCTATAGAGTGGAAAGGACTGTAAATAATCATACCATCTAATAAAACTTTATTTTGGATTGGTGAACCTCCTCTAATATAGAGCTGTCCACCTTGATCACCAGTAAATACCACACCAGGAATAATCTGGATATATTGAGCTAAATCAGGATCACCCCCAATGGTAGGTACCATCTCAAGATCTTTTTTTGTTATCTTTATTGATGCTACATTAACTTCTGTCCTCATAGCTTCTCGTTCTGCAGATATCTTAACTTCATTTAGTTTAATACTTGATTCAGAAATTTCAAGATTTTTTGTAAGGATTTGGTTCTCTTTTAAATTGATTTCTACTTGTGTTGTATCGTATCCTATATATGTTACTGTCAATAAATAGCTTCCAGGCTTGACTTTAGCAATGTTATACATGCCATTAACATCAGTTGGAGCTCCAATTGTTGTTCCTTGTAAGAAGACATTACAGAACATTACTGGTTCTCCAGAAGATTTATCATATACAAAACCTCTAATCGTGCTATTTTGAGCATAACTACTAGAAATAATAAAAATAAATAAAATAAGATTAAGAATTTTCCGCATAGTTTTTTTAAAAAGTAAGCAAATATAGATAATTAAACACTTGTTTTTATGTGTGAAGTATCTTAAATGTCAGCTCTTTTAAAAGTGATTCTGATGTTGTGTTTTTATTACCTATTCCTTTTGATCTTAATTCATATTCTCTTATATATTTAAAGATATAATTAAGTTGTTTGATTGAATAATTATTGGATGCAATTTGATACTGAGTGATAAAGTAGGGGTTGATTTTTAAAGCTGTAGCTATCTGTTGTTTATCCTGATTTTGTATTTGTTTATATATAATGACTTTTTGAAAAAAAGAAAAAATAGAAGTTATAGTTAAAACGAATGGGTAGATTTTTGAATTTGAGCTTAAATAATTGGCTATTTTATTACATTGCATAACATCTTTCTTGCCTAAAGAGTTTTGAAATTCAAAAACATTGTAATCTTTACTAATTCCTATATTTTTCTCAATTAATAAAGGTGTGATTTCTTGTTCTTCATTTATATTAATAAATAGTTTGTCTAATTCATTTGTAATTTTTGTAAGGCTAGCTCCCAGGTATTCAGCTAATATTGCGCAGGATTTATTACTGATTAGTCTTTTATTTTTTTTACAATAGCTGCTTATCCAACTGGCTACTTGATTGTCATATAATTTATTGCTTTCAAAGAGTAATAAGTTTTTTTGAATATATTTAATGAAGCTTTTTCTTTTATCAATTTTTTTATTTTTATAGCAAATTACAAGAATTGTTGTTGAGAGTGGTTTTTTAATATAACTTTCAATCTTTTCAAGATTTGAAACATATTGTGCCTCTTTAATAATAATTACTCTATATTTTGCTCCAAATGGATATTGTTTAACTTCTGAAATTATTTCTGATGCGCTAGTTTCTTTTCCGTATAAAATTACCTGATTAAAGGCTTTATCTTCCTCTTTTAGTATTTTCTCAGATATGTATTTTGAAATTTTATCAATATAATAGCTCTCATCTCCAGCAAGGAAATACAAGTTTTTGTATTCTTTCTTATCTATTGATGCTATTATCTCATTATATTTCACTTAAATTTGTTTAATGTTATTGCCAGAGCTTAATTTTCCTAAAATAAAACTCAAAAGTAAATTAGTTAATGGTGTTACACAAGTTTTTGATATAGTAAGAAAAGATTATTTTGTATTAACACCTGAGGAATGGGTTAGGCAACATATTATTCATTTTCTTATTAATTCTAAAAATTATCCAGTTGGATTAATGCAGGTTGAGAAATTGGCTCAATATAATAATCTTAAAACTAGAGCCGATATAATTGTAAATGATAGAGATTTTAAACCTATTATATTAGTAGAGTGCAAGGCCTCAACTGTATCGATAGGTAAAGATGCTTTTGATCAAATTGCAAAATATAATTTTAGTTTACATGCTAAATACCTTTTTGTAACTAATGGCTTAAAACATTATTGTTGTTCTATTGACTATAAAAATGGAAAGACATCATATTTAAAGGATATCCCAGAATATATTAACTCTTAAATAAGAATTGGATTTATTTTGCGTTTTTTTCTCTAATTAAGTTTAATGCTGATCCGGCTTTAAACCATTCTATTTGTGCTTTGTTGTATGTGTGGTTTAAAGTAATTATTTCTTTGATTTTATTGCTATGAATTAACTCTAAGGTTAATTGTTTTGATGGAGCGAAATTTTCAAGATCAATAAAATTAAAAACATCATCTTCTTTGATTAAATCATAATCTGATTCATTATTAAAAGTTAATCCTAGCATTCCTTGTTTTTTAAGATTAGTTTCATGTATTCTAGCAAATGATTTAACAATAACAGCCACAACTCCAAGGTGTCTTGGTTCCATAGCTGCATGCTCTCTAGATGATCCTTCTCCGTAATTATGATCTCCAACAACAATTGTTGGGATTCCATTTTCTTTATATTTTCTGGCAATTTTAGGCACCTCATCTGATTCTCCATCAATCTGACTTACAATTTTATTTGTTTCACCGTTAAACCTGTTGACAGCCCCAATTAAGCAGTTGTTTGATATGTTATCTAAGTGACCTCGGTATTTTAGCCATGGGCCTGCCATTGATATATGGTCAGTTGTGCATTTTCCTTCAGCTTGAATTAAAAGTTTTGCTCCAAGAATATTTTGTCTGTCCCAAGGCTTAAAAGGAGTAAGTAATTGCAGTCTGTTTGAATCAGAACTAACTACAACTTCAATATCTTTTCCGTCATTTACTGGCTCTTGATACCCATTATCTTTAACATCAAATCCTAGTGGAGGTAGTTCAAAGCCAGTTGGTTCATTTAGCATTACTTTTTCGCCTTGATTATTTATTAAATAGTCTGTTAAGGGATTAAAATCTAATCTGCCAGAAATAGCAACTGCAGCTACCATTTCAGGAGATCCAACAAAAGCATGCGTGTTTGGATTCCCGTCTGCTCTTTTTGCAAAGTTTCTGTTGAAAGAGTGAACAATAGAATTTTTTTCTTGTTTTTCTGCACCTTGTCTTGCCCATTGGCCTATACATGGACCGCATGCATTCGTAAATATTTTTGTTGATTTGAATTTTTCAAATGTTTCTATTATACCGTCTCTTTCTGCAGTAAACCTAACTTGCTCTGAGCCCGGGTTAATTCCTAAAATTGCTTTTGGAGAGATATTTTTATTAACGGCATCTTCGACTATTGATGCTGCTCTAGTTAGATCTTCATAAGATGAATTTGTACAAGATCCAATCAGCGCCCATTCAACATCTAAAGGCCAATCATTTTCAATTGCCTTTTTTTTCATCTCAGAAACTGGAGTAGCTAGATCTGGAGTAAACGGTCCATTTAAGTGTGGTGTAAGTTCTGATAAATTAATTTCAATAACTTGATCAAAATATTTTTCTGGATTTTCATAAACTTCTTTATCGCCAGTTAAATGTTCTTGTATTTTATTTGCTTCTTCTGCAACATCAACTCTGTCTGTTGCTCGAAGATATCTCTCCATACTTTTGTCATATCCAAATGTTGAAGTTGTAGCTCCAATTTCTGCTCCCATATTACAGATAGTTCCTTTGCCAGTAGCTGATAATGAAATAGCACCTTCTCCAAAATATTCTACAATACATCCTGTTCCTCCTTTTACTGTAAGGATTCCAGCAACTTTTAGAATAATATCTTTTGCAGATGTCCAGCCATTTAATTTACCTGTTAGTTTTACTCCAATAAGTTTTGGAAATTTTAATTCCCACGCCATTCCGGCCATAACATCAACAGCATCAGCTCCTCCAACTCCAATAGCAACCATGCCTAGTCCACCAGCATTTACTGTATGAGAATCTGTACCGATCATCATTCCACCAGGAAAAGCGTAATTTTCTAGCACTACTTGATGTATTATGCCTGCTCCTGGTTTCCAGAATCCAATTCCATATTTATTACAAACTGAGCTTAAAAACTGGAATACTTCATTATTAATATTTAGACCTTCTTGTAAATCTTTAGAGGCTCCAAGTTTAGCTTGTATTAAATGATCTGCATGTGTAGTTGAAGGTACTGCTACCTTATCTTTTCCAGCTTGCATAAATTGCAATAAAGCCATCTGTGCTGTTGCATCTTGCATGGCAACACGATCAGGTGAAAAATCAACATAATCTGTACCTCTTTTAAATTCTGTATTTGTATTTTTATTCCAAAGATGCGTGTAAAGTATTTTTTCTGAAAGAGTTAGATTCTTCTTTAAAATAGAACGAGTTTTTTTAATAGAATCGGGATAGCTATTATATAATTTTTTAATTATATCTAGATCAAAAGCCATGGTTCACGTATAGTTTTAGGATTAATTGCAAATATACATATTTTAAATGATTTATATTAATTTTTTATCACTAGTGAAATCACTATAATGCATAAAAAAACCGAATTTTTTAAATTCGGTTTTTAAAATATATTTAAAATTAATTATTCAGCAACAACACTAAAAGGAACATTAATCATTACTGATCTATGTAGCCTAACTTCTGCTTCATAATTACCTAATTCTTTAATAGTTGATAGTTTTACAAATCTCTTATCAATATCATGTCCAAGAGCAGATAATACATCTGTAAATTGAGAAGATTTAATAGATCCAAATATTTTTGTTCCTCCCTCGGCAACTTTAGCTTTAATTTGAATATCTAAAGTTGGTAAGGCTTCAGCAGTTTTGTTAAGTTGTGCAATTAATTTTGAGTCTTTTTGTTCTTGTTGTCTTAAATTCTCATTAAGAACTTTTACAGAAGATTCTGTAGCTAATATAGCTTTTCCTGTTGGAATGAGGAAATTTCTTCCATATCCGGCTTTAACTTTAATAACTTCATTTTTAAAACCAAGCTTCTCAACATTTTCTAATAAAATAACATCCATGTTCTTTGTTTTTTTAAATTATTTTAAATTATCACCTACAAAAGGAAGTAAAGCTAATTGTCTTGCTCTTTTTACAGATATAGCTAGTCTTCTCTGAAATTTCATTGAGTTTCCAGTAATTCTTCTTGGAAGGATCTTTCCTTGTTCATTTAAAAAACGCATTAAAAAGTCAGGGTCCTTATAATCAATATATTGAATACCCATTTTTTTAAATCGGCAGTATTTACTTTGTTTTCTTTTCTCTATATCTACTGGAGAAAGATATCTGATTTCTGTTTTATTGCTCATAATTATTCTGATTTAGATTTTTCATTTAATTTTTTTCTTCTTCTGTCAGCATATTCCATGGCGAATTTATCTAATTTAACAGTTTGCCATCTAATGACTCTTTCGTCTCTTTGAAACTCTATTTCAAAATTATTTATTACAGATCCTTCAGCTTGAAACTCAAGTAAATAGTAAAATCCAGTTTTTTTCTTCTGAATAACATATTTAAGTTTTTTTAAGCCCCAGTTTTCCTCATGAGATATTTTTGCTTTTTTATCTTTCAAGTGATCGATAAATTTTTTTACCGTTTCCCTTACCTGTTCATCAGATAAGACGGGATTCATTATGAAAACGGTTTCGTAATTGTTCATCTTTTTTTGGTTTTCTTATTAATTATTTAGTTTAAATCGGGCGGCAAATTTAAAAAAACTATATATAATAACCAAATAAGAGTTAGTTTTTAATTTGAACAATTATTTGATCATTATTTTATTATAAATGTTAAATTTGTCATTGATTTTTATCCCCCTTAACATGAGTGATTTTTTAGTTTCAGCGAGGAAATACAGACCAAGAACATTTGATAGAGTTATTGGGCAAGATGCTATTACTTTAACACTTAAAAGTGCAATTAAGCAAGAGCAATTAGCACAATCTTTTCTTTTTTGTGGCCCTAGAGGTGTTGGTAAAACTTCTCTCGCAAGGATACTTGCCAAAACTATTAATTGTGAGAAGATAAGTTCTGATACTGCTGCTTGTGATGAATGTGTATCTTGTAAATCTTTTAATGAAAATAGTTCTTTTAATGTTCATGAGTTAGATGCTGCTTCAAATAATTCTGTTGATGATATTCGTAACCTAGTTGATCAAGTTCGTTTTGCACCACAGGTTGGAAGTTATAATATTTATATTATTGATGAGGTTCATATGCTATCTCAGTCTGCCTTTAATGCTTTTCTTAAAACATTAGAAGAACCACCCAAGCATGCTAAATTTATTTTAGCTACTACTGAAAAGCATAAAATAATTCCTACAATATTATCTAGATGTCAAATTTTTGATTTTAAAAGAGTTAGTAATGAAGATATTGTAAAAAATTTAAATTATGTTGCTTCTCAAGAAAATATATCAGTAGATCTTGATGCTCTTCATTTAATTGCTGAAAAATCTGATGGAGCTCTTAGAGATTCTTTATCTTTATTTGATAGATTAGTAAGTTTTTCTGAAAGCAAATTAATATATCAAGATGTTGTTGACCATCTTAATATTCTTGATTATGATTATTACTTTAAAATAACTGATCAATTACTGACTAATAATATAAGCGCATTATTATTGTCATATAATGAAATTATTAGTAATGGTTTTGATGGTCAGAACTTTATTAATGGTTTAGCAAATCATCTTCGTGATTTGCTTTTATGTCAAGATATTGAAACAGTTTGTTTGCTATCTAAAAATGACATACTAGAAAAACGATATTTAGC
>Ga0114994_10001156_pt1 | contig 18844 bp, 15 predicted proteins | sample ArcticOcean_MG_C_9_FD_87043 | JGI IMG/M metagenome (GOLD analysis project Ga0114994, IMG submission 87043) | Marine microbial communities from western Arctic Ocean - ArcticOcean_MG_CB2_152 | ecosystem: Environmental > Aquatic > Marine > Oceanic | place: Arctic Ocean: Canada Basin | collected...
CCATCGCTGCGAAACGCCGAGACCATCGAATCGGCCTCTCGCGACGCTAAGACGGTCACTATGGTACACCAAACTCACCGTAGCTTCCTCCGACTATGCCCGGGCAGCAGCTCGCCCACTGTCCGTTTTTAGTCACCTCGCGCCGAGATTTCCTGCTTATAGGCGACATCGACGCTCAAACACGGGCAGTCGGGGTCGAAACGTCGTGCGAGCGGCACTTGCGGCCGGTGCAGCCACGAGCTGCCGCGCTGCATGGTCCGCAAGTACTCATGCGGCTCGAGTATCCCGTCAAGCTCGCGCTGCTCGAGGTCGAGGCACTCCGCGAGCGTGAAGTGCGGCCCGTAGAACGCGTCCTTAACAGATCACCAGCACCCTCGTGGCGCCTAGCGGTACGTACCTTCCAAAACGTCGTTCACGTCCGCGACGCGCGCCCGCGAGAGGTCCATAGTGGCTGCAACCGCTTCAGCGGTTTGGCTGCCTCTGAGTACTGTGTAACTATGCCGCGCACCTCGTGAGCGCGATAGATAATGCCCGCACTATTTACACGGTCAAATGCCCTCGTTCGTGCTGCTCGTGCTCCGGCAGCGCCGCTGCAGCTGCGGACTCGAAAACGTGCTAGTATGCTGTGGGCCTACGGTGGGTTCGGGGTTTGACCCGTCAAGACTGGTTGCACGCTAACAAATATGGCATCCCCGATGACAAAGAAAGTTTTGTTGATGGGTCGCTCCGGCTCTGGTAAGACGTCTATGAGATCAATTATTTTCGCTGACTATATGGCCCGTGACACAATGCGTCTATCACCAACTATTGATGTAGAATACTCTCACGTGCGTTTTCTGGGAAATCTTCACCTCCATCTTTGGGATTGTGGAGGACAGGTGTGCACATATGCTGACCGCAAGGCCTCACGCGCCACCCCGTAGGATGATTTTTACCGCAACTACCTTGAACACATGCGGGACCATATATTTCGATCAGTGGAACTTTTGATATATGTATTTGACATAGAAAGCGAAGAGCAAGGAAGCGATTTTTCTCAATTCGCCGACGTCATTGAAGCTGTGGAACAACATTCACCCGATGCCCGGGTCTATGTTCTGGTACACAAAATGGATCTTGTGAAAGAGGATGTTCGTAAAGCCGTCTTCTGTGAGAAAGAAGCCAGTATCCTCTCCCAAGCAAGTGACCACTTGCGTATCCAGTGCTTTCGCACATCTATATGGGATGAAACCTTATACAGAGCCTGGTCTCATATCGTGTACTCTCTAGTTCCTAATACAGCCCTCCTAGAATCACACCTGAATGAATACTGCACAATCTGTGGTGCAGACGAAGTTGTGTTATTCGAAAGTACCACTTTTCTTGTGATCGCACACGCAACCTGCATTCCACACAGCGATACACACCGTTTCGAAAAAATTTCCAACATCATCAAACAGTTCAAGCTGAGTTGTCGGAAGGTCCAGGCGCATTTTGAGGGAATGCTGGTTCAACATCATCAGTTGATTGCCCTTTTTGAGAATCTAACAAGAAGCACAGCAATTATGTTTATTTCCTCCAATCCTGATTTGATGCACACTGCATTGATTTCTTCTAATGTAGCACAATTTCGGGCGCAACTAAAGATCTGTGGTCTAATTGGATAAGATGCCGGTCTCTAGATTATTGAGCTCGGACCGCCGAACCGTAACTTGAATTGGCTTCAGTAGGCGGTGGCAAGGAGCAGCGAAGCAGCGCCTGACGAGTCAAATTGCACGATGACAGCAGGTTAACTCCATCTTGCACTAAGCACCGTGCCCTCTAAGTCTGGGCTTTCCGATTCAAGGTTGTCCGACCAGATGTCCAATAATAGTTTCGCGCTACATTTGGACCCTTTGCGGGTTGACATGGGGATGTTTCGAGCGAACAGCGATGACTAAAGTAATTGCTGTCATGATTCAATTTGTCTCCGAATCATTTGGTTGCGGCTTTAAGTACGGCAACGTGCTGAGTAGCGAAGGTCCTTGGTACTTGTAGCGCTGAGTATTTGCGTTGGAGCTGGTTTACAATAAACAAGCAGCGCAGAGACTCCGATATATTAGCGCGAGGAGCATGACAGAACGCAGGCGTATAGCGAACAAGCGCCCAGAAAAAGCCTGACAATTCCGCAACCGCAGGATCTGCCATTGTGATGCTTCTGCCCGTGACAGTTTCACGCAAGCCAGCTCAAATCTGCGCTGGCTAGTAAGTAGTACAAGGGTACAAAGCGAGTAGGTTCCAAAGGGTATAGACCAATGCAGACTCGCAATACCGAACCGCAACTCAAATGTATATCTGTCCCAAGCATCGATGTCTATCGAAGAAAGTCAGTGGTCTGGGGTAGTGGCCGCGCTAACCTTAAAGTCCCCTGCGCTGTATCATGACAGCACTGAATTGAGAATAGTTCTCAGGCGCATGGCGCCATTTTGTGAGACGTCAAAAATAGCCGCCACACAGAGCCTTTCGTCTGTGCCGGATGTTCAATAAATGAAGCCAAGGCACATAGTACCCCAGAGGACCGACTTGGAGGCCGATTTGACTATCTCGTAGTGTCCAGTTCCACTTTAATTTGTCTACATGCGTCCTTCTGATTTGTCTACAATGCATGAGGCGAGCACAAGGGCCGGGCCAGGGCCTTAACTTTGGGGGAAATCCTCATTTCCATTTATATCCTTTCAAGTTAGCACACTGGATCTTTAAAGATCCAGTGTGGCTAGGTACTAGCACCCATTGGTAAGGTACCGCGAATAGGTCCTAGGATCCAAGATACGGGTTATGACTAGGGGATAAATAGGTAGGTTCGGCGTTCTGATTACACACAATACCCTCCCAGTGTCCTACACGTGGTATGTCCCGGGACTCGCGGCCCCCATGTATCTGGAGAATACATGGGACGGGACAGGGGTTTAGACTGATCAACCCTAGTAGGATAAAACCTACTAGCCAAGGGTTGCACAATTATGAGTATATAACATTCCTTTGCAACCCTGGCCGAAAAACCCGCACGGAACCTACCTATTTACCCCTACCTATTTACCCCCTAGTCATAACCCGTATCTTGGATCCTAGGACCTATTCGCGGTACCTTACTAATGAGTCCTAGTACCTAGTCACACTGGATCTTTAAAGATCCAGTGTGTTAGCCTGCCAGTGGGGTCTGGGATTCCGAGTCAGTCCGGAGGGCTCCTAGGGACACTAAGGCTAGGGTGCAATTTACTTACGGTGTTTTTTACATAAGCGGTCCACCATAAATTGAGCCGTGTATTACGCGTAATTTGCGCGTTTTTTCCGAGTAATTTGCACCCTAGCGTGACTAAGCGTAGGGAATTGCCGACCCTAGAACTTCCAACGGCCCATGTGTATCGTTGATTAGACGCCTGCGCAGCACACGCAGGGGATTGGGGCAACTTATGGCTCTCCAAAAGACCGTGACTCGGACCGCAACTGCCAGTGTGAGCCAAAACTGGGGCACTGCTGGGCCCTTTGAGCCTGGGTGATATGGCACTAGCTTACGACGGAGTGTTCCTCTCGACATGGGCGGCTGTGAAATACCGCGTTTTGGCCTGTCGCTTATCTACGCTCCATCGGCCGGCCGCCCAGCCGGCACTAGCCTACTAGCCGCCTACAGTGGACAGTACTAGTCCGGGCTCAGGTTTGAAACCACGGGCGACCTACTGGACGCTATATATTTACACCGTCACGGTTTTTACGTGGGACCTCCTTCGGCGTCTACCTTCAGCGTAATTAGCCCACGTATTTTACGCGCTTTTCCCGTGTCACGGTAAACTGTACCATAAACATAAGTAGTAACGGGACTTCGGATGAACTTCGCATGGAATACTAGTCTGACGGATATCTGACCAGTTTATTCTTGATTATGGCAATTTATGCGGCCCCCAAATCGCCAGCAACTTTGGCGGGACGCTGGCAGCGTGCTGCGCTTACTTTGGTGGTCGTGCTTAGATTAAAAAACGACCGGAGCTTCGATCAGGAATGGCCCTCCTAAGAATTGAGTAATCGAGCGATTTAACGGCGTAACGTAACTTGTGACTTTGTGCTAATGCATGTACTAAGTACAGGCAACTTGCGCAACTTGAATGGGCTCTCCTTAGCATGTGAACAAGTAGTCGAGGTGCATGCTATTTGATGTCTTATTCAACCCTCCATTTAGTGATACCTCAACAAGCAGTCGGTGTTTGCATCCCTTGTGAGAATGGGGGGTCACCTGTCCAGGGCTAACCTCACAAGCGGTATGGAAAAGGTGCAAAATTGGCATGACAAATTCAACTACGCCCCTCATACAAACAGCATCAATAATGTGGGTCTTTACATGTCTCAACGGAGCTACAGAACTTCTCAAGACGACCTTTACAAGACCAGTATCGAAAAAACTGCGACCAAAAATACTTACATCCATCCCTGCTGCGGCAGCTGGCACATTGTAGGCGTCATATTGGGGTGCCTTGATTTCTGTGACCTCCGGCGTTCCATAGTATGTAAATTATGTGCTGCAGTGTGCGCCAAAAGTCTGACCGTCCAGTGCTACTTCTACAAGCATGTCTAGTCGTTCTATTGGAAGTTTGAAATGTGACGACGAGGATGATGCCGCTTCAACTAAAGTATCCGATTTCGAGGAAACCACTATACTGTCGAAATCAACAACTGGTGTCTCAAATGAAAACTCACGAGCTTTGCTGCATTTTAATGAAACAATTATTGGCTCGATATGCGCTGACATGTTGTCTCGGGGGCGAAGTCTCACAACAGCTGATGTGAAACACGTGAATACTGGAGCAGGGGATAAGTAAGGAAAATGCAAAGAGAGACGGGTGCCGCCAATCAAGGGCCCGCACATCGACGAAATCTCCTTGGTGTCACCTTGACGGATTTGCTTGTACAACACGAGCGACAAACTTTCATTCAGGAAATAGACACCATCCAGTGTAAGTCTCAATATGAATGTCCAAGTGGTCTGTTCTTCTAAGACTGGTGCTGCTTGGGCAATGTCCTGTTCAGTCGCAATATCTGAGCAGTCGCGACCCCGAATACACTGCGAGATTTCAGCTAATGGCGGTGGAGTAAAGGCAAGGGTGTTCTTATTCACATACCGAGGGCGGCAGAAATATCGTTGATTGTTGCTCTGGAGGATTAGATTAACCGACATATTTTTGGAATCAAAGAAAGATTGTCCCAAGATACTAACTGCGTCCGGGAGTGTGGACGGATGTAGTGGACGGCAATCTGGGGCGAGCCTCAGTATTGTCGCGTTGTGTATAACGAATGCCGTCTTCAGCAAGGTAACAAAATCACTTCCATTGAAAGCCACCGCCACCCGAGTCTGGATTGGAAAACCACCCCCACAGATGCATGGACTTTTGCATCGTATTGCAGTGTCAAGTGGATCATCCTTGTCGCATAGTGCGGTCAAGCTCGCCGGAACAATCCATTCACGATCCTGACCTCCCAATTCTTTGAATCGCACCTTATTTTCATTAGTTTCCAGAAGTGACTTACCAATGATAGTAATGTCATGAGCATCAGTGGAACTACAACAGATCGGCTTAATTGCAGCGAGGGTTGGATTATCGTAGAGGCGAATGCAGACACGGCTTGTGGTGAAGTCGTTACCATTCATGGCAACTTCAGCAAAAACAAAACATGCTGTAGTAAACCGAGGCATTCTACAAAGAATGCCTGTTTTGCCCGCACCAACAGGTGCGCCCTTTGGGGTCACATATTTTCCAATGGAGAACCTTGGGTGGGTCTCCAGTGCTGAGGTACCTTTATCTAGGGGAGTAAACCTCACAACACAGCCGGACGATTTCCAAAATACACCACCCCACAACAAAATCTTAGTTCCTCCAATGATTGGTACAGAAGTTGGTTCTGCAGAGTTTACTGAGGATGGGACAAAGGCAAAACCAACAGTTTCAGTCAAAGTGACACTTGAAACACATCGTTCCCGCAAACCAAGAACGGAGCGAGGACGGTGAATGTGCTCTGTGCAGAGGCCCTTTTCTGGACGATGGCCCAGTCGTCTTGCTTCTCCCGAGCCCCAGGTAAAAAGCATGCCATTTTCTGCTCTGAGTGCTGCAGAGGAGTTCGCTGTGGCATCAGCGAATGCCACCGACCCCAGGAAATATACAACACGGCGAGGTTTTAGACTATAATTGGGTGACTTTATGCATGTGGATATGCCCAGTTTCGAATTCTGATCTGATACACACAGACTCAATCCAAGTTGGCCAAATCGATTGAATCCCCACCTGAATTTTCCCACTATCTACACAAAAGTGGGCGCTATAAAAAGCTATATCACACGGCAGTAGACGAGAATAGGTTGCAGTCAGAATCCAACGCAAGCACATGAGCCCAACCACAGGTCACAAGTTCGCACTTAGACGCGTCGTCAGGCCAGCACACACGCACTGGTGTGGACTGCTTAGAAATGCGGAGTCCCACACCAAGCTCACCACAGCGTCCTTCTCCCCACGCCCAGGGTGCGCCTCGTCTTGTTACAATAATCGTGAAATTTGGTCCACACGCTGCCAACTCTGCTGGTTCATGTTGCTGCGATGGAATTACAACTAGTTTTGGTAACAGTTGAATTTCAGCGCCTTGAACCTACACGTGATCTGTGTGGTTACAGACAGTCCAACAGGCAAATTTGGTTACGTGAGGATCAGATTTGTTGCAACGACTGTCATCTTTGAAACGGTGCCCAGTTTGCCCCTCACAACCTCGGCCCCAGGTATAGACATCCCCAGTCAACGTCACAGCGACCGAGTGACGAGATCCGCAACTAAGCGAGATGACCCGATGTTGACTAAGAGAACTCACCTCAACCCAACTTATACTCGCATCTTCCACTCGCCTTGTCGCGCCAAGACCGAGTTGTCCACTCCCCCCTATGAATGTATGCAAACCTATATACAGCTGGATTGCGCACCAGATCCCTGCGTCCAGATGGACCCCTTGTCGTCAACTGCAAGCGAATGATTCTCTCCAAACGAGATACACTTGATATGTTCTACATCATCATGAGCAGTGTTTCCCTCAACGTCTAGGCTGATGACGCGACCCTATGAGATTCAACTCGACTTTTTAGCGCCGCCGTAAGCGAGCGCACCTCACTGAGCACGCATGCTTGGCGGTAGTTTCCATGCAGTGAGTCAACTTTAATATCTCTAAAATCGTGTAGGATTTGCACCGAGTGTCTCTTGCACCCCCAAGCAAAGAGTTCGCCCGCCTTTGAACCTAAACTCGGCCTCTCCATACGCGCAGCGCGCTCCAAATGGCAGGAGGATACAACGACCCCTCTTGACCTGGCCCACCAAACAGGCCCCGGTCCCCGTACATACCAGTGCCCACCAATCCATGGGCATGGTTGCTTTCAAGTTCAAGTTCAAGTTGCTCAGGCTGTGGCTTCAACTTGAAGTCGCGGTTTCTAAACTTCAAGTTGCAAGCCTCAGGCTGAGAGCCTGAGTGACTAAACTAAAATTAATCGTGACTTGAACCTGATTCTCAAGTGAAAACCCCGAGTCGACCGACGAGCGGCCTACTGGTAGGGGAGGATGTTTTTTTCCTACTAGGGTTTTCCTTCCGTGTGGGTTTTTGCGGTAAAGGTCTACAAGTAATTCTACAAAAATAAATTGGAGACCTTTACTAGTGGGTTATTTTTCCTACTAGGGTTGATCCGTCTTATACCTCTACGTACTCTCCAGATACTTGGGGGCCGCGAGTCCTGGGACATACCACGTGTAGGACACTGGGATGGTACTGTATGCAATCAGAATGCCGAACCTACCTATTACCCCCTACCCTATCTATCCCCCTATTCATAACCCGTATCTAGGATCCTAGGACCTATTCGCGGTACCTTACCATTGGGTCCTAGTACCTAGTCAAACTGGATCTTTAAAGATCCAGTTTGGTAAAATGGGGTTAAAATTAAACTTCAACCCTGGTTTGCGCTGTAAAGTAGGGGGCAAAAGCTCTGAAATTTAGCCGTACTCGCGCAGAATTAAGTGTCGCAGGGTAATTCAGCATCAATTCAACTTAGGGAGGATCGCTCAAGATCTTACGATAAATAAATTATCGGTGAGTGAGGGAGGTTATATGCTCCGAGTCCCGGCCGCCTGCCGATTGACACCGGCAGGCAGCAACAGAGAACTTGGGCTAGTGGAATTATGAAGTTGCATTGTTGTGCACTTGGGCCAGGTACTTCTATAACAGCGATTTGCAGTGGAGGTTTATGCGTGGCCGCGCGCAGCTTTGGGTGCTCGGAGACCGCCGAGCCGGCTACCTTCGACGCGTCCGCTAAAGGGAAGGCACGGGCGGTGTCCTATGGCCTCTACGTGCGCCCGAGCTGCCGCGCGCCGCGCGTGAGCACGGAGAGCGTGCTCATACCATACCATAAAAGAATATATCCTAGTTGCCTACTAGTTAGGAAATGCGGGTGGTATTGTAGCGTAGTTTTAAAGTAAAGTGCGGTGTGTATGATGATGATGATGATAATAATAAGAAGAAGAAACAAAAATCAAGGAACTTCGGAAGGCTTAATAAAAGACAAAAGCTCCTAAGAGCCTCCTCCCTGCACTTAGGATCCCAACCGGAGCGTCGAAGTAGCCTGAGCGATCATGATAAGATAGCGACTCGGATACAACGTATTTTCAAGTTCAATCTCCCGTGGTAGCGCGTTTCCCATGAGAAGACGCAGGCGATATTCATCGGTCAAGTGCCGTGCGTTGGGGCAAATGGAGTATAATCTGGCCAGAAATGCATCGTGTTCGTCGGGAAATGCCTTACATTCAAACAATGCCAGTGATGCCATCGGATGTATGTTGGATCGTCTCCGAGTCGTTGGGGTCACAGCAAGGGCACGTCGTGTTACGGGCCCGTTCCATACGGGCCGCACTACTCCGGAACGGGTGGCATCCCACCCGGAATTTCGTCTTGAGCCTCCGCCCTTCGCGGAGCGTGCATGGACACGGGCGTTTCAAATATTCCGGCAGTCCAAACCGGGCCTTGTCCACCCAGGTACTCATATTCCGAAGTGTCGACAGGTGAGCGACGCCGTGGTCGAACTCGGCCGATTGACGTGTCGTCAGGATTTCACCAACAAACTTCTTCAAGTTTGCAGCCCCTTTCGTCAGGGGCCCGGGCCACTATAAACAAAAATTAACGAAGACTACTAGTAATAATTTGAAAAGGAAAAAGTACATTACAAGCTGCTTCCCTGATTAGGGGCGACGTCCCCGTCAATATCTAAAGTTTGCTCGAGGCGAAGGAGAATGGCAGTAGCGGCGCGGGTCAGACAGACAGTGGGGCGGATGATTGCGACAGGCACCACCGTTACAAGCTGACAGGGCGACGATCGAGATAAGGCAGCAACACAAGCTTGATGCGCATCATTTAACCCGTTGACAATTGCGTTGCGCGCATCTTCAAAGTGAATGCGTATATCATTTGCGGTCCCAGGGGCATTCCAAGCAAGAGAATAGCTACTATTGTGGCCATCAAGTCTGTTGGCCATATCATTGAGGGCAGTAGTAAGATGTGAGACAAGATATCGGCCCACACGAACAGACTCGCACACAAGAATTCGGCTGCATGTGACTAACTCGTGCCTGAACATGCGCCACTGGTAGGGCCGAGTTTTGATCGCGAGCATTTGGTGAATCGCGCGAGATATTGACTTGCCTACGACATGAAGTGGACGAACGATGGAAGCGCCATGGATAAATTTGTGAATTTGTTCACTAGACAGCTCACGCGACCAAACACGCCAAAGATGGCGCAAGGCAGATGTCAGTAATTTTGAAACTATACGGCGGGACCTTGTTGTGATCTCGACTCGCTCGAGAGAGAACATCTGGAACATATCATTCGGGGAGCCAGAGCACAGCCGCGTCACACTTATCTGCCTGGGGCTATAGTCGAGCTTCAGAGCAACTGGTGCTACGTCAAGAACAACATTAGACATATGTTTTGTTTGCTGGGACGCGAGGCACGGAAACTTGGCCGACGGGCACCCATCTTTACTCTGAAGCTCGACTTCACTAAAAACATTGTCGAGGAAGCTGATAACTTCGGCATCTAGACAACACCGAAGCGGTAGTAGTTTCACCTTGATTGCTGTATTTGGCCCATCAATTAATGCACGAAGGTGCAAGAGTGCTTCACCAGTCTCACGTGGATGTGCATCGTGTGATTGCCAGTGCCCCAGCATCCGCTTAAGCGCCAGTTCTCGAGGTAATGAAAGCGATTCAGAGACAGAGAAATCGCCCACACACACCTCGAATCCTGTCTGAAAGCTCGTGGAAGTACGAAACTTACTACACAACAGGACGACCTCTAGTAACTTACGGACGTTTCTCTGGCCCTTTAGTTTTCGTGGTCGCCCTAACTGCACTTTATCCCAGTCACAACCAGCAAAGAGGCAGAGGTGAGCTGCTCTCATTTGTATACAAACGCATAAAACCTCTGAACAGAGCATCCCCATCCTAAATTTACTCTTAAAATTGGGCTCTGGCATATAATCTTCAAACATATGGGGATGCATTCCATCATACCAGACTGCCGTGCTATTTGGTAGAGGTGGACGTCCGAGCTCACCTCTATCAAGCAAATCTGGCGTTTCGGGCTCACCTTCGCAGTAACGCACGTCACTCTGTTCCCTCATAACTTTTGCTGTCACATACTGTGATTTGCTTAATACCAATAAAGAGACCCTAGGATCGATGTGGTTGCTGTCTACTGTCACAGTTCCTTCCATTCTGCCACAAACTTCAGTCCATCCTAAAACTTCTTCCTTGACAGCAAATAATAAGTGAATGAGCGTCTGTAGAGAATCAGAGCAACAATATAAACGAGCTGTGTCACCATTCAGGTATAAATGGATGTTTCTAGTTTTCAAGTTATCAGCCGTGACTACGACGTCAATCACGTCTATAGTTGCAGCCTGTGCAAAATTACAGCGCTCTGCCTCATTCTCAATTTTGTCTGCAGCTATATGTTTATTCTTCAATAAAAGCACTGTGTCCCTAATCAAACCAGAAGCGAAAGAGGTCAACTTGTCAACAACAGACATTGAGCCAAACTGCAGAACAGCGACAGTCAACACGGCATGAAGGTCATGAGTTGAGACTGCACGAGGTATATACTCTAAGGTGGTGTCATGGAAAGCAATGAACCATTTTGTGACTACAGAACTTGGAGAGGTGCCAAACCTGAGGCGGGTTGCATCCAAAAGCACACTGATGCGACGGTGCGGTACCAACAAGCGGCATGCTGCCCCCTGTACTGACAATGATACTGTCCCTTCCGGGGCGTACTCACCAACAATAAGCCCCCGGTTTGAGCGCCGTTTGCAGACCACCACTTGATTGTCGTAGACTATGCATGCATCCACTGCCTTAAAATAAGCGGCCTGGCCGTCTGTTGTGATCGCGATGCCTCGCATTGTCATCAAGAGGGTGTTGGGAAGCCCTTGTTGCCAGTTCATGGCATCCCATTGTACTTCTTCAGTGTCTTCTAGAAGACACATTGCCAGAGAACCCACAATCAAGTCAAAGCTGACAAGCGCTGAGTCACCGTTATTCCAGTTCCCCACAAATTTGCGGGTACTGGATGCTGTGACAGCAATAGTATCATCAGACACAAGGCAGCAGAAGCTGGGGATATCAGCAACATAGTGTGTCTTCATGATTGGGTCCTGTTCCGGGCTATGGCGACCCTGGCGTGATCGACAGCTACCTTGTTCACGAGATTTTTTGTTTCTATAAGCAGCCAACGCTGGGAGCGACGAAGGACACGACTCAATCAATTGCAATTCAATGCGGCATAAATGGGTGTTACTTGTATCAATTCTGGCGATACAATTCTGATTCATCCATAGAGAGCCTTCCTGAAGCTCAATAGCCCAGAGGGATGAGGCATGCGAGACTATCGATAACTTTGTTTTCCAGAGGGAGGCAGTTAGGTGCCACACGCCATCAACAGTGCGGCATATCCAGGCAACTCGCATTGAAGCTATGCTCACGACCGCTCGACATGAAAGCGGAATTGGGTTAATCATGTCACAAGCATCACCGGCCCACAGCGTGTCAAGCAAACCTAAGCACCTGGTTCTCCAGCGAGCACAGACTGCCACATCTGAGCTCAAGAATGCGCACTTCAAAATGCTTGCTGACCACTCTGTGACATCTACAGCTAGTTCAATACACAGACTTAAGCTGATGAGCATCCCGTGCGCTGCTCGAGCTCTTAATTTGACACTGGCGGCTTTTCCAACAAATGACAATGAGGTGCGGACAAAACGTAGGTCACAAAGAGCCAGAGTCGCGGTTTCGGCGTCGTCGTTTATCATGACTTTCACGTTGCCCAAAATTGTCACGCGTACCGTAGTCTGCCTACCCTTTGACATCTTCAGCTGAGGCGGCTGGCATTTGCGAAAAAGACCATCACCACATTCAAAAACACCACTTGCATATTGAAGTCCTTGCTTATTCTCCATCGCATCTAAGTCAACATCTAGAGTGTCTGTCAATGCAACGAAGTCCTTTCCAGAGTGAGAAAAATCGGAGTGATGGGTACTGATTACTCCTTTGCTTTGATAATTATGTTGGTTTTGACCTTGGGCGGTATGGAACAGAGTCACAAATGACATGGCGGCAACCAGTGGTGCACGGAAGCTTGGTGACGTGATATGGATGTCAATGTCAAAGAAGTCTGCTAATTCACGAATCAAAGCGTGGCCACCTTCGAGCTCGGAGAGGCCACCATCATTGCCGACTGATACTGACAGCCCACCCCAGCTCGCGGCAGATCTTCTGCTTTCAGCGCATGCGTGGAGCTTAAATTCTGCCAGTTGGAGGCGCAATATAGGCATGTTGTCATTTCTTATTTCCACCGTTGTGCCTGTTATATCCACCAAGGTCCGCTGCTTGACCCATCGTACCAGGGCATTCTGCAAGCTAGTAGCTAAGCAGCATGGCTCCCTGCTGACTACGCTATTTGATTTGGATGCATCCAGTTCGCTAGCCCCCCCAAGTCCAATCCTGCGCGGACTCTCAGAATCAGTTGAAAAATATCAATAGAACACTGGTCCGACGTAGATGCTTCCACATGAACACCTTTGAGTCTAAGCACATAGCCATCTCGATACATCGATATTAAGCTCGTGACAACAAGTTCCTGCAATGATACTGTGTGCAATAATTTTCGCAGGTAAACTCACCAGACCCTGCATGCCGCACAACGTGCGACACCACACAATTTGTGACCTTACAGCCGGGCCTAGGGCAGGTAATGCTACTCATAAATCTGACTGCGCACACGTCTCTCACTGTAATAAGTGCGCACCCACTACCTTTTCATCCAGTGCTACATTATTGCACGTTACAATTCCGTCATGAACTTCAATCTCCCGGAGCTTTTTCTTTAGCACGCTGCCAAGGAGACGATTTAGGATGAGCTGGAAGAGAAAAGATGCGACTCTAGATTTTACATGTGAGAGCATTTCTTAGCCACGGCTCGTACGAGCTGTATCTATCAAGAAGGTAGCGTATGACACTGTGTCTATGAGGCATTAGTTTGGACCCATCATCTTCCCCAGTCCACAGTCACATAGGCGGCCCAGAGGCCGAAGGCTGGGTATTTTGGGAGTGCGTCGGCGGCGCGTGGATGGGGAGCACGAGGACTCACCGGAGACTTCTGCTAGAAACTCGGAGTTTACGCCGCGGCGGCGCGACTCGCGCGACAGGTCTGTTCCTACCGGTGGCATCCTCGGGAGCGCGTGGACGTGCCATGCGTGCCATTGTGATCTGCGTGATCGTGGTGTACACCCTTCCTAGACGAGCGAAACGCAGCGAGAGCCTCGCTTGCACGCGGGTCACGGTACTACTCGGTAGCGATCCAGCGAGCTGACGGGGCGGTGCGAACGGGTTTTCCCGGGAGCTGTGATCTGATGCCAGTGTTTACAAGAAACGCCGCAACTCTACGATATTTAGGGAAAGGCGAATAGACGCCGCCCGGAGGCTGGGGACTACGCCCTTGGGTGTACAGGATGCGTCTCCCTCGTCTCTGACACGCCAATTTAATCATGATTATTATTTTCCAAGGTGTCGGCGCCGCCGCTGCTCATATACTACTAGGACACGCCATGGAGCCAGATTTTTTGGAGGACCCCCCCCGCCGCGTGGGCGAATACCCTGAGGAAAATGCTGCCGTAATGTGAAACAAAATTCCATAGTCTGAGCACTTTCCTGGGTGCCCGAAACACTAACTCGACTACTCGTCAAAACAAAATTACAACGGTATGCTATATACATTCTCTCTTGGAGAAGTGAAAATGGACGTATCTCGTGACAGGGTGGCCGACCGCGACCTAGAAGACGGGCTAGAACAGTCTCTGTTGAGTCTAACTAATCCACGCACATTCTGGCCAGGGCCACAGTCCAATGACGTTCCGCCCAACTGGGATATAAAATACGCTGCTTTGGCCAGTCCCGTTATAGTTCTGATAGAGCAGACACGGGTGCCACCCCGGAAAGGTGTTGGATTGAGGCGTCCAGGAGTTGAAACAGACCCGTTGAGAAGGGCTAAGCATGGACTTAGACGTCGTGGGTGACAACCTTATCGTAAATGAGCCCGCGATCGAGAATCCAGATAAGTAATGCAGCTCGACCAAGAGATGGGTTCTTAAGGCAACGTGTGCGCGTTGGTAGCTTAGCGCGAACTGCACTCCAAGATGGTTTGAACCATGATATGTTTATGGCGTCTTCCAGGAAGAGAACAAGTTCTGTGAGTTCAAGTGCGCTGGCCTGCTGATATCTCACATAGTTTTCAGCGCATATTTGAATGCGCGCAGTGTTCTCAGGTGTAGCAGACCCGTTTGGTAATGCTGCACATAGCGTCAGCAAAGCAATGGGGATTATCTGATACAAAGGTGTTACTATAGTTGGTTTTAACAATAGGAAGGAGGGCAGGCGAGTTTGGATTCGAAATGGCTTAATGATGAATGTAGATGCTACTAGGTCAAGGTAATCTGAGACCAATTTGGGTGAATATTTGAAGAACCGATGGACTTTGCTGCGGTAGAGATTTCGTTGGGTTGAGTCCGCAACAACAGAATGCCCGAGTGATTGCTCATAGCTTATCCAATCATCAAAAGTTGAATTCCAACATTTTTTCCTTGCGTGGTAAGAAAAATCGATTTCACCAACATTTGCTTTTGTCACAGTTCCAGTCCAAATCAACTCGTTCACACGAACAAAAATGTCGTCATTGATATCGAAATAAGTGCGTGGCAACCCATCTGAAGACGACGGCGTCAGCAACTCAGATGACGAAATTGATTTTTCAAGCCAAGACCAATCGTCAGAGTACATGCACGGCACGGTTAGACTGGGCTCCAAAAGCATGCATGCCTCAGGAAAAGCGGCAATCATTCTAGTCAAAAGGATATCCATTTCTCCATCACATTCCTCAATGAGATACTGCATGAACTGAGCAATTGACGGCACTGTGGCAAAGCACAACCATTCACCACCTTGCTTGGACTCAGGACAGCTGCCACTAGATTCCTCGTTGTCCGGTAGCTTGACTGCCAATGTATTTCTTTGATGTGCAAAATACCAATAGACGCGTCCATGAGAATCTAATCCCAGTGGTGGTGTACGTCCACCGGCTGTAAGTTTAAGCTCCTGGTCACGGACTCTTAGAACTTGCCGCCTTTGGTATTTTAGCTTCTCTGACCGTTGTTTGGCCAAGCGGCTCGAGCAAAACTCGTGTGCCATAGCCCAGATTGTGAATTCTCCTGGGCTTCGCCTAGGAGCCATGTAGAAGTCATTTCGAGAATAAACAAATGCACTTTGAAGATAGGCAAAATCGCCTCCGCACCATATGCAGGATGACTCTAGCTGCACATGACTTACACCAGAGCCCGATGGCGACGGCAAATGATCTATCACCAGCAGATCTTGCAAAATTTTCGAACGCACATGCTTATAAAGTTGTTTGTAAGTGCAGTCAGGTTCGACCAGTGATGCCAAATTATCTACTACTTCTGCCGCCAGAATCAATTCACGCTGCTTACGCATACTGCCTGGCGGCAGATATTCTAGAGATGGCCGTTCCGCCGTCAAGCTGGCAGTGTGGCAATCATTATCTGCATTTTGACCTTCACATGCCAAAAAATGACGCTTGGTGTGCATATTCATATCACAGTCGGCCTGGTAATCTACGCCACACGCATTTACTCTAGTCGCTGAAGCTGCGCATACAAGGAGAGAACTGAGTATAGCAACCCAATCTTGTGAGTTCCAGGTACAGTCACATGAAAGAGCTCGTATCGCACTAAACAACTGCTTGACATCTTTGCTATGCGCAGCTTCTGAAAAACGATCCCTGTGGCGGGTCAGTTTCAAGGATCGCGCTGAATCTGACGAATCTTTCCCTGTCAACACAGCTTTATCATAGGTCACTGCGAAGTACCTTTTGTCATCTCTCTTTAATATGAACTGGGGTGTCATCAAAAGCGAATTACAGCCAGGGATGAGGACTTGCTCAATGATGCAAGAGACATTGTAAATCATTGAAGCATTTGAGATCATCCTGTCAATGGTCCCAGTCCCACACCCCATGACCAAGCTATCGCATATAGGACAAAACCAATGTGTATCCTTTTCGCTGTCTTTCCTTAAAGGGCGTTTGGAGCAGACTGTATGATAGTAAGCAGAGCATCGATCACAGCATATAATTTGCGACAGGGAACTCGCCTCGTCCTTACCACAAACAGCGCAAGCACCCGAGTAGCTGGTGGTCAAACTTGAATTGAAATTCTTCTCGCGCAGCAAACGTTCAAAAGTCGCACTTAATTTTACCGCAACTCGCGTGATGCGGCACCCCTCGGGCGCGCAGAGATCCGAGGTCTCGAAGATCTGTCTCATATCAGCAACAAAATTTGCGACCGAGTTGCTATATTTCCCTGAAAAGAGGGCATTCCTTATGCTGGTTAAAGATGTAAGATTTGCTTTAAATTTTGATACCGCAGGCTGTGAGAACAAAATTTCCATGACATTTCTGTACCACTTGGTAATAGCTGAGGAGTTGCTTCTAAACTGGGGTGCATCTGTGTGATTGTCACGCATGCGGGGAGAAACAGAAGATTTGTGCTTTGCTGTCCATGCTGGCGAGATGCTAAAATTGGACACATCCCCTTGTATTTGTGGATTCAGATTGCAGCGATGTTGTTTGGAGCTTAGATTCCTAGGGATAGAAATTCGAAAATAGCTCTCCCTTTTCAACGTTGAATTTGTGGTCCGATGTAGACTGGAGAGCATCCTCGCACCGATAAGTGCTTGAGTAAGAACATCAGCTGATTCAGAGTTTGGCTCGGCCATCCAACTTCCGGTACGACTAGAATTTTCTGATCTGATCTCCGAGTCTGTGAATCCAAGCTCACGAAATGCCCGGATTGACAAAATTAGCTGTGCAAGTGGTTGCCATGTTATCAAATTGACCTCAAGCAAAGACAACATATTAGGTTGCAGGCTGCTCGGATGACTTAATCCCCAGAAAGAAACCAAACTCTTCAACAAAATGCGCATCAGAACCGTTGCAACAGAACTCAACATTTTGTGCGCTTTAGTCTTTGAAATTATTGAATGTCCCATTAAGGACAGCAAAGCTCCCCATAGCTCAGCAACATCGGGAAAAGACTGCAACTGTGATTTTTGAATCTGATGTTTCTTAAATGTACGCGCCCAATCAGTCAGTTGCAATATCATACCTAACATACCTTTCATGCAAGGTTGCAAGTCGGTAGATGTACCAGCTTTAAGCAGTCTTAAAGGTGTGACAGCAGTAGGAAAAGTCTGAAAATGTCCAGTCACGGTGCTCACTTTTTGACAAGATATACTTAAACAGGACGACGAAAGTGAACACATGTGACCCTGCAAACTTGGTGGTGTGGGAATTCGAAGACACATTTCCTCCGAATTGTCGCGTGCTAAGAGAAGCATCCTGACATCATGACAGCATCTACTGATGTCTAATTCAGCTGCACGTCTTAAGAGGCGGCACAGGCGATCGAGTTCGCGTTCGCGCTCACGCCCCAGGCGATGATCACCAACTTGATCACTGAGATGAGTAGACCAGCCTGTATTTCGCTGAATTTTGGCTATGCTGCCTTGCATCTCTACTACTTCAAATGCTTGTGCTTTTGACAGGAATGATGCAAAAAAGGCCGAGTTTTCACCAAACGATGGAACTTTTTTGCTGCGCTTCACTTCGTAGTCCTGGCCCCCCGCTTGTTTCAGACGTTTGCGCTGAGTTGCAGGTGCATCAGGCCGTGGAGTCAGATGTTGCGTTGGCTGGGATTGTGAGTACGCTGATGGACGTGCGGTCACTCGCGCGCAAATGGCCCGTTTTTCTTCTAGAAGGGATGCCATTTCTGTTCTATGTTTAATCTCCGAGCGTACTTTGCAGCCATCAGCCTTCATTTCTCGGCTCCGCTTGCGCGGCGGTAGTAAATCTCAGTTCATCATCTCTCTAAGTCTAGATGAGCGCTCGAGCTCAAGTACCAAGGTCGGGTTGGGTAGTCCTGTTTATTCCGGGTTTGATGTATTGTCGAGTTGGCGTTTCGGGCACCCAGGTGTGCTCAAGCTAGTGTAAAGCTCTTATTATTATTAGCCCAGTATACTCTTCAGAAAGCCGCCGGTCTGGCGTCCGTGCCGCGCGTTTCGCCTTGCTTACTTTGACGCTGCGACCCAGGATCCGGCTTAAGGGCGATGTACGTGGGCAGCCGCCCGAGGGACGAGGC
>Ga0114994_10001157_pt1 | contig 18836 bp, 19 predicted proteins | sample ArcticOcean_MG_C_9_FD_87043 | JGI IMG/M metagenome (GOLD analysis project Ga0114994, IMG submission 87043) | Marine microbial communities from western Arctic Ocean - ArcticOcean_MG_CB2_152 | ecosystem: Environmental > Aquatic > Marine > Oceanic | place: Arctic Ocean: Canada Basin | collected...
CATCGAATTCCTGTCCATCATGCAGTCTTACCACAATACGGTCTGCGTCTCCAACAACATGATTATTGGTCAAAATATAACCGTCTTTGCTCACTATGGAACCGCTGCCAAGTCCCTGTTGTTCAAACTGTTTAGCTCCATGATTATTTTGGCTGGAGGGATTTTGTAAGTTGTTGCCTGAGCCATTAAGAGATTTTTCAACACGAATATGTACTACTGCTTCTCGAACATGCTTCACCATTGCCCCTCTTGCTTTAGAGTCACGAATCATATTCTGTAGTGCAGTCTGATTTACTTCAGAACTTTGAGCAACTGTTGCAATCATCAGCCAAAAGAGTAACAAGATGCTCAATTTGGCTGCTAACTGAGTGTTTTCTTTAGTTTTAATTTTCATAGAAATCATGATTAGTTTTAAAATTATCGTTAACGGTTCAGGGAAATCCTGCTGCCGTAGTTGAAAGAAGATTTAAGAGTATATATTTTATGAGAGTCCGAGCCACGGCCGGCAGATTATTGGGCGTTACACTGCTTTAAATATTCGGACCGCTATCCAAAATTTGTCAGCAACAACTCGAACACGGAGATTACCCAACGCCCTCACGTTGATAAAACATGAGAAATTCTTTAAAAAGTTTCCTGCGATTCAAGCAAGGGTTTCATGTATAAAGAATTCTTGAGCGCAAAATCCAAATCCTTGGGAAGATTAGTTAATTCATCTATCGCATCAACTTCGGCTAGGATTTCAGCATAATTATTGCTGTAAAGCCCATCCACATATTGAGGCGGCAGAATTTGAATTTGCCCTCCTTGAGTGAAAAATTGTTCAAGAGCGATGTGGATCTGTTCATGAGTGATTTTATGGTGTTTCTTTTTCATATAACCTCTATTGCAAAATTTATTAGTTTTTTTGAATTTCTGAAAACTGTACTGTATGCATATGCCTTTTGTTTTCATAAACGGTTAATTAAAACATGGACTTAATGAGCATGTTCCATTGACATCAACCACTGATGAAAATCAAAAAGAGATGCTCTAAATCTGCAAAAGTATTTTTTGTTGAAAAAGTGAGGAAGATAGAGCAGTCCTATTATGAGGGGGGCTGTTGTTAATGTAATAGCCAGGTCCGGGGCAATCGGAGCTGAGGCAAAGTTTTAGTGAAACTGAAGTTATTTTCTGGAATGGACGGCTCCATTGATTTAAACCTATTAAAGCGCTTGCCCCTGAATGACAGTCAACGCCGTCATTGTAAGGAATGGAGGACTGATGTGCAGCGGAAAGAAGAGAGGTGTTTGATTCAGGCTGTGAACTTGAGAAAGGCAGCAACAAGTTAAAGAAGATAACGAGCAGCAGGGATAATCCTGTAACTGCTCCTATCAGTAACTTTAGCAGTGCTTTGCTTGAATTTTTCTTGTTAAAAAAATTTTCCATTATTTCCATGAATGACATCCAATGCTCTCTTAGTTCACAACACTTTCAGCAAGCGGAATTTTGTTAGCGTTGCTAGAAGTTTAACAAAACAATATGAAGAAAATATGAAGAAAATATGTGAAGTTTGTGAAGATTCAGGATTCAGGATTCATGATGCAGGATTCAGTATGCAGACGATGAGTCTAATATCGTGTTCCCGCAGAAATTGTCTAGGTCAAGGTCAATCAACGGTAGCCCCGGACTCCGTTCCGGGGACACACAAAGCATGAGAATAGATCTGAAGCTTAGCTCCTAACTGTATGTTTTGGTAATTACGGCGTTGAATTTATTTCATTCATGTTTAAACTCTTTCCGGAACAACGATACGTCAGGATTGATAAAAGGTAAAAAGAGGTCCACAGGATAAAGTGCTAAAATTCTAAATTATACTTCTGTTTTTATATCGGCTGGTTGCAATAACGGTAATGCCATTTTCTGATAAAGTGCGAAGGAAAATATCAGGATCCCTGCTGCTCCCACGTAATAACGAATTGGCTCAAAATATGTGAGCAGAAAACTTGAGCCGAACAGCAGCAAAAGGAGTTTATTGCAAATCGAACAACCGAAACCGAGAAAGCCGAAAACACCGCCGATTCCAGCTTTTTTAGTGGCACAGCGTCGTGTACGAATTCCGAAGAATAAGCCAATCAGGATGGATTCCAAACTGAGGATGAGATAATCCCAGTCTGTTACCGGCGTCATGCGGATAAAATAAGGGTTGTTCCAAAGTGCAGTCAATGTGCCCATCATCACAAAAACCATTGCTGCGATGATTAGTGAAATGAACTGTTCTTTTAAACTAACTTCTTTCAATCTTTTCATAAAGACACTCTATTTCAGCATTTTATCAATTACGATTTTAAGTGCATCAAATGGACAAACTAAGGCCGCATTGCATGCCTCACTTGTATTTCATCCGGCCATAAGGATTTAACATATTGAAGTACCGCAACAATATCCTCATCTGATAATTTATCCTTGAATCCCCGCATCGGCGAATCTTTTGCGATGGAGCCGTCTTTTACTGTTGAGAACAGCATTTCATTTGGGTGATGCCATGCGTGGCCTTTACCGTTCAAGGCTGGAGCTAGATAACTACCATCGGCCTTTTGACCTCCACGGGACTGTGCCGGATCTTCGCCTGTAGCTTTTGCCCCGTGGCAGCTGAGACAGTTTTCGCTAAACAGTTGTTCTCCAAGTACTATTTGTGCTGGTGTAGCTTTGGCGGAAAGTGTGCTTGGAGGTTGATAATAAAAATATGCTCCTGCGCCTACAATTATGAAAAGCGCCAGTCCTCCCCACAACCAAAGGGGTTCCTTCTTTTTAACAGATGTGCTGTTCTTTGTTTTCTGCTCTGCCTGTTTGTGCTGATTTTTCTTCATAGTATTCCTTTTTTAGCTTAAATCCTGTTTTTTGATTTCAAATTCCTGTTTGTCTATTTCACCTTTTGCGTATCTTGCTTTGAGAATCTCCAAAGCCGAATTAGCAGAACCTGTTTTTGGAGTCATAATCCACTTGATTAAAGCAATAATAAGCAAAATGACTAAACCCCAGAAAACAGCATGGAAATCCAGCCCATTCCTCCGAACCAACCCATTGAATGATCACCCTAGTTTCCCACCATTTGACCGCTGTTGGCCATGAGGAAAGCAGGTGTTAATAATAGTGTTGTTACAGTAGTAGTAATTATTTGTTTCATCTGATGCTCTTTTCCAGTTGTGAAAAAATTGCTTCACTACGGTGAGTGAAACTTAGCCAACGTTGGAAACGCTCAAATCAGGAGAGCAGTTTTCTGAGCAAAAAGAGGGGAGATGTCCGTATTGGACAAAGAAGGTTGTGAAGATGATCGAAATTCTTGTAAAGCTGTACTCAAGATTAAAAAGGAGCTTGCAGGAAGTGAAAAATTAACAGGTTGAGTCTCAAAACTGGATGGTTTGAGGATGTCTGAAAAAAGGAGAACTGTAGTCCAGCCACAATTTTGAGCCCATTGATCAGGAGGAAGATGCAGTTTGTTCTTCAGGCAGCAATCTTTAACGGGGACATTTGCGGAAAGAGGAAGTAAATTACTATCCGCAGCAACGACTGCCGGAGGACCTGCTTGGGGTGAAACACACATTGCGGACAAAGCAGGAACCAGCACAAAAAACATAACAAGCATCCCGACAAAAATTCGTGCTAAATATGTTTTTTTATCGATTATTTGTTGTACCACGCTTTCTCTTTTTTTAATGTATAAAATGATTTATACTTTATAGGAGTATCATGTTAAGCTCAAGCAATTTTCTCTTTTGTTTCGATGATAATGAGTTCAGTAGGCGGATATTTCATCCTACACTCAACTTTTAACCCTTCACAACTTCCCCATATTTCCTTCAAATTTACTTCACATTATTTTGTTAAACTTGAATCCAAGACAAGAGACATGGTGTCTTTTTGTTTTATCAACAACTAATTTATAACTCATAGAGGTATATGAAAAAGATAAACAAAATAATTGCAGCCGGAATCATTAGTGCTAGTGTTTTCGCAGGTGGAGTAGCAATGGCACATGGCTGGGGTGAAGAAGGACACGGTCGTGGACATGGCAGAATGTTCGGAGATAATTCCGAAATGCACCAAAGTGGTTTCGAGAAGCACAGTCACAGAGGACATAGAAAAAATAAACACACTTCTGGAATGAGTCAGCGCGGACATCGCGACGGAATGTCGGGATCAGAAATGATGGGTATGATGGGGCCTGGACGTTTGCTCCGGAATGAAATGCAAAATACCCGAACGGAGGTGTTTGCTGAACTGAGCGGTCAGACAGTCGAGCAGATTGAACAGGACACAAAGTCTTATTCTATGCGGGCGCTTTTACAAAAATATGACATAAATTTTGACACGCTTGAAACATCTATGCACGCTAAAATGGTGCTGATCGTCAAAAATGCTGCAGATGAAGGCCGCATAACTCAGAATGAGGCCAATGCCATTTTATCTCACATGGGTAATAGCACTGAATCCCAAGAGGATAAATCAAGTGTGAACGAATAATTCACACTTAACTGCCGCGCTATGGCTCCGGACATCCCCTCCTATCCGGATTCAAGGCGCGGTTGTTTCTTTTTTGTTCCTTTACCCTCCTTTTAGCAATTAATTTACATCGAAAACTTTCTCTCATTAAGGTTCATAACTTGAGCCCACATTGGAAATATGAGATGATTATAATTACCAGATTATATTTTTGAAATTAGAATTTTCAACCATTTCACAAATCGATGGAAGTAACATCATCCAGGATATTTTTTCCGCTTTCCCCAGTTGTAAAACGATTTATTGAATCAAATAGCTGGATCAGATCTCCTGCCTGGGATATGTTTTGGCTGCATTCAGGAATATGGTTGACGTTTCTGCTGCTCATGGTAAGTTCTTCTCAGTTGCAGGAAATGTTTTATGCGACCGCAGTGTTTCTATTCTGGATTGCACATCGATTCAGTTCATTTTATTTAGCTTGGGGAACACAGGGATACAAACCTCTTCGCAGAGATCAACAGAAGCGGTTTATAATTCTTCCACTGATGATTGGGCTTGGAGTTTTTGCTGTGCTTTTTACACCTGTATCTTTATTGGCTTTTACAGTAAGAGAAAGAATTTTCGCTTTGCTGTTAATTGATTTTTTTTGGGGAGCACATCATTTTGCGGCTCAGCATTATGGAATTCTCAAGCTCTATCATTACCGCTGGAATCCTGAAACCGTACCAAACTCCAATAAACATGACCGTTTATTCTGCTGGTTAGTGGGTGGAGCTTTGGTTATAATTGCGGAGCTTTTACATGGAACATCTTATTTGCAGGAAAAGCAGATTTTGCCACTTTTTCAACTAGGTTGGGGGCAAGAAGGAGTTTCCTTATTTTTGCGTTTTGGGACAGTAATTGTAGTTGTATTCACAATTTTTATGATTCAAAAGGCATGGAGTCAGAATTCCGGACTTCCCAAAATAATGTATATATTTGGAATTGGTATAATGGTCATAGCTGCGTTTCAGCTAAGTCCATTTCAGTTCTTGATGCTTTGGACTCTTCAGCACTGGTTGACTGCTTTAGGTCTCGCCGTTCACATGGGAGCTAATGATGTTCGCCAGAAGACTACCAATGAAACTACATTAAAACCAAATAAATCACTCAATCCAAATTGGAAGAGATGGCTGGTTTTGATTTTCCTCTGTTCTTTTTCTGTGATTATGACACCGTTTTTTGAAATCGAGGCAGTTTCAGTCGGAGGCAGATACAGCGAACAAGTATGGCCGGCTTTAATGGAATGGTTGCAGAACTCAGAGTGGTATATATTTTTAGTAGGAATCGGCCTGGCAAGTGGGTTTATGCATTATTGGATGGACAGGGCGGTCTACCGTTTTTCTGATCAACAAACACGAAAAAGTGCTCAGCAATTACTTTATTTATCATAAATATCAGCGATAAAATGAACAAGATTGAGGAACAAATCAAAGCAAACTGGCCTAGCGCTGTTGAGGGTGATGTAGAACATCCGGAGCTGGGATTGATTCATTATTGGACCGGCGAGCAGCGCGGCAGGATTGTGTTGCGTTTTAGCTTCGAAGGACAAGCTGAAGGTGAGTCAGAAAAAATGTTTTTTATCAACCTGAATCAAGACTCGTGGGAACTGAATCATATTTCAACTTTTCAAACCACTGATTCAAAATTAAAGTTAATAAAAAATCAGTCATTTAAAGAACAGGATGAACTTGAACAGAAATATCGAAGTACTATAGAATTGTTTCTGGAATCCCGAAAAAAAAGGAATCCTTTCTAAGAAATTTTTTGATTCATCTTTTTTCCATGCCGGAGGCTCTATAGGTGATGAGTTTTCATTTTTTCGTAACTTCCGCAACATTATCTCCTAAATTTTATCCGCTGTTATCTTTTGCTTGACTTATTTTCCTAAAAATAGTTAAATTATTAGCACTAACCCTCAATGAGTGCTAATGCCGATAAAATGATGCAGGAGTCTTTCTTTTGATAAAAAAAGTTATAGATAATGGGAAAAAAGGAGTCCGTTATAACTTAGTTTTGAATGATAGGGCACAGTTAGTTCTTCACAGTATCATAGAAAACTACATACAATCCTCAGAACCGATTGGATCACGGACACTTTCAAAGAGAATAGGAATCACGCTTTCTCCCGCAACGATCAGAAACATAATGTCTGATCTGGCAGAACTGGGTTATCTGATTCAGAACCACACCTCAGCGGGACGTGTTCCTACCGACAAAGCATACCGGTTTTACGTAAATTCCTTAGCTGCACCTATGAGCATCCCTCAGCAGATTAAGGAGAAAATTGCTCAAGTTTCCAGTGAACAGGGCTCGCATGTAGAGGCAATCCTAGCAGAGGCAGTCCGTATGCTGGCGGAATTGACTAAATTTGCCTGTGTGGTGAGCACCCCTAAAGCTTCTGTCAGTCGACTTCAACGCATTGAATTAATAAAAATCAGTGAAGACAGAATCCTCGTGATTTTAGTAACAAAAGCTGGTGTTGTACGTGACAAAATTATTTTTACCAAGGAAAGCCAGACCCAGGAATTTCTTAACTCAGTTGCAGAATTTCTGAACGACAAGTTCAAAGATCATTCAATGCAGGAAATTCGGGAAGAAATTCACCAGAGTATGGTTGATGACCGTAACCGTTATCATGATCTCTTAGCTCATGCTGTACGTTTAGGAAAAAAAGCTTTTGAATTGAATCAGCCTGGTGAAATGCTGATAGACGGTCAGATGAATCTCCTGCTCGATTCCCATTTTCATGAACAGTCTTCTGTGCGTTTGTTAATTGATGCTTTTAACCAGAAAAGCGAGATTATGAAAATTCTGGACGATTCCATGAAGCACAAAGGCGTAAATATATTTATTGGTATTGAAAACAATTTAAAACAATTACAGGGCTGTTCACTCATCACTGCCAGTTATCGCAACAATCAAAACGTGTTAGGTTCAATTGGTGTTGTCGGCCCCACAAGTATGGATTATAAACGCATAATAACAATGGTCGACTATACTGCTAAAATATTGTCTAAAACAATTACCGAACAATCTTACGACTGAATATAAAATAAAGATACTTATGAGTGCCAAAAAACGAAAAGAAGCAGTAGAAAAAAAACAGCAAACAAACGAACCGGAAATAGCAAAAGAGTTTGAAAATCTGCAGGCAGAGATTGAGTCTGAAATTCCTTCAGATTCTCCTGAACAGCTTGAAGTTGAATCGGAGTCAGTTGAAGAAGATCTGATGGAAAAGGAACGCACCAAGGCGAAGAATATGGAAGACCGCTATCTCAGAGTCAATGCAGAGTTTGAAAACTATAAAAAACGCATGATTCGTGAAAGCTCTGACCGCTTTAAATTTTTTAATCTTGATTTAATCAAAGGACTTCTGCCTTCTTTGGACAATATTGAACGAGCCATCTCTCACGCTAAAAGTGACCATACAGATGTGGAAAGTATGATAGTCGGGTTGGAGATGGTCAACAAAATGACACATGAAGTTTTTGAGAAATTTGGGGTTAGCAGAATTAAGACTGTTGGCGAAGAATTTGATCCGAACTTTCACCAGGCTGTAGGAGTTGTTGATTCGGATTCTGTACCCGACAACCAGGTTGTTGAGGAATGTCTCGGAGGTTATTCATTGCATGGCCGCATTATTCGACCAGCAATGGTACGCGTGACTGGAAAAAATTGAGCTTATAAGTTGATGCATTCGTAAATAGTTGTCATTCCCTTTTTTGTGGGAATGACATACAAGCGTACCATTTAGACTTTTTACGGGTTCATCATAAGTTGAAAAAATTTTAAAAATTTAATTTAAATCCCCCGTAAACAATCAGCTATGTCAAGGGGTCATTCATGAAAATACAAGGAGAATAATTATGGGTAAAGTTATTGGTATAGATTTAGGCACCACGAATTCATGTGTCAGTATCATGGAGGGTGGTGACCCGAAAGTCATTCAAAACTCTGAGGGGACACGTACGACACCTTCGATGGTTGCTTTTAATGACGAAGGGGAACGTTTGATAGGACAGGTTGCAAAAAGACAAGCAGTAACGAATCCACAACGTACAATCTATTCCATCAAACGTTTGATGGGTCAGAATGTTAAATCTGCTGAAGTTAAACATACGAAAAAAATGGTGTCTTATGAAATTGTTAAAGGCAATCAGGATTTAGCGTATGTGAAAGTTAATGATAAAAACTATTCTCCTCAGGAAATATCCGCTTCCATACTGCAAAAAATGAAACAGACTGCAGAAGAATATCTGGGAGAGACAGTAACAGAGGCAGTAATTACGGTTCCTGCTTATTTCAGTGACGCACAACGTCAGTCCACAAAAGATGCCGGAAAAATAGCCGGACTAGATGTCCTACGTATCATCAACGAGCCAACTGCCGCAGCTATGGCTTATGGTCTGGATAAAAAACATGATGAGAAAATCGCGGTTTTTGATTTAGGAGGAGGTACTTTTGATATTTCTATTTTGGAAATTGGTGAAGGTGTTTTTGATGTAAAGTCAACTAATGGTGATACTTTTCTGGGTGGAGATGACTTTGACAATCGGCTGATCATTTTTTTTGCTGATGAGTTTAAAAAAGAAAACGGGATTGATCTGCGTGAAGACAAAATGGCTTTGCAGCGTCTCCGTGAAGCTGCTGAAAAAGCCAAGCATGAATTGTCTTCAAGTTCGGAAACAGATGTCAATTTACCGTTTATTACAGCAGATGCGTCAGGTCCAAAACACTTAAATCTTAAAATTACTCGCGCCAAGTTTGAATCGCTGGTTGACGATCTTGTCCGGGGTTGTCTTGATCCCTGCCGTAAAGCACTGAAAGACGCAGGCTGCACTTCAAAGGACATCAATGAGGTCATTCTAGTGGGCGGCATGACACGTATGCCTAAAGTGCAGGAAATGGTCAAAGAATTTTTTGGCAAAGAACCTCACAAAGGTGTTAATCCGGATGAAGTTGTAGCAATCGGTGCGGCAATCCAGGGCGGTGTTCTTACAGGAGATGTGAAAGACGTCCTGCTTCTTGATGTTACTCCACTCTCGCTTGGTATCGAAACTCTGGGCAGTGTGATGACGAAATTAATTGAGCGTAACACGACTATACCTACACGAAAAAGCCAGACCTTTTCTACAGCAGCAGATAATCAGCCTGCGGTCAGCATTCATGTACTGCAGGGTGAACGTGAGATGTCAACAGATAACAAAACGCTTGGTCGTTTTGAGCTGGTCGGCATTCCTCCTGCACAACGTGGAGTACCGCAAATTGAGGTGACATTTGATATTGACGCAAACGGGATTGTCCACGTCAGCGCCAAAGATTTAGGCACTGGTAAAGAACAGGCCATAAAAATTGAGGCTTCAAGTGGACTTTCAGATGAAGAAGTCGAAAAAATGGTAAATGATGCAGAGCAGTTTGCTGAAGAAGATAAATCAAAACGTGAGCGTGTTGAAGTTAAAAATCAGGCGGAAACCCTCATTTACAGTACCGAAAAATCTGTGAGTGAACTTGGAGAAAAACTGCCGGAAGAAGATAAAACAAAAATTGAAGCCTGCAGTGAACAACTCAAGAAGAGCTTGGAAACTGATGACATTGACGCTATCAAGAGTGATCTTGAAGCATTGACACAGGCTTCTCACAAAATGGCAGAATTGTTATACAGTCAAGCCGAGCAACAGACAGCAGCATCTGAGCAAGGAACTGAAGACGCTCAGGACGGTGAAGAAAAAAAAGGCAAAGATGATGAAGATATCGTCGATGCAGATTTTGAAGAAGTAAAAAAGTAAAACAGGTACAAGCTTAAAGGAATAGGCACGAATTTAATATACCTTCAATTTTGAGCCTGTAACCCCTTGACGGAATTTCATGGCAAAACGTGATTATTATGAAGTGTTGGGCGTGTCCCGCAACGCTTCAAAAGACGAACTCAAAAAAGCGTACCGAAAGGTCGCGATGAAACATCATCCTGACCGTAATCAGGGAGATAAAACTGCTGAGGATAAATTCAAAGAAGCCTCTGAGGCTTTTGAGATACTTGGTGACCAAGAAAAACGCTCACGTTATGACCAATTCGGACATGCCGCAGATGGTATGGGAAGTGGAATGGGTGGTTTCGGAGGTGCAGGTGCAGGTGGAAGTGGTTTTGGAGATGTTTTCGGAGATATTTTTAGCGAGTTCTTCAGCGGTTCCGGAGGTAGTTCAACTGGACGCGGTGAACGCGGATCCGATTTACAGTATAATATGGAAATTTCCTTTGATGACGCTGTATTTGGCTCATCTAAAGAAATTGATGTTCCACGCATGGAAACCTGCGATTCCTGCAGCGGTTTGGGGGCAGAGTCCGAAAATGACATAAAAATATGCGGTTCCTGTGGAGGAACTGGACAGCAGCGGGTTCAACAGGGATTTTTTAGTGTTGCTACAACCTGCAACAGTTGCGGTGGACGTGGCAAAACAATTTCAAATCCGTGTAAAACCTGTCATGGTCGCACCCGCGTTTCTAAAACAAAACGTATTCGAGTTAACATTCCTGCCGGAGTTGCTACTGGTTCAAGGATAAAACTCACCGGAGAAGGTGAGGACGGAGCAAATGGCGGATCAAGCGGTGATCTTTACATAGTTTTACGTGTCAAGGATCACTCTCTTTTTGAACGTGACGGTGCAGATATCTTTTGCGAAGTCCCAATCAGTTTTTCTCAGGCGACTCTTGGAACCGATCTTGAGGTGCCAACATTAGAAGGAAAAGCCAGATTAAAAATTCCTGCCGGCACTCAAACTCACAAAATTTTTCGACTTAAAAATCAGGGTATTGCACATCTTCGTGGCGGAGGACGTGGAGATTTACATGTGCGGGTAGTAGTGGAGACTCCAAGCAAACTGACTGCAAGGCAAAAAGAATTATTGAAAGAATTCGACGATTGCGGTGAAGACGAAAGCAATCCGATACGTGATAAATTTGTCGAAACCATCAAGAATCTATTTTCCTGACTTCATACCTCCTGACAGTGTCCCACATTTTCTGTCGCTCCTGTATTAGCAGGAATCCCGAAATATCTTGTCTTCCAGTATTTACGAGAAGTCTTTAGTCAAAGGGAAAAATAATGTCTATTTCACAATCAATACGTGAATCCATGGAAAAAGGATCATGGATTCGTCAAATGTTTGAAGCAGGTGCTCGTCTCAAGGCAGAGCATGGTGCAGAAAATGTGTTTGATTATTCGCTTGGTAATCCCATCCTGGAACCGCCGCAGCAAGTACATGAGCAATTACGGCTGCTGTTGGATAATCCTGAAGATGGAATGCACCGTTACATGCCTAATGCAGGATTTGAAGAAACACGTGAATTCATTGCTGGTGTGATGCGTGATGAAACAGGTCATCCTTTTGGCAGTGAGGATGTAGTGATGTGTGTCGGAGCCGGAGGGGGTTTAAATGTGGTGTTCAAAGCGCTGCTTGAAGCAGGCGATGAAGTATTGGCTTTGACACCGTATTTTGTAGAATACGGAGCGTATGTGCAAAATCACGGCGGACGAATGACACTGGCTAAAACTACGTCGGAATTTCAACCTGACCTGGCATCGATCGAAGCAAGTTTGAGTGAACGGACAAAGATTGTAATCATCAATAGTCCAAATAATCCAACCGGCGCAGTTTATTCACAGCAAACATTAGACGATTTAGCACAGTTACTGCTGCATAAAGAGAAAGATTACGGTCATCCTATCTATCTTGTTTCGGATGATATTTACCGTTATCTTGTTTTTGACGGATTAACCAACAGCAATGTTTTTCTCAGTTATCCAAATTCAATTTTAGTCAATTCCCACTCCAAGGATTTAGGCCTTGCCGGCGAGCGTATAGGTTACATCGCTGTTCATCCGGATGTATTTGAAAGCGGGGAACTGCGACAGGCCCTCGTGCTGTGTACCCGGATCCTCGGATTTGTGAATGCTCCGGCAATGATGCAGAAAATCCTGCCTCTACTTGGAAACGCGAGAGTTGACATTTCAGTTTATGAAAAATCACGGGACAAAATATTCTCCATGATTAGTGAGTTGGGATTTGAAGCAATCAAACCACAGGGAGCTTTTTACATTTTTCCCAAATCACCTGATCCGGATGATGTAGCGTTTGTTAAACGAGCACAGCAAGAAAACATTTTGTTGGTACCGGGAGTTGGATTTGGTGGTCCGGGACATTTTAGGATTTCACTCTGCTGTACTGCTGAAACCATCGAAAATTCACGTCCCGGATTTAAACGATTGGCTGAATATTATGGTTTGTAATTTTATTTGGTCCTGTTGCAGAAGTTCTGGCTGAAAAAGGAACACCTTTCAGCGGTGTACTATATGCTGAATTGATGATCACCGAAAATGGGCCAAAAGTAATTGAGTTTAATGTCCGTTTTGGTGATCCAGAAGCTAAGGTTATTTTTCCGCGCTTGGAAAATGATCTGGCGGAAATATTCTTGGCTGTCACTGAAAAACGTCTTCATGAAGTAAAACTGCGTTGGCAAACAGGAGCCTCTGTCTGTATGATTGCCGCGGCACCAGGATATCCTGGACCTCCCACCAAAGGCTTACCGATTACACTTCCTGAAATTCATCCTCAAGAAACGCAAATATTTCATGCGGGAACGGCGATCCAAAATGAGCAGTTGGTGACTAATGGCGGCCGCGTTTTTGGAATCTGCGCTCAAGGTGCTGACATTGCTGAGGCCAGAGAGCAGGCATATTCTCTGTTGGAAAAAGTGAGATTTCAAGGCAAGCATTTTCGCAGTGATATCGCAGTCAAAGCTTTGAACTGAAAACTTTCTTCAGCATGCTACCCATTAGGGTGGTATTGCCCCACTTATAAGAAATAAAACACCCACCTATAAGAGGGTTTGCATAATATTTTTTATATAGTATTATTTTGCACAATTATACAATTTAATTAAAACCCGCACCTGAAAAGTTGTTTATGGACAGCGTGGATACCCACGATTTGATTTTTCCTTACCTGCTTCGTAAAGTTACCGAAAAAGCAGCACTTGCATCCTATGACTGGATTGGTCGGGGAGATAAGGAGGGAGGAGATAAAGCCGCAGTTGATGCTATGAGAGTTTCACTGAAAGAATTAAAACTAAACGCTACAGTTGTCATTGGTGAGGGTGAAAAGGACGATGCACCTCAATTATACAACGGTGAAGTATTTGGTGATAAAAATGCGGAAGACCACCTTGACATTGCAGTTGATCCTGTGGAAGGAACAACCTTTTTAGCAGGCGGACAAACAAACGCGATGGCAGTCATTGCGACTGCGCCAAAAGGAACTATGCTGGATCCGGGACCTGCTTTCTATATGGAAAAATTTGCTGCTCCTGCTGAAACGAGGGGCAAGATAGATATGAACTGGTCCACTGAAAAGAAACTTAAAACAGTTGCTAAGTTAATTGAAAAAGATTTGAAAGATTTGACAGTCTTTGTTCTGGACAAACCAAGGCACCGTGGACTTGTAGAGGAAATACATCAAGCTGGCGCCAGAGTGACTCTTTATCCGGCAGGTGATGTTGCCGGAGCTATTATGGCTGCAATCCCAGATAATGAAGTAGATGTAATGATGGGAACAGGTGGAACTCCGGAAGGTATTATATCCGCTTGTGCGATTAGGGCTATGGGCGGAGAATTTCAGGGTAGAATCAATCCTCAACTTGCAACAGAGATTGTGAGAGTCCGTGATGCGGGATTTGACACAGAGCGCTGGTATGAACGTGATGAATTGATTGGCTCAGATGATGTTCATTTTTGCGCTACCGGAATTACATCCGGATTGTTATTCAGTGGAGTAAAACTCACTAAACACTATTTCAGGACAGAAACTCTGATTGTGACTGGAGCTTCCAGAGAACAAGTATCGCTGACTAACTGGCACAACAGATAATTAAGATTAGAGACAGGCTTAAAGCAGATGCCTTTGCAAACAAAATTGGCTGCTGGTGCCTTGAATAATTTAACATGAAATTGATACATTCAACTTGAAAAAGGAGACACAATGCCATTGAATCGTTTAGAGCGCCCCGTCATTCTCGGGATTGTAGGAGATTCAGCTGCAGGAAAAACCACTCTTGCCGCGGGAGTTGCCGAGATACTGGGGAAAGATCAAGTTGTGACTATTTGTACAGACGATTATCATAAGTACGACCGTGCACAACGAGCCGAAAACGGCACATCGGCACTTGATCTAAAATGTAACTACCTCGATATTATTGAAAATGATCTGAATAGTCTGCGCAACGGTAAAGCAATCATCAAACCGATTTACAGCCATCATGACGGCACCTTTAAACCTGCTGAATATGTAGAACCTAAACCTTATATTGTGGTAGAGGGTTTACTTGGCTACAGTTCCAGAGCCATGCGCAATAATTATGATGTGAAAATTTATTTAGATCCTGAAGAAGAATTGCGTGTTCGTTGGAAAGTAATTCGGGATACCACCAAAAGAGGTTATACAGAAGAACAGGTGTTGGCTTCACTGGAAAAGCGGAAAGGGGACAGTCCGGCCTACATTCAGCCGCAGCGGACTTTTGCGGATATGGTGATTCAATTTTATCGTCCAGAAGGCAAGGAGAATGAAGTTGGTCCAGGACTTAACGTTCGCCATACCCTGCGTCCAACTTTGCCTCATCCTGATCTGACATCTTTGCTGGATGTAGGAGCAAATAAAGGAATTACTCTTGATTTGGCACGTGACAAAGACGGAAAACCTGTCGATATTCTTGACATTCATGGTAGTATAGAAACTCATCGTGCAAGCAAACTTGAGGAATTGCTGTGGACACTGATTCCTGAAGCACAATATTTAAGGGAAAATACACGTTCTATAGAAGAACTGGAAAAAATTAACATCATCAGTCATCCTTTAATGTTAACCCAATTGCAGATTGCTTATCACATGGTGAAGGCCGCGTTGGGCCATCACGCTATTTAGTGCATTCCGAACCTCTCGATTACAGCGACGGAAAGAGTCTCCATACATTTACTTGAAAAACTTATAATCAGTCAAAACAATGAGCGCTTCTCCACTCCATCAAGACATGGCAAACGCACTCCGCTTTTTAGCGGCAGATGCAGTTCAAAAAGCAAAATCAGGTCACCCCGGAATGCCGATGGGCATGGCGGATGTGGCAACAGTGTTGTTTACCCGTTTCTTAAATTTTAGCGCAAGTGATCCTAGCTGGGCAGACCGTGACCGTTTTATATTGTCTGCGGGACACGGATCGATGCTGCTTTATGCTCTGCTTCACTTGACAGGTTATGAGGATTTCAGCCTAGAAGAACTAAAAAACTTCCGCCAACTTGGTTCTAGAACTGCCGGACACCCGGAATATGGGCATGGTGCTGGAATTGAAACCACCACCGGTCCGCTTGGGCAGGGCATCGCAAATGCCGTCGGAATGGCGCTTGCTGAACGAATGCTAGCTGATAGATTTGGCAGCGATCTTGTGGATCACAATACCTATGTAATTGCCGGTGACGGATGCCTGATGGAAGGAATCAGCCACGAAGCGGCCTCATTCGCCGGACGTTTAGGTCTAGGTAAATTGATAGTTTTTTTTGATGACAATGGAATTTCCATTGACGGATCAACCGATCTTGCGGTCAACGACGATCAACTGATGCGATTTGAAGCATGCGGATGGAATGTTTCTTTCTGCGACGGACATGATCCTGATGCAATTGCTCAGGCCATAAACGGTGCTCACGAAGCCCAAGACAAGCCCTCCCTGATTGCATGTAAAACCATAATCGGCTTCGGTTCTCCTAATAAAGCCGGCACCGCGGCTACACACGGGGCACCGCTGGGTGAGGATGAAATTGCTGCGACACGTGAAGCTCTGAACTGGCCGCATTCGTCTTTCGAAATTCCGGAAGCAGTCAGCAGTGCATGGCGCAGAGTCGGTGCTATGAAAAACGCAAAAAAGGAAGCATGGCGTAAACGACTGGATGATTCCGGAAGGAAGGCAGAGTTTGAGCGTCTTATTTCCGGAACTCTGCCAAAAGATTGGCAGGCCTCTCTGCAGGATTTCAAGCGGAAACATTCTGCAGACAAAACAAAAATGGCCACTCGTAAAGCGAGTCAGGAAACTCTGGATGTGCTGGCAGAAGTTATTCCGGAATTGGCCGGAGGTTCTGCAGACTTAACTGGCTCTAATTTGACAAAGGCCAAATCGCAAAAACCGGTAACGCCTGGAGACTTTTCCGGAAGCTATATTCATTATGGAGTTCGTGAGCACGGCATGGCTGGGGCCATGAATGGGATTGCTCTGCACGGTGGATTTGTGCCTTATGGGGGGACATTTTTGATTTTTACTGATTACTGCCGTCCCGCAATACGTCTATCCGCTTTGATGCAGCAGCGTGTGATTTATGTGATGACCCACGACTCGATCGGACTTGGTGAAGATGGTCCTACTCATCAGCCAGTAGAACACCTTTCAAGTTTGAGGGCTATTCCGAACTTAAATGTCTACAGACCTTGTGATGTCGTTGAAACAGCTGAGTGCTGGGCCGCTTCACTGGAAACAAGTTCAACACCTTCCGTGCTTTCACTATCGCGTCAGGGATTGCCTTGTCTCAGAACTGAGCACACAGAAGAAAATTTAAGTTCCAAAGGCGGATACGTGCTGGCTGAAGCCGAAGCTAAAAGGGATGTGACCTTGATTGCTTCAGGTTCAGAAGTCGAAATTGCCATGGAAGCCCGTGATCAATTGAAAGCAGAAGGCGTTTCCGCAGCAGTGGTATCTATGCCGTGTCTCGATAAATTTGAAGAACAGAGTCAGGACTACCGTGACCAGGTAACTCAGCCGGACACGCCAGTTGTAGTCATTGAAGCAGCAATAGAGCAGAGCTGGGGCAAGTATCTCGGCAGAAATGGAAAATTCATCGGCATGAGTACTTTTGGAGCTTCGGCTCCGGCTAATGAGCTTTATGAACATTTTGGCATAACAACTCAAAATGTCGTCAATGCAGCAAAAAATATTGTTTAAAATTAACTAGCAAAAAGGTACGGAACAATCAGTATCATCTTTGCGGATTTTAACTTATTCAGTTGCAAAACTATAAATCTACAACCTATAAACAGAGACCTGATTATGGCTTTAATATCTTTAAGACAACTACTTGATCACGCTGCTGAAAACAGCTATGGCGTACCGGCATTTAATGTAAACAACATGGAACAAATTCAGGCGATTATGCGTGCGGCAAAAGCCACTGATTCACCAGTTATTTTACAAGCAAGCCGCGGCGCACGTTCTTATGCAGGAGATATTTTTCTGCGTCATTTGTTTGATGCTGCTGTGGAAATGTATCCGGACATTCCAATTTGTATTCATCAGGATCATGGAAACAATTTTGATACATGTCTTTCAGCGATGGCTAACAAATTTACCAGTGTAATGATGGACGGTTCATTGGAGCAAGATGCTAAAACTCCTGCTTCTTATGAATACAATGTTGACATCAGTACCAAAGTTACAGAAGTTGCGCATAAGATCGGTGTTTCAGTCGAAGGCGAGCTTGGCTGCCTCGGTTCACTGGAAACCGGTGAAGGTGAGAAAGAAGACGGCCACGGCTTTGAAGGTAAATTATCACAGGATCAATTGTTGACAGATCCTGATCAAGCTACTGATTTTGTAAATAAAACACAAGTTGACGCACTTGCAGTAGCGATTGGTACTTCTCATGGTGCTTACAAGTTCACCAGGAAACCTGATGGCGATATCCTCGCGCTGAATGTGGTAAAGGCTATTAATAAAAGGCTTCCGGGACTGCACATGGTAATGCACGGTTCAAGCTCGGTTCCGCAGGAACTACAGGACATTATCAATACCAACGGAGGAGAAATGCCGCAGACATGGGGTACACCTGTGGATGAAATTGTAGAGGGCATCAAATACGGAGTACGAAAAGTTAATATTGATACCGATTGCCGCATGGCTATTTCCGGCCAGGTACGGAAAATTTTACTTGAAAAGAAAGCAGAATTTGATCCACGCAAGTTCACCATTCCGGCTACCGCGGCCATGCAGGAAGTTTGTCAGGAGCGTTATGAATCCTTCGGAACTGCGGGCAATGCGTCAAAGCTAAAGCCTCTTCCTTTGACAGTAATGGCACAACGCTATGATTCCGGAGAATTGGTTCAAAAAATAAATTAATATCTATACTAAACTCTCACCTTTACAACTGAGGTAATATGTCAAAAAAAACTTATAGTGCGGGTGTCAAAGCTTACCGTGATACCTATTGGATGCCGGAGTACACTCCACA
>Ga0114994_10001158_pt1 | contig 18834 bp, 13 predicted proteins | sample ArcticOcean_MG_C_9_FD_87043 | JGI IMG/M metagenome (GOLD analysis project Ga0114994, IMG submission 87043) | Marine microbial communities from western Arctic Ocean - ArcticOcean_MG_CB2_152 | ecosystem: Environmental > Aquatic > Marine > Oceanic | place: Arctic Ocean: Canada Basin | collected...
CGACCTGGGCGGGGCCGCTTTGGCGGCGGTCGACGTCGTGGCGGCGGCACTTCGCGTGCGTCCGGCGCGGCGAACTGCAGTTCTGGTACTCGGCGAGCCACGCTTTAGCCGGCGTGTCGCCGGTCCTCGTCGTGGCTCTGGATAATGCGCGCGTCGTCGACGCGCTCGCGGGCGACGACCTGCCGGTATTAACTCTCCACGCGCCCCTCAATAGCGCGCCGGCGGAGCACCGCGAGTGGCGCCTCGCGGCCGCAAACTGCACGGACGCGGACGCGCTGCGGCGGTGCGTGTGTCGCGAGGCCGCCGGGCGCGATCCGCCCGAGCGGCCCGCGTCGCCCGCGCTGTCGACGACTAGTTCGACGTTCTAAGGATGCGGTTTGTGTTGTATTACTGACTCTCAACTGATCGGAGACCCCGGGCGTCGCGTCCCCGCACACAAGCAAAGCGGGCGCCTGCACATTGTCGCATTGTTGGCGCTGTTAACTACCGAGGTGAGCTCACGGAGGGGCGTCGACATTAGTCATTATAAGTTGGAAAGAGTAGCGTTTGACGCGGCCGCGCGCCGTAACGTCCGCAGCTGAGCATTTTGGCAACTTTTTCTCCACTGAGGGTGATTTTCATTACGCGCCCCGCGGCCCCGTGGCGCGCTTCCCGCGCTACCAAGCTCATACGTGGACTCGCGCTACGCGCCACTGAATGTCCAGACGCTTCTCGATGACGTCCAACCCGGTGGCACTGCGCGCGTCGGAGTCCCAGGACGAGGCGAAACCGCTGCTCGACGAGGCGGAGCAGAAGTGCGACGAGGTCGTCGAGGCCATCGGCTTCGGCAACTGGTCCCTTATGCTCGTCATCCTGCTGGGCTTCCTTTTTATGGGCGACAGCATCGAGGCTACGCTGCTGTCGTTTTTGTACGACTGCGTCGGCGGCGCGTTCGACCCGAACCCCTTCGAGGCCTCGACGGTCATTTCCATCGTCTTCGCGGGCGAGATCGTGGGCGCGGCGTTCGCCGGGCCCATCGCTGATCAGTACTGGCGCAAAGGGGTTTCGCTGGCATCGGGGTTCTTCCTGGGCATTTTTGGATTAGCCTCCGCGTTCTCCGATAGGTTCGACACGTTCATCGCCCTACGCTTCTTTGTGGGCGTCGGCATCGGCACGAACCCCATCCCGTACGACCTTCTCGCGGAGCAGATTCCCGCCTCGATGCGCGGGCGCGTGCTCATGTCCTCATCTATCTTTTGGGCGATCGGGACGCTGTACACCGTGGGCGCCGCGTGGATCACGCTGCCGATATGGTCGTGGCGCTCGCTCGCCGTGGCGTGCGCGCTGCCGCCGCTTATTGTTGCGTTCGCGCTGCTTCCTGTCTTAAACGAGTCACCGCGCTGGCTCCTGGAGGAGGAACGGAGGGAGGAGGCGGCGGCCGTCCTGCGGCAGCTCGCGAAGCGTAACGACAAGGCCGACGACAAGGCCGTCGACGCGGCGATCGCCAAGGTCGCGGAGGGCGGCGACGATGCCTCCGTGTCCCGCGGCTTCGACTTTCCCGTCGCGTGGAAGAACTTCATGTCGCTCTTCGACGCGCGCCGACTTTGTACCACGGTCGCCGTCTGGATCGTCTGGTTTTCTTTCGGGCTGTTGTACTACGGCATGACGCTGCTGGTGACGAGGTCCTACGTGGTGGCGGACGACGACGATAGCTTCACATGCCGCTTCAACTACACCAAGATCTTCGCGACATTCACCAGTGAGCTCGTTGGCGCTCTTCTCCTCTTCGCGACGATCGACGTCTTCGGACGTGTGACATGCGGGGTTGTATCTTACACGCTCACGGCACTATTCTTGATTCCCGTCGCCCTCGAGGCGAGCGGGACGTTCGTGTGGCTCTACCTGGCGCTCGCCTTCGCCACTGCGGCATCGTCGACGTCGTGGGTGCACATCACCGAATTATACTCCACTGACGTCCGGTCGACGGCGCACACGCTCGTTTTCATTGTGGGTCGTTTTGGTGGCTTCGCAAGCGGATATGTCGTCGAGAACGGGAACAGCATCGCCTTTGCGACCACTGTTCTCATTATTGCGTCGGCGGTGAGCGCGGCGGCGACGCTGACGCTGCGCGAGACCATGGGGGAGAGGCTAACTTAAGACTTGCAATATATAGCGGCGGCGGACTAAATTCACGTTTGCGGTTCGAACAGCCCCGCCGTCGCGGCGTCTGGGGGCGGAAGGGCCTGTACCACCGAACTCGGCGGCGGCCGGGCCGTGTGCGAGTAGCTGTGGCGCACGGAAAATCGCCGGCGCGGTGAGAGCAGCCCATTACGGTAAAACACCCAACCAGCGAAAGCGCCGCCGAGGTGTGCCGCCGACCCCGGGTGGCCGCAGAAAGCCATCAGCGAGTCCCACGCCAGCAGCGCGGCGCCGACGTGCGACGCTTGAAACGGACGTGCCACGTAAAACAGGTGCACGGGCGACCGCGGGTTCTGCAGGATAAAGACCGCGCCGCAGGCGTAGACGAGCGCGCCCGAGCCCGTCACGCCTCCGGATGCGCCCAGAGATTGAGCTACTGCCGCCGCGCAGCCGCCGCTCACGATGCTCGCAAGGGCAAAACGTGCGAACCGTTGGGACCCGGCGGCCGTTTCGACTGGCTTGGCCACGAGGTACAGTGCGAGGAGCCCGAACGCCAGCAGCGACGGCGTCCCGGTGACCAGCGCGTGCGCCACGAGCGCGTGGTAGCGCCGCAGCTGTAATGCATGGCGGCAGCACACGGCGTGCCCGACGATGCTGCGACGCCACATGGGCCGCGTCGACGCCACAAATGACAAGAGATGCGTGGCCGCCAGCGCGTGCGTGATCGGCGCGTCCCTGCTGAATTGGCGCTGCCAGTCACGAAACGGGCTCGTCGCGCCGCCGGCGTGGACTTTGCGGCATCGCTGCGAGGGCTGCAGGCGTGCAGTGGCAGGGATGAGTGATAGCAGTGCAAGAGCAGTGCTGCGAGCCAGCATCATTCCTTACGCGTGCGCAAGTGAGTATGGCTTGCAGCAGTGTGAAAGCACTGGCAAGCACTACTCTTTTTGCCACTGATGCTGCCAGGCCGCGCACAAAAGCTGTACAGCTGTATACGAGCAGAGCGCCGCAAAAACCCGTCACCATCTCCCCGCGTATCGCGTATCCGCATGTCCGGGTGCCAAGAGTGAGTGCCAGGGAGGCCCGATCAGACACACAAAGTTAATCCACCCCCCTGTCCGAACTAGAAGACGAGGAGTCGTCGAGGCGGCTCCGGCGCACGAGCTCGTCCAAGCCACCGGCCTCGGCGATGGCGGCCACGTCCATGGGCGCGCGGAACGACGACATCGCCGACGCGCGGACGGCGAATTGGTCCCCCTCGACGACGCGCAGCTCGAAACTCTGCGTGGGCGGCCGCGGCCCGGCCGCGGGGCACCGGAGCGCCAGGACGTCGGCCCACGCGAAGAGGAGGGGGTCCGTGCGCTGCGCCGCGACGTTCACGTCCACCAGGTACGTGGAGCGGGCCTCGACGACCACGTCCACGACGCAGTGCGCCGGCAGGCTCAGGGCTCGGTCGAAGAACGCGCGGAGGCGCGACCGGACCTCGCTCAAGACTACCTCGTCCGCCAGGTCCCGGGAGACCGTGTCCACGTGGCGCTGGCACGCCGCGACGAGCTGGCCATCTAACCAGAAACAGCGGAACTCGCGCGAGGCCTCGACGGCCGCGAAGCGCCGCACCGCGAGCACGACCTTTGCCGCGCGGGCCACGTCCTGTTTCACCAAGGACGACGCCGCTAGTAACGCAAACACGTCGCCGGCCGACTCGCATTTCAGCTGGCCGAGCCACGCGGCGTCCTGCGGCGCGGACCAGTTCAGTTTGACAAAGGCCGCGCCGCCCACGGCCGCGACGGCGGCGTCCACGTCTCGCTCGAGGTCGGGAAAGTGCGGCGCGGCCCCGTCGTCCTCGGCGTCGCTCAGCTCGCAGTCGTCGTCGTCCACACGGGTCCGCGCCGTGGCCCGGGCGCCGCGCTTCGTGCGCGGCAGCACGCAGGGGCCGTCGCTCCCGAGCCAGGCGACGAACGGCGCCGGCAGTGGTATGATGACCGTCTTGAAGGTCAGCGCTTTGTGCGCCTCGTACCAGGTTGTAATGCTGCAGGCGTCATCGTTAGTGCTGAGGGCCGCGGCGACGGCGTCTGGGTTGGCTGCTTCGAGCGCTGCCATCGGTTTACTACGACTGCTTATGCCGATCCGTGGCCTGCATTAGTGAGGCACGAACGCGGCAGCAGCGCAAAAGCAAAATGCATATGCGCTACACACCGCGGGTTTTTACCACAGCTCAAAACGGGTTTTCCCTCTACCCGTCCCGACGAGTGTCCGCCGCGTTAATAAAAACGAACGAACGACGACGACGGCCGACCTTAAGCGAAAGCTACTCCAACATCCATTTAAACTTCGTCGGCCCCAGCGCGCGCGACACCTACGGCGAAAACCCGTTTTTGCCCACACGCTTTTCGCACTTGTGCAGGCAGCGGGTAATCGGATTAGGGATTAGCTGACGTTAGCCTCGAAGGAGACGTCTAGCGGTTCTTGGGGTTGGCGGGGCCGTCGCCGATGGTGGTGTATCCGAGGATGCCCGCGACGACGCCCGTCAGCAGGAGCGTGAGGCTGCCGACGGGCAGGATGAGGTCGCCGGCGCTCAGGGACGCGGCGAAAACGGGCGCGGGCACCGCGGCGACGGCGGCGACGGCGGCCGCGGCGACGGGCTTGGGCACGGCGGACGCGAGCTGCGCCGCGCGCTGGACGTTGGGCGCGAGGGCCGCGGCACCGCCGACGAGGAGGGCGAAGGACAGCTGCATGGTTGTTTTTGCCTGTGATTTAGAGCGTCAGCGCGAACGGTCGCGTCGCGCGTGCGGGCGGACCCTAGGTCAAGTTGGATCCGAGTTCTCGGCCGGGAGGCAGCGTTGGCAGCGCAGTTTTCCGTGAGGGATGCGGCTTGGCGCGCGATGCATGCGGTGCAACGTAAGGCTGGACGCGGATCGCTACGGTGGGAGCGAGAGACGGCTATAGGCTGCAGCTGCACGCGATCGAGGCAACCCGATTTGGCGGCAAAAGTTGTCTAGACATCTGTTGCTGGGGCCAGCGGTTCTAACGGATCACACGGAGAAATCTAAGGGCAAAAGCCTTGTAGACCCGCACGAAAAACCCGGCATTTAATTTGGCCAATACGTCGACGCACAGTGGCTGGGCATCGTCCAAGCCGCTGCATTGCCAGAAACATCGACGCACAGTGGTAGGGGACGTCACGCCGCTGGATTTTGAACATGACCCTTTTGCGCTGCACTGCATTGCTGGCTGCATTGCTGGGCTGCGTGGTGACCGGCCTGATACCACCACCATGCAGCAGACGACCTCCCACACGAGTGGCAAGCAGCAGCACGGACATCATCGCGAAAGCGATGGGCCCGGCTGCCGACCGCGCGATCCGATTGCTGCGCGACGCGGACGACGGCGAACAGAGAGAAACCTGCGTCTTCGAGCCGGACGGAGAAGTAGAGGGCGTGGTGCACTTCGTCGGCGGCGCGGCGCTCGGCACGTTCCCCCAGGTGGCCTACAAGGAGTTGTTACAACGCGTCGCGCAGCGGGGGCGCGTCGCGGTGGTGGCGACGCCGTTTGACTTGGGCCTGGACCACGACGCGGCCGCGCTGAAGTGCGGCCTGGCGTTCCTGGCTGAGGCCAATAAGTGGCGCGGCCTGCCGCGCTACGGCGTGGGCCACTCGCTCGGCGCGAAGCTGCTCCTACTATTAACGTGCGGCGACGCGGACGCGTACGAGAAGCTCGTGCTGCTCGCGCCGAACAACAGCGGCATCGCGGACTCGGCCAAGCTGCTGGAGCGATTGGTCGACGCCGCGGGCGGCGGCGCGGGGGCCATGTACTCGCCGATCGAGGGCATGGACATTGGGGGTTTGCTCGGCCAGGCCTTCTCGATGGCCGGACTGGAGGTCGCGCCGTCGCCGGCGGAGACGCTGGACCGCGTCGCGCGGATGCGGCGGCCGGCGCGCGGCGTGACCTTCGTGCGCTTCGAGGAGGACGACGACTTGGATTCGGCCGCGACGCTGGGCCCCGCCGTCGCCGGGGCGTCGATCGACTGGCTGGACGGGGGGCACCTGGCGCCCGTCTTCGTCGAAGCCGGCGGCCTGCAGCTCGGCGAGGAGAAACTCGTCGACAGCGCCGCGGACGCCATCTGCCGGGCGCTCTGCGGCGGCGCGGTCAGGCTGCTGGAGTAATTCTTGTTGTGTTTATTTACTCAGCCCTAGGGCGGCGTCTGGTCGTCTTGCTCCTCGATAGCGTGCAACGCTTTACTAACTTATGGCAAATATCACCTATCATGATCTTTCGGGTACATGATCCGTCTTTTCTTGAAGTCGAGGTGCGCCTCGGGCACGTCGTGCGGGAAGAGCCGGTTGTTCATGGCGTCGAACACGTTCCCCCCGTCGTCCTCCTCGTGCTCGCCGATGCCCTTGCGCAGCGACAGGCCAATAGTTACGGCCTTGCCCCCCACCATTTTCCCGCTCAGCTCCAGGGCCCGCTCCACCGCGCCGACGCCGCCGAACGTGATGATGGCGCACCCGTTGAAGACGCCCCGGTCCCGGACCTTCCGGATGCTCTGGATGACGCCGCACCCCCGCAAAAAGGTCTGGAGCTCGCTATCGCGCACCATCAACGGTAGATTCGACAGGAACACGGACGTCGGCCGCACGGGGGGGTCCGTTGTGTGCTTCGCTTGCCGCGGCGCCTCGGCCGCCGCGCGCGCCTCGGCGTCGAAGTCCGGCCGCATCGACGGGTACCGCGCGGCGGCCGCCGCGTGCGCGGCGTCCTCGGGCGCGACCTCTGCTGGCTTTGGTTCTGTTGGCGCGTACTCCGGCGGCAGGGGCGGTGACGGGCCGGGCGGCGGGGGTGGGATCGACAGTGGTGCCTCTTTTTTTTTGCTCTCCTTTGTGGGCTTCTTTTCGCGCGCTTTGCCTGTAGCAGGGATGCTGAAAAACATTGCTGCCAGGCGTGCGGTCTCGCGACGTCTGCTGCCAGGCTTTGATGGCGCAAATGAGTCGTTTTTAAGACGACAAAGTCCGGACAACCACGAAACCCGCACGTCGACGGGTTTCAGCCTGCCAAAAACTTTTTTGTGGCATCTGCTTGCGTGATTACTTATAGTGAGTCTCGAGGTACGCCAGCGATCGTAGTGAGAAGGGTTGGCTACATTGGTGCCCGACAATTGTGACCATATAAGCATACTGCCACGGTGGTGCGCACAAATGACAAGCCAGCACTAATTCTCAACGCACACAACCCATCGCTGTGCCACACAACGATCACAACGCGATGATGGGCGCCCTGCAGCAGCGTCGCAGCAAAAAGTCCGACGGCGACTGCGAGCAGCCGCCGCTGAAGCCGCGGGCCGCGACGCCGCGGACGAGCTGCGCGGACGCGGCCGCCCTGGCGGCGCTCGTCTTCCTCGCGAGCGCGGCGCCCGTGGCGACGCAACTCGTGCGCCGGCCCGACGGCACCTACCCTTTCGAAGTTGTCGATGTGGTGCTGCGGGCGGAAATTCTAAAACTGGGCATCGCTTTTTTTTGCCTCGCGTGCGAGCTCCGCGGTTTGTCGGTAACGGAGCGGCGCGACCGCACGCCGATGCCATCATCCAAAGGTCTGCTCTTGACGCTATGTGTAGGCGCCGGCTACCAGGCGCTGAACCTCCTAGCGGGGTACGGGATGCGCGTGTTAAATGACGCGACGCTCTTCGCCGTGATTGTCCAGTCCAAAGTCGTGTGGACGGGACTCCTGGGCGTCTACGCCTTCGGGCGGCGGCTCTCGGCCGCGCGCATCGGCTCGTTAATTCTGGTCGCCGCCGGCGCGGCCGTCTGCGCGGCGCCGAAACCCAACACGGACGCTTCGAAGGTCCGCACGCGGGTGACGGGGTGCCTCCTCGCCGGCGGCGCCGCTTTACTATCAGCTGTCTTAACGGTGGGGTGCGAGGCGGTCGTCAAGCGGGGCCGGGCCTCGCTCCACTGGCAGAACCTGCAGTTGTACGTCGTGGGCATTCTGGTCACGGCCTCGACGCTCTCCAAACAACCGTCGTGGGGATATGTGTCCTACGCCATGGGCGCCCTGGTCGTGCTCGAGGCGTGCAAGGGCCTCGCGATCTCGCTCGTGCTGAAGCGCACCGACGCCGTCGTGAAAACGCTTGCGACGACGCTCTCCATCCCTGGCGTCGCGATGCTGGAGCGCCTGGTCCTGCCGAACACGGCGCCCATGGCCCTGCCCATGCTGCTGGGCGGCTCGGCGGTGGTCCTCGCCATCACCGCGCACGGGGGTCCCGACGGGCGCGACACGCCGTTCCTCGCCGCGGCGTTCGCGTTGGTCCTCGTGGGCGGCGCGAGCGCGGCGCGGTGGCCGGCCTAGTATTGTAAGTGGAAATTACCCTAGCGCCACTCATCTAGAAGCCCCGCTCCTTCATGCACTTGGCCATGCTCTGCTCGAAGGCGTGCAGGTCCCGGTCGCCCGCGCGCGGCGCCCACTCCTCGCCCCAGCGCCGCGAGCAGACGCACGAGGCCCCGTAGGCCTCCAGAACGCGCTCCTCCTCGCACTCCCGCGCGCGGACCACGAAGGGCTTGGCGTGCCGCCGGAAGCGCTTGTTGTCGATCTCGACGAACTCGTCGCGCCGCGCGCGCCGCCGCTCGTCGCGCCGGTTGCCCTTTTTCTCCTTCTTCTTCCGGCGGCGGCGCCGCTGGATGGCGCGGCCCTCGCTCGTGACGCTTTCGTCCTCGGACGACGACGGCGCGTCCTCCTCAGAATCCGAGTCCGAGCCGGCCTCGTCCGACGCCGAGTCGTCGTCGTACTTGTCGTGGCGGTGGCGGAACGTGCGGTAGTCCCGGACATTTTGCTTGCGCTCCTTCGCGGGCCTGTCGCGCTTCTCCTTCTCCCGGGCCCGCCGCTTGTCGCGCCGTCTCTTGAGGGCGCGCTCCTCCGTGCGCGACTCTGCCTCGACCTCGGCCTTGGGCACCACGGGCTTCACGTAGCCCGCTTCGACGAAAGCCGTCCCGAGGCAGTACTGGCCCGGCTGGTAGTGCGCGCTGAACGCGTCTGGCAACCAGGGCCCCTGGTAGTTGATGTGGCCCGGGTCGTCCAGCCGCGGGTAGTCGGGCTCGCGGTCCTTGCCTTCCAGGACGTAGCCGCGCTGCCACAACACGGGGCCCACCTCTTCGCAGAGCGGGCACTCGTTGAGGACGACGCGCGCGACGGGGCGCGGCGTCCGCTCCTTCTGCTTCTGTCGTCGATGCTTGCGCGTGAGCTTGTCGTCGTCGCTCGGGTAGTCGTCTTCGCAGAAGTCGCTGTAGTCGTTGTTCTCGTCGTCGCGGCGGCGGCGGCGGCTTTTCTTCTTGCCGGTCCGCTTGTCGTCTCGGTCGTCGCGGTGCACGGTCCGGCGCTTGTAGCGGTCGACGCCCATGGTCTGCTACCCGGGCTCGCGTCGATGGCGTGTGGTGGGTGCTAAGGTTGCTGCGCGCGCGTGGGCAGCTCTTTGTTTGCGAGAGCAGACACAGCGCCCGAGTCTGGCGCTGCAGGGGGAGATCACAGGGGGTAAAGCGCGCTCGTGGACCCACGCGTCCGAAGCGACCCCTTGTATTCCTATGCGCGCCCTCCTGGGAGATCTCCGAGAGGCCGTCAAAACTCGCGAGCTTAATGTCGCTCGAAAATCTCAGTTGAAACCAGTCTCAAAACACTGCCACTGCCCCGCTGCCACTCATTGCTGCGCAGTGGACTCGTGCCGCAGTGCAGAGCAATCGTAACACGTAGACAGCTGCTCTCGTGCAGCGGCTGATAACACGTGCAGTCAGCTGTCCGTATAGAGCAGCGTAACAATGACTGATGCAGCACCACCAGTGACGGGCTCGCGGCTCGAGCGCTGCGGGCTAGCCGCCGCATTCCTGCTCTCGGAGACGACGCAGGACGCGGCGGTCGCTGCGAGCGCGCTCGTGGCGTTCCAGTTGTTTGGAGGCTACGCGGAGTCATTGTTCATCGTGATCGTGATGGTCATGCTGCTGATCGGCTGCCAGCTGTCGCACGTCGTGGGGCGGCGAGGCTGGACGGTGGTGCTCGGCGGCGCGGCCGTGTGCGGCGCGGCCGGGCTCGCGCTCATGGCGGCGGCGCTGAGCCCCGGCTTCGGGCCGCGCAACGCCGCAGCGCTGGCGCTCGCCGGGAGCTGTCTGCTCGGCGCCCACCGGGCCGCGCACATGCTGTACCGCTTCGCGGCGCTGGAGATCGGCGGCGTGGCGTGCATGGGCGAGGTGTTCGCCGCGGCGACGCTCGGCGGCCTGCTGGGGCCCCAGCTCCTCATCGATCTGGGGCTCCAGAAGGGCCTGCTCGCCGCGGCCGCCGCGCAGCTCGTCGCCGGGCCCCTGGCGGTGGCGTTCGCGACGCGCGACCGCGACGCCGCGACGGCCGCGGACCGCGCCTCGGCGGCCGCGGCGGAGTCCGGGCGGTCGATCACCGCCGCGCTCCGCCAGCTGCGCGACAACGCGCGCGACGACGCGATGCTGCGCCTTGCGCTGATCGGCGGAGTGGTGTCGTGGGCCATCATGCTGCTCGTGACCGTGCCGGCCGCGGCCATAGCCGTCGCCAGCTTCAAGATGTCGACGGTCAGCGCTATCAGGTCCCTGCAGGTCCACGACTTCCTCATGAATGCGCCGGGACCGGCGACGGCCGCGGTCGTCGAGCGGTCCGGGCCGCGCGCGGCAATTATTGTGGGCCTCGTCATCTACGTTGTCTGCGTCGGCGGCTTCTGGGGCTGCGGGAGCGACGACGCCTTCTATCCCGCCATATCGGCGGGCGGGCGCGGCGAAGCCATGGTGCAGCGGACCTTCTTCGGTCTTATCGCTATTTTAGCCCTCGGCTGGAATCTGATGTGGCTCGCGTCGACGTCGGCGCTCGACGCCGCGGCGCGGGCGGGCGGCGCGACGAGCCCCGCCGAGATCGCGCAGATCCGCACGGCCAACGAGTTCTGCATCTACTCGGCGTCCGTCGCGTTCCTCCTGGTCTCGATGGTGGCCCGCGACCGCTACAAGGACGTCGTCCTCATCAGCGCGCCATTCCTCGTGGCCGTCGCCGTCGCGGTGGCGCAGGTCAAGACGCCAGCGTATGGGGTCGTGGAGACGGAGCTCGCGTAGCAGCGTGTGTGTGTTCCGTCGTTCGCTATGTGTAAGCTACCTTGGACTACTACAGCTACATAAATTAGCAGAGCGGCGAGAAGCCGTAGCTTACCGCGTAGACGACCTGGACGATGCCGTCGTAGGTCATCAGCACCAGCGCGATCAGCATGACGCTCGCGATGATCAGGATGACGATGGCGTCCTTCTGGTACTTCTTCACGACCCAGTCCACCGCGAACTGGCCCAGGAAGGTGGAAAACAGCCCGCACGCCGCGAACGCGCACGCGTAATCCGCGGGAACTAATCCCATGATCCACACCTGGGCGAGGCCGGATGTGGCGGTAATAAACACGACATACGCGGAAGTGGCCGCGATAGGCTGGGGTAAACACCCTAGCTCTACGAGTAATGGGCCGAGGACCATGCCGCCGCCAATACCGAGCAACCCTGCTGCGACGCCCGCAAACACACAAAGCATCGGGTACAGCACCGTTGTGCGCCGGTCCCAGTGCAGGTCCCCCTCGAGCGGCACGTGGCCCAGAAAGATCTTCTCCGTGGCCCGGTCGAGCGTCTTTTTTCTAATCCACATCGTAGCAGCAATCAACACGGCTAGGTTACTGATGAACAAGTACCAGTACAAGAACTGAGAGCAATCTAATCCAGGGATCAGCGACGCGCCGCCGCCGCCGCCGCGCAACAGCGCAAACACGAAGACGATGAGCCAGATGACGCCCGTCTTCGCCCAGTTCTCGCGCTGGACGAGCGAGCCCTCCTTCGCTAGGATGGCCTCGAGCCGCGCGATCTGGTCGGGCGTCGGGTCCTGGCGGGCAACGGGCGGCGCGAGCGCGTGGCCGAGCGGCGTGTCCACTTCGATGTCCTCGAGCGCCGCCTCGTCGTCGAGCGTCGGCCGCGGCAACGTCTTGTCCTCGCCCTTCCACCGCTTGATGCCCTTGTTCAACGTGCGTTTGCCGGAGTAGCCGAGGAGCGCGATTAATAGAATGACCGTGAGCCACGGCGGGAACATGACGCTGAAGAGCGAGCCGAACATTGTGCCCGCCAACAACGCCGGACAGAACAATAATGACGCCTCGTAGTCGATGAGCGGCCGTTTCAGCGCCGCGTTCGGGTGGTAGCGCCGCGTGTACGTGTAGAGGTTGGCGATTGAACCTCCTGAGATCGTCGCGAGCGATAAAGCTGTCGCTTGCGTGATGGGGAAGCCAGCCACGAGGCGGTAGATCGGCACCAGTAACCCGCCGCCGCCGATGCCGCCGCCCGCGGCCAGCGCCGTCGCCGCGATCAGGAGGACGATTGTGGCGATGTCGTGGCCGTTCGCCGGCACGAGCGGCTTGTGCGTGCAGATCCGACTGCGAACGGCCTCGCCGTCCTCGGATTTCTGGTCCCATTCGCAGCTCGTGCTGAACGGGCACTCGGTTTTGCCGGGATAGCATGGGCCGCCCGCGACGCCCTGGCTGTCCGCTTTTCTCTTGCTGATGCTTTCATCGGCGGGACGCAGTTGTCTGTGGCCCCAGGGACTGGTGGTCTCCCGCGCCGTCACTGCACAGGCGCACAAGCCGGAGAGGAGAGCAGCGGGCCGCATTTATGTCGCACGAGCATTAGGCCTCTTTCACATGAGAAAACCCGCACTAAGAACCCGCACGATAATGGGGGGGGGCGTCTCGTACCTGAAGGGGTCTGCAGGCATGCGCATGAGACCACGGCGAGCCTTACCCTCCCGAAGCACCAGCCAGCATATGTTTCCCAGCATTTGCTTCCCCAGATTGCTCCTCCGCCAAATAGCTATTATTGTGTCCTTACCTTCGCCGCGCGCGCAACCAGGACGCAACAACGCTGTGGATTGACCTAGCAACACGCCCGCATCGTAGAATAGCTCGCTCAAAGCCGCGACCGCAAAAAAACCATGAAGCTGATTTTCCTCTCTCTCGCGCTCAATACAGGGCTCGCGTTTGATGCCAGCACCGCGGTCGAGGAACGTATGCGCCAGCGCAGAGAAATTCACGGCGCCTTCGTACCACGCCACGACGCGACGTCTGCTCGATGGCGGTGGGACTCACCGGTCGTTTTCCACGCAGGCCAGCGCGGGGGGCGCAACCTCCGCTTCGGCTACATGAGCGGGGTGACCTTGATTGAAAAGCTAAAGAACAGCGACACGCCGAAGAATGGCTACGGCAACAGCGTCTCGGTCAGCAAGGCGCTCGTCGCGGTAGGCGCGAAGGGCGAGGACAAGGTCTACCTCTACAACCCGTTGGACGGCGCTGCCTTGACCGGCTCGCCCTACGGCTACGGTGGGTCAAGCGACCAGTTCGGCCACGCGGTGGCGACCTACGGCGACGTTCTCATCGTCGGGGCGCCGGATGCCTTCGAGAACGACGAGAATATCGATGGCAAAGTCTATATAGGAAAGCCTATGTCTTAAACCTTGACGGCCACCGACTGCACACCCTCAAGGCCAGCGACGGCCTTAAGTTCGGCTGGGCCGTCGCTACGAACGGGAAGTACGCCGTCATTGGTACTAATGTCGAAGGGACCGATACCAAAGGCAAAGCGTACGTCTTCGACGTCAGCACTGGAGAGGAGCTGTACAAGTTCGAAGGCCTCATCGGTTCGGACGGTTCCCCCACTCCGGCGACTCCGCCTGCGGCCTCCTTGTTTGGGCAAACGGTAGCGATTGATCTGGACGGCACCCGCATCGCCGTCGGCGCTCCGGGCTCGAGCGCCAACAGGGGCGTGATTTATCTCTACGACGCCAAAAAGATCAGTGGCGGCAAAGTGATCCGCAACTCGCTCTTAATTGAGGACCCGACTGGCCAGTCCGGCGACCAGTTGGGCGCCAGCCTCGCTGTGACCCCCACTAGGGTGATCAGTGGCGCCCCCGGCGTGTCCGGCAACAAAGGCGCCATGTACGTCTTCTACACAAAAATTGTGCAGCCGCCGACCGTGATCGCGAACCCGAAGGGCAAGCCCGACAACAACTTCGGCGACTCCATCGCCGTCTGCGACGATTCGACTACTATACTGGTCGGCGCCAGCGGGTATGATGAGAACCAAGGCGGGGCGTACTTATTTTCTGGACTGGGCGACACGCCGGTCGTCGTCGACGCGCCGGTCGTCATCCAGTACGAACCGTACAGCCCCGTGGGGGACTTCGAGTTCGGGTACGCCGTTGCCTGCGGGTCCGGCAAGGCCGTGATCGGCGCGCGCAACAAGGGCGACGACAAGGAGGGCGACGCCTTCCTCTACAGCACCTAGCTGGCGCGGGGAGACGACTACCCGCGCGCGTAAAAGACGCGACCTCATAGCAGCGTATCTACCCCGCAGAATCCGGGACAGCTCGCACGCCATCGGCGCGACGGACTATTCCCGAAACGTATAAAGACCCTCCCTTAGACGGTCCCGAAGTCCCCGACCTCCTTGGCCCGCGAGTAGGGGCACCGGCCCTCCTTGAGCGTGGCGTACTCGAAGTCGTCCTCGTGGAAGAAGCGGTTGCAGGACTGGGACAAGGCCATGTGCACGTCGGGGATGGCCGACTTGTAGTAGGTGGCGCGCATGCCCGGCTGGCGCGCCCGGCAGCAGAAGACCTCGGCCCTATATAAAGTGCGCAGCGTCTCCGCGTCCACGGTCACGGGCTTGTACTCGTCGGCGCCGGCCTGCTGCTGCAGCGTGTCGTTGATGGCCCGCGTGAAGCGGTCCTCGTCGTCCTCGTCGAGCAGCGCGTCCGACTTGCCCTCGCTGAAGCCCACCGTCGCGTCCTTGTCCTCGGGGAATTCCCGGATCAAGTCGAGGGCCTCTTCGTCGGAAATGGAGGCCTCCGGCACGAACTCGATCAAAGGCAAGACCTCGAAGTTCAAAAAGCTCCGCACGAAGGGGTGGCCGCAGCTCGTGCACACGTCGCAGTGCATCCGTTCGCTATTCGAGGCGGGATTGAGCAACGCGTTCGAGGCGCCGCACCGGTAGCACACGGGTAATAAATCGCTCTTGTCCCGCAACGGCGACGCGCCGATCGTCAGCGCGTCCAAGTCCACCTCGTCCCGCCACGCGTCCGGCAGCTTCATCCGCAGTAATTTATCATAGGCGTACCTCGCTAATTTAAAGGCGCCGCAGGCCTTGGCCTGTTTGGCGAGCGTGTAGAGGATCTTCGCCCGCGAGATGCCGTGCGGGGCCTCCCGGCCACCCAATCCATTAATTAAGAAGCGAGCACAGTGGAACAAAACTTCCGGCCGGAGCGGAGTATACGGTAAGAAGAAGTCCTCGACGTGGGCGTAGGCGTAGTACAGGTCCGCCTTATGCAATTGGTCCGTGTAGAGGGCCATGGCCGACGCGAGGTCGTCCTTGTTCGAGGCGTCACGTAGCGTCTCCGAAGCTAACAACCAGTAGTAGTAGGAGGCGTCCTTGAATCTAGATTCGACCACGGCGTTAAAAGTCAATTGCTGCATCATGCGCGCCGCGCGGTCTTCGCGCCCGGACTTCCTGTACGCGTCCAGGGCCTCGTCGAACTTGTCCTGGATGGCGAGCCACTCCGCGTAGGGCAGGTACAAGGCCTCGTTGAACTTGTTCCGCGTCTCGTCCGTGAAGGTGCCGTTGGGGTCCTCGGCCAGCTTCAAGGCCGCGGGCCAGTCCTGCTTCCGCACGTACAAGCCGAGCAAACTCTCGACGTCGTCCAATTTCACATACACCTCCTTGGCCCGCTCGTCGTCCCCGTTGGCGAGGAACGCTCTCGCACACTGCCGCAGCACGTCCTCCGCGGACACCTGTCGCACGATAAGACTCAGCTTCTCGATCCAGCCCTCGGGCTTGTGCTCGTGGAGCAATCTAACGGCTTGCAGGGCGTTGCCCGAAGTGACGTGCATGTCCGCGGCCGCGGCCCAGTCGCTGACCTCCTCGGCCCACTCGGCCTGCTTCCGCGTCAGGTCCTCGGCGTCGACGCCCTTGCTGTTCTGCGCGAAGGCCTTGGCCTCCTCCCACTGCCGTAAATCGGCGAACAAATCGATGGCTTTTTGCGGTTCCCCGGCCTTGGCGAAGGCCCGCGCCGCGTCCTGGTACTTGCCCTGGTAGGCTTGGAGTTCCGCCCGGAAAATGGGCGCCAGGGCCTCGACCTCCTCGGGCAGGACGTCCTCCCGCTTCTTCCGCTTCGACGCCTTCTTCGGTTTGATGACGGGCATGCGCCGCTCCATGGACGTCAAGAGTTCGATCCTTCGTAGGTCGTGCACTTTGGCGAACGCGGCCTGGGCCGTCGTTAAATCTAATGCGTGCGCCGCGCTATCGGCCAACGCGCGCCAATCCGACGCGGTCACGCCCAGGCGCGCGCAGCTGAGCGCCCGTTTGTGCTCGCCCTTCCCGATGAACTGCTTGAGGTCCTCGGACTGCGGCACGTCCAGCGACTCGATTTTCAGATCTCGGGCCACGAACAATTTGGCGCCCACGAACCCCACAACTTTCCCACTTACTTTATGCGTCCGCGGGTCGTGGTCGCCCGTCTTCACCAAGAGCTCCTCCCGGTCATTTCTCGAATAGCACAGCGTGTCGTCGAACTGCGCGTTGAATCGGCAACTACTAACGCCCTCGGCCTGGAAGACGAGCTCCTTGCTGCGCGCGTCGACCACGCGCAGATGGGCTTCCGCGTCCACGAGGGCCAGCTTCCGCCGGTCTCCAGTTCTATCTATTAATGTTATTGCATTTTCACCTTTCCACACGTCGACGGGAAACGCGTTGTCCACGTAGATCTTGAGCACGGACCCGTCCTTTAGACCTAATAACACGCCCTCCTTGCCCGGCGGCCCGCCGTCCACCCGGAGACACGTGATCTCCGCGTCCAGGACCCATTCTCTTTCCTTCAATTTGGAGAAGCCATGCAACGTCAATTTGGCACCGGACGCGACCAAGACGTGGCTCGAGGTCACGCCCAGATGACTTGTTTTAGAACCGTCCACCTTCAACCGGTCCTTCCGCAGCCGGTAGTGCATGTCGATCGCGGCGTCGTCTCTTTTGTGCAGCTCGTACACGTTGATGCGGTCCGGCAGCTGGATCGCGAGGCGATCTCTATATATAGCCACCTTCCGGACGTAGTCCCTCGACTTGATGCGCACCCGCTTCTCCGCGTGCATGTGGTGCACCACGACGTCCGTCATGTGGTCCCGCACCGCGAACCGGTCGCCGTCTAAGGCGTAGATCGGCTCTATGACAACGTCCCAGAGCTGGATGGAGCCCGAATAGCTCCCGACCGCGATGGCCGGGTTCCTCGGTCGGACCGCCGTGGACCAGACCCATTCCTCAATTTCGCACACCTGCTTGAGCTTCACGGCCTCCCTCGTGCACAGAATAGTCTTCCTGTCCGACCCGCCGACTACTAAATATTCGCCGTTCGGGTAGTAGCTGAGTGACGTCGGGTAGCACCCCAACTTGCGCTCTTTGAGGTGTTGCGTACCGGACAGCTGGTAGAAACTGAGCGTCTGGTCCCAGCAGCCCACGGCTAACAAATCTCCGGGGTCTTCTTTAGCGGGAGACCAGGCCAAGCACCACACGGGCGCTTTTTTTTCGATGGATTTGTATTCCGTGCCGCTCTTGTCCCGTATGCTGATCTTGCCGTCGTACATGCCCAATGCCAAATACTGGCCGTCGTTGGACCACCGTGCCGACAGGATCTTGGACCCCACCTTGTGCTTCGTGACGGACTTGGCCGTGGAGCTCCAGAGGCCGAAGTCGCTTTCGGTGCACGACGCGAGTTGGTCGCAGGCCGGGTTGTGCGCCACGACCTGGATGGAGTCCGAGTGGGTGTACTTTAAAACACCTTCTCCTCTAGAGTTCCAGATGATCACCGTGCTGTCCGCGCCGCCCGAGGCGAACTTGGTCCCTTCACGGCCGTAGGACACGGTGTACACCAAATCCTTGTGGCCTCGTAACCGATGCTTCAGGTCGCCGTCCTCCGTGGCGTACACGAGGACCAGGTTGGCCACGGCCACGACCAGCTCCGTGCCCTGCGGGTTGAAGGCCATGCTGTACACGGTCGCCTTGACGTCATCTTCCCTTCGCGGCGGCAGGCCCGGGTCCGTCCAGAGGAGCTCGGGCTTCATGGTCGGGTGCGATGCTGCGTTGCCTTATTGCGAGTGGTGGGCTGCCTCGCGCGCGTCGCGAGCGCTGCTGGCACGGGGGCAGGGTGCTGAATGAGCTGCGGGGAAGGGCTGCCTCACGCGTCTGGAGGGTTTAGCCGCTAAATGTATTGTCTTGCGGCAGCCGGACGACCGGTAACGATGGCCGCGTGCGGTCCCACCCGGCGCGGCGAGACGGCGCGCTTAAATGGCGGAGCTGCCGGCCGCTTTGTTTCGCTTTTGCGCCGGCGCGATCTTTATGCAGGGGGCTGCCGAACGCTCGCCGCGCGGCGAATGATGTGTGGGCGGGAAGCCGAAAAAAAAGATATAAAACGGGTTTTGCCGGCCGCGGGTTTGAGACGCTATCGAGGTGTAAGACGGCCGGCCGCCGCCCTAGGGTTTGGGTTATGGCACTCGCACGCGCCGTTGCATTGAACACACGAGATGGGGCCAGATAACAACAAGAAAAAACTTACCCCCGCGCCTCGGTCAGCTCCGACACGTCGTCGTCGAGGATCGCGCGCGGCGAGCCCAGCTCC
>Ga0114994_10001160_pt1 | contig 18821 bp, 12 predicted proteins | sample ArcticOcean_MG_C_9_FD_87043 | JGI IMG/M metagenome (GOLD analysis project Ga0114994, IMG submission 87043) | Marine microbial communities from western Arctic Ocean - ArcticOcean_MG_CB2_152 | ecosystem: Environmental > Aquatic > Marine > Oceanic | place: Arctic Ocean: Canada Basin | collected...
CCGATCACGAGGATGTCGCCCCGGATCGTCACGGTGATCTTGTCGGTGTCGCCCGCGTACACGGTGAGCTGGAGCTGCGCATAGGCGGCGGCGCCCAGGCGGCGGTGGCCCGGGACCGCGCGGGCGTCCAGCAGCGCCCGCGCAGCGGGTGCCGCCGCTGCGAAGCAAAGCAGGCTAAACTATGCATCAATGGGCTGCCCCGGTTCGTTATGTTCAGAATGCACTTCGCACAGGCTTTTGCACGCTGTGTTTGTGTTGATTGATGCGCTACGGCGGGATACGCGGGCAGTAGCAAATGGTGATTTACAGATGGGGCTAGTAACTTTTCTCGGCTAGTGGCCTCTCAGCGGGGCCCCGGACGCCTCCGCGCCGGGCACGTCGTGGCCGCGAGGGGTGCCGGAGAGCCGTCGGCCGGCGCGGCCGGGCCATTTGCCGCTCCCCCATTCGCAGCGCTGCCATCGTCTCGGCATTTGAGCAGAGTTGCTGCCCCGCCCCGGGCTGCCAGCGCCGCGTCTCGTCCCGTCGGGTTGAGCTTCGCTCGCGCGGCCCGACCATGGGCCGCCCCTCGCTGCACAGCCAGCACGAGCAGCTCCTGCCCACCAAGGTCCTGAGGGGCGTGGTCATGAAGATGCACGCGGCCTTCCCTAGATTGTGCGCCCTGTGGAACGAGGAGTCGTGCATGCGCAAGAACTGGGCGTTGTTGTTTGGCAGATTGGACACGGACGGGAGCGGCCGCTTGGACTACGGCGAGTTCAGGCAAGCTTTGGTTGATGTCCTGGAGATCAAGGTCAGTGACAAGGAGTGCAAGGGTTTATGGGGCTACATCGACCACGACAAGAGCGACATCGTGTCCATAAAAGAGTTCCAGCACGGCTGCTACCTCCTTTTACTGGACGACTGGCCGCGGTTGGACAAGCCAACGTTAGCAAGGCTCTGCGATGTCATTAATGAAGCAGCGGTGCACGAATATTCTAAAGAAGGGAGTGGCACCTCCAGTGGCAACTGGTTCCAGATCTTCGGCCATTTCGACACGGACGAGTCGGGCAGACTGGGCTGGGAGGAGCTGGAGCAGGTGTCTCGTCGACGGGATCCGGGCTTAAATCTGAACGAGGCCATGATTACATTACATGAGTTAAGGGGTTTGTGGCGGGCCATCGACTTGGACTGCAGCGGCGACGTGACCGTCGACGAGTTCATGCACTTCATGAAGAAGCACGCGTCGGCCCAGTTGACGCAGCTGACGGAGTTCTCGAAGAAGGCGCGGGGGCTGGCGACGTCGGGTCTCAAAAGGTCTTCGAAGTTAGACGCGCCGGAAGAGACGCGGCAAGAGCGCATCAAGCGCTTGGCGGAGACCCTGAACGCCAATCGGAAGCCGCGGAAGCCGCGGAAGAAGCCCGATTATTTAGTGAATTCTAAATTTGCGAAACAACTCGCTGTTCTACAGTGGCGCAAACGCGACACTAACCGCAAGATCCACTCCACGCTCCAAGCTAGAGCGGCTGAAGCGGAAAGAGACTTCGTGACGCGCTTCGTGCAGCCGCCCCAGTTAAAGGAGGAGGCGCGGCGCCAGGTCATTTTAGATGAATTGTCTAGACCCCTCGCGGTCGACGTGGACCTCTTCCAGGCGTATGAAAAGACCGCTCGAAATAGTAACGACGTGGAGCTGGGCGAGGCCTCAAGGCATGCCACTGCTTTGAAAAGGTTGGAGTCAAAACTCCGGAGAAGAGAGCTCGGGGTCTTAGCTCGGCCGGGCTCGCCGACGCAGACCTTTGAATTGATGCGGGCCTCCGTCAACGGCCTGCGCGAGAAGATGTCCGCGTATGCTGAGGGGCGCTTCGGCGCGGGCACGCGCGCCGCGGACTGGACGCGGCCCGCCTTCGCGCTCGGGATCGACTACCAGGCGCGGCCGCCGGGCTTCTCCACGCGGCCGTCGCCGTACGCATGAGTAAGGGGCTGGGGCTGCTTGGGGGTGTCGCGGTGGGGGCGCACTGGGGAGCAGATGCTATAGTGGGCTGCCGCGGGGGGGCGATTTCGGACGGATGCCGTTCTAAGGCGGCGCCCGGTTGCGTTTCGCCCCCCATCGATGGAACAGAGGTTTTTGGGACTGATAAGGCGCAACGGGGGCGTCGGACGGCTGCAACGCTTAAACCCGTACGCCGGTAAAAAAAGCGCTCGAGCAAATAGCACGCCGTAGCGGCCTACTCGTACATTAGGCACGCAGCTGTGGGCTCCAGCTGTTCGCTGCACTCACGCCGGGGCGCCCTAGAAGGCTGCTCGTCAACGGACCGGTGCGCGTTGAGCAAACGCCGCCGACGCGCCAGTCGTTAAGTCGCTTATAGCGCCGCCCGCCGGCGCGCCACGCCAAAATCATGGCCGAGACCACGGTAAAAGTCGTCGTGCGCTGCCGCCCGCTCCTCCCGCACGAGTGCGACAAGGACGTCAAGAACGTGTCCACGATCGACGAGAGCGGCGCCCGCATCACGATCGAGGGACGGACCCACGACTACGGCGACGGCGGCGTCGTGGGCGGCGGCGACCGCCACGCGGACATGTACGCGCGGACGGCCAAGCCCTTGATCGCGCAGCTCTTCGACGGCTACAACGCGACCGTCTTAGCCTACGGCCAGACCGGAAGTGGCAAGACGCACACCATGGGCACGTCCTTCGACGAGGCGGAGATCGACGGCGTCGTGCCCCGCGCCGTGGCGGAGATCATTTCCAGAAGACAGCAGATGACACAAGAGGGCCGGGAGTGCTTGATCGTCTGCTCGATGTGCGAAGTTTACAACGAGGAGGTCAGGGACTTGTTAGCGGACTACGACCCCGAGGACGACGAGAAGCGCGTCGCCCTGGCTGTGCGCGAAGCCCCCAACGGCGGCGGCGTGCAGATCGTCGGACTTTCCGAAAGGGAGGTCTCCAGCACGGCGGAGGTCGTGAGTTTGACGCGCGAGGGCACGAGGCACCGCATGACGGCTAGTACGAACATAAACGAGCACTCGAGCCGGTCGCACATGATCCTCAGTTTTAGAGTGGAGGTGGGGGGCGGCGGGGGCCGGTCCAAAACAAGCTCCAAGCTGCATTTGGTGGACCTGGCCGGTTCTGAAAGAGTAAAGAGAACGAACGCCGAGGGGCAGCGCCTGCTGGAGGGCATCGAGATCAACAAGTCCCTGTTCACGTTGGGCACGGTGATCCAGCGCTTGGTGGAGCTCCAGTCCAGCGACCGACGCAAGGCCGGCCACGTCCCCTACCGCGACTCGACGCTGACGCGCCTGCTTTCCGATAGCTTGGGCGGCACGGCCCACACGTGCATGGTCGCGTGCGTGTCGCCGGGCGACGACAACGTAAACGAGTCCCTGAACACGCTGCGCTGGGCCGATAAAGCGAGCGCGGTGAAGAACGTGGCCGGCATCCACGTGGTGGTGGACCCGAAGGCGGAAAGGTTGCAGATCGCCGAGCGGGCCGAGCTGGAGTCGCTGCGGGAGACCGTGCGGCTCTTGAAGGCCGATGTGCTCACTGGCGGGACGCCGGAAAGTGACGAGCGCTGCCGCGTCTTAGCCAAGGCTCTGGCCAAGGCGGAGAAGGGTTACAGGAAGGAGACCGTGTCGTTGCGGAAGACAGTCGACGGTTTACAGGCGAAGAACGACGCCCTCGCCAAGCGGTGCGACGTGCTACGATTGGCCCTCGATCCGGCCGCGGCGGCCGCGGCCGAGGCCGCCTTACCTGTGGACGACGACGTGGCCATCGCCTCCCTTAGTGGCGACGCCGACGAGGAGAGCTCCGAGTCGGAGGAGGAGGAGGACGACGACGAAACGGAGCAGGAGCGGAAGTTGGCAGCTTTCTTATTAGAAGGCAAGTGCATGGACTCGCTGAAGCAGCATTACGAACGGGCCATCGAGAAGCTGGAGACGGAGGTCTGTGCGTTAGAAAGGGAGCGTACGGAGCTGCAGCGCAAGGCCTGCGCGAGCGATTCCGAGGCGACGACGCGCATTCTCCGGGAAAAGACGCGGAAGCTGGACCTGGCCATGGAGCGGGTTAAAAAAGAACAGAAGCGGGCGGCGTCGGAGGTGAATCGATGCGGCGGTTTGAAAGCGCGGGCGGAGACGGAGGCCCAGCGGTTGCGGCAGGAGGTCGAGGAGGCGCGGCGGAAGCGCGGGGAGCTGCAGCGGCGGCTGCAGCAGCGGGACGCGGACCACAGCCGCGCGGCGCGCGAGTGGAAGCGCGAGGCGAAGCGGCTCCGGCGGGACAACGAGCGGGTGCGCGGCGAGAAGACGAAGCTCGTGCATCGGTTCGCGCGGCAGGAGCAGACCCAGGCGCGGGTCTTAGCCGAGACGCGGGGCACGCTGCGGAAGGCGCGCGCGGGGCTCGTGGGCGCGCCCAAGACCCGGCCCCGGAGCCCGCCCCCGCTGCGGCACCGCGGCCGCACGATCCAAAGGGTCGTGGAATGCGATTCGAGCCACATGCCCGACTGGCTGGAGGCCGAGGTGGAGCGACGGGTGGCGCACGTCAAACAGGGCGAGGCGTGCAAGGGGGCGTCCATCCAGGCGGACCCGCTGTGCACGTTGAGCGCGTCGCCGGACGAGGCGCGGACGTTACTGCGGTTATTAGCGGACGAGGCGGCTAGAGCCAGAGCCGCGGAGCGCGACGCGCGAAGTAACGTGGCCGAGCGCGAGGCCGTGGACCGCGCCCAGAACCGGTCCTGGCTGGCCGACGAACGTTTAAAGTTCAAGGCCCGGCAGTCTGAGGAGACCTCGAGACGGTCCGAGACGCTCTCGGCATTAATGGCCGGTGTCAGTTCGTTGGCGGGGCGGTCTCTCACTGATAACCCGGGCACGCCGGCGGTGCCTCCCCCTAGAATGGTGAACCATGACCCTGACGACGACGTCCCGACCAAGCAAATCGTGGAGGGGGACGCCGACTCCCTCGCTTTACGGGAGTACGCGCGGCGCCGCGCGCGCCACCGCGCTTCGTTAAGCGGTTTGGACGAGGCCGCGCCCGAGGACGAAGGCGAGGACGACCAGGTGGGGCAGATGATGCGGGCCGTGTCGGCCCTCCAGAAGCATGGGTTGCCTACCACGGATTCGAACCAATTGCGGAACCGCGTCGAGCGGACGTATGCGAAGCCGTGGCAGGTGAACGCGCGCATCGGGGAGGAGTGCGCCGTGCCGCCCTTGCCGCCGCCGCCGCAGGACGACGAGCCGCGGAAGGCCAACAAGGACTACCAGAAGCCCTGGCGCCACATGGCCAAGCCGCCGGCGCCGCCCGCGGAGTTCGAGGTGACGGGCACTTCATTGGCCGGGCCGGCCACAGTTCAACAAGCGGCCGTGCCGGGCGGGCCGCCGTCGCCCGGCACCTCCGAGAACGCCGTGCCCCGGTCGCCGGCGCGGTCTTCATTAGCGAAGGCGCTGGACGTCGCGCTCATGCCGCGCCGGGCGCTCGGCGAGCTGTCCGCGCAGGGCCTCTAGATCACTCCTAAGTTTACGAAACCCTTACAGGTAGAAGCCCCGCAGCCCCATCATGCGGCTAATTTTGTCCTTCTCCGCTCGTAACTGTTTCTCCTCAGGACTCGCCTCGGCGAAGGGATTCCAGTCCAACGAGAAGATCCCCAGCTTGCGGTCGATCCGCAGCTTCTCGAGCCTCCTCTCCTCCGCGTCCGGGTCCACGGAGAAGGGCTTGTTCCAGGCACTTCCATAGTCCTCCGCGACCAAACATTCCACATCAAAACAAGGCCCCCGCGCCCACCGCCGCGGCAATCTTTTGGCCAGGAACGCCACGAAGCGCGCGCCGCCCGGGAACCGCACGACCAGCGGCACCACCACCGGGATCTTCAAGGCCCAGCCGAACCAAAAGAGTAAGACGTCGGCGTTCGCCGAGATGGCGTAGGACTGGCTTCCCAGCAGTATGGGATCCACGCACGGCACGAGCCTCCTAAATTGCGGCGCCAAAACTTGCAGGTGCGGTCGCAGCAGGGGGAGGTGCGGCCCGAGGGCGTCCAGCCGGCTCACGAAGAAGGGCAGGTACGGCAGGAAGTCGTCCGCCCACTTGTACTCGTCGTCCGCGAAGAGGAGCAGTTCGTCGATGTGCCGCATCAAGGAGGACACGTAGGGCGCCAGGTCGTCGATGTTCTCCAGGACCCAGGGGAGGTGCGGCTCGATGTCGTCGAAGCGATCCAGGATCCCGTCCAGCTCCGGTTCTATGGCTGTCAAGTACCCGCCGTCCAGGATCTTCTCCAGGATGCCCGGCACGAACCGTTCGAGCTTGTCCAATCGTGCTAGTATACCGGGCGCGTGCACCACTAATAGAGGCGCGTGCTTCCGGATCGTGGCGAGTCGAGCCATTCTTTGCGCGTGGGGTAATGTCACCAGCGTGGCGGTGATGCCCAATGCTGCTCTCGTTTTATTCGACATCCAATTGACCCGGTCGTCCTGGCGGTTGTACCGCCGGAAAAACACGTCCGACGACTCGCGCAGGGCCGCCACGAAATTACCGCCGTGGATCCTTGGTTTGAGTTTAGATAGGGTGGACGCCACGCTCGGCGACTCGAGTTCACCGCTCAGGCGCTTCTCGAGCTGCGCGAGCTCGGCGCGCTGGGCCAGGATGTTCCGTTTGAGGATGTCCGCCCTTAGGATGTCGCCCTGCGTCTTCCGCCGGCCGAGCAGGCGGCCGACGATGGCGCCGGCGGGCCGCGCGGCGCACGCGGCGAGGAGGAGGTGGTGGAGCCGCATGGTCCAAGGCCCGGCGCCGTGCCGCGGGCGCGGCGACTGGCGTTTTGCTCTGGAGCTTCAGGTGGGCAGCAGAGCTCCTGTAACGCGCCAAAACCGGCGGCTGTGCACACCAGCGAGCAGGGCGAGGATAGATGGCTTTTGTGATGAGGTTGGGGGCGAAGATTTTCCTCAGCGCGTGCCCCAGTTCACTTCAATGCCGCCGCGCTAAAGACGCTAAAAAAAAAGCGCTAATTCATCTCAAAACGGGTTTCTCTGCCACCGGGAAGAGCTGGGGGCTGCCCTGCCGTACGGATGGCTGACCGTTCACTGCAACATACGCAAGCGCCCACACGCGGCCTTGTGCGAGACGTGCGGCAGCGCTGACAACGAATTGGGCTGCCCGCGCCACCGATGCGATGCATGCTGCTGCTCACCGCTTGCGCCTATGCCGAGACGGACTTTGACCGCGCCCTAGCGCTCGTCGAAGAGGCGCAGGCGAAGTGCGACGCCCCCGTCGATGCGTTACGGACGAGTCCCCGGGACGGCGGCTTCGCCAACGGCATCCACGGCATCATGACGGCGCTGTCGCGGTCGCTCCTCGCGGGCCGCGTGCTCACGCTGGAGCCCAAGGACCACTGCACGGCGCGCGGCCGGCAGTCGTACGCCGCGACGCCCTTCCACGACGTCGCCTGCGCCTACGGGCCGCTGTTCGAGGCGCTGTCGCACTGCCCGGCGTCGGGCCGGCCCGTGCGCGGGACGACGCGCTTCAAGCTCAGCGGGCCGGCCGCCTTCGAGGAGCACAACAGCTCCTTCGTGAAGGGCGTGGTGCTCCAGGGGCTGCATGATAGACCGCCCTACTTCTGGGCGGCCGTCCTCGCGCGGTACGCGACGCGGCCGACGCCGTGCTTGAATGATCGCGTCGACTTACTGCAGCACGCGCTCTTCGGGGACCTCCCCCTGGATTCAGTCATAGCGGCGCACGCGCGCGTGGACCGCGCCAAGGCGAAGGAGGCGCGGACGCACCCCACGAAGTCTTACGCCTCGCGCATTATCAGTGTAGTGAACGCCTACGGCTACGCGGGGCTCCTCGTCTGCGCGGACCGCCCGGACGCGGCCGAGCTGATCGCCAAGGACGTGCAGCGGTGGCGGCCCGCCCTGAAGATCGGCGTGGCCTTCACGCCCCGCGGCCACTTCGCCCGCGGGGCCTCCCAGGCATGCGCCCGGGCGCCGGCCCTCGGCATCGCGAGCGAGGTTCTACTCATGGCGCGGTGCGGCTTCGTGATTGGCACGCTGTCGTCGAACATCGGGAGACTGGTCCACGCGCTCCAGGGGACTCGGCACCGCTTCCACGACTTGGATGGATTGCCGGCGTGGTACGGCGCGGGCGACGGCCTTATTGAAAACAACATCCGGGGCTTCTGGCAGCACTTCGCGAGCCACCAGCACGCCCACTGCGTGTTGAAGGATCCACGCCACCATAGGCCCCACTGCGCGGCGGCGACGGATGTCTCACCGGCGGGGCTCTTCCTGAAGGATGTGTGTATAGCGGGCTGCGGGCGGCTAGACATAGTAGCTAAGGTTACTTGAAGCCCCGCGGCGTGCCCATGCCCACCTCGTACCCCATAAGCTCGAGCTCCTGGGGCCACACGGCTGTGAGGAGCATGAGCGCCATGATGATGGGGAAGACGATGCCAAAGACGACCTGGCCCGAGGGCTTGTGCTTGCAGCACGCGTAGTTGTACTGGGATCTACATTCCACGTATGAGAAGATGCACTGCTTCACCTCCGAACCAACAGAAGAAGAACCGTACTTCAGGTGGGCCGGCGGCGGCCCGTCGTAGCAGTCCCTCCCATCCGAGTCGCACCAGCGCGTGTCGCAGATCCACCTCTGCTCTCGATCCTTCTGCAGCTTGGCCTGGCACTGCTGCGAGTACTCGGTCTCGTGCAGCCAGTCCGGATGGGCGTCGCGCCAGTCATCTGTTGTATCCAGCATGCGGTCGTCCTGGGCGGACATGCCGAGGTTGTAGTTCTCCTCGCCCGTTATTCGTCGCACGGCCACCAGGAGGAGCGCGTACCGGAGGACCATGGTTGATGGCCCCAGCTCCGCGGCTCCGCGGCGGCGGCGTCAACGGCGTCCGCGCGGGCGTTCAAAAGGCTGGCTTCAAAAAGCCGGCTACCGGTCCGGCCGCGCGGGGTCGATCGGGGCTGCCCGGCGCAACGTTTTAACAGCGACCGCGTCTCTGGACGCGGCGAGCACCGCTGCGACTCGTCGAGCCGCTCCGTCGCGTTAATCAATCACCGCCACCACTCAAAAACCCTGTGAGTTAGAGTTCAGGAAAATAAAAACGCCTCATTCGTCGCGCGGAAGCTTCCCAGGGGTCGCTCCGGACCTGTAACCTGAGTTCCGAGGCGCGCCGCGCTAGCGAGCATTTTGCTAGCCTTTGCGTGCGGGATCTCTCACAAGCTTAACGCGAGAGCGCCGGCACCCCAGCCCGTAAACGGCTGCCCCAACGCGGCAGCAGTATATACCATGCCCACGCCCGCGGAGCGCGCCGCCGCGCTGGCGGCGGAGCTCGAGCAGGAGGCGGAGGCGGCCGCCAGCGTCAAGCGCTCCCTGAGTCCGAAGTTGGGACGCCACGCCCAGCACGTCTTGGCCCGGCCGCGGCACACGGAGTCCGACCTGAAGCGCCTCGCGCATGCCTACTCGGCCGCCGGGCGAAGTGGCGAGGAGAGCGCCTACTGGCGGTACGGGATCGAGCTGACGGAGCGGTCCCTCTCCAAAATTGATAGGGAGTCGCCTTTGTGCGCGGCGCTCATCGAAGAGGTCGATAAGAAGATGGATAAGCGGCTCACCCGAGCGCGGCGGCAGGAAATTAAGAAGGAGCAGGAAAAGAAGCAAAAGGCGAAGCTCAAGAAGTTGGAGGAGGAGGGCGACTCCTTGGCGAGCGACTCGCTGACGCACCACCCTCTTGATGGAGAGAGTTCGGTGAGCACGTGGTACGGCAAGACGTTACGGGTGGGTAATAAGGACGTGGAGGTGAGCGACGTGCACGCCGGCCAGCACGTGCGCCACCGCACTACTCGTTTCTACGCCCAGGCGCGTTTAGGGTTTGCGAAATGCGCGCTGTGCAATTTGCACTTTGAACAGTCCTCCGTAAGTGGCATCACGTGCAACTCTAATGTGATGCAGTTTCGGGAGAAGCGAGGTATTACGGAAGAAGGGCGGCGGTTCAAGACGGCGTCGAACATGTACGACGAAGTTAAATTATGTGTGTTCTGCACCCAGTTGCTATCGAACGAAGCCGTGGACAAGGCCACGAAGAAGCAGCACGGCGACAAGCTGGGGGTGACCATGGTGCCGCCCACCGAGCCCGCTACTTTAGTGAAAATCGAGCACGTCGAGGAGTCGGACGACCGTTTACTCAGCGCCGAAGCGGCGCAGTCCTCGACGTGCGACGGGCGCCATGCGTCGCTCGCGGTCGATGGCGACGGCACGACCGCGAGTCGGACGAGGAGAGAACCGGAGGCCTGGTGGGAGGCGGACTGTGACCCGCGGCACCCCATAAGGGAAGTTATTATTACCTTAGAGAAGGAGGTGCCGGGTGCCATACACGTGTTCTTATTATTGACCCGGGTGGGCCCCGGCGCGCTCAAGGACGCCCGGAAACGGAGTGTTGTGGCGTTCGTGGCGGACGGTACGAAAAAGTGTATACGGTGGACGCTGCAGAAACCATTAAGGGCCGCGGCCGTGCGCATTCAAGCGGAGGGGACGCACGCGTTGCAATTAAAAAGCTTACAATTATACCGGGCGGAGCATGATGCTCAATTAGGCACAAGGGCAGAACAACAAGACAGGGACGAGCTGGGCCGCTTCTTCGGCATGATGTCCACGATCGACAACCAGACGCAGCGCAACCTCCATGGCCCGGGGTCTCCGTTACAGCAAACGGGGAGCTGTTTCGACTCGACGGTGTCGAGACGGCGCCGCGTCGTCGCCACGCCACTCACGCGGGGCAAGTCGGCTTTTTTCCACGACGACACGCGTCTCATCTCAAAGACGAGAACCCAGCCGACGCCCGTGGAGCTATCGCGTATTGCAAAGACCACGCGGTTCGCCCCGGCGCTCGCGGCCCAGATCAAGCGCCACAAGCAGCCGCCGGGCTTCGAGAGCCACGAGGTGGACCGGCTATACTGGACCACGTTACTGCGGTACGACCACGAGGCGCAGCTGAAAGGGAAAAGGAAGGCGATCGCCGAGACGTTTACCCAAGACCAGCTGAAGGAGGCTCAACACTTATTCGCGGCGTGCGCGCCCGAACAACTGGATCCTGATGAAGACATCGAGGCGCTGACCATGGACGTATCCAACGTCTACACGGGCCTGCGCCAGTGCGCCAGCGGCCTCGCCTCGACGGCGGCGGCGGCCGAGGACGAGGAGGACGAGGCAAAGGCGGAGAAGCTCAAGTTCGGGCTGTTTGAACTGTTGGACGCGAACTCGTGCTTCGGTATTGCCCAGGACCTTTATAAACTAGCCCGTTTAGATGAAAAAGTGGTAGATGAGCACTTTGCCGAGGAGAGCGTGGCGTCACATGAACTGCGGGGCCCGTTGCAACTGGAGGTGGCGTGGCCTGCGTTCTTGGCGTTGGTGGCCCTGGTGCGGGACCGGTCCGCCGGGCACACCGAGGGCGACGTGTTCGAGGCATTAGACGTGCACACGGATTCTAGGCTGGTGGACCCCGCGGCGACGCAGCGGCGCGAGGACGCGCTGCGGTCCGGCTGCGCCCCGGGGGACCGGGGCGCGCTCAAGGAACGCGCGCGGAAGCAGAAGGGCACACCTTCTCGTAGATTGCAGTCCCGCGCGGGGCCGAGGAGAAGACTACCCCCCTCGAGCGTGGAGGAGGAGTTGTTGGATTCTAGAAAAGCGATGCGGCGCGAGAAGCCCCACTGGGTCGCGTCCCAGAAGAAGTTCGAAGAGTTGGCCCGAAAGCTGGCCCCGGACGTCGCACGACCAAAAAGGCGGAGCCACCTCGAGGTTTTAGAAATGCGGAAGCGGGGGAAAGAGAAGCAGGCGGTCATTGTGGCGCCCGAGCATGACTTCCGGGGCAAGAAGGAGGCGCGGCGGCGGCACCAGCGCCAACTCATCGAGGAGGAGGCCCGGCCGCGGCGGCGCGAAAAGCGCATGTACAACGCTTGTGGTTTGTGCCTCCAGCTGTTCCCGTCCGACTCGTACACGATCTCGGCGCCGCACAACATCATCATTTCCAACTGAAGAACTTCGGGTTGAGTGAGGCCCAGCTCCAACAGCGGGGCTCCGAGTCGCTGGCGCTGTGGTCCAACCGCCTGCCGATCTGCGTTTTCTGCTCCCAGTTCCTCGACCCGGACGAGGACTCGGGCATGGCCCTGCGCGTGCGGGCGGACCGGGACCCGACGACGTATCAGCCCTTCTTCGACGCGGCCTACCCGGACACGTACACGTCGACGATGCGCCGCCTGGACGCGCGGCGGGCGCGCGACGACGAATCGACGGTCACGCACGCCACGCAGCCGAGCGGCCTGCCGCCGGCGCCGGCGCCGGCGTAAAGGATTGTTAGTACGTAGTAGAACGCGCCGTGATATTCTAGTTGCCAGCCGGTCGCCCGAAGCGACGCGGTTACGCGGCGGGGCACTTCTAAAGGGAAGCGAAGCTACGAACGTAGGTCCATCCGCCGACGCAACGGGTACCCGGGGCCGCCACCGCGGCTGCGCCGAACTCCGCTTGCAGTGCCTATAGGTCTGCGGACGTTCGCATTAAGTGTGCTTGCCACTCCTTGGCGAAGAACCGCCCCGCGCCGCCATGTGCGTGACTAGCCTAACTACAGTAGCCGAACTTAGTTCCCTTCAATCGAGAGTGACTTAAATCGACTGGCATTCTCAATAGCAGCCCCAAAAACGCAACCATGGTGGCGCACAAAGGTAGGTACTCCCACCCCGTCCCCGCGCGGCAGGACTCGGCCGCAAACGCGCGCGGGCAGCCTCGCATCTGATGAAGCGCCCACCACGTCCCCCGCGCGGCAGCGGAACGCGCGTGGCCGGGGCGGCAGCGCAGCCGAAATGACCCGCGCGCCCCGCCGCAGTCCTATGCCACTCCAACGCCCACACGGAGCCGCGCCCGATGGCGACGGCCAACACCTACGTGAACGTCAAGCGCGTGTTTAACACGCAGCCCGAGGTGCCGCCCCGGCGTCCGCGCGCCGCCTTCAATTCGACGTGGCATCCCCCGAGAACACCGTCGAGCCGCGCGCCGCCTTCAATTCGACGTGGCGCCCCCGCACTTCAATGCACGCGCCGCCGTCACTCGACGTACGCCGCCGAGCCGCGCGCCGCCGCAGGTCATGGGCTTCGTCATCAACGTCGGCGAGGTCGTGAACGCGCGCATGATGACGCGGCCGCTCATGACGTGCCTCCTCTCGCTCCAGGCGGGCCTCCTCCTCAGCTTCGGCGTAATGATGTCGTGCCAGGTCGGCGGCCGGTGGGGCTCCTCGACGGGCGTGAACGGCTTCGTCTTCGCGGGCTTCGGCATCCCCTTCGGCCTCACGTTCATCGTCCTGTGCCAGGGCTGCGAGCTCATCACGGCGAACTACATGTTCTGCACCTTTGCGTGTTTAGCGGCCAAGCCCGAAGATCGCGCCGCCGAGATCAAGGCCACGCTGATCAACTGGGTCGTGTGCTGGACCTTCAACCTGGTGGGCGCGGTCCTCCACTTCGTCATCTTCGCGTGGCAGACGGGCCTCATCATGACCGTGGCGATCGACAACAACAACTACGCGGACGGCGGCGGCGCGCTCGAGCACAACAACAAGCTCTTCTACAAGAACAGCGCCGACTTCATCGCGCACTTCGACGGCGACTTCTGCTCGACGGGCAACTACAAGTACGGCAACATCTGCAAGCTCATCAAGGCCGCCAAGGGCAAGTGCACGCAGCACTTCAGTACGGCCCTCATCCGGGGCGTGGGCTGCAACTGGATGGTCTGCCTCGCCATCTGGCTCCAGATGATCGCCACGGAGCCCATCTCCAAGTTCATCATGATCTGGCTCCCGATCGAGCTGTTCATTTCCTCGGGCTTCGACCACCTGGTCGTGAACGAGTTCCTCATCCCGGGCGGCATCATCGTCGGCGGCTCGTACTACGACAGCCGCGTGAACTGGGGCAACGCGTTCTGGTACAACTTCATCCCCGTAACGATCGGCTCCATCATAGGCGCCTGGTTCCTCGTGCGGCGCGGCGTCCGAGGCGCTTTCAAGACTTTGTACTGTGGCTCGACGGCGTGGGGGCGGACGCGATGTGCCTGAGGCTGATCGTGTCCACGCAGGTGTTCCCCTTCTGGTTGGTGAACAAGGACGGCTGGGAGGCCAAGCTCAAGCGCGAGGCCGGGACCGCCGTCTCGCCGAGCAAAGACATGACCGAGGCCTGAGTGCTCTGAGTTTTATTTCCGCGTGCCGGCTGCTCCTGTCCACAATTTCCCGCGCGCCGCTGCCCTGTCCATAGAAACGCCCATGTGCATAAGTATAATTTAACTACACGTCGACCACCACACCATTGACTATATTATTCATTATTTACAGGTAGTAACTGGGTGGCGTATGTGCATGGTGTGTACAGAAGATATGTGCAGGCGCGGACGTGTTAGTCTCGCTTCTTGTTGAGGGGCACGACGGCCTCGCCGTACGTGTTCGCGCAGGTCGTGGCCTTGGCGGAGATGCACCCGTAGACGAGCGCCGCAAACGTCGCCGCGACGTGGTGGTCCGCCGATACCTCATGCTCGGCGCGGGCCGCGAAGGCCCGGAACGCCGGCATCATGACGGCGTAGACGAGCGCGAGGCACAAACCGGTGCAGAGCGCGGCGTAGAGCTGGTACATGACCACGAGCTCCCGCTTCGTGCTGCGAAGCATCTTCCAGCCGCAGGCGCCCGTGAAGGCGCCCAGCGCGACGACCCCCAGCTCCGCCACCCAGCCCATGGGCACGGGCTTCTCCACGACCAGGAAGCCGGTGCAGAGCAGGGCCGCCGCGGACTGGGTCCGGTACCACTTGCGGAAGGCCGCCTCCGCTGCCCCGGACATTTAAGCGATGAAGGCTGGTATTGCGAGGCCGTCGAAGAGATGCGCCTGGTGTGGGGCTAGCGAGCTGCCGGAGGCTGCGGTACGAGTGGCGAACAAAATACTGCAGATTGATGCTGACGGACCTGACGGGTTTTACTCCCCCCTGACGGGTTCGGGTTCGGGTTTACTGCGCGGGTATTACCAGACTAAATGCCATTGCCCCATTACAACAAGCCGAGGCTTAACGTATAATGATTTGTGCGCGTGTGTCTATCACGCGTGTGTTATTTTATTGATGGATAATTAACAAGATATTTACAAGTGGCGTGATACTACTATGCACAGTGGGTATGGACAGGGGGAGAAGCAAGAGAAGCAAGAGAGGGGGCGGAGGCCGCGCCTAGTCGTCGAAGACCACGGTCTTGTTGCCGTAGACCATGACCCGGTCCTCGAGGTGCGCGCGCAGGGCCGCGAGGAGGACGACGCGTTCGACGCCGCGGCCCTTGCGGAGGAGGTCGTCGACCGTGTCGCGGTGCGAGACGCGCTCCGTGCCCTGCTCGATGATCGGTCCTTCGTCGAGGCTCGCGGTGGCATAGTGCGCCGTGGCGCCGATGAGCTTTACCCCACGCTCGTGGGCTCGGTGGTAAGGTTTAGACCCGATGAAGGCCGGGAGGAACGAGTGGTGGATGTTGATCACGCGGCAGGGGTAGGTCGCGCAGAACTCGTCGGAGATGATCTGCATGTAGCGCGCGAGCACCACCAGGTCGATCTCGAGCTCCTCCATGAGCCGGATCTCCGCGTCCTCGACCTCGCGCTTCGTGGCCTTGGTCACCTTGAACACCTCGAATCGCACGCCGAAGGCGTCGGCGATGGGCTTGAGGTCCGCGTGGTTCGAGATGATGAGGGGGATGTCGCACGGCAGCTCGCCGGCCTTGTGGCGCAGCAAAATCTCCCAGAGGACGTGGTCGTACTTGGAGACGAAGACGCACAGCCGCTTCGGCCGCGTGCCCCACTCCAACTGGTACTCGAGCTCGAGGCGGCCGCAGACCTCGTCGAGCGTCTTCTGCAGGCTCTCCTGGGAGCAGCGCATGGCCGCCCAGTCGAAGACGGCGCGCTGGAAGTAGCCCCCCCGCTCCCGGTCGCGGTGCTGCTCCGAGTGCTCCACGACGCAGCCGTGGCTGTTCAACAGCTCGGCCATGGCCATGTTCACGTTCATGGACTCGCGGCCCAAGACGCGGAGCGTGGCCTTGGGCGCCGACGACTTCTTGAGGCTCACCGGGTCCCAGCCACTTGTTGCGTAGAAGTTCTCGCTGGCGACGCTGGTGCTCGACCGGGCCGAGTGCCGCGAGTCGTCCATTCCAATGCTGTGCAGGGGCTCCAGCAGCGCGGCGGCCATGGCGGCGGCGCCGGGAGGCTGTCCGTGCGACGGCGGCAGCGAACAACGAGGAAACGCAGTCGCTACGCGCTGGTAGGCCGCGATGAATGAATGAGGCAGCCGCGAACAATTGGAATGTCAATCTCAGTTGCTGCGCAGCGAGAAATTCTGAGTCATAGAAACGACCCTTTTTTTCTTGAACACAATGCTCTGCCGTGCCCACGAGGGCTGCCCGCGGTGTACGCAGGGTCCCTCTCGTTGTGTCGCATTTTGGCACCTCCAAAACTGAGGCTCTCACCGAAGGCCGAGCCTGGCAGCTCAGCGGGCCTGTCACGCCGCCGCAGGGACCCGCAGGGATCCAACGTCTCCTCCTCCTCGAGGCTTCAGCCGCAGCGCCCGGAGAGTCAGCGGCAGCGTGCCCCAGCCCGGGGCAGGCACCAGTTGCCACATGGAGGCCGACGCCAAAGCCGGGGAGGACAGCCCGCGCCGCGCGGAGCCGGCGTCGCCGCGGAGCTTCGTAGCCACGCTCAGCGCGCGGCTCGTGGCCTACGACCCGCTCGAGGCGCCGCCGTGGGAGCAAGCGGGACTCGCCGCGCTGAGTGCACTCGCGTACGGCGTCGCGGTCGCGACGCCGCTGGCGCGCGGCGGGCTGCTCGCGCCGCGCGCGGGCCCGGGCTGGGCTGTCTTCTGCGTATGGCTCATGGCGTCGGCGACGGGCCGCGCGCTGGGGTGGCTGGGCCTGCCGCCGCTCGCGGGCCAGCTCCTGGGCGGCGCGCTCGCGCGGAACTCGCGCGCGTTCCGCGACGCGGCCCTGACACATCAGTGGCGGGCCACTATCCGCGCGCTGGGCCTGGGCACAATCATGACGCGGTCGGGCCTCGAGCTGGACGTGGACGCGATCCGGCGCGCGGGGCGCGTGGCCGCGCAGCTGACCGTGCTGCCCGGCGTGTCGGAGGCGCTGGCGGTGGGCGTCGTCGCGAGGTGGGTCTTCGACCTGCCCTTCGTGCTCGCGCTCTCATTGGGCTTCATCCTGGCCGCTGTGTCGCCGGCGGTCGTCGTGGTTGGGATGTTCGACCTACAACAAAGGGGCTACGGCCGCGCCAAGGGTATCCCGAGCCTCGTGGTGGCGGCGGCGTCCATGGACGACGTGGTGGCGATGCTGGGCTTCTCCGTATGCATCGGCCTGGCCCAGGGTGGAGGTAATATCTGGCAAAAGGCGCTGACGGGCCCCGTCGCCGTGGTCGCCGGCGCCCTGTACGGGTGCGCGGGCGGAGCCGTGCTCGGCGCCACGAAACTCTGGGACCGCGACTGGAAGCTGACAGTGGCCACAATCGTCATCGGTTTATTACCCATGTTCGTGGCGGAGGCGCTGCACGCGCACGGCGGCGGCGCCATCGGGGCGCTGTTGGTGGGCATCGTCGGCTCGTTGTCGTGGCGGCGCGGGTTCCCGGCTCGCTTGGCGACGGGCGCCGACGCGTCCAAGGCGCACCACGTCGAGGCGCACATCGGATTATTGTGGACCTGGCTCGCGCAGCCCCTTTTATTCGGCGCGATCGGCGCCGAGCTGAATTTCCACCGCATGGCCCCGGCCGTGGCGGGCCGGGCGTTGTTGGTCGTCGGCGTCGGCCTCCTGGTGCGGATCCCCGCCGCCTATCTGGCCGTCCGCTCCGACGCGCGGCTCAACTTCCGGGAGCGGGCGTTCGTGGCGCTGGCGTGGCTGCCGAAGGCGACCGTGCAGGCGGCCCTGGCGTCGGTGCCCGCCGAGGTCGTCAACGACCCGGGCCGGGGCGAGGCCATCCTGACGACGGCCATCCTGGCCATCTTGGTCACTGCGCCCCTCGGCAGCCTCTTCATCCAGCGCTTCGGCCCGCGCTGGCTCGAGCGGGAGGGCGCCGGCGGTGAAAGTGCGGCGCCCCCGGCGGAGGCGCCACCGCCGCCAGAGCCGCCGTCGCCGCCGGCGCGGAGCCTCAGCGACCTGGTCGGGGAGGCGCGCGCGGAGATCGGCCGGCTGGACGGCGCCGGCACGGCGCGCCTCGCGGCGATCGTGGACGCCATCGGCGAGCGGTCCGCCGGCGAGCCGCGCATCCCGAAGCAGGTCGATAACCCGGGGAACTTCTTCAAGCTCCAGAAATCGGAGCTGGCGGCGGCGCGGCGGCGGAAGCGGTGGGCCGAGGCCTACCTCGGCGTCTAGCCCCGTCCATGCCCTGCCTCTCACGTCCATGTGCATAAGTATATATAAGGTTACTACTACTATTTACAGATATGGATAATTGGGTAGCGTATGTGCATGGTGTGTACAGAAGATATGTCGAGCTGGTTCTTTAAAGAACCAGCTCGCCTAGGTTCTGGACAGAACCACCGGCGCAATGATTCTTTAAAGAACCAGGCGGTCGGATAGGGGGGTTGAAGTAGACACGTAGATCTAACCAAATCGGCGTTCTGAACACATTCCACACACTACGACCCGCGGTCGGCCCCGGGAACATTCGGGTCCACCCACGCGGCCGGCCCTGGGAACGTTCGGGTTCGCACACCCAGTATGTTCCATGAGAACCCCCGGTCCACCGGGTTCGCCCACCCAGTATGGTTCATGAGAACCCCCGGTCCACCGGGTTCGCCCACCCAGTATGGTTCATGAGAACCCCCGGTCCACCGGGTTCGCCCAC
>Ga0114994_10001162_pt1 | contig 18810 bp, 18 predicted proteins | sample ArcticOcean_MG_C_9_FD_87043 | JGI IMG/M metagenome (GOLD analysis project Ga0114994, IMG submission 87043) | Marine microbial communities from western Arctic Ocean - ArcticOcean_MG_CB2_152 | ecosystem: Environmental > Aquatic > Marine > Oceanic | place: Arctic Ocean: Canada Basin | collected...
GCCGTTTGGTGAAGAGTGGCGTCACCAGCGGCCAAAATGGTACCGTCTGAGGACATCGTTAACGGCGCGCCCGTCCAATCCGATATTTTACCGCCAGCGCCTTCAACAATCGGAACGAGAGCGCAATAGTCATAAGGCTGCATGGTGGCTTCGCAAACCATATCAGTGAAGCCAGAGGAGAGCAGTCCGTAGACATAACAATCCCCCCCATATAACGGAAATTTAACTTTGTCAGCAAGCCGCTTAAAGGCGGTTTTACTTGCTCCTTTAAACATACTAGGTGAGGTTGCGTAGAGCCATGCATCACTTATATTGGCGCAGGCGCGAGTTGAAACGGCAACGCCATTATAAGTTGTTTGGTGACCCGTAGCACCCACCCAGCGTTCTTTCAAGATAGGTTGATCAATCACACCTAGGACGGGGCTGCCGTTTTGGCACAACGCAATTAGGGTGCCGAAAAGGGGTTTTCCCGTAACAAACGATTTGGTGCCATCAATGGGGTCAAGAACCCAGACAAATTCAGCATCTAAATTTTGCCCGCCATATTCTTCTCCGAGAATACCATGGTCCGGGTATTCGGCCTGAATAATAGAGCGAATGGCAGTTTCCGCTTCTCTATCTGCCGCCGTTACTGGACTTGCGTCAGCTTTGTCTGTAAACGCAATCCCGGAGCGAAAATAGCGTGCGATGATAGGCCCGGAGATATCCGCGAGCCGTCCTGCTAAATCAAGATAGGAAGTGGGGATATTCATTTTTAGCAGATCCCCCATTTTCTTATTTCGGTAACGCAAGCGGCGTGTCTGAAAAACTTCTAATATACAAGATTACAGCGGCTCGATCGCTGGCACTTTTGAGGCCTTTAAATGCCATTTTTGTGCCAGGTATGAAGCTTTTTGGATTTGCCAGGAATTTATCCATATCGGTAAAGCTCCATTTTCCACCCATCTTTTTAATTGCAACTGAATAATTAAATCCTGTTGCGGCGGCACGGTTCTGGCCCAATATATTATACAGATTGGGTCCGACTTTGTTTTTGCCACCTTTACTAAAGCTGTGACAAGAGACGCATTTTTTCGCAACTTTCTTACCTTTCTTCGCGCTTTTAGATGCTAGTAAAACGCGGAGAGACTGTTCCGGCTCAGCTGCTTTTGTAGCTTTTTTTAATACGGGAACCTTGCTGCCCTTTGCCACCTGAACAGGCTCAAATGGCGGTATAAGTATGTTCCCAATGTAGTTGCTACCTAGCAGCACCCAGACGGCGGCAATTATAGCCGCTATAATGTTATTTGTTTTTGTGCTCCACATCGCCTGATCCTTTATGCCGTATCTTAGGTAATTTCATATACAATATAAGGGTTAATTTCCCTTATTAAAATAGTGTAATAATATTTAATATAGTGAATTAATTTCAAGAATTTGATAACTGGGTATAGATGAAGGCAAATAAAATGTATATAGGAAGCGTTAGTGGGGAAAAATATTTTTTGAGAGATTAAAGTGCATGACAGAACGTAATCCATTAATAGTTATTCCGTCACAGGTTGATGAAAACGGTATTCCTAAGAAGCAACTTTTGGATATCCATGGCAAGCCTATGATTGTTCACTCTTGGAGTCGGGCTATTGAAGCTGGCTGTGGCAATGTGATTGTTGATTGTGTTGATGACCAAATCGCTGAAGCAGTAGGCGGTGCAGGCGCTTATGTCTATCGCACCGATCCCGACCATCATTTGAGAACTCATAATTACCGAACTGAATCTGGTGCAGATCGTGTTGCGGCGACGGTTAATAAGTTCGATCGTTTTTATACACACGATGTTATTATAAATTTGCATGATGATTTACCGGCGATTGATCCTAAATATATCAGAACACTACTGTATCCGTTGGCTGATTATGAAGTTGCTATTGCAACACTAGTTTGCCCACTTCAAGAAGGCGACGAGACCAATCCCAGCGTTGTTAAAGCAACGGTTGAGTGGGAAGAAGGCCGGAACGTTAGTTGGATTCCGGCTTCAAAAATTGGCAGAATTAAAGATCTTAGCCGGGATATAGCTAATTTGGGTCCTGGACCTTACTACCATCACATTCCAATTTATGCCTATCAACGTCCGCAATTGGATAGGTTCGTTAATCTTGAACCTACCGATAGCGAGTTGAATGAGCGAATTGAAGGCAAGCGGGCGCTTGAAAATGGTATGCGCATGGATGTAGCCCTTATCGATGAAAAACCCCTTGATGTAGATTGGGAAAATGAATTAGAAAAAGCCCGGAATTTACTAGATAAAGCATTGTGATTTATATATTTTAGACAAAACTAAATAAGTGGTTTTTTCTTTTTATATCGTCATGCGCGGACTTGATCCGCGCATGACGGGTTTCGAATTAGTTGTTTTGGCTGATGTGCCTGTTAATAGTGACTAATATCAAAACACCTAAACTTAGTGGACAATTTGGTTTAGTCCCGTTATATCGAGCGATATGAACCCAGATCCAAACAAACTAATTGCTTTTCAGGGCGAGCTAGGTGCGAATGGTGATCTTGCATGCCGTGCTGTGCGAAGTGATATGAAAACGCTTCCTTGTCACACGTTTGAAGACACTTTTGCAGCTGTTCGCGAGAAAAGTGCAAAATATTCGCTTATTCCTATCGATAATAGCGTGGCTGGGCGTGTCGCTGATATTCATCATCTTCTTCCGGATTCTGGTTTGCATATTATTGGCGAACATTTTCAACGGGTTGAGCATCATTTGTTGGCTGTAAAAGGCACCAAAATTGAAGAGCTAACTCATGTCCAAAGCCATGTTCATGCGCTCAACCAATGCCGTAATATTATTCAAGAATTAGGGTTAAAAGCCATAGTGCATGTCGACACAGCCGGAGCTGCTAGAGATATTTCTGAACGCGGTGAGAAGAAACATGCAGCTATTGCCTCTGAGTTGGCGGGTGAGATCTATGGTCTCGATTCCCTGCGTGGCAATATCGAAGATGCACAACACAACACTACACGCTTTTTGTTGATGTCACGCGATGCTTTGGATTTGGGGCCGGACGACGGCGATATTATGACAAGCTTTGTTTTTCGTGTGCGCAACGTACCTGCTGCTCTATACAAAGCTCTTGGTGGCTTTGCTACCAATGGGGTCAACATGGTAAAACTTGAAAGTTATCTCGTTGGGGGTGGTTTCGTTGCGGCGCAATTTTACGCGGAGGTTGACGGCCATCCTGAGGGTGAAAGCCTACGGTTTGCGCTAGAAGAGCTTTCTTTCTTCACCCATGAAGTTCGTATAATGGGTGTCTATCTGCGTAATCCGATGCGTGGTGTTTTAAATAAAAGTGTCGCTGAGTAGGTCTTATGTCGGCTTCAAACTTTCGCGAAATAAACCGCCGGACTGTGACCCCTGATTTGTGTGATGAACTCGGTCATATGAATATTCAACATTATTATGCGACACTCAGTGATGGTATGTTTAACGTAATGGGTCTGATGGGTATGCCAAAAGAAGATATCCCGACACGGCGTACAAGTCTTGTACTATATAAAGAAGAAGCTGAGTTTATCGATGAGCTTAATGATGCCGATTTATTTTACTTGGCGACAGCGCTAGAACATGTTGGTAATAAATCGATAATTTTTCAGCATCGATTTTTTAATGTTCAGGATGGTCGCAAATTATTTAGCTCCCGCTTTGTTGCGGTGAATATGAATTTAGATGTCCGCACAAGTATACCCATCCCAGCGAATATGAAAGCCGCGGCGCTTAAAGAACTTCCGCCATATATTGAAGATTGATAAAAAAATATTTAAAAAGTAAAGTTTTTTGACAATGTTAGCTAAGTAAAACCACGCTAAAAATGCCTATTTAATAATAGAATTAGCATAGAAATTGCGCCTTAGCTTATTGTTTTTCATTAAGCCAGGTGTCAATTAACCATCTTGAAATTGAGAGGTTTGTAGGCGGCAACATTTCTTTTTCTGCAGACATTTCCAAGACCTGCTCTCGCGAGAACCACCGTGCTTCTGTTAGCTCTTCATCATGGCAAATGATTTCAGTTGTTGTAGCGCGGGCTCGAAAACCAAGCATAATGGAGGCAGGAAAAGGCCAAGGTTGGGAGGCTTTGTAGGTGACGTCAACTACCTGAATATTGGTTTCCTCAAATACTTCGCGGGCGACTGCTTGCTCCAGCATTTCGCCAGGCTCTACAAATCCAGCAACAGTTGAAAACCTCAACCCTTGGAATTTTTTATTATGACCGAGCAGACATTTGTCTTCTATTGGATGTGTTACCAGCATGATTACTGCAGGATCAGTGCGTGGAAAATGCACTCTACGGCAATCCGTGTTTAGGCAAGCCCGCTCATGACCTCCTCGCCCTACTTTGGTTTTGCTGCCGCAGACACCGCAGTATCGGTGGCCTTGATGCCAGTGGACAAGCGCGCGGGCATAAGCAAGGTAACCTGCATCAATGGGATTGAGCGCTGTTGCCAGGTGGCGCAAATCTTCAAAACTTGTACCAGCGGGCAGGGCGATTGAATGCGGGTTATCAAGGTGGGAGAGATCAGCTGCGCTGTAAATTACGTCACCCTCTTTGCCCAGAAATATCAGCGTTACTGCGCTTTGGCGCACGATAGCCGCAGCATCACCGTTTAAAATTGCAGCTGCCGGACTATTTCCATTTGAACTACCATTGTAAACTAAACTGTGATTTCGCCAAACTGGAATGATTTGAGTGGCCTTGTCTCTTAAATTTTTGGATAACCAATCTTCATCCATTCTTAGGTGGTGGGCACGGTCTAGAGTGATGTCATCATAGTAAAATTTTGAGCTCATATTTGCATGTATGCACAGCTTGACGTACCACGCAATCACCCAATTGCAGCCTATAACCGTTATTGGCTATTTATTTAACGCAGTCTTTGGCGTAGGTTATTCTTCTAATCAGAATTTAATGGTACGATGATCCACACATCAAACAATACTTTGTTCTATTATTTTAAGCGCCTTGCTGCTGTATTTACCGTTGGAGTATCGCTTGCTAGCTGTGCGGACAAAGATATCTTCACTCAGTTGGATAGTGCTGGCTATATTCCCAATCAGAAAGAAATGGTGGAAGCGGTTGACTGGGGTTCGGCTGAAACCATTGAAATTAGTATTCGTCAAAATGAATTTCGGCCAGCTATTGTTCATCTGGTGCAAGGCGAGCCTTATATCATGTTGGTTGAGAACCGCGATGATGTCGCACATTTTCTTGCGGCCAAGGGTTTCTTTAAAACAGTGGCAATTCGTAAAATACTAACCCAGACAGAAGAAATCAGCGGGGTTAACTTAATAGGTCTTTATCTCGATCCCGGCGAGGTTAAAGAAGTGCATTTTATACCATTCCGAGATGGCTGGTACGACTTTGAAGGCGGTCATAGTTTTGTAAAATTTAAAACGGACTTATTATCTTGGCCGTTTAGCCGAGGGACGCTTCTCGGGATGGTTGGCTCATTCGTTGTCGAGGAATGAGACTTCCTAAATTTTTTTTTGATTTGGACTGATAGCGCTTGCCACCTCTCCCCCTCCAACTGCTATAATTAATGTGGGAGATCGGCTGCGGACGAAACGCTCGCCAACCCGGTCAGATCCGGAAGGAAGCAGCCGTAACGAGATTTGTTTTGGGTCGCATGTTCGGTCTCTCACCTAATTCTCTCAGTTAATACGTCTTTTAACATGTGCAGTAGCCGGTAGAATGAGTGACGCTGAAAAAGCCATCAATGTAGATAAGGCAGAATATCAAGTTCTGGCGCGTAAATACCGCCCAACTGATTTTACGGCCCTCATTGGCCAAGATGCCATGGTGCGTACACTTAAAAATGCATTTGAGTCGGGTCGTCTGGCACATGCTTTTATTTTAACGGGTGTTCGCGGCGTCGGCAAAACAACGACGGCCAGGATTATTGCACGTGCGCTAAATTGCATTGGCCCCGATGGGAACGGGAATGCTACGATTGAGCCGTGCGATGAGTGTGAATTCTGCCGCGCAATTTCTGAGGACCGCTTGGTTGACGTATTAGAAATGGACGCCGCTAGCCGGACCGGTGTTGATGACGTTCGGGAATTAATTGAAGGCGTTCGTTATAAGCCGGTTTCAGCGCGTTATAAAGTTTACATCATTGATGAGGTTCACATGTTATCGCGCAATGCATTTAATGCGTTGTTGAAGACTTTGGAAGAACCGCCTGCGCACGTGAAATTTATTTTTGCGACGACTGAGATTCGTAAAGTTCCGGTCACGGTTTTGTCGCGCTGCCAGCGTTTTGATTTGCGCCGGGTGAATATTGAAACCCTCAGCGCTAATTTTAAACAAATTTCTGAAAAAGAAGGTGTTAAAATAACAGATGCTGCTATTGCGCTGATTGCTCGAGCAGCCGACGGCTCCGTAAGAGATGGCCAAAGTCTGCTTGATCAGGTTATTGCCACGGCCGCAAAAGAATCCCAGAAATTGGGTGAAGATGTTATTCGTGATATGCTCGGGTTGGCTGACCGGGAGCGTAGTTTCGAATTATTTAAGTTGGTGATGCAGGGTGATATTGCTGGTGCTCTTGAGATGCTTGATGATGATTATACCAATGGCGCTGATCCGATTATCGTTCTACAAGATTTACTTGAAGTTGTACACTGGCTGTCCAGGGTTAAAGTAACCCCGGAAATTGCTGATGGTCCAACGGTGCCGGAAGCAGACTGCGAGCATGGCAAATATATCATTGAACGATTGTCGATGGGTGCTCTAACCCGCGCGTGGCAAATGTTGCTAAAAGGATTGCGTGAAGCGCAGTCAGCGCCTTCGCCAATCCACGCCGCTGAAATGATATTGATCCGGCTTGCTTATTTAGCTGATCTGCCTACGCCGGAAGACGCCGTAAAGGCGATGTCTGAAGGTGCTTCTCCAAAGGTATCAAGCCCCACTCCTCCGGCGTCGACTGGTGGAGGTAATGGTGGGCTGTCAGCGATGAGTGCCAGCGGTCAAGATGTTCAGACTCAGGTGGTGGCGTTTACACAAGTTGAGCCCCAAATTGATACTCAAGCTTATGTAGACCCCCTCACCAAAAGCGTCTCCAATCCACAGACCTTTGAAGAGGTTATAGAGCTTGCCGATGAAATGAACGAGCGGATCCTGCGCGCCAATCTCGTTAGTAATGTGCATCTAGTAAGGTTTGAGCCGGGTACCATTGTTTTTCAGCCAGGCGACAATACACCGCCCGAATTTAGCCATGAATTGACGCGGTTCCTGAACGGTGTAACGGATCGTCGGTGGGTGGTGACGGTCTCATTAGATCAGAAAGGGGCGGAAACCTATCAACAACGTCAAGATGCTGTCAAAGCTGCGCGCTTAAAAAAGATAACCCAAGTACCCTTTATGCAGTCGGTTCTGGAAACATTTCCAGGTGCTAAAATCAGTGATATTAGAGAGATTGGAGGGGTACTTGAAGTGTCAAGGGTGGCTCCAGCGGATTGTGAAGAAGAGATGGTTGAATTTGTAGGAGAAAGCGACGAATGAAAAATCTTGGCCAAATGATGAAGCAGGCGCAGGAGATGCAGTCCAAAATGACTGAGATGCAAGATAAGCTCTCGAAAATGGAAGTGACTGGCGTTTCTGGAGCCGGCATGATTGAGGTAACTCTCACCGGTAAAAATGATGTTCGCAAAGTAAAGATTGATCCGAGCCTGATCGATCCAAATGATCCAGAAGTCCTTGAAGATTTAATTGTTGCTGCTTTTAGCGACGCAAAGTCAAAGGTGGAGGCTAAAGTTAGTGATAAAATGTCAGAAATGACTGGTGGCATGCAATTACCCCCCGGGTTTAAATTACCATTCTGATATGATTGATGCGGAAAGTGATGTTATTTTTGATTGAGGAGATTAAATGTTTGGCCACCGCTTATGTGGCGGACTGAGGTAGCTAATGCGATCCCACAGCAATTAAGGAATCCGTATAATGGCATCTATTGAGATAGATCGGCTCATTCAACTTCTTTCTAAATTACCTGGACTTGGTCCGCGTTCAGCGCGACGCGCGGCGCTTCATCTTATTAAGAATAAAGAATCTTTGATGAGACCTCTTGGTATTGCGATGGAAACGGCGGCTGAGTATGTTCAGGCATGTTCTAACTGCGGTAATCTCGATACGGCAAACCCTTGTGCCATTTGTACGAATGTAAAACGTGATGGGGCCATTATTTGTGTCGTTGAAGAAGTTGCGGATCTTTGGGCGTTGGAGCGAACTGCGACATTCGCCGGGTTATACCATGTTTTGGGCGGAGTGTTGTCGCCTTTGGATGGCGTCGGACCAAGTGACTTGAGCCTAGATAGCCTGTTGGCACGGGCTAGGACTGACAACGTGACAGAAATTATCTTGGCAACGAGCGCTACAGTTGATGGCAAAACAACGGCCCATTATATTACCGATAGGCTTGCAAATTTGGGTGTTTCTGTTACAGCGCTGGCTCATGGTATTCCAGTTGGTGGCGAACTAGACTATCTCGACGATGGCACTTTGAGCGCGGCTATGAAAGAGCGCCGTGGTATATGAATAGAAATTGATGGGTATTTTCCTCAATAATTAAAACTGAGGGGCCATTCTCATATTAAATTTGAGATAACTAACTCAGGATTTTTAATTATTATGATACTGGCGTTAAATATAAAGAAAATTCTATCCACTATCTATATAAAATCTCTAAATCCTAGCTCTGGGGTGGGAGTTTTGGTAAACTTCGATCAGGCGTTCTTGATCGACTTCGGTGTAGCGTTGGGTCGTTGACAGAGATTCGTGGCCAAGCAATTCTTGAATGGTGCGGAGGTCGCCGCCTCTGGCTAGTAAGTGCGTTGCGAAGCTATGGCGTAGTGCATGGGGCGTTGCTGTTGCGGGTAGCCCTAACATTTCGCGTAATTTTCTTACCTGGCGTTGGATGACACCTGCATTAACGCGCGCGCCTTGTGCACCAACAAAAAGCGGCCCCGTTTTTTCCAGATGTTTTGGATATAGTTTTTGATAATATGAAATTCTTTTCAGAACAATAGGCAAGACTGGCACAACGCGCTGCTTATTACCTTTGCCAGTAATGACCATGGCATCTTCGATAGGAACATCTTCGACATTCAAATTTAGCGCCTCACTAATACGCAGTCCGCATCCATAAAGGAGCGTTAAAATAGCTATGTCGCGGGCCGCTATCCATGGTGTGTTATGGAGTTTACCAATTACCGTGAGTGCTTCTTTCGCCTCTATTTGCGATAGAGGTTTTGGTATGGAGCGTGGCAGCTTTGGTGTTTTGATAGTCTTGATTGCTGCGTTGTGGACCAGGTCACTGCGGTCTAGGAATTTGAAAAAATTTCTTAATGTGGAGATAGCCCGCGAGGTTGATGTGTGTGATAGACCCTTATTATGCCTCTTCGCTAAGTAGCCCCTGAAATCTGTGGTGGAGAGGCTTCTAAGGTCGCTTAAGTCGGGTAAGAATCCCAAATGGGCACTTAAATATTTGAAAAAAGCAGAAAGGTCTCGGCTATATGCATCCACGGTGTGATCAGAGCAATTGCGCTCGACCACCATCCAACGCCGCCACTCTTCAATTGCTTTCAGCGCGGTTGCCTCAGCTGCAAAGCTGATTAATTTTTTTTTATTTACTTGTTGGCGAGCCATCGATGCAACGTTAGCTCCAATACGCGGGTTATAAATATTAATAAATCCGTACCTTGGCCGCTATGAAATGCTCCTCGGTTTCGAGATCCAAAGGCAAGTAATCCGTTCGGGATACCGTGACCCGGCAGCAACCGACAAAGGGCGGCAGAATTAACAATACCCGCTGCTTCACCAAATACCTCACCATCATCTTTGACGTGCTCAATTAATTTGGCATGCTCCTCGGGACCTCCAAGAACCTTATCAACCTCGCCAATCGAAAACCAGCGAATGTCAGTTTCACCAAGTTCTGGAAAGTCTTCTTGACCAGTCTCTAAGCAGAGAAATGCCGCATCAATGTCTAGCAAGAGCGGGAGATCGAAACAAACCACATGAATAAGGCGTGTGAGATTATCTGCGCCTAGAATAGCAATTACGGCGGCATGAGTGCGGGTCTGGATCATCATGTTGGAGCGGGTGGTTGAAATTAAAAAATTAGCCGCATCTTTGAGATTCGTAGATTCATCCCGCATCCGGTCAAGCATAGATGTTTGCAAATCGACGATGTTGTCGCCCCCCCCTTTTTTCCACCTGGAAGGAGATGCTAGGATATTTAGCAGGTCTGGGTGTTCGATTAAAAATTCTGGATTTTCACGCAGATAATCTGATACCTTAGATGCATTAATGTCGAGGGCTTCGGGTTTTCCACTCATGTTTTATCCCCTTTAATCCGTCGTAAATAGTATTAAAGGATACTCTGGCCTGTACCAGCCCAATCCTTAAGGAATAAGTCTAACCCTTTATCCGTTAACGGATGGTTATAAAGTTGACGAAGAGCTGATGGCGGGATGGTAACGACATCTGCACCCATGCGTGCAGCATCGACGACATGTTTGGGGGAGCGCACGGAAGCAACCAAAACTTCAGTCTCAAACGCCTCGTAGTTTTCATAAATCTTGCAAATATCAGCTATTAAGTCCATGCCATCCAAGCCACTATCATCAAGCCTTCCAACAAAGGGTGAAATAAAAGATGCGCCGGCTTTAGCTGCTAAAATTGCCTGGGCGGCAGAAAAGCAAAGAGTAACATTAACCATCGTCCCTTCGTCCGAAAGCACTTTGCAGGCTTTAAGACCGTCAATGGTGAGGGGGACTTTAATCGTTACATTTTTGGCTATTTTGGCTAGCTTGTGCCCTTCTTTTATCATTGTAGGTGCGTCAGTTGCTGCCACTTCGGCGCTCACCGGGCCATCAATGAAGGAGCATATTTCCTCAATGACATCGATAAATTTTCGGCCAGATTTGGCGATTAGAGAGGGGTTTGTAGTAACGCCATCAATCATGCCTGTATCGGCAAGCTCGCGGATCTCAGCGACGTCAGCTGTATCAATAAAAAATTTCATGAGGCTCTGCTTAACTCCTTATACTTTCGAATATTGTTCTTTGATGAATTGTCGCTAGAGTGTAACTGATGAGTAGTTACAGCACCACCTTAGTCAATTTAAGTGACAATTTAAAATGCGTAAGTGTTCTGCTACCCCTCCCGCTCGGTCGGGTTTATACCTATGCAGTGCCAGAGGAGCTATCGACGATAAATCCATTGAAAAAAGGAGATTTTGTCTCTGTGCCATTGGGCGTTCGCGAGGTGGTTGGTGTCGTCTGGGATAGCGAGGTAGGTAAGGTGCCGCTAGAGAAACTTAAGTTCGTGTTTGAGAAGTTAGACACACCACCTATATCAGAAATATCAATGAGATTCGTGGAATGGGTTGCAAGATATAATATGGCGTCGCTCGGTTCGGTCCTGAAAATGCTGATGAGCGTGCCCGATGCACTTAAGCCACTTAAAATGGTGATGGCTTATTCTCTGCCAGCCGATATGCCTAAAATTAAAATGACGCCGTCGCGTAGTAAAATAATAAACGCGCTTAAAAGTAGCCAGCCCCTCCCAACAGCAGGTCTTGCCACAAAAGCGCGGGTCGGGACGAGTGTCATCAAAGGTTTGGTCAAAGCCGGCGCGCTCCTCGCTGTTGATTTGCCGCCGCCAGCAGCCTTTAACGTGCCAGATTGGAAGGCGCCTGGCCCGGTTTTATCGCCTGAGCAGGCTTTTGCCGCAAAAGGTCTTAGAGCTCAGGTTAAATCCGGCAAGTTTGCCGTTAGCGTGCTTGAGGGCGTACCTGGGTCGGGTAAGACAGAAGTTTATCTTGAAGCTGTTTGTGAGGCTTTGGCGCAAGGCAAGCAGGCGCTGGTTTTGTTGCCGGAGATTGCGTTGGGGGCGCAATGGCTTGGGCGTTTTAAAGAGCGCTTTGGCTGTGCGCCTGCTGAATGGCATTCGGATTTGACTCAGGCAAAACGCCGTGCGACCTGGCGGGCAGTGGCGACGGGCGAGGCCAAAGTTATTGTTGGTGCCAGATCAGCTTTGTTTCTGCATTATCAAAATCTCGGCGTTATCATTATAGATGAGGAGCATGACCAATCCTTCAAGCAGGAAGACGGTGTAATTTATAACGCCCGCGATATGGCTGTAGTGCGCGCTAACCTTGGTAAAATACCAATTTCTTTGGTGTCGGCGACACCGTCGCTCGAAAGTCTCAGAAATGTGTCCCAAGGACGCTACCTTCACTTTGATTTACCTGATCGTCACGGTGGTGCCGAATTACCGGATATCTCGATTATTGATATGCGAAAAGATAGGCCTGATCCAGGCAAGTGGGTGTCGCAGAAACTCATCAAAGCCTTGAAAGAGACGTTCGTCGCTGGTGAGCAAGCTTTGTTATTTTTGAACCGGCGTGGTTACGCGCCGCTGACCCTCTGCCAAGGCTGCGGCCACCGTTTTAAATGCCCGCAATGTACCGCCTGGCTGGTTGAACACCGCTTTATAGGTCGTTTGCAATGCCATTATTGTGGTTATCAGGTAAAGCCACCGGAAGAATGTCCAAGCTGCGGGCAGAAAGACAAACTATTTGCATGCGGGCCAGGAGTTGAAAGGCTTGCAGAAGAAGTTGCTGAGCTTTTTCCTGACATCCGTGCTGAGATCGCTGTGAGTGATAATCTTCATACCCCTGGACAGGCTCAAAATTTGGTTCATCAAATAGAAAATCGTGATATTGATTTGATTATCGGCACTCAGATTGTCGCGAAGGGGTATCACTTTCCTTATCTCACCTTGGTTGGCGTCGTGGATGCAGATATTGGCCTCACCGGCGGGGATATTAGAGCCTTGGAGCGTACCTATCAATTGCTTTATCAAGTGGCTGGTCGCGCTGGCAGGGCAGAGCGACCGGGCCGTGTACTAGTCCAGACCTATAACCCGGAAAACGCTGTGATTCAGGCGCTAAGAAAAGGCGATCATAAAGGTTTTATTGAAACTATGAGTCAGGACCGTGAACGTAATAACATGCCGCCGTTTGGCCGACTTGCAGGCGTAATTATTTCTGGTGAAGATGAACGGGTTGTTGATCATGCTGCTAGTAGTTTGGCCCGCACGGCCCCCCGCGACAACGGAGTTATGACGCTGGGACCTGCCCCTGCACCTCTAGCTTTGTTGCGCGGTCGCCACCGTCGCCGTTTTCTTGTGAAGGCGAGTAAAGAAGTTAATATTCAAGCCCGGATCCGCGTATGGTTAGAAGCGACTGACCTTCCTCGCAAGGTACGCGTTCAATTGGATATTGATCCATATAGCTTTATGTAAACACGCATAAGCTATTTTGTTTGGCACGCCCTGAAACTAAACGCTAAACTAGTGTAACCAGAAGGTTTTTTTGTCGTCTTGTGGACTCGTATTGAGTATGCTAAAAAAATGCGCTTTCAATAGAGACTAGTGTAAGATTGACATAGGGGTAATTTTTTTTTAGTCCTTTAGCGAAAGTATTATTTTGTATATAAATTTTCATATCCCGTAGGGTTATTTTTTACTTTAAGGTTTGTGGAAAATGAAGCCGAGGAATTAACTCAAGTGCCTTCTGAAATAATAAGTGCTCAAGCCAATGTTACGGGGCTTTCTGGGCGGTATGCAACGGCATTATTTGATTTGGCGGATAATGCTTCCGCGCTGGATCAAGTTGCTGGCGATCTTCGCCAAATCGAAGTGATGATGGCAGAAAGTGATGTCCTTAGAAAAATGATACGTTCCCCTGCGATTTCACGCCGCGACCAATCATCTGCAATGCAAGCCTTGCTTAAGAAATCTGGAGCCTTTGAGCTAACACGAAATTTTGTTGGTGTGGTCGCTTCTAATCGCCGCCTCTTTGTTCTCGCTGATATTATAAAGGATTTTTTAATGCTATTGGCGGGACGGCGCGGCGAAATGACCGCTGAAGTAGCTTCTGCAAAAGCTTTGTCCGACAGCCAAAAGGCGCAAATTGTTGCTGCCTTACAAAATTCGGTTGGCGGAAACATATCTTTAAATTCGACAGTTGATCCCGATATTCTTGGCGGCTTAGTCGTCAAAATTGGCTCACGAATGGTCGATTCGTCACTTCAAACTAAACTGCAACATTTAAAACTCGCCATGAGAGGTGTTGGATAATGGAAATCCGTGCAGCGGAAATATCCGCTATACTTAAAGAACAAATTCAAAATTTTGGAACCGAAGCCGAAGTCGCTGAAGTTGGACAGGTTCTCTCTGTCGGTGATGGTATCGCACGCATTTATGGTTTGGATAATGTCCAAGCTGGTGAAATGGTCGAATTTCCTGGTGGTATTCGGGGCATGACCCTGAACCTGGAGGAAGACAACGTTGGTGTTGTTATCTTCGGCGATGACAGAACTATTAAAGAAGGTGATACGGTCAAACGGACCGGCGACATCGTTGACGTTCCTATTGGTAAGGCCCTGCTCGGACGTGTGGTTGATGCCTTGGGAAACCCGATCGATGGTAAGGGACCAATTGATACAACTGAGCGCAGTCTCGTTGAAGTCAAAGCACCTGGTATTATTCCGCGTAAATCTGTCCATGAGCCTATGCAAACAGGCCTTAAGGCAATTGATAGCTTAATCCCCATTGGCCGTGGCCAGCGCGAGCTGATAATTGGTGATCGCCAAACAGGAAAAACCGCCATCATTCTGGATACCATCTTGAACCAGAAAAAAGCTAATGCAGCGGCTAAAGACGATTCAGAGAAACTCTTCTGTGTTTATGTTGCTATTGGTCAGAAGCGCTCTTCGGTTGCTCAATTGGTTAAGGTTCTTGAAGAGCATGGTGCAATGGAATATTCGATTATTGTTGCCGCGACGGCTTCGGAGCCTGCACCAATGCAATTTTTAGCACCGTATACCGGCTGTACCATGGGTGAATTTTTTCGTGATAATGGTATGCATGCTGTTATTTTTTATGATGATCTGACCAAACAGGCGGTCTCCTATCGTCAGATGTCCTTGTTACTCCGTCGTCCTCCAGGACGTGAAGCATATCCTGGTGATGTGTTTTATCTTCATTCACGCTTGTTGGAACGCTCGGCAAAAATGAATGATGATTTGGGTGCAGGTTCATTGACCGCTTTGCCCGTTATTGAAACCCAAGGTAATGATGTATCGGCTTATATTCCAACCAACGTTATTTCAATTACGGATGGTCAGATTTTTCTTGAGACAGATCTCTTTTATAAAGGTATTCGTCCAGCTGTTAACGTTGGTTTGTCAGTTTCTCGTGTGGGTTCGGCTGCTCAAGTGAAAGCCATGAAACAAGTTTCGGGCTCAATTAAGCTGGAACTCGCACAGTACCGTGAAATGGAAGCTTTTGCTCAATTTGCTTCTGATTTGGATGCATCTACTCAGCAATTGTTGGCTCGGGGGGCGCGCCTAACAGAAGTCTTGAAACAAGGTCAGTTCACGCCATATTCGATGGAAGAACAGGTTGTTTCTCTTTTTGCTGGAGTGAAGGGTTTTCTTGATGGCATCCCAATTCAAGACGTTGTTCGGTTTGAAAAAATGTTGCTCGATTCTATACGTGACAAAGGTGCTGATATTTTAGCAGTAATCCGAGATGAAGAAGCTATCTCTGATGAAACCGATAAGAAACTTAAAACTTTCATTGGTGATTTTGCCAAATCATTCGCTTAGCATTCGTTTAACTATAGTATCAGATAATGGCCAATCTTAAAGAACTAAAAAACCGGATCTCTAGTGTCAAATCGACACAAAAGATTACCTCTGCTATGAAAATGGTGGCAGCATCACGGTTGAAACGTGCGCAGGAGGCTGCTCAGGCGGCCCGACCGTATGCCGAGCGGATGGGACGGATGATGGCATCTGTCCTTGGTAATCCAGGGGCCCTGGTTGGCGGCAGTAAATTGCTGAGTGGTACAGGATCAGATGCTGTTCATTTGATTGTGGTTGTGACATCAGACCGTGGACTTTGCGGTGGTTTTAACTCTAGTATCTCGCGCGAATCTCGCCGGTATCTTAGATCTCTTAAAGCCGAGAACAAAGCTGTTAAAATTATTTGTGTTGGACGCAAAGGCCGGGACCAACTTAAAACAGAATTTAATGAAGCTATTGTCATGTCTTATGAAGCAATTGGCAAAGACGGTGTAAAGTATACTGAAGCTCGTGAAATTTCTGGTAAAATTATTGAAATGTTTGATGCTGGAGAATTTGATATATGTACAGTCATCTACAACAAATTCGTCTCTGTTATTTCTCAGGAAGTGACACCGCTGCAAATTATCCCTGTGCAATTGCCGAAAACTGTTGATATTGATGATATTATGGAAACGGCTGATATCGCGGCAAGTTACGAGTTTGAACCTTCCGAGGAAGAAATTTTGACCGATTTATTGCCGTCAAATTTGAATGTTCAAATCTTCCGCGCTCTGCTTGAGAGCTCTGCTTCTGAACATGGTGCTCGGATGTCGGCAATGGATAATGCAACGCGTAATGCGGGTGATATGATTGATGATCTTTCGATGATCTATAACAGATCTCGACAGGCAAAAATTACCAGTGAATTGATAGAAATTATTTCGGGCGCTGAAGCGCTCTAGCTCAACAGGAGTTGATGAAAATGGCCAAAAATGTTGGCAAGATTTCCCAGGTAATGGGTGCTGTAGTTGATGTGAAGTTTGACGGAGAGTTGCCGCAAATTCTAAACGCCCTTGAAGTTGATAACCACGGTAACCGCCTGGTTTTAGAAGTAGCACAGCATCTGGGTGAATCTCAGGTTCGCACTATTGCTATGGATACAACAGACGGGTTGGTTCGCGGTGCTGAAGCGGTTGATACCGGCTCTCCAATCATGATGCCGGTCGGTCCCGGCACACTTGGTCGCATATTGAATGTTATCGGAGAGCCTGTTGATGAACGGGGTCCTGTTGACTCTACTGATCGGCTACCAATTCATCGTGCGGCGCCTGACTTTATTGATCAGTCTACTGAGACCGAAGTCTTAGTAACGGGTATTAAAGTGATCGATTTGATAGAGCCTTATCCTAAAGGTGGAAAAATAGGTCTATTTGGCGGTGCAGGTGTTGGTAAAACAGTGATTATTATGGAGTTGATCAATAATATTGCTAAAGGTCACGGAGGTTATTCCGTGTTTGCTGGTGTTGGTGAGCGGACCCGTGAAGGTAATGATCTCTATCACGAAATGATGGAATCTGGCGTTATTCAAATCGATGGACCTGGCTCAAAAGCGGCCTTGGTTTATGGCCAAATGAATGAGCCTCCTGGAGCTCGTGCCCGTGTTGCACTGTCCGGTCTGACCTTGGCGGAATATTTCCGTGATGTTGAAGGTCAGGATGTTCTGTTCTTCGTTGATAATATTTTCCGTTTTACCCAAGCTGGCTCTGAGGTGTCTGCACTTCTTGGTCGTATTCCTTCTGCTGTGGGCTATCAGCCAACATTAGCAACAGATATGGGTGCTATGCAGGAACGTATTACGTCTACTCACAAAGGGTCGATTACATCGGTCCAAGCAATTTATGTGCCTGCGGATGACTTGACTGACCCAGCTCCTGCCACTTCGTTTGCTCACTTGGATGCAACTACAGTGTTGTCACGTCAAATTGCTGAGCTTGGTATTTACCCTGCTGTGGATCCTCTTGATTCAACATCTCGTATTTTGGATGCAGCAATTGTGGGGGACGAGCATTATAATATAGCCCGTGAAGTCCAACGAATTCTGCAAACTTATAAAAACCTACAAGACATAATCGCTATTTTAGGTATGGATGAATTATCTGAAGAAGATAAACAGACCGTTGCCCGTGCACGTAAAATACAGCGTTTTTTGAGCCAGCCTTTTCACGTGGCTGAAATTTTTACTGGTATGCCTGGTGTGTTTGTGCCGCTTGAAGATACTATTAAGGCCTTCAAAGGCATCGTTGCGGGTGAGTATGACCACTTGCCGGAAGCGGCTTTCTATATGGTAGGTACTATTGAAGAAGCCGTCGCAAAAGCTTCTAAGATGGCACAAGAGGCGGCATAGAAATGGCTGATATAGAAAATACTAAAGTCTTATTTGAACTTGTCACACCGATGGTGTTGGCCGTGTCCGAAGATGTTGATATGGTTGTTGTTCCAGGTGTCGACGGTGATTTTGGTGTTCTGCCAGGCCATACACCGGTTTTGACGACAATCCGTCCTGGTGTTATTAATATGTACACTGAAAGTAAAGTTACCAAATCACTTTTTGTTGAAGGCGGCTTTGCCGAAGTTAATCCCCAAGGCTGTATTGTTTTGGCTGAAGCCGTAATTGATGTAGCTGAAATTTCTGCTGGGGATGCCCAAGCCCGCTTAGCAACAGCGAGAGACGAGCTTTTAAATAATATAAATGACGCTTCCGCAAAGAACGAAGTCAAGGTTGCTAAAGCAATGGTAATGGCAGCGGGCGGTAATTCTACCCAGCATTAGTTTTATAAAATTATGGTCGCCGGACTGCACATATTGCATTCTTTTTTTATCCGGCCCATCCCCAAGGCCTTTTTTTGAGGTTATGAGGAAGTTGTAATTTAAGTTTTCATTATGATTAGGTGATCTTGTCTTAAAATGGAGTTTAGCAACGCTAAACTTGGACCATCCTATTTGCTCCCTGAGTCTTGTACTAGAATTATCTCTTGAGTACACTTTAAGTCTTTAGAAATCAGAGGAGTGAACGCGTGGCAGTTAATAATCTTCCCGCTTTATCTGATGAGGGTGAAGAAGAAATCCGCGA
>Ga0114994_10001163_pt1 | contig 18806 bp, 16 predicted proteins | sample ArcticOcean_MG_C_9_FD_87043 | JGI IMG/M metagenome (GOLD analysis project Ga0114994, IMG submission 87043) | Marine microbial communities from western Arctic Ocean - ArcticOcean_MG_CB2_152 | ecosystem: Environmental > Aquatic > Marine > Oceanic | place: Arctic Ocean: Canada Basin | collected...
TCTCCTCGGCCTCCACGACCAAAATCTTCGCCTGCTCCGCCAAGCACGACGCGTGCGCGAAACTCGCCGTCCCGCGGCACGCGCACCCGCGCACGAGACCCTCCTTCGCTTTCCAGTGGAGGGCCTGCGTGTAGATGTAGCACGTCTGCCCCTGCGTGTCCTCCGCGCACGCCTCCGCCGCGACCGTGACGGCCTCCTCGTACTTACTATTCGCATGATACTGCTCAGCGCCGCCTGCTTTCTTGATCTTCTTGCAGAGCTTGTCGTGGCCGCCTTCTTTCCAGTGCTGCTCCTGGCATTCGGGCCCGCAGTAGCGTGTACTGCAGCGGCCGCATTTCTTTCCCAAAGCTAGACCAAGCGGGGCAGCGCACACGGCGCACTGCGTGAGGATCATTATGTTGAGCCGGGGCAGCCTCCACGCGTCTGCGTGTGGCTTAAGGCTTGATGTTTGCCGGAGAAATCTGTTTTTAAATGAAATTCGCATTTTTTGGAAAATTTTGGGCCGCGGAACCGATCAGGCTTGCAAAAGCTGCGCGCAAGCAAGAGCTAACGTCAATTAATCACTCATTACGACGACGCTGCGACGCGCCGGCAACCCTGCGTGCCTTGTCAGGCATTCCAAGCTCTCAGATGCGCACGACCATTTTGTACGCGAGCGTCGTCCTCGCCGTCGTGCAGGTGTACTACCTGGCCCAGCTCGCCGCGCAGCACGAGCAGCGCCCGGCCGAAGACGGCGCCGCGGCGGTCGCCGAGGCCTTTGCGCGGCGGCCGCTGCGCGCGCGGGACTACGCCGAAGCGCCGCGGCACGAGGCCTTTGCGGTGCGGGACGACGCGCCGCACGCCGCGGCCCATGCGCAGCGCCGGGACTTTGCGTCACGGGATGCATTAGTTGCAGAGCACGAGGCCGTAGCACCAGAAGTACCAGCGCCACCGCAAACGAGGCGGCCGGCGTCACGAAGTGAACGTATAGAAGCGTTCGTCAGGCACATCCATGGCAAGTTCGCGCACATACGGCCGGCGGGTTTCGGGGTAAGGAACGACCCGCACCGCGTGAGCGACGGCACGGTGTGGCAGACTTTTTACGATGCGGTCGAGGGTGCTCTAAGTGGCCCGTACGCCGAGTTGGCGTTGGCCCCTTCTGAACCTGTGAGAGAAGACGGCTCCGTCTTCCTCTCCATCTCGTCCTTTCGGGACGAGGTCTGCCCCGACACGCTCGAGAACGCCTTCGCCACGGCATCAGCACCGGACAGGGTCTTTGTTGGATTAGTCCAACAGAACTGCGACCAAAAACAACATGATGCGTATGGATGTAAAACTGCAGTGATGCCGTCCGATATGCGTCCCCACGACATGGACGCCGACGTGGACTGTGTTAGAGCGTATTGTGCGCGGCCGCATGCGACGTGCGACATGATTCGAGTCGTGCGCTTCAACGAGTCCGAGACCTTCGGGCCCGTTTTCGGCCGTTATCTCGGTTCGCAACTGTGGAAGGGCGAGACGTACTACATGCAGGTGGACGCCCATACTACTTTTGCTAAAGGATGGGACGATGTCTTGCGGGAGGACTACGCCTTGGCTCCCTCAAAAAAAGCCATCTTCTCGCACTACCCGCCGTCGGGTCCCCAGAAGCCCGCCCTGCCTCTTAATGGCAAGCACCCCTGGGAGCTCAGCGTTGGACCGTGCATGTGCGACGGCGAGTTCGCGGAGTACGGCATTCTACGGGTCGGCGCCATGCGGCGCTACCCCATGAAGGAGACGGTCGGAGACTGCAAAATGGGCACAAGGGGCTGTCTGCACGTTCCGCGCTACGCCCCGTTCATCGGGGCGGGCTTCGTTTTCGCGCACGCGTCCTTCATCAAGGAGGTGCCCTTCGACCCGTACCTGCCGTTCATTTTCATGGGCGAGGAGTTGAACTTCGGCGCGCGCGCCTTCACGCACGGCTGGGACATCTTCTGTCCGCCCCGAAGTGTCGTCGCGCACGCCTACCTTAGAAAGCAGAAGCCCAAGTTCTGGGGCGCCTTGCAACGGTCGATCGGCGCCGGCACGCACAATTCATTGCAGAAGTTCGTCCTGCCGCGCGTGAAGCACATGGTGGGCTATCCCGAGAACGAAGAGCTTTCTTCCCTTGCGGCGCCGTCGTTGATCGGGCACCTCGAGACCTATGGACTGGGCGCTGAGCGGCCCGTGTCGGCCTATCGCTCTTACGCAGACCTCGACTTCGCCACGAAGCGCCACGCGCACGCCGCCTGGTGCTCGACGGGCGACCGGCCGCCCGGGTTCGAGGATGCGCATGGCTTCTAAGTTTTAGTAATTGTACAAACGTGGTGGGACAGGGCTCAGGTTAAACTTTACACACATGGCCGCAAGTTCGTCCGTTCACCTCCACGCCATCGCCGCGGCTGTTCAGACGGACACCGCCGTCGCCGTCAAGGCCGCCGCCTCGAGACCGGTCGCCGCCACCCGTGCGCCGGTTGCCGGTAGGTCGGACATGCGCTTGAGCAGGTCCTCGACGCGCTCCTGGTTCTTGCCCAGGTCGCTCTGGCCGAAGACCGACGCCGAGTGGAGCACGAGCGTCGAGGTGCCGTTGCCGGCGTCCAAAAACTGCACATTCAAAATATCAGGAAAACGAAACAGCGGCGTGCGCTCGACGTACACCAAGCGCTGCGCGAAGGCGTCCGAGTCCTCCTGGACGGGCTTGGCCCAAAAGTCGCCCATCAGGGGCTGCCGCTTGGCCAGGGCCTCCTCGAAGGCCTTTCGCAGGTCCGCCGGGGCCACGGGGTACGTCGGCACGTTAGTACGCTTGTCCGCCGCGTCGAAGAGCGGTGCGGCGTCCGTCGGGGCCGCGAGATACTCGTTGGGGCTAGATCTCGGTTCGAGGGTCTCGAAGTCGATCAAGCCGCCCAGGAACGGGAGCACGTCCCGTCCATACACCGGCGCGCCCATCACCCCGAGGTAGAGGCCGAGGGGGTTCGGCGGCGGCGGCGGCTTGAAGAACCGGCGGCGGTTGCGGAAGGGGCCGAAGCGCGGGCGACCGAAGCGCGTGCGACGGCTGTTGCGGCAGCGTCCGAGTTTCGGCGCGCAGGGCGGGCGGAGGAGGCGCGGCGGCTTGAGGCAGATACCGCTGATCTGTTGGGCGCCGATGAGCAGGAGGGTGATCAGGCGGGGCATGGTTGTAATAAATCTTGCTGTACTGCGATGAATTCGCACCGGTGTGGCTCGGAGAGGTCTGAGCTGGCTAAAAGGTGTGCTGTACGTAGACGTGTTCGGGTCCCTTGCAGCCGACAGTCGTCGCAGCAAGTAAATGAGAAGCTAAGATGCTGCAAAGACGTTTACGAGCGTGCACGATAGCCACAGCAAGAGTGTAAACTGTCTCACTGTTTTTGACACAGCGAAACCCGTTTTGAATCGAGTTCCCCTCACCCCCTCAGGTTTTGCCGCTCCACGCGCAATCTGTGGCGTTTGTACAAGTCGTTGGCATCGATTCTTGCATTGCTTGCTGGTATCCTCTCTCCGACCCACCGCTGGCGTAGCTGCTACGCTGTTATCGCTGCATCACACGAGCAGAGCCGAAAGCTGCAAATACAGCTCTGCATTACGTTGTCGACACAGCACGCATCCGTCCGTCATGTATCGCATCGCAGTGCTCCTGCTCCATGCCATCGCAGCAATGGCACGAGACCTGGATAAATGCGCCGGCTGCGCGGTCGTGATGACGAGTTTGAGGAGGGTGCTGGACCTGGAACACCTCGACGAGGACAAAACTGATATATTAAGTGGTGGCCGCCTGGACGGCAGCGGCAACCGGCAGGGCAAGCTCGTCAAGTACGCCACGAGCGAGTTCCGCACCAGCCATTTATTAGACCAGGTCTGCGATTACGTGGATACGTTCATACCTACATCCGCGACGGCCTGGGCGCCCAACGTTACAAAAGCGCAGCGCTTCGAGGACGTCGTGCGGGGCAAGGCCAAGCCCTTCCCCAAGCTCTCGAAGGCACGGAACGAACAGGAGACGCTGCGCTTGCGGCTGCGGTCGTTCTGCGATTCCATTGTCGAGGACCACGAGGAGGCGCTGGCTGGGCTGATCGTCGCCGAGGCGGCCGCCGAGGCGTCGCTCGAGGCCATCTGCCGCAACGCGACGTCGAGCTGCGACGACACCGGCCTCGCGGCGGCCGACGCGTACGTCGAGGCCGCGCCCGAGGAGGCGGCGACGCGGCGGAAGAAGCGGAAGCGGAAGAAGAAGAAGAAGAAGAAGAAGAAGAAGAAGAAGAAGGAGCTGTAAGCAGAACGGAACATGGGCTGCTTCCTCATGATGTGTAATTTCAAGTTTATTATTTACTACTAGAAGTGGTTTCATCATCGGTACGTGCGCCGCCGCCGCCGCCCACCCTTCTCTAAAACATAGCTCACGACGTAGCAGACCTTCCCGTACTCGGGCCAGTAGACCGGCTCGAAGACGGGGTACTCCAGAGGAGGCATGAGGTACTGGCCGTGCTCGATGGCGTACGAATGCTTGCGAATCTTGTCGCAGATCGGCTTCCAGCGGAGGCCCATCGCGCCGAGGACGCACCCAGCAACGAGCTCCATCGGCAGCGCGCGGAAGACGTAGGAGAGAGTCGACGGCGTGACGGGGGCGCCTCGGTGATTGCCGAAGTTCGACGACTGGGTCGACGCGTCTTGTCCCGTGCTGGGTGTGTCGCCGAAGCAGGAAGACATGAAGAACGCGGCCATGATCGAGTCAGTCGTACGCTGCGCACACGAAACCGCCCGGAGAGCCCAAGTATTCAAACGGGCTGTGTGCTCGGCCTATACGACTCTTGAAGCTGCGGTTTTGCGCTGTGAGCCAGATACTAGAGAGAGACAACTTTTTGTAACGTTTCAACTGGCTGCGGCAGTCGGCAGGCGAAGAAATGGGTGGAAGTGTCTTGAAACACGTGCGTGCGCACGGGTTTTATCCCTTGAAAATAAAACGTACGCGGAGACGATCCAACGTTACACCCGGCGCCCCAAAACTAGGCGGCCCACCGCAGCGCCAGCGCCGTGCCCCCCTCGCTCCAGCCCAGCGACTTCCCGGCGGGCGGCAGCGGCGGCGGCGGCGGCGGCAGCGCAACTACCGGCTCGGGTTGGACTATGCGCGGTTGGGACCGCGTCCAGACGATCTGCGGCGACGGCGCCATGAGGCGGGCCGGACTCTTCGCGGCCATGGCCGCGCCGATCCGTCGGTTGGCCGCGCGTAACGCATGCCGCGAGACCTCCGAGCGCCTTTTTGGCGCGCACTTGACGTTTTTGGTCTGCATGTACCCTTTCCACAGGACGCCGCCGGCACTCGGCTCGACGTTGCCGTTGCCGTAGCAGTGAAAGGTGGGTTTCCGAGGAGGCGGGATCGGCGCCTCCTCCACGGACGGCTCCTCCACCAAGACGATGGGCTGCTTCACTGTTAACTCCACGGGCACTTCCGAAGACACGGTCTGGGGAGAGAAGGGCGGTAAGGGTGCATTCGCGTACCGCTCCGGGTTCGTTAATTGCTGCGCATTGATGTCGTACTGCTTCGCCGCCGCGGAGTTCCCGACGGGCACGCCCGTATACCGCGTCGAGGCGCGGCTCTCGGTGAGCCACTGGGCGCGCTGGGGCCGGCCGTCGGGCCGGCCCCAGGTCAACGCTTGGGTCATGTGCGCCGAGCTGTTCTTATGGTAGGGCATGGCTGCCGGCGGCGGTTCGACAGCGTCGGCGTGCCGCTGGGTTCTTATGGGGCTGCGCGGCGGCAGTCGGCTGCTACGTTCGGCGGTGGCGTTAGAATGCAACTGTGAAACGCGTCGCCTGCCCAAATTCCCTCGTGGCCCTGGCTGATCCGTCCTCGGCGCACCGGGGAGGCGATGGAGGCATAGGTGTCGAGTTTCCAATTACAAACGGGTTTTACACCAAACAATTAAAGCCGACGATATCGAGAGGCTCTGCCTGCGCACCATAGCTGATCAACGGGCGGGCATATATATCTGCCGCACGCGCGCGGTGCGGCAGCCACCGCTAACGATTGGCACGGTAGCTGTGCAGCGCCACACTGCTGCAGCCTGCTGCAGCCTGCGCGGTACGCAGTCGCAACGTACGAATGCTGCTGGTGCGCGCCCTCGTCGCGGCGTGGTGCGTGGCGCTGGTCGCGGCCGAGCCCGTCGAAAGGCGAGAAATTCGCAGCGTGGACGAGTTCCGGCGGCTCGTGCAGGCGTCGCCGCGCGCCTTTCTGGTCGAGTTCTTCAGCGGGATGTGCGGCTACTGCCAGGAGTTCGAGCCTATGTGGCTAGAACTGGCGAAGACCACGACGCGCCTCGAGCCGGCGCGCGTCAATATTGATACGAGCGACGGGATGGCCGTGGCCGAGCTCGTGGGCGTCATCAACGAAGGTATCCCCGCCGTCGTCCTCTTTAACGAGCAGCAAACCGACGCGCACCAGACGCTGATGGCGGGCGATCTCGAGGAGCTGCCCAAGCTGTTGCGACGGATCTACAAGGCCACGAAAGGGCGGTACTTGTCTACCGACGCGGAGGGCTTCTTCCTGCGCGCGTCCTAGTTAAATGTTATGTAATTGTGTCACAAATGAATACACTTAGAAGCGCGAGATGCCCCGGCCAAACAACCACGACTTGAGCCAGAACATGGGTATGAGGATCATGTTCGCCGTCGAGACCTGCTTCGAGAGGTAGGCGCCCCGCCACGCCGCGAAGCCCGTCACGCCGGACAGCGTCCCGCCGACGGGTGTGAGCTCCGACTGCGTCATGTCAGCCACACCGCCCCACATGCCCATGGATGCCATTTTACTGCGCTCCACATACCGGAACTCGCTCTTTTTTGTCCACAAATTGTCGAGCGGCGCCAGCCAGTCAAACGGCATAGCCGAGGGCGCCACCGGCTCCGGTTTCACAGGCAGGTCGCTATCATACTTGAAGCATTTTGCGAGGTATGCGCCCTGCTGCTCGGCCGCGGACGCCGTCGGCGGCAGCGGGTGCGTGCGGTCCGCGGCGCAGTCCCCCAGCGCGAAGACGCGGTCCGCCGCTCTCAAATATTCGTCGACCACCACGCGCCCGCCCTTGTCTTTCTCCAGCGCCGCGCTCTCCACAAATTTTATGGGAGCGAGGCCCGCGCTCCAGACCATGCACCCGAAGCGGAGCATCGAGCCGTCCTTCAGCGTCGCCGACGACACGCGACCATCGGCCGCCGGCTCCACGGCCGTGATCGCGCAGCCGGTCCGCACATCAACATTATGTTTTTTCAGGTGCGCAGTATAATATTTCCAGCAGTGCTCGTCGAAGCCGCCTAAGATGTGCGGGCTGGCCTCGACGATGGACAACGACACTAAATCGGCGAGATCCGGGTACCACTTGCGCACGTCGACCTCCAGAAATTCGGCCAGCTCCGTCGCGAACTCGCACGACGTCGCCCCACCACCGACGACGACGAAGTGCAGCATGTCCCTTCTCTCTTCCTCGGTCGCGACCGGGCTGGCCGCCCTTTCAAAACACTCCAAAATGCGGTCGCGGATGCGCCGCGCGTGGTACAAATGCTTGAGGAAGAAGACCGCTTCCTGCTTGTCCTGGGTGACGTCGGGCACCCCAAACGTGTTCGTCTTGCAGCCCGCGCTCACCACCAAGAAGTTGTAGCTGAGGTCGAACGTGTCGCCGCTGAAGACGTCCTGGCACGCCACCGTGCGCTTCGCCACGTCTAGTGATTGCGCCTTGGCCTGGTGGTACCCGCCCAGCCCGGCGATGGTCCGCACCGGTTCTTGGACCGCCCGGAACTCGAGCGTGCCGACCGCTGTGGACGGGAGGAGCAGCGTAAATAAAAAATGGTTCGCCGGGCTGACGACTCTCACATCAAACTTGCTCTTGTCGAGGTAGCGCGCGACTTTATTGCCGCCCCAGCCTCTGCCGAGCACGACAACGCGCGGTCGTTGCGCCGCCTGTGCCGAGAAGGCGCGGGAGCGCGCCGCCAGCGTGCGCAGGGCGTGCATTTTACAATGTGTAACCTGCTGGAGTCTGCCCGCAAATGACTGCAAATGAGCCACGGAACTGACAGCACGATGGATATGCGATGTTCTGCTCGGACGCTCACGCCGCGGCTGCACGAGTGCGACGAGATCAACTCGTGCTCTGGCATGTTCCCAACGTGCGGGTTTTATTTATGAAAAGACACCTTTCGCGGGCCGCAGCGCGACGTCCTCGACGACTATGTAGTTGGAGTTGTCGCGCACGAAGCCCAGGCCCTTGGGCGCCGGCTGTTTTCGCATGCGCTCGACGACGTCGGCCCCACTGACGACCTTGGCGAAGCACGAGTCCGCCTCCGTCCGGGACCCCTGGGAGCCGGGCCCGTGGTTGCGCACGTTGTCCATCGTGCTGATGTAGAACTCGGGCCCGCCCGGGCGGCCCGCGAAGCCCAGCGTGAGCCGCTCGTGGGGGAAGGCCGCGTCGTACTCCTGGAACGCCAAACCTCTCGCATTTTTGGCCCGTAAGAAAGCTTGCAACACGTGCCCCGCGTTGCGGTGGAAAGCGCACCGCCAGTTCGCGTCGCGCTTCGTGATGGCCGCATCTAAAAAAACGTGCACGGCGTGCGGCATTAGAGAAATGGGCGCGGTCTCGATGGTCACCACGTCCGTGTCGCCACCCATGCTCTCCGGAAACTTGATCTGCAAGTCCAGCGTGTACGTGTCCGCGTCGCCGTACAATGCTTTGAGGTACTTCCGCGTCACCGCCTGGAAGTCCTTGACAGCGTCCAAGGCTTTGGCGTCGCCGTACATGTCGACGCCCGTCTTCTTGAGGGCCGCGACGGTGCCGCGCCGCGTCTCCACGGCCTCCGCCAGGGTGGTGATGTCGCCCTGGTCGAGTTTCGTGTGCGCCGCGTCGTGCTCGGCCTCGTGCCGTGTTAGGGCTTCGCGCGGGCCCCAGGCGGCATGGGTGAGGGTGAGGAGCGCAGTGAGGAGGGCGCAGCGCATGGTTCGCAGCTCTCTTGCGGAGACGTGCGGTTGTGCGCAGGGACAAGCGAATGCTGCGCGTTTTTACAGAGGGCGAAAACCCGTAAGATAAACCCGCACGAAACAATCTAAATTTTTGTCCGCCTGGGAGGTGGTCCAGAGGGACACCAATTCGCCGGTAGCTCCGATACCATCCTCTCGAGTCGACGTTGGACAGTAGTCACAACTCTCGGCCTATCAATCACACTGTTGTGATCTCGAGTGTTGTCCAACTTAGAGCATAAAACTTAAGCAGCAATTGCAGAGCCCTCTCTAGGGGCTCACGCATGCTTATTCTCCACTACCTCTAGACCAGTGTCGACGCGCGTGACGACATAACCGAGCCATGCCCGCCGCGAAGCCGAAAGAGCTGCCATCGTACTACGACCCCAAGGGCGAGACTATATTTTTGAGAGGTACGGCGGCCGAGGCCGCAGCCGCCCCGAAGAAAAGAAGGAGGGGCCCCGAGCTGAACGACGTCGTGGGGTACGTGGGGTCGGCGATGCTGCTCGTGGCGTATTTGTTTGTTGCGAATCAGATTTTGAGCAAACACCCTGTGGTCATCGATCTAATGAACCTCCTAGGGTCAGCCTGTGTGGGCTTAAATTGCTACTGCAAGCGGGCGCACGCACCAATGTTCCTGGAAATCGCGTGGTTCGGCATCGCCTTCGCGGCGCTCGTGAAGCACTCCCTCTAAGCCATTTTGTTCATAATCACATGCATTACACACGTGCATCACACATGGTGGGGGGAGGGGCGGAGACCGGGGAACGCGGCTTGGTCAGGCGATGACACAGGTCTTGGTCACAGACTTGGTCGCCTTGGAGCACGGGTTGCAGGCCGAGGCCGTCGAGTCCGTCGACGAGAACTGCCCGGGCGGCGGCGGCGGCGCATCAGACGAGCGCGGCGTGAGGGTGACGCTCTTGATGGAATGCACGGTGGGGGTGGCCGGCGACTTGCGCGGGGACTCGCCGTGCGCCGTGAGGCGGGAGTGGCGCTCACTATCCATCATCTTGTTCGCGCGGCGCGCGTTCTGCTTGCGTTCGCGGTCGCCATCGGCCTCGAGGTGCTTGTCCGTCGCGACGCGTCGGTCCCGCTCGGTCTCCATGGCCGCGTCGGCCTCGTGCGCGTTCGACAGGCGCTCCGTCTCGGACGCGCGCTCCTCGGCGTGCGCGACATTGACGCGGCGCCGGCGCTCCTCCTCTGCTTGCACGTCGACGCGGCCTGTGTGGAACCAACGAGTCGGGTCTCGTCCAGCCTTCACGCCATCGGGCAGAGGCGGCTACAGAGAGGGCGCCGGAGCGGACGCGCGTTGCCCTTGCGTTCGAGCGCGGCCGCCGCGTCGCCGACGGTCTCGAGGACCTTGGAGCCCTTGAGCGGCGAGCGCGCCGCACCCCCGGCCGCGACGCGTTCTTCGCGCTCGGCGTCCTGCAGCGCGAGCGAGCGCCGCTGCGCCTCGGCGCGCAATAGGGCCTCCTGGGCGCCGGCCTTGGCCTGGGTTTGCATACGCTCGGCTCTCTCTGCTTCCGCCGCCTTGTCCGAGGCGATCGCATTCAACTTGTGCTCGCCCTCGGAGGCGCGCTCGCCCTCGGCCTCGGCGGCGACGCGCCGGGCGCGTTCTTCCTCGGCCGACGCCTTCACGGCCTGGGTGGTGGCTTTTTGCTCGAGCTTGCCGGCGCTGATGGTCTGCACGAGGGGCGACGCCTGCGGCGTTTCGCCGAACTCAGTCACTCTGGATTGGCGCTCGGCGTCGGCGCCGGCGTCGGCCGCGTGTTGCGAGTGGCTGCGCACAAGCTCCTCGCGCGCCTCGACGCCGGCCAGGTGGGCCAGCTTCTCTTGGCGCGCGACCTCGTGCGGCGGGCTCTGGACGATGGCGGGCATAGTTTTGCAGCGCGCGCTTTCCAGATGCAGAGTAACGCGCCTTCAGATAGGGAGGCAGTGCGGCTTCAGAGTGTGAGAGCGCGCCGGATCCCGAACAAGTTTGAAAAACCCGTGCATATGACCCAAGAGCAACGATAGCGCTCTGATGCGTCCGAGGCCACGCACAGAAGCCTCCGGTCGACGCAAGGCGAGCCACCTCGTTCATGCTCTCTCGATGCAACAACCCGTGCATAAGCGAGCTCGATTTTGGGACGCGACCAGCTACGCGACCTGCTTGTACACGCGTGCTGCCACGCCCACATTGCTCGTCGAACGAGGCTCTGCCGCAAAAGCCGCTGTCCAACGACGCAAGAACAGCCCACTGCAAACCATCTCCAAAACCAGAGAGCACGCCATGGACGCCTGGCACGACGCGGACGACGAGCCCCAGCGCAAGAAGCCGAAGCAGGTGAACGAGGCCCAGCTGGAGAAGGATGTCTTCGGCGCTGAGGACGCCAGCGACGACGACAAGCGCGAAGTAGAAGAAGACGCGGCCGCGTGGCGGGATGATGATGAGGAACTAAAAGTCGACCTGCGAAGCGCGGCGCGCTTACGCAAATTGCGGAGGACGCCCAAGGACCGCATCCTGAAGGGCAACCAGTTGGAGGAGCGCTTAAGGGCGCGCTACGCTTCCACAAGAGGACCGCAAGACTGGGTTTCTCAGTCCGCACCGAACGCGCTGCGCGACGCGGCCCAGGATTCAGAGGACGACGACGACGGCGACTTAAGAGTAGCAAGAGAGACGGACGCCAACGTACGGGCCCCGTCCAAATCAGCTATAAGTGCGGTGGCCTTCCACTGCGCTTCCGACTTACTGTTGACGGGCGGCCTGGACAAGACTTTGCGGTTCTTCCGCGTGGACGGGGAGATCAACGGCGAGGCGGGCGCGTGCCACTTCGCGGATCTGCCTGTGAGAGGGTGCGCGTGGCGCGCCCAGACGGACGTATGCATCGCGACTGGACGAAGGCCCTTCTACTATTCTTATGATGTGGCCTCGGAGACGGCCACGAAGGTGCGCCTCCCGCCCCAGTCCAAGGACAAGTCCTTGGAGCGCTCGGCGTTGTCATCGGACGGCGCTGCACTAGCGTTCACGGGCCACGACGGGCGCATCTTGCTGGCGGACGCTTCGAGGGGCCAGTGGCGGTCCGCCGAGATGAAATGTTCAGGAACGGCGCGCGCCGTGTGCTTCTCGGCGGACGGCGCCAAGCTTTATGCTTCCGGAGGTGATGCGAGAATCCACGTCTGGGACCTGAGATCCTCGAAGTGCCTGGCGACCTGGGCCGACGCGGGCGCCTCGCCCACGTCGTCGCTCATGTGCTGCGGTCAGCGACTGTTGGTGGGCTCGGAAAGTGGCATCGTCAACCTATATAACTCACAAGTGCAGCCGGCTCTGTCTTTCGACGCGGTCCGGGCGCCCACGGTGGAGCGGGCCGTGTCCTCGCTCATTACCCCCATCTCTACATTAGCGTGCTCCGAGACGCTGGCTTTGATTGCCTCCAAGTGGGCGCGGGACGCCATGCGCATTGTGCGGTTAGGAAGTGCCGTCAAGGTGGTCCCCAACTGGCCCACGGCCAAGACGCCCCTTCGCTACGTCACGGCCGCCGCCTTCAGTACGGAGGGCGACTTGTTGGCGGTGGGCAACGACCGGGGCAAGGTGTTGCTCTACCGGCTCCGGAACCCCTAAGTTGGCCGTAGTGTGCTTTTTATCGCGGCGGCGGCGTTCCCCGCCACCGTCGACACCATCGCGTCGAAGAGGGCAGTACACGTTATTTCCTTACGCCCGGCTCCGAGATAAACCGCGCGCGGGGCGCCCCGAACAGCTCGAAGGCGCAGCCGCAGTTGCGGTCGCTCGCCACGACGCGCGGCGCCGGGTCCGGCGCGCCGTCGCGCCCGAGCGTCGGGCCCTTCTCCTCCGTGGACGCGGTCGTCTCGTAGTCGGCGAGCGGCACGCGCTTCGGCGACTCGTGCGTCTCCATGTACTGGTCGTAGGACTGGCCATCCGAGGGTCGGGTCCCCCCGAACAGCGAGGCCACTGCACTAGCGACCCAATCCAGCGCGCCGGGCGCGGGCCGGCGCGCCCGGGGCGCGCTTGCAACGGGCGCGGTGATCACGGCCCTGGGCGCGGCGCGGCGCCGCGAACTCAGCGCCGGCGCCGAAGCCCAGCCGTTCGCCAGCGACGCCCGTAGCGCCGCGGCGCTCGTGCGCGGCGTGCCCCCGGGCATCGGCGCGTCGCGCCCGGCCCACTCGTCGCCCAACGCGACCGGCTCCTCCGTCCGCCGCACGACGGACGGCGGCGGCGGCGGGACGGCTGCCGGTGCTGGGGCAGCCCAGCCGTCTGAGAGGAGCTCCCGCAGCTTCTGGGGACTCTTCTGCGGCGTCGCCTCCGCCATGATGGGTGCGGGCGCGATCGATGCGATGGATAAGGCGACCGGTGGCGTGCGGGGCAGCCTCGAGTCCCGACGAGGCGTGAATATGCCTAGCCTGCAGCGCTTTTCCTTGGTGAAATCTGCGTGCGGGTTTATCTGGGTCTCCCACAACCACCCCCCCCACCCAATCCAAATAGACACAATGGAGTGCGCTCGGGGTTCGTACTAGTGGGGCTAGTCGCAATAAGTAGTCACACATACTCTCCCGCCACTTTATCGGCGAAGCGCGGTGTCTCCCGGGCCCGGCCCACTAGCCCTAGCACCCCGTAACAACACACCACGTTTAGTTCGGCAGGGGCACTTCTTGGAAATATGTATATACACAACTTACAGCACAGCCGCTCCTACAACGCCGGCACCGAGCAGTTCGCCACGTACGCCGGGTAGTCCTCGCCGCTCAACCACGCCTCGAGGAACGCCGACGCCGCGGCCGGTTTGAACTGCGGAACCATATGGCCGCTTCCCCGTATCGTGAGGTAGTCGAAGTTCGGCTTGTAGCGCGTCACGTAGCCGCCCACCTTGCGGCACCCGTCGAGCGTCCACGCGCGCCAGGGCTGCGCCTCCTCAAAACCCAAAGCGACGGTCCAGTTCTCGGCCACGAAGGAGTTGATGGACGGATCGGCGTCGCCGTTGTAGACCAGCACCTTTAGATCGATCTTCTGCGCCACCTTGCGATAAAAGGGCAGGAGGTCCGGCTCCGTCTGTTTGTAGACCATGCCCGCGCCGTTGTCGCCGTCGAAGAAAAGACTATTGATCGGCACGTGCAGCGCGGTTCTGACGTCCTCCCTTAAAATCCAGGCGTTCATGGCCGAGCCGCCGCCACAGACATAGTCGTTGACGCCGCCGAGCCGCCGCCGCAACAAGTCGTCGTACGTGCACTCGTCGTACAAATTGTACTCGAAGTAGCCGGCCGTGGCGGTCTCCATCTGCGCTAAGACGGCGAGGCAGCCCGGCGGCGGTGCGCCGCCGTTCTTGAGGTACCTGGTGCCACACGTCCCCGTGATCTTCTCGAAGAGCTTGGTCGAGAGCTGGCCGTGGCCGTAGAGGAAGAGCACGTTGTGCCACGGCGGCTCGCCCCCGCAGTTCACCTGGTTGCCGGCGCACGCGTCGCCCACCGCATACCCCTTGAGCCGCGTCTTCAGTGACGCGTCGCCGCCCTCCAGGATCGACTTCGCTAAGCGGGGGATGTAGATGCCCGCGTAGCTCTCGCCCGTGAGATAGAGGTCGTTCGGTGCAAACTCGGGGAACTTGCGGTACCACGCGGCCAGAGCGCCATAGGCCACGGTGGAGAAGCGGTCGTCGTCCCAGTCGCCGCAGGAGGTCCCCGCGCCCGTCGGGTCTTTACAGTAGCTGAACCCGACCGGAGGTGGCCAGTCGAACATGAGCATGTGGCCGGACTTCGTCCAGGCGTGGGGGTTGTCGAAGAGGGTCGGCGGCCCTTCTGCTTGTGATGAGCGCTCGTTCATGATATAGGGGCCGTTTTCTACGAACAACCCGAACATCGATGAAGCACCCGGACCGCCGTTGCTCCACACGAGCACGGGCGCGTCCTGCGGCGGCTTGCTCTCGCACTCGACGAAGAGGTAGTGGACGTGCATGCCTTCGACTTCCACGTAGCCGCTGTACATCGGGCTCTTGAGACTGCCGGCCCAGCCCGGGAGTGCGGTGACTTGGTCAGCAGCAGCGGAGGGTGCTGAGACCGCAGCAAGCGCGGCGCGTGCGGAGACCGCAGTCAGCGCGAGGACTATGCGGGCGAGCATGATAGCCGTAGATGGGTGTGCAGTAACTAGCAGTGCTGGTCGTCGCGTCGATGGCGTAGGGCAGAAAACACAGCTCAAGTGTCTGAATGCAGTGCTTGGCTCTTGCTTCGCACCGGCGGAGTGACGATGCGTGTGTTAGGCACGCTGTCGTTATTTTGCGTGATGATCGATGCGTGCCGGAAGCACAGCCGACGCAGTTTTTAAGCTTGAGCCGAAGCAAAATGACCTGAAAAACCCGTCCACCACTTGCATCATCCATCATCAGGAGGTACTAGATTACGGAAATTACACACAACAGTCGTTCGTCAGCTCCGCTTGGCGCGCCCCCGCTTTCGGAGACACCGCGCGACGCGCCGCGCCTCCCAGAACAGCACGGCGAGCGTGACGAGCGCCACACCCCACGCGGCCACGGGCCCGCCCGGCGGCAACGCCGCGTCGGCCAGGAGCGGCGCCGCGGCCGCGGGCCGGCCGCGCGCGCGGCCGTCGACGCGCAGCTCGAAGGCGTCCAGTGCCACGCGGCGCCGGCCGCCGAGCGGTTGCGAGGCGTCGGGCGTCGGCGCGCGCAGGTGGACCGGCAAGCTTAGTGTCAGCGCGTCGCACGCTGCGAGCGTCCAGCGCAATTTTACGCGGTGCGCCTCCGATGCGTACTCCGGCACTTCAACGTCGCTGGCGCCTGTGAAGTGCGCGGTCCGGACGCAGGCCGGCCAACCGCTGCGCGTCTCCACTTCGTCGCTGTCCACGTAGGCGGCGGCGGGCAGGTCCCAGTCCAGGGTCACTTCACGCGCATCGGCGCCGACGCCGGGAATGTCCAGCTCCAAGGCGTAGTGCTGGCCCGCGCCGCTCAACGCTGCGGTGACTTGTGGCTTGGCTTTCCGAGGCAAGCTGGTGGTACGCGTCGGCGGCGTGCTGGAACGGGTCTCTTTGTAGCGGTGCTCAGGCATGCGGTACGTAAACTTTACGTGGCCCTGCTGTTCTCGTATCGTCTGCAGCGTGTGGCTTGGAGATACAGGCTAGCTTAGCTCCGGTGCGTACACCTCCAGACCCAGCTCCACTCCAAACTCCAGTGTGTCGCGGGTTTTGGTTGGCCGCGAAACCCGCACGCAACGTCCCTCGCTTTTCTGGCACCCACTCTTCGGCAGACCCTACAACGGAAAGGCGGAGTCGTGGAAGGAGGAGAGAAGCGCTAGTCCATCTCGCACTTGATGCGCACAGCCCGAGCTACACGTCTCGCATCGCTGCGTGCTCCGACACTGCACGCGCATCGCTGCGGCGCATCGATCCTTGTAATAGCTAGCGCGCCACGCCTTGTGCGCTCGACGTGGAAATTCTGCCTAAAACTGTTGTACGCAACAGGGACTGCTGCGGCACGAGAGCTGCAACGCATAGCGCATAGCTGTAGTCGTCGCGAGCAACGATGCGCCTCATCCTCACCACCGCGAACCTCTTACAAGTCCTCGCGCGCTGGTTCGCCTGCCAGCGCCAACTACGGGGCGGCGAGGGCGGCGCCCTCCAGATCGTGGGCGGCTCCGGCCTGTTCGGCCGGCGCGTCTACCAGGTGCACACGCCGGAGAGTCAGCACCTGGCCGAGCACGCGCGGCGGGAAGCGCGACTCTTAGCGGACGCCCTCCACAGCGACGAACTCGCGGACGCGGCGGACTGGGAGCGGGCCCTGCCGCAGATCACCACGGCGCTCCTGGACCACGCCCCAAAAATCTCCAGTGCCCACCAGCAGTTGCTGACTTATGCGCTGCGGGACGCTTTACTAAAAAGGATAGGGAGGAACCCCGAACTCGGTCTGAGGTGCTGCTGGTTGTTGCAGGACGCTTTACTGGACGAAACGACCACGACCTCCGCGTTCGGCGACGGTTTATTCCGGGTCGCCTGGGCCGCGTCCCAGCAGTCGGAGGAATGTGGGGAGACGGCGGCGTTTGTGGGCGCATTGGTGCGGTTGTCGGAACGACTCGCGAAAGTCGAGAGGACGAAACGGCGGCAGCCGGAACGCCTGTGGCCCCTGCTCCACGCGCTGAACGAATGGTTGGCACCCCGCGCACTGCGGGGCGGCGTCGCCGTGCCCTTGCTCCCGGCGTCGTCCGCGTCTACTTTAAAAGTCTTGCGCTTGGACGTCGAGCGGTGCCGCGTCATGCCAAGTAGAGCGAGAGCGCCCACATTGCTATACTGCGAAGCCCTCGTGGAACCGAGTGACGACGACGCCGCATCCGATTTGAATCTGGACGCGGAGGCCCGGCGGTGGGCGGTCGTCGTCGCGCCGCCCACGACCCCTTCATATGATGTGGTCGAAAGCTTTTCCAACAGTCCTTCTCGAACAGCCTTCGAGGCCGCGCGGCGGAGCGAGCTACTAAGAAGAGTCTACCCGGACGGCGCGTGGGAGACCTTCGAGGAGCGGTGTCGGAGCCAGTCGCCGTACGGCCAAGTACCGGGCTGGCGCCTCGCGTCGTTCCTCGTCAAAGCGGACGACGAACTAAGGAGGGAAGGGCTGGCGATGCAGGTGGTCGATGGCATGCGGAAGACCTTTAGGAAGCACGGCGTCGACGCCTACTTGAGGCCGTACGGGATCACGTGCTGCGGCGCGAGAGCTGGTCTCGTGGAGACCATGGCCGATACGCATTCTATAGACCACGTGAAGCAGGCCATGACTACTCTAGACCTGCAACCGGACTTAGCCACGTACTTTGACATCGTGTACGGGCCCTACGACGACCGCTTGACGGGCGACACTTCTCGAAAGGAAGCGTCTCTAAATTTTGCTCGTTCTTTAGCGGGCGCTTCGTTATTGTGCTACGCTTTAGACGTCAAAGACCGGCACAACGGGAACATCATGCTTGATAGAGCGGGGCGTCTCGTACATATTGACTTCGGGTACATGCTGGGCCGGACGCCGGGCGGCCTCAACTTCGAGGACTCGCCGTTCAAGCTGCCGGACGAGTACGTGCGCGTCCTGGGCGGCGTGGGGAGCGACGCCTGGGTCGCGTTTTCGACCGCGCTGGCCGGGGGGCTGCACGCGTTAGCCGCGGATCTCCACGAGCTGCAGACCACGCTCGCGCTCTTTTTCGGCGACGCGCCCTTCGGCGCCGACGCGGCGCGCAAGCTGGGCGACCGCTTCGCCGATTTGGACGGCGACCCGCGCCGGACCGTGGTCATCGCCACGGAGATGATCCGCCAGTCGCACAACTCGGAGCGCGCGAAGCAGTACGACTGGTACCAGTGGCGCACGAACGGCATCGTGCCCTAACATTATGCATTGTGAATTTAGTGGCTATCCCGGCGTTGACATGGCGGCGAGCGTGGCCGTCACGTCGACGGCCTCGAGCCGCGTGAGCGGCTTGCGGCAGCAGTCCTGGCCGGGGGCGTAGATGCCCGCCACCTCGCGCTGGACGTACAGCGTCGTCCGTCCGTCGCGGCGGAGCATGCCGCAGACGGGCTGGTCGATCGCACGGTTGCGGTAGTTGTGCTTGCCGCTGTCGACGTCGCGCTCGGACGTCGCGACCCGCGCCCACGCCGTCCAGGATACGCCGTCGCGCGACGTACTCAAACCTATGTAGGCCTCGCCCTGCTCGACCATCGGCGCATAGCCCACGAAGGAGTCGTCAACGAATTCAACACACATGAAATAAATGTTGTTCGAGCCTTTGAGCGCGTAGTCCGCGACCTGAACCAACGAAAAGGGCTCGCACGCGTGGTGCGAGCACA
>Ga0114994_10001164_pt1 | contig 18806 bp, 9 predicted proteins | sample ArcticOcean_MG_C_9_FD_87043 | JGI IMG/M metagenome (GOLD analysis project Ga0114994, IMG submission 87043) | Marine microbial communities from western Arctic Ocean - ArcticOcean_MG_CB2_152 | ecosystem: Environmental > Aquatic > Marine > Oceanic | place: Arctic Ocean: Canada Basin | collected...
AAAACGCAGCAACTGAACAATAATGGCAGTATCAAGAAGACCTTTAGATGTAGATAATTATTCAGCCTTAGATGGCGGAACTGGATTAGCTATCCCTGGTTACTACAGGAGAACAAATTTAAACGATATAATAAACAACTTTATAGTAGCTTACATTGGAGATGGAAAAATTTTAACTAAAGTTCCAAGATATGAGGTTGCATTTTGGGCTCAAAGAGCGGTTCAAGAATTTAGCTATGATACGTTTCATTCTGAAAAAGCTTTAGAGGTGCAACTTAGTTCAACTAGACAAATGTCTTTACCATCTGATTATGTTAATTACAAAAGCGTACAATGGACTGATGCTAATGGTGTGATGAGAACAATACTTCCATCCACCACTACTAGAGCTAATCAAGGTGTTGCACAAGATGAAAATTATCATTATTTATATGATCAAGATGGTAACATTATATTTGCAGAAACATCTGAAACTATAGATAGATATCAAAAAGGAAGATCAATTGAAGAGATAGAAGAAGCGGCTAGTTCATTTTACTACGGAAACTTTGACTCAGTAAACTTTAGTTACTATGGTGCTAGATATGGTTTAACACCTCAGTTTGCTAATATAAACGGTACTTTTGTTTTAGATTTAAACGCAGGTCAAATATACTTTCCATCAAGCTTTCCTCAAGATACATACATAACTTTAAATTATATATCTGATGGTCTCGGTAATAACGGAGATTTTGACAATGTATTAGTGCCTAAGATGGCAGAAGATGCTGTAATGTCTACTATACTTTATAACTTGTGTAAAATTAGACCTTCAGCAGCTGGTGCTGCAGGATTGTATAAAAAAGAAGCAGCGGCTCAAACTAGAAACGCTAAAATTAGATTAGCTAATATGAAAGTTGAGGAAATGACTCAGATATTTCGTAACAAAGCTAAATGGATAAAACACTAATAAAGTAATATGCCAGAAATTAAAAGAACATTTAATGTCGGTAAAATGAACCGAGATTTAGATGCTAGAATTGTACCTCCGGGAGAATACCGAGAAGCTTTTAATGTTAACATAGGACAATCAGAAGGCTCTGACGTAGGTGCAATTGAAAATTTATTAGGTAATGAACTAGTTGCTGATGGTAGTATTAATAATGGTAAGTGCATAGGTTCAGTAAGTGATAGCAAAACAGAAAAAATATATTTTTTTGTAACTAACAATGTTTCGTTTAATGAAACTAACAGTGGACAACACGGCCTTTTTGAATATGATCAAAAAACAAAACAAACTACTACTTTAATTATAACCACTCAATTAAACTTACATCAAAATTATCCTATAACTGGAATAAATATTGTAGATGATCTTTTATTTTGGACTGATAATAGAAATTATCCTAGAAAAATAAATGTTGTTACAGCTAGAAATAATATTAACTATTACACGTCTTCTCCAGATATTGATAATTTAACTTCTGTTGCAAAATTTGCACCATACACATCGCCTACATTGGTAGAAGCTATTAAAGAATCTAGCATAACATCTACGTTTATGCAGGATAAGTTAATTAGATTTTCATATAGATGGCAATTTGATGATAATGAGTATAGTACACTAGCTCCGTTTACACCAATAGTTTTTTCTAGACTAGATGAAACAGACACGATTAGTTCTTCATTAGGAAATTTTGGTGAAATCGAAACTTTTGTAAATGCAATAAACCAAGTAAAATTACAAATACCAACTCCAACAGGATACGGTATTACTAATGTAGAATTGATTTATCAAGAAACTGGCAATGGAACTTTGTATGTTGTTGATGATAAAGAAGTTACCACTGAACCTTTTGTTAACTTTATATATTCATCTACAGATCCATTTAGAACATTACCCGCTGATCAGCTTACTAGAGTTTACGATGCTGTACCTAGAAAGGCTTTAGCTCAAGACGTAGCCGGAGGTAGGTTAGTTTATGGTAATTTTTTACAGAATTTTAATATACCAAGTATAGCTTTTACAGTATCACAAACAAGTGATCAAGATTCAAGAAACACAGGAAGTACTGGTCCATTAAAAAATCAATCTGTTAAATCAAGAAGAACATATCAAGTTGGAATTGTACTTGCTGATAAATTTGGTAGACAATCACCAGTTATATTATCTAGTTCTGGTTCTGACACTCAATTTATAGATCCTGGGTATGGAAATGCATCATCAACAACAGCTTTTAATGCTTTAAGAATAGCTTTTACAGATGTAACACAAATACCTTCTTGGGCTTATTCATATAGAGTTGTTGTAAAACAACGTGAGCAAGAGTACTACAATTGGATATCAATTATTACTGGTGCAAATAACATTGAAAGACTAGGTGATAGTATAAATAAAATACCTAGAGATCAAACAGCAGCAATTCCACCTAGCACTTCAGCTACAATTTCTCCTTGTAATGTTTCTGTATATCCTAAATATGTCAATGGAGGTAATGTATACACATCTCCATACAACGCGCTTACATCTGTACAGTCTATAGGTAATCCTTCTGGAGATGCTTTAGTTACTACTATTGATAATAGTGGTGGTTCAATTTCTTCAGGATTAGTCGTGTATGAAACAGAACCAGTAAGTTCTGAGTTAGATATATTTTATGAAACATCCACAGGTGGTAGAGTTTTAAATGAAGATGGATCTAGTGCAATTACAACAGCTATAAATATAAGTTTTTTTAATTGTATACTTTTAACTTTTGATCCAGGTGGATCAGGAGATGATCATATAGAGCTAAATAGAATTAGAGCTGGATATAATCAACCTGCTTTTAACGTTGGTGTTAGAGCTTATGTTGTTCAAGAAAATTTTACAGAAGAAAGAAGAAGTAACACATTAATTCATTCTAGTGGACTTTTAAATTCTAGAACTGGTATTAACTATATAAACCAATTCAATGAGTCTGAAGGTGGTTTAACTGTCTCTCTAGACCCACAAGATGGATCAGTTCAAAAATTATTTACTGATGATACCGCTATAAATGTATTTCAAGAAGATAAAGTTTCTAGATCACCTATTGATAAAGACTTTATATATTCAGCTGAAGGTGGTGCCGTTCCAGTAACTAGTAATACGCAGTTTTTAGGAACAATAGCGCCAGTTCCAGGTCAATACGGAATAGCTAAAAACCCAGAGTCTTTTGCTACGTTTGGTTTTTCAAAATACTTTACAGATAAAAACAGAGGTGTTGTGCTTAGACTTAACCAACAAGGTATACAGGAAATATCTGGAGTTGGATTAGGTGATTTTTTTAGAGATGCTTTAAAATCTTCTAATGAAGTAATTGGATCTTTTGATGAATATAGTAGAAGTTACGAATTAACATTAATTGGTAATGGTTTTGATGGAAATGAAGATACCAACGTTGCGACAGCTAGTGAGGGATATTTAACGGTGTGTTTTGATGATAGATCAAATGGATGGACTTCTTTTAGGGGATTTAAACAAGAAGGAGGTTTTTCTTTAAATAATACTTATTATACATTTAATGGAGGGGATTTATGGCAACATCACAGTTCAAACGTAACTAGAAATAATTTCTATAATAGTACAACACAAGAATCTTATGTTATACCTTTGTTTAATGATAGTCCTTCTTTAATAAAACAATTTAATACTTTATCATACGAAGGAACATCTGGGTGGCAAGTAGATTATATAGAAACAGATATAAATACCATTGGTAGTTTACCTGTTTTAGCAACAACATTTAATACTACATTACAATTAAATGGAGCTGCTAGCAATTCAATATTTAATGGAGGTAACACAAGTGTTAATAAACAAGGAGAACAAGTTTTTTGGTCTATATTTGTTTCGCCATTAAATTCTCAGTTTAAATTTTCTAGTATTACAGACATTACTTTAACACCAGCTGCAGGTAGTACCTTAACAGTTGAAAATCCTCAATTAATTACTGATGAACAACTTGTGTTTAGAGTATCACATATAGTAGGTGGCGCTAACACTATTCAAAGTTTAGATATTGGTGGAACTGGAGCAGGTTTAGCATTTACAGTGGCTTTGTTAACTGTAAACATGGTAGATACAATCTCCAATGCAGCATTAACACCTGCAACAAGATCATTTAATACTGCTGGAGGTAATGATGTTACTTTTTCAACGGCAGCATTTAATAATTATTATGTTGACAGCGCTAATATTACTATAAACACTAGTGGAATGCCAGCGAGTACAAACGTAGGTTCGCCTTCTCCAGTACAGAACGGAGATAATGTTGATTATGAGGTTCCAGTTACAGTACCTATAACGGCAACAGCGGGTGTAATAACAGTGACAGGAGCAGCAACAATAAAACCAACATTAACATGGACGGGTATTGCTCTTCCAGGTGATTTAACTACTCCTGCTGGTACAGCTGCTAATACAGCATACTATGTTTCTCCTTTTGATAGTCCTAATTTAAGACTTGCAACTATAGCATATGATTGTTTAGCTACTCAAGTTTTAAGTCTTTCATCAAGAACTGTATCATATTCACCTTTAACACCAACTATAACTCCGGTGCTAAGCAATCAAGATGGTATATTAACCTTTACTATACAGTTAGGTAATATAACATCTAATACTATAGCAACGGCTATACTGGGTGGCACAGGTGCTACTACAGCTACTTTAGGAGCAATAACTGCAACAGAGAATTTACCGACAGCTGGAACAGCTATAACAATAACAAACACTTGGAATGTTGATATAAGCGTAACTCCAGAAGAATATCCAGCTTCACCAAATGGATTTGGTACAAACTGGATTAAGTTTAATGGAAACAACGGTACAGCTGTTGTTGAGCCAGGAGCTAGCTTTACCATTAGCGCGGATGCTAATGCCACTGGTTCAAATAGAACTGTCAATGCTCGAGTTGAATGTATTAATACAAGGATAACTCCAGCGTTAGCTAGTCAAACAATAACAATAGATCAAGCATAATATGGCAACAATAGTAACATTTCCGTTTCAAGATAAAGAAGGTAAGTATTTTGCACCTATAAGTTCATCTGAACCAAATTACATTGTTGTCAATGGTGTTTTAACAGCAACTGAAAATAAAATAGTTAGCGGTATTAAAGGAGCTTTTGCAGGTATTAAAATATCTTTACCGGTAGCTCAAGCTTCAACTAAAAAAGAATTGTTTGCTGTAAATTCAGAAGCAGTTTACTCTTCGCAATAAATTATATTAAATTTTATGGAATTACAAGTAAGAAAATTACAAGAATCCGATTGGGATTTTTTACCAAAATGGTGGAAAGCTTATAATCAAGAAGGTTTTCCTCGTGACATGTTACCAGGTTCATTTAAAATTGGTGATGAACAAGAAGAAAAAAGAAAAGGTCTAGGTGGCTTTATGGTTTGCAAGGGAGAAGATCCTATTGCGGCCATGTGGCTATGGATGACAAATAGTAAGACTGCAATTCCAGCTGTAGTTATCAGTGATAAATCTTATCGTGATACAGACAGAAGTGATGCGTTGCAACTCTTAGTAGATTTTACAACTGATTTTGCTGAAGACTTAGGGTATAAGTATGCATTTGCATGGGCAAAAAAAGGAGTGTTATTAGATAAATATAAACAAGCGGAGTATTATGTAGATAAAACTCCATCTTATGAATTAATAATGAAATACTAATGGGAAGTATAGTTAAAGGAATTGGATCACTTTTTGGTGGTCGCGCAAGAAGAAGAGAACAAAAATCAGCTCAAAAAGGATTTGATTCAGCAAGAGAAAATTTAGAAAACTTTGAATTTGAAAATGCTTTTGATAATATGGAGGCAGAAAGACTAGGAGACGCTTCTATGGTTGATCCTACAATGGCTCAAGTTGGTCAACTAGGTCCAGCTGCTCAAGCTGAAATGGCACAACTAGGAAATGCTCAAGGATATTCAGCAGCACAAGGGGTGTCACAAGGTTATGATTCACAGGGTTATAGCGCGGCTCAAACAGGTGTGGGTAATTTAGCTAGAGGCGCAGATACTGGACTAACCAATACAATGAACAATCTGCAGGTATCTACTGCTGGTTCTGAATTAGCAGCTCAAGAGGCTGATCAATCATTAGCAGCATCTCAAGATTTGATAGCACAAACAGGTGGTGGTGGTGCAACAGCGTTAGCAGCTGCAGCTGCAAAGTCTAAAGCAGGTATATCAGCTAATATAGATCAACAGGTTAAATCTAACGAACAAATGAGAGCTGCTGCTGAATCTCAATTGCAACAAGGTCAATTAGCACAAGGAAATTTATCATCTCAATTTGATCTAGGCCAACAACAATTTAATGTTGGTGCAACTAATGATGCTTCTAGGTTTGGAGCAGCGGCGCAAAATCAAGCCGCACAATTTGGTGCTCAAGCAGCTAACACTATGACAGCTCAAAACATGCAAGCTCAAAACCAAGCTAGAAAATTTGGCGCAGCTTCAAACAATGCTTTTGCTCAAGCTAAGTTTAACGCAGGCAACACACTTAATCAATCTAATATTTCTTCTCAAAATCAATTTGCTACTTCTCAGTTTGGAGCTGGAAATGCTTTTTCTTTAGCTAATCAAGACGCTTCTATGAAAGCTGGTTTAGCCAACGCAGATTCTCAAAATCAATTTGCAAGAGCTAATCAAGCAGCTGGAAATAGATTTAACGAAGTACAAGGTTTTCAAGCTAATGATATTAGTCAAAGTAAATATGCTCAAAACATGGATCAGTATAATATAACAGGCAGCAGACTTGGCGCAGCAAATGCAGCTCGACAATCAGCAACTAATGATTTAGTTGGTGGTATAACTGCGGTTGGAAAAGCCGCTAGTGGTCCAATAGGAGCGTTGTTAAGTGATAGACGTGCTAAAAATAATATAAAACTTGTAGGTTTGTCTCCATCTGGAATAAAAATATACAATTTTAAATACAACGGATCTAACGCTATTTATCAAGGTGTTATGGCGGATGAAATGAATAAAAAAAATATTGCTAAACATTCCAGCGGATTAGATATGGTAGATTATTCAAAAATAGATGTTGAATTTAAATTAGTTTCAAATGGCAATTAGAGTATCAACAAAAGACCCAGGAATGGATCCATATAATAATTACATGGATCTTTCTGCAGCGGCAAATTCTATAGACAAAGATATTGCTAGAGATAGAAAAATACAGCAAGAGCAAGAACAAAAAAGATCTAGAGACCTTCAATTAGGTATGATGAAATCTGAATACAATCAAGGTTTTATGATTCCATCAACCTCTAAGTTTCAGCCTATAAATGCTGCTAATGAGAATTTAAGTAGAAAACTAGTTGATCAAGCTAGTAGTTTAGTTTCTCAATTAGAAAAAAACGAAATAGACACTAATCAATTTGCCGTAGAGTCAGCTAAATTAAAAAGTCAAGTGCCTCAAATAAAACAATTAACAAGTGGTATAGATACTCTTGTTGGTTCTTACACGCAGGGATTAACTCAGGGCACTTTAAGTAAAGCTATAACTCCAGAACAAGAAAGAGTCATGCAAGCTATATCTAACGGTAAAGGTGAGTTTGCTATGGATGAAAATAACATTTTAGTTTTTCAAGGCGAATCAGATGATAATCCCCCTGTTCCTTTTAGTATTCCAGCAAACAAGATTCAACAAATGCCATTACCTATAAACAAGGTTCCGCCTTTTGAATCTTTAGTAAAACCAATGATAACAACAATGTCTAATCCCGTTGAAAGAGTTGGTAGAGATGGTGTGTCTAGAAAAACTAGCGTACCATTAGGTTCTGATGAATTTGAACAAACTGTTAGAGCTGGATTTGATGATTTTCTAAATACGTATAAAGAATCTGGACTAAGATCTTTAGCAGCTGATTATGCTGGTTATACATATGAACAAATAGAAAAAGATTTAAATTCTGGAGAATATGAAGGACCAGATGGGGAAATGTATTCTAGTAAACTAGAATATGATATGGAAGAAAAGTATTCTCAAATAGCTGTAGATTCATATGTTTATAAAGAGCAAAATGACTACAATCAATTAAGAATTAACGAAGCTAGAAGAAATAGAGATCAACAAAGAGCAGATAGATTAGCAACAGCTCAAATGAATGAGACTCAAAAAGAAACATTTATTCGTAAAACCTCTAGTCAATTACAAAAACTTCCACCTCCTGTAGGTATTAGTGGCGTAAAAGACTGGCTAAGAGAATCTACATCTAAACTAACAGTAAGAGAACAAGATGGAAAAGTAGTTTTAGTTTCACCAGGAAACAAACTTTTTGGTGTAATAGACCAAGAAACTTATAACGATCCAAATAAATTAGCTAAATTATTGGCAACTTCAGTGTTTGGTGTTCCAGGATATGCTATAGACTTTAATTATAATATAAAAACTAGTACACCATTACAAAAATTATCTAAATTTTTAACTGGTAAAAAATAATATCCTTTATGGAAGAAGAATTTGATCTTACTAACGTACCAACCCTAACACCTGATAATGCTTATAGCTTGTATCAAGATTCTATTAATGAAGAAGACGAAGAATTAGATGAATTTGGTAATCCAATTGAAAAATTTAATCCAGTAGATTTATGGAGCAGTGGTCGTAGAAATTTAGATGAAACTGTTGAAGAAAGAGAGGCTAGACAAGAAGCTGAACTTGTAGCTAGAAGAGAGCAAACTAATCAAGATCGTTATACATATAACGAAGCTGGAGAAGTGATTTTAGATGAAATTACAGGTCAACCTGTTTTAGAAGAACTAAGTTCTTTTGATAAAGTCTTGAATAGTTTTGGAAATATGGCTGATCAAATACAACAGGCTATACCTAACGCATCTTTTGGTGTTAACAGTATTGTAAGAAAAGTTTTTGGAGATGAACTTATTGATAGTTTTTTAGCAAACGAAGATATACCGCAGTTTTTTAAAGATTTTGGTACAATGACAGCTGATGAAGCTGATGAAGCTTTACAGCAACAACAATTGCAAGAGGCTGAAATGCAAGAAACTGGAAGTATAACAGAAGGATTTAAAAACTTTGATTTAGGTGAACTTACAGCAGGTTTAGTAAATGGTTTAACTTCTATAGGTTCAACAGCGGTAACAAGCGCGTTATCAGGTGGTACTTCTTTAATACCAGAAATGGTTGGTAGAGCTTATGTTGATTATAACGAAGCTTTAGCAGGAAAAGAAGGTAAATCTTTAAACGAATACATGGAAGAAACTGATGGTGGGGAAAACACCTGGACTTCTATAGGTATTGGTGTTGCTGGTGGTATTTTGGAAAGGCTTGGATTGAAAGGTGCAGGTAAAATGATGATAAACGGTTTGGTTAAGTCTGGTATGAATAAAACTTTTTCTAATGTTTTGTTGTCTGGAAATAAAGAAGGTTTAACAGAGTGGGTTCAAACAGGTTTAGAAGCAGTCAACGTTGCATCTGCTAAAGATGAAGATAAATCTGACGCAATGCAAGAAGCTATGTTTTCTCAACAAGGCTTAGAATCATATTTACAAGGTTTTGTTGGTGGTGGAATAATGAGAGGTGGGCCAAAATTTGATAACAGTGAAGGCAAACTTAAACTTAAAAAAGCAACTGCAGCTATGAGAGGTTACAGTGAAACTATTGCTCAAAATAATGCAATAGAAGAAATTGCAAATTTAAGAAAAACATTATCAACAACTACAGATCCTCAAGTAAAAGGTGAAATTGAAGCTGGCATAAAAATACAAGAAGCAAAAGTAGCAGATATCACGCTAAGATCTCAAGCAAAAGTAAACAAATTAACTGAAGAACAAGTTGACGTAGTATCTAAAGTACAAGACGATATTGATACTATCAGTAGTGGTGTTTCTGAATTAGATCAAAAGTTTGAAGATGGAACAATAACTCAAGAACAAAGAAATGCTGCTGTAAAAACATATGAAGAGCAGTTTTTAGTAAAACAAGAAGAATTAAACAAAATAGCTTCAGAATCAGAATCAAGAATACAGCCAAAAAGTTTATTTAAAAATAGAGATGAAAAAGCTTTAGAGCTTGTTGACCTTTACAATGATTTAGACAGTGCTGTTATAAATGGTGATACTGATTTAGAAGCTGATTTAAATTCAAAAATATACTTAGCAGAGCAAGCTTTACAAACCATAGATAGTATAGTTGCTGAAGATAGTGTTGTTTTATCTGAAAAGGCACAAGAATTATATGATACTAGAGGCGTTGAAGCTTTGAATAGTATAGTAGAAACTCAAGAAGGTACTATAAGAAAAGTAGCAATTGATAAATTAAATTCTGTACCTAGAAATCGAAGATATGAAGGAGATGTTGATGCTTTAGCAAGTGAATTAAGGTATGGACCAGAAGGTGTTGCTAAGTTAATTGAAACTTATGACCCTGAGACTGGCGTTCCAATAGCAGCTTATATAGCTGAGCAACTTCCTAGAAGAGTTCAAAGAGCTGCAAAAAAAGTTTTATCTCAAGATAATAATGTAGATTTTAATTCAGCTGAAGCAGCTAATTTATTAGTTGAAGAAGAAAATGATTTTGAAGTTAAAATTGGTTCTAGGTTTCTAGCAGATCAACTTAAGCTTCCAATGGCTTTAATTGAAAAAGCTAAAAACATAATACCCGCTGGTTTACAAAAAGCTATTAATCAACTGCAAAGTAATAAAGAATTAACTGCTAAAAAAAGACAAGCTATTGCTGAAAAGGCCGTAGCTAGTGTATATGATAGTCAATTAATTAAAGATATAAAAACAGAGTTTGGCAAAAACACTAAAACTAAAGAAGATTTTTCTAATTATTTAAACAAAAATTATAGACCTTTAGCGGCTGCTTTTTTATCACAAAAAGCTGGACAAAAAGGAGCTGGAATATCTAAGCAATGGTCTATGTTTGCGCCTACGCAAGCTGAGTTTGTAGAATATTATGAAGGAAAAGATATATCTTTAGACATAAAAAACAGATCACAAGTTATTAGCGACAGGAAAGCTGCTTTAGCGGAAGCTGTGTCAAATCAAATAGCAGAAGATGTTAGAGCTGAATATTTGTTGGCTAATCCTATAGAAGCTAGAAAAATAAACGAAGCAGCTAATAAAGATGTTAGTTCAGAAAGAACTATTATTATTGCTAAAAGCAAGTTAAATAACGAAAGTTTTGAAAATAATATATCTGCTTTTGAATTTGAACAATTTCAAAAAAGTTTAGAAAAAACTTCAGATGAATTTGCAGCTAATGATAAAACGTGGGCAAAACTTTTTAAAGAAAAAGGAATTGAAGATTTAAATCTTAATGATGAAAAGCAAAGAACAGATTTTTTAAATAAATTAAAAACATCAGGATTAGTTTCTAAATTACCCAAAAGTTTTTTTAGAAATTATCAAGGCACTTCAGATTCTGTAAAAAATGAAAATGGAGAAACTATAGGTAGAACTTATTCTAGAAGTGTTTTCTTTTTAAACGTGTCAGAAGCAGATTCATGGATATCTGACACAGAAGCAGAAGGATTTAATTTCGCTCCTGAATCTAAGATATACGAAGATTTATTTACAAAAACACCTTACAGTAAAACAGTTAAAGGTAAAAAACAAATAAAACTTGAAGATGATTTTAAAAACCCTGAATTTAAAAAACAACAAGAAAATAAATTAAAAGCTTTAAAAGAAATATTCAATATATTTCAAGATTTTATAGCTGAAGATTCTAATAATGCCTCTATAGTAGGTGGTTTATTGAAGTCATCTTCATCATGGCAAGGACACTTTATTAGACTAGCATCTCCTGTTAAATTCACTTCAAAAGGTAAAATGTTTGATGCAAACAATAAAGCTTTGTTTACAGAAGAACACACGCTTCCAGCTTCAGCTGTTGCTAAGTTTTTATTTACTCAAGCTGTTGATGGTAAGGTTAATGATAATTTTAATTTAATTGAAAAAAATTATTTTCAAGGAGCTTTACTTAATGTAAATGATAGTAAATTGGCTGGTATTGGGCTAGATGGTAAACGTTTTAGTTATAAAAGCAAAACTCCAGAAGGTTGGATGTTAACTGATAACATATGGGCTCGATATTTTAACGGAAATGTAAACAATGTTAATGGTGGTATAGATCCTAATAGCATAGTGCTAAGCAATGGTCAAACTGTAGCGGAATTTTTTGGCGCTGGTTTAAATGAAACAGGTAATAGATTATCTGCTTTTGATTTTGACGATACATTGTTCAAAACAAACTCTGAAGTTACTGTTAATAAACAAGATGGTTCTACTTATAACCTAACAGCTGCTCAATTTGCGGCTCATACTTTAAGTAAAGGTGAGAAATATGATTTTGCACAATTTGATCAAGTTATAAAACCAGAAGCTTTAGAGGGTTTAAATCAACTTAAAGATAAATTAGCTAAAGGCGATAACGTAACCATATTAACAGCTAGAAACATGAGAGCTGGAGATGCTGTTATGAAACTAATGAATGAGTATATTGGTAAAGATGCTAATAAAATTAAATTTATAGGTGTTGGTAATAGTAAAGCTGAGGCTAAAGCTATATATCTAACTAGAGCTATAAAAAAATACGGCTATAATAGTGTATTTTTTACTGATGACGCTGTAAGAAACATCGACGTTGCTAGAGACGTATTAAGCAAAATACCTGGATTAAAAAGCGAAGTAACACTAGCTACTCCTGATGTGATAAAAGCACAACAAAATGTTGTTTCTGAAAAAGCAGATCCTAACGAAAGAATAATTGCAAAAAGTAAAAAGAAAATATACGACGAAAAAGCAAACGCTGAGAAAACAGGAGATCAAGCAGCTGAAGGTTTAGCCGCTATATTAGAAGCTAATTGGAATAAAAACGGTGATCAAAACTTTGAAATTGTAACAGACAAAGCTAGAATACAAGAAATATTAGCTGAAGAAGGTGTTGAAGGATTTGAAGCTGAAAATGCTTTAAAAAACAATGCAGGTTTTCAAATAATTGGTACTAGTAAAATATTTATAGATTTAACAGAAAAAGGATCTTTAAACACTACTATACATGAATCAGGTCACGTTTGGAATCAAGTTATTTTTAACTCAGCTCCGGATGTTTGGAATAGTATAATTTCTAGAGTTAAAGAAACTGGATTGTTTGATACTGTTTTTAATAAAATAAAGAATGATCCTGCTTATGCCGGTTTAATAGAAAAATATAACAACGGAGATACTTTTGGATTAGAAAATGAAATTTTTGCAAGAATATTAGAAGACTATGGCGCTAAAGCTTTAGGTACTAACAAAAATACTCTTTCTCAAATAAAAGACATCATAAGTAAATATATGACAGAACTAGCTAACATGCTAGGTTTTGATCCTACGACTAAGAACTTTGGAGATTTAACTTTAGATCAAATGATTGATCTTGCTGTTTCTGAAGTTGTTTCAGGTGATCCTTTGTCTAATTTTTCTAAACTAAAAGATTCAGAAGGTAAAACTTGGTATAAAAAATCTAGATCAAATGTAGATCCTGAGTATAGAGCTTCTATTAATCCAGAATATCAAGGTTTAAAATCTTTAGAAAGATTTTATAAAGAAAGTAAAAATCTAATAGATGCTATTAAAAAGTCTTATGCAACTGTTAAAGATGTTATGACTTTTGAAGAATGGTCTGATTTTGTTGCTAAAACAACAAGTGAAGTACAAATAGGTAAAACTGAATCAGAGAAAGCTTTGTTAATAGCTAAGGAAAATGCTGCTAAAAATGAAGCAGCAAGACTTAAGAAAATAAAAGCTTTAAAAGAAACTGATAGTTACACCGAAGAAGATCAAAATAAAACATCTGAAGAGCTAGATAAAAAACTAGAAGAGGTTCAAAACGAAGCTATTGAAAAAGAAAAAACAAAAGCTAAAGGTCAAGCTGAAGGATTAAATAGAAACTTTAGAAAAATATTAAACTCTATAACGGGTAGACTAGGCAAGCCATCAAGATGGTTTATACCACCAAATGCAGAAGATATTAAAGGATTACTTTATGCTTTTCTGCCAGGAGGTAAATTAGGTAATGAAGCTAAAAAGTTTTTTCAATCAACTATATTAGGACCTTATTCAAAAGGTGTTGCTGCTGCTGAAGCTGAGATATTGGCTAAGACTAAGCAGTTTACTGAAATAATGAAAAACTTTAAATCAGATTTAAAAGATGTAGTAGATGGTACACCTTATAGTAAAGGGCAGGCTATTAAAGTTTATAATTGGATTAAAAATGGAGTAGAGGTTGATATAGAAAAACAAAGTTACATAGATGCTTTAGTTTCAGCTGTTGAAAATGATCCTGAGTTAAAAGCTCTTGCTGATCAAATTGAACAAAATTTTCCTATAGAATATAAAGCTACATGGAGAAATGATACTACTATAAACAAATCTATATACGATGCTATCAATTCTGGAACTAGAGCTAAACATTTAGAAGTTTTTGCGGAAAATGTAGATAACATATTTAACAAAGACAACATGCAAGAAATAGAAAACTTGTATGGTAAAAAGTTTAGACAAGCTTTGCAGAACTCATTACAAAGAATGAAAACTGGTAGAAATCGTGTAAGCACGGACGCACAGTCAAACGCATTTTTAAACTGGATAAACAGAGCTGTAGCAACTACAATGTTTGTTAATACTAGGTCAGCTGTATTACAGCTGTTATCATCTTTAAATTTTATAGGTAGACCTAATAATAACATATTTCAAGCAACAGCCGCTATGTTTAGTGAAAACTGGAAAAAAGATTTTAACACTCTTTGGAACAGTGATTATTTAAAAAACAGAAGAGAAGGTGCTAAGTTTGATGTATTGGCTGATGAAATGTCTGAAGGTGATGTGACTGGTTTAAACAAAATACTTAAGTTTGGATTTTTACCAACTAGAATGGCAGATAGTTTTGCTATAGCACTAGGCGGAGCTGCTTTTTACAGAAATACCATGAAAGCATTGATGGCTCAAGGAATGTCTGAAGCTGACGCTAAAGCTGAAGCTATAAGACAGTGGCAAGGTAGTGCTGAAGAATCTCAACAGTCTTCTGATCCTTCTAAAATATCTGAAATTCAATCAAGTTCTGTTGGTAAGATAATATATGCTTTTGCAAATACACCTTTCCAATATGCTCGTATTGTAAAAAGAAAATTACAAGATGTAATATCGGGAAGATCTGCTGCTGAAGGAGGTGGTAATCAAATAAGAAAAGATCTTCAAAGTGTTTTGTATTACTCTGTTGGTCAAGCTATGATATTTAACGCTTTACAAACAGCTTTATTTGCAGTAGCTTTTGAAGATGATGAAGATGAAAAAGAAAAATTAATGGATGAAAAAACTATTTTGTCTGTTGAAAGAGCTTTAACATCTTATGCTAAAAGTTTAGGTAATCCAGGTGCTGTGGTTGGTGCTATATATAATGTTATAGCTGAAGCTGGCGAGCAACAAAAGAAATTTGGTTTTATAGATAATCCATACAAAGTTGCTTTAGAAGCCACATCTATATCACCTCCTTTAAATACCAAGCTTAGAGATATAGTTGCGATAGGTAATATATATAAATATAATGAAAAAGAAATTAAAAAAGATCCTTTTAAACTTTCTCCTGACAACAAAGCTTTGGAAATTGTTGGTAATGCTGCTTCATTTGGTGGTGTTCCTTTAGATAGAGTTATAAGAAAAGCTCAAAATTTATCCGCTATAGCAAATGAAGAGTCTGATGCATGGCAAAAATTATTTTTAGCTTTAGGTTGGAGTAAGTGGGAGTTAGGTGTTGAAAATAAAGATAAAATGTCTTTAGATTTAGACTTAGACCTAGATTTAGATTTAGATTTAGATTTAGATTTAAAAACAGGACCTTTAAACAAAAACATATTAAATAAGAACTTACCAAATAATGTTATAGGTAGAGCTAATGATGATGGAAGTATAGAGGTAGATCCATCTTTATCACCTGCTAAAAAAAAGAAAGTAATAGCTCACGAAAAACAACATCAAAAAGATATGAAATCTGGTAAGCTTGGATATGACGATGACTTTGTGTATTACAATGGTAATAAACATGAGCGTAAGGCTGGTAAAATAGAATACAAAGGTAAAAAGTACATAGAGGGCCATCCCAAACTACCTTGGGAAGCGGCTGCAAACAAGGTAGAAAAATTTGCATAAATAATAATAATAATAATATGGCAACAAAGGAAGAAAGACTAGCTGCAATAAGAAAAGCTGACATGGATCGTGACAGTGAATTTGATGATCTAGGTTTTGAAAAAGGTTTAGGAAGAGTAAAAAGCAAAGAAAGAGTAGGTCAATATAAAAGAGACAGAGAGGGAGCTCGAGATATGTCTAATTCTAAACAAAATAGAGGTAGTCAAACTGAAACATATACAAAGTCAGATGAATCTACAGATACTTTTGATAAACTAGATTCTAATGCAAGTGGAGAAAGTAGAAGCAAAAGAAAACAAAAATCTTTAGATAGAGAAACTTTAAGAGACTCTAGAAAAGAAAGAAAAGCCACAAGAATAGCCGATAGAAAAGGTATGAGCGTTAGTCAGGCTCAAGATTTTATGAAAAACCGTAGAGATAGATTAAATGCAGCTATGGGAGAATTTGGCAAAGGTATTGTTGGTCAAGAACAAGATCTTAATAGAATAAAAGATAGAGAGTATAAAAAACGAGGAAGAGGTACTAGAGCTGAAGAGTACAAACCGTTTGCTGATTCTAACACTAGAACTAAAAGTACTTATTATGATAATGTTATAAAACCTAGAGAAGGTGTATCGATGATGCCGAAATCAAAAGCAATAGACATTAAACCATATGTTGCTAAAGAAAAACAAAAAGCAGAACAAAAAGATAAAATCACTGATTCTTCAAAAGGAATTAAAGCTACAATAACGCCTACTCCAAATAGTGAAAACTTTGCTGACAAGCTAATAGGAGCAACACCCGATGTATATTCATCTGTTAAAGGTTTAGTTACGGCTGATAACGCTATTTTTACAAGAAATCAAGGAGAACAAAATATGGCTAGAGAGGAAAAAATTAATTTCCCAGGGCAACAATCTATTTACGATAAATATAAAATTAAATCAGGTGTTTATTCTGACGAACAAGATAGAAGTAGTGTACAAGGAAATATGAATAATGCTAATGGCAGAGGTAGATAAATAAAAAAAAGGGGAGCAAACCATTACGGTAAGCTCCCCTTTAATTGTTTCTAATATTAACCTAATATTAATCCGATTATAATACCTACTACAGGTCCTAGTACTGCCCACAGTTCTAATATTCTAATCTTTTTTAACTCTGCGTTTGTAAACACATTGTCTGATGTATCAAGAATAACATTACCAGCTTTTGTTTTAGCTTGTTGTAATTCTTGTTCTAATTGTTTGATTTGTTTTTTTGCATCCGCAAAAGTAAATTTACTAGCCATTGTTTTTATTTTAATTATTAATTATCCATCACAGGATACACAGTTTGGGTCCATAGCGTTTGCAGCTATATCACCCCTAAGAACTGATTCAGTTCTCATATAGTAAAGGGTTTTTACCCCTCTCTTCCAGGCTTCAAAATGAACTTTATTAATCCATCTTGGTTCTGCCTCCGCAGGAAACGCTAGATTAAGCGACACTGATTGGTCTATATAATCTTGACGTATTCCAGCCTGACCGACTAACTCCAGTTGGTTTATCTCTTTAAACGTTTTAAAAACGTTTTTTACAGGCTCACCATCTTCTTTAGTCAATCTTCCGAGGTGATCGTAAAACCATCCATCGAGTTCTTCAATTCCTTGAACGGATCCACCATCTTCCAGAATCTTGTCCCAAGTTTCCTTGGTATCAATACTAATTTTTCTAAATATCTTTTTAAGTTCATTATTTTTTCTTATAAAAGTTCCTTTAGCTGATTGTTCAGTAAACACATTAGCCGCCCAAGGTTCTATACCAGCTGATATATTACCACTAAGCTTACTGTTAGAAACAGTAGGCGCTACAGATCTAAGGTGTGTGTTTCTAAAACCGGTACCAACACACCATAAAGGTTCTCCATATATCTCAGCTAACTTACGAGAAGCTCTTTCTGTTTCTATTTTAATTTTACTAAATATTTCACGAGTTTTAAACTGAGCTAAAAGCCCTTCAAAAGCTATTCCCTTCTGTTGTAAGAGCGTATGCCAGCCTAATACGCCTAAACCTATAGCTCGGCCTTTTTCTGCTGATCTAATAGCGTTTTCAAAGCCTTTCATATTCTTAGCTTTTTGTATAAACTCTTCCATTACACCATCTAAAAACCATGTAGCATCGTAAATAAGATTAGTATTTTTCCACTCATCATATTTAGCTAGATTTAAAGAAGACAAACAACAAACAAAACTATGACTTTCATCTGTATGTAATGTAATTTCACTACAAATATTAGTCATATGTACTTTTAAGCTATTCGACTCGTAAGCATCTGGATTAGCTTTGTTTGTATTACCTTTAAAGAGGATATACGGCTCGCCAGTAGCTTTACGTTTTTGGAGTAGCTTGGACCATCTGATTCTTGCTTCTTGATCTCCGCTCTCGAGCTTACGCATAAACTTATCACCAACGACAGCACACTGATGTAGGTTAAGAGATTGTCTGTTGACGTCGCCTTTAGGCTCTCTGATTTCCAACCATTCATCAAAATCAGCGTGTTCGATGTTGAGATTAACGGATGCAGCTCCTCTACGTACTGATCCTTGATTGGTTGCGAGTATAGTTGAGTCATAGATCTTGCAAAAAGGGACAACTCCATCTGATGTTCC
>Ga0114994_10001165_pt1 | contig 18782 bp, 23 predicted proteins | sample ArcticOcean_MG_C_9_FD_87043 | JGI IMG/M metagenome (GOLD analysis project Ga0114994, IMG submission 87043) | Marine microbial communities from western Arctic Ocean - ArcticOcean_MG_CB2_152 | ecosystem: Environmental > Aquatic > Marine > Oceanic | place: Arctic Ocean: Canada Basin | collected...
AAGAGTGTCTATAAAGGGAGAGGTTTGTTGCTGGAAACCACCGGCATCATCACCTAAGAAGTTGCTGATATCCGCTTCCGCGATATACTTCATCTTGATATCTTGTTGCTTCTTTTCTTTCTGGATCCTTCGGAGGAATGCGTACCATGATATCTGTGTGAAGTATGCGAATGCATTTGGTTTGCCCGAGCGAGTGGCAGCTTCAATATCATAGTTTTCAATTGCTTTGAGACAGTTCTCTACTGCGTCCATTACCATCTCTTCACGATAGGTGTAACGAACAAAGTTTCCTTTATGGGAAAGACCTTCTGCTATCTTTAGAAAACACGTGGCGATATAATTAGTTACGATAGGCCGTTCAATACCAGAATCTTTAGAGTCTTTAACAGTGGTGCAGTATTCTACTACCGCATTAGAGAAGTCTCGATTGTTTACGTAATGTGGTTTTTCTTTTGGTTTCATAATTTATATCACTTGTGTAATTAAGTAGCTATTATAACATAATACATGTGTATTGTCAATCCTTTCTCTTAACTCTTTGCCTTAGGTCAGAGGAGGAGAATCGATGTGACCTTTCATTGAAGTATAATTGTATACCTCGTTTCCTACAGATGTCCTTGCCTGTAAAATCTTTATCCCGATATTCATCACCCAATATGCGCAGATCTATTTGATACATTGCAAGAATGTCTTCGAGGTCTTGCTCGGTGACATACGGAATGATCTCGTCAACATATCCTACAGCGTTTAGTTGAGAGTATCTTTCTACTACGGTTTGTACAGGAGAGTTCTTATTGTCTCTGTCAATAGAGGGATCTACTTGGAGACCGCATATAAGGTAGTCACAGTGTGCCTTTGCATCACGTAACATTGCAACATGTCCTGCATGTAATAGATCAAATGACGAACAAGTGAATCCTACTACTTTCATAATTTACTGTGCTCCTCTATCAACAATGCTTTTGCTTCGGCAATAGTGACATCTAGATTATAGTGAGTAGCGATAAATTTAGCGTGACGTTCGAATTCAGGTTTCTTACCAAGCACTTCTCTTACCTTTATCTGTACCGCATAACCTTCAACTTCTGCACGAAGTCTGTATCCTTTACTGAAATGGTACCATATGGGGTGTGTGCAGAACGTCTTCCAGAATTGTCGGACATGAACTTTCTCGTGCTCTATGAGTGCTTGATTGTTTCTTGATCCTTTACGTACAAATATAATGAAACCGAACACAAAGGCACTAAACCTTCTAGGAATAAAAGTTCCGATTGTTAGTATAATATAAGGATAGTATTTTATTTTCATTTGCCCTTGACAGTTCCGTTTTTTTCGTGTATAATATCTTTCTAGTCCCAGAGGGGAGAATATAAAAATTAGTTCATTAACATTCCATCAGTATCAGAATCTAATAACTCTTTGCTCTTAGACTCTTTCTTCATTTCATCTAAAAATTCATTTAAAGATAAATCATCTTCCATATCATCATCTAATGATTCTTCTATGTAATGAGCCATCTCGATCAAAGCTCTATCATACTGAGTAACCATCTCTTGAGTAGGAATGGCTAAAGACATAATCTTATCAGTAAAAACAAGAATACAATTCATAGGAGTATCTTGATAAATCATATAAGTTTTAAAGGTAAAAAACTTCTCACCAGTTTTCATTGTGTTTTGAGTTAAAGCCATAGCATTATTAACGACTATAGATTCTGGAGATTCATCTAAAACTTCACAGATGATTTCTTCACCTGTAACTAACTTCAAATGTCTAGCTGAAGAATTCTTCGTCATCATTCTCTATCCTTGTAGGTTTTAAGTCAATAGGATACACTTTATAAGCAAATCCTTCCTTAGTATATATCTTAATCCTTTCGGCGCTATGTTTCAGTGTAAAATTCTTATGACCGTTGACATGGAGATCGTCAGCGATATCAATAAGCTTAGTAGTCCTACCATCATCAGACTGGCGGAGACCACGGCCAACTGACTGCAAGACTTTGACCTGAGACTTGGATGGAGTCGCAAATACAATATTATGCAAGTTGCGGATGTTGATGCCAGTGCTGAAAGTGCCAAGAGAGGCAACAATAATTGAGTCATTTTCTTTTTCTACAATACCTCGTATTTGTTCGCGATCAGTAACATCTACTTCACCAGAAACATAAAACACTTTACGACCATCTGCTGCCATAGACTTAATCATTTCATATAATACCTTACCATGCTTCTCAACAAACTGAAACATAACTAAAGTATTACCTGTTTGATCTAATGCAATCTTACTTATAAACTTATTACGTGGTTCATATGTGACGATATAATCAAGTTCCTCTTGATAGTTCTTATCTTTCATCATATTACAGATATCACTATGATACCTTAACAGCAGAATTGATATGTCTAACTCTGCTAGTTGTTTATTCTTTTGCAATTCTACGGTTCTAGTCACCGTTAACACCGGCCCGAATAAACCTTCTAGTACTAACTTATTAGTCTCAGTACCGTCAAGCGTCCCTGTAAGACCAAAACGATATCTTGCCTCACCACACTTGTCCATCATAGTAGACAGAGACTTTGCTTTGAAAAGATGTACTTCATCACCAAAGACAGTGTTAAACTGTTCGAACCATTCCTTACCAAACTTATAGATTGACTGCCATGTAGAGATGATAACTCTCTTATCAGTAACCTTCTCCTTACCAGAATAGATCTTGTGGCAGAACTCATCCACGTCATAGCCATAATCAGCGAAGTCTTTATACATTTGTTCAACTAGAGAGGTGGTTGGTACTATGACCAGAATCTTTCCTTCGGTCACTTCATAGCAATACCGGAGAAGATTGTATATGATAAAGGACTTACCACTGCCGGTAGGACTAAGAAGAATACATCTCTGATTCTCTACTCCATGCGCAATTGCTTTGTACTGGTAGTCTCTAGGTTTGAATGGTGCATCTAAAGTAGTTATAAAGTCAATAAGAGCAGGATGGTCAATATCATCTTTAAACGATGGTACACCATAATATTCATGCTCAAGTATTTCCAACTGATAAAATCGATCTGCACAAAAACGACGTAGTTGCTGATACAACCCTACGTTCATTTGTTTAGTAACCATGTTGTAGAGTTTTACTTTGCCGTCCCAATGACGAGACTTGAACGCAGGCATAAATTTATAGCCGGGAACAAAAAACGAAAAATACTCTCTTAACTCATTCTCTTGTGCAGGGTGTGCTTCAACCGCGAAGTAACTGTGGTTCAACATCCTGATTCGAATCTTGTTGTCTATGCTCATAAATAATCTTTGCTAACTCAATAATATCAATTTCTAGTTTATGTCCTAGGAGGTGCAGTTGTTCTGCCTTTTGTAGGTCTTCTGTATTATACATTTCAAGACTATCCTTTCATACTTCGTGAATATACTTATACGATACTTAACCGCCTGCTTCGAACTGGCGCCATTTGATCATATTGGAAATCGTCTGGTGTCTCCACTTGAGATTATCGACGATGTTAGTTAGGGTTTCTATAAGAGTTTTGTAATACATGAGTCTTTCCTCAGACTTCTGAATCTCAGGATCAGCATCGTAGTAATATTCAAGTTCCCCTTTGAGCATACGCAGACCATTCAATGGATCTAAATCCCAGCCAGACTCTAGGAGATCTTCTTGAGACATCTTTCCGTTATAGTACAAGAACTTTCGTTTGAGCAATATCTTCTGTTTGTTTTCAGAACGTTTGAATTGTAACTTGGCGAACGCCAAATGCTGCAAATATTTTGCATGTAGTGATGGAGTCTGTCGGGAGACTTCGTCCAGTTGGTGTTGTGATATCTCACAATCTTGCTGCCATTCAGTAAGAATGGATTCTAAATCAATCATATATAAACCTTTTCATGTAATGTTATTTAGTATAACACTAACTGCTTATAAAGTCAATACAATCTTTCCAATAATCTTCGTCATGTCCTAGCGTGTAACTTAAAGTCATCCTATAGCAATCTGTCTTTGCAGAATGGTAAACTACATCACCCGAACCGTATGTACCGAAATGTCCTGCCTTCAAGTTCCAACCCTTCTCATCTTGGACTGTTATGACCTCTTGAGTCTTGGGGTCAACATACTTGAACCATCCTTCACCGTGTTCTGACCAAGTGAATATTATATTGTACGCAGAGGCATTTGCATTATTGTGCCAACCAATAAACCCTTGGGGTGGATATAGAGTAGAGAGAGCACTGTGTTGGACACCTAACTCTTCGGTCAGACTGGCGTTGAGGTTAATCCACGTCTTCGAGTACTCTTCTGGATGGGTACCGTTATAGTGATCTGGTTTGATTGCATAACATACTGAGGTTGATGCAGCACCGTCATGTTCCTCTCCCATGTCAATGATACGCCACATTTCATCTTCACCAGTATAGTGATCTGCCATACCTTTCATTTCAGGGAACAAACAGTTGTTAGTGTTCTCTGGTTGATATAACTCACGATAAGTATATCTGAAATCTTCAAGAATGCTCAGAACTGCTGCATTCTTAATCGGAAACTTTTTTAGGCTCATGACAGAACGAATTCACTAAATCTAAAGCTAACATCAAAATTCACATATTGAACATCACCTGTAGTGGAGACGAACTCTATAGAACCTAACGATGTAGGAATACAGTTCTTATATTGAATTTGTGCACAAAAGTTATTGTGACTGGTAAGGACTATGACTTTAATATCATGGTATGCTGATTCCGTTTTATACACAGAATCCATCATCCACTTTTGAACTTCTTTATATGAAGTTAAATCTTCATCTAGAATTAGGTTAAGAGTAAGTTCTCCATAGGCTACGGTATCGCCTGGAACAGGAAGTCCTGTAATTCGGGGAACCGCAACTTCAACAGCAGATACATTTGTGCCTGGATGCTGAACAGACTGAGCAAAAAACTCTAGGTTACCGTAGTGCTCGCGTTCAATGATTACACGAAATCCGGTAGGTTGTAAGAAGTTTTTATTTTCTGTTAATGCCATGAGATACCCTCTAGTATACCATATATTTATATAATAATAAGCGCCATCCTTGGCAATTACTTTCCTTATTATTTGATACCCTCATATATATGCATTATTTAACACATAAAAAAAGGGACTCCGAAGAGTCCCCTATAAAGATTAAAACAAAGTTTCTTATTGTTATCCTTTGTAATCTTTCGCTTACGCCATGATGTTGTCGACGCGGAAGATACGGTAGTACGTGTTGATTCCGGCAGTAGCGGCAATGTTCTGCTCGCCAGCTGGAGATACGAATGGGTTAGAAGCCATTCCGTAACGAGTTTTGAACCCGATACGTGGTTGGAAATCATTCTCGCCAACTGCTTTAACCATTTGTAATGGCACGTATGGGCAGTAGAAAACACCTGCGTCATAAGCGTTAGTGCCTTTATAACCAACTGTAACATAGTCAGTAGTCGCGTATGGATCGATATAAACTTTCATCTTACCATTTAGAGTACCAGCAAAAGTGTTACCAGTGTCATCGATAGAGAGACCAGCGCCAACTTGGAAGTCAAGTTGTCCAGAAGCAGCAAGAGCAGTAGCAACGTCAGAAGAACAGATAACGATGTTACCCTTACCACGACGAGTTGTCTTAGCGATCTGGTTTGCTTCACGATCTAATTGAATTACTAGACCTTTAAACTTCTCTGCTGACCAACGTCCGTCTGCGTCTGTAGTTAGGTCGAATACACCAGCTTGTGCTACTGAAGCTTGTTGTGCACCTAACACTGCTTGAGTGTTAATTGTACGGATAACTTCTCTGTTGATTTCCGCAAGGATCTCAGTAGAAAGAATGTTAGCAAGTTCAGTTTCAGCGTCAAGACCGTGGATTGCTTTAAGATCTTGTGCTAGTTCTAGAGAGTATTCTGCTTTAAGAGCACGTGACTTAGCAACAACAGATTGCTTCTCGATTGAGAAACCCATTTCTGCGAATGCCGCACCACCACTAGTTCCTAGAGATTCAGCAACTGAGGTACCCATTGGGCGACCGGCTGCATCTGTAGCACGACCAGTTTGTGCTGCTGCATCAAAACCAGAAAGACCTGACGAATCGCCAGATTGTGCGCTTGAAGCTGATCCAGAGAATGCAGAGTTTGCCTCGTCTAGACCTAGAGCTTCAGCACCAGACTGTGAAGTGTACTTGCTCTTCATTGCAAAGATCAGACCAGTTGGGCCTGACATTGGCTGAACGCCACATACGTCATATGCCATTAGGTTAGGCATTGAACGACGGACTAGAGAGATCAAAACTGGATCCCAATTGTTAACGCCAGAACCAGTTGCGTTTGTTGCAGTTTCAGTTAAGAAACCTTGTGAAGCTGAACGCTCTTCCATAAGTGCACGTTCTTGGTTTTCTAGTACTTGAGCTGTTACAGCTTTACGCTGATAGTCAGTAATTTTGCCAGCAGACTCTTCATTAAGAACTGGTGACCATTTTTCGATCAATTGATCAAATGATTTGTTCATTTTATTATTCCTTATTTCTTAGAGGTTTTTCTTAGAGCAGAGATGTACCCTTCCATAGAGGAAGATACTTCGATTTCTTCTTCAGCTTCGTCTGTGACGGCTGCAGATTCTTCGAGTTGCTCAGGGATTTCTTTTGAAAAGTATGACTCTTTAACAGTAGTTACTTTGGCGGTGAATGCTTCTTCACTTTCAAATTCAACTGTTTGTAATAGTCCGTTTAACTTTTCCGCTTGTGTGTCTGCTAGTCCACGAGAAGCTTCAGCAATGATTGAATCACGCTTGTAAGATTCTAGTTCTTCAGCAAGTTGAATCGCGTCACCTGTAGTTGAGTTTAGTTTTTCTTCTAACTCTTCTACTTGTAATGCTAATTCATCAACTAGGTCTACCTTAGACTCTGGAACATCAATGTAAGACTCTGTAAACACGTCTTTCATTTTTTCCATAAACCCTTCAGCGATTTCGGTACGAAGACCGGAGTGGATCGCTAACTTGTTATCTTCCATCCAAGATTCAACAACGTAGTTTAGGTAAGAATCGACTTTACCGACTAGGTCAGTTTTAATCGAATTGACTTCTTCTGCAAGTTCTTCGGTGTACTGCTCTTCAAGACGAGTAACTTCTTCGGACAGCTTAGTTTTAACAGCTGCTTCAAAAATTAAAGATGTCTTTTCTTTGAACTCTTCTGACAGAGTTGCTTCACCGTCAACGATTGCTGCAAGTTCAGACTGAGTGTTAGCCTCTTCCGCAATAACGTCTTCTAGGTCAATACCTTCCATCATCTTCGAATAGGCTGCCGTGAGGTCGCCCTTTTTCATTTTATTTAAGGACTGGTACATCGCATTGATCATACCTGCCTTAGTTTTTGGTAATGAAGCCTTAGAAGTTGCGTCGGCTGCTTTGTCTACAGATGCGATTGACTCTGGCTCAGAAATTTCCTGGCCGTCTGTCGATACACCTTTAGATGCAGGAGCTTTTGCTTCTTCGAGAGTTTCCTCCACGATTTCGTTAATATCAGATTCGTGAAGTTCAGCTTCGACTTGTTTATTAAGATCAGTCATAGATGACTCCTTATAGTTTAGATTTGATTAACGAGAGGAAATTCTTGAATTCCCGAATCTGCACTTCTGGAAGATGCGCAATCGGAGTTTGCTTGATTTCAGTCTCTATCTCTTCAATGACTTGAGGTTGTAAGATGCCGTTATTCCAGACCCAGTCTACGCCTTCCATTATCCCATTAACAAAAGCTTCAGGGGCGCTTGGATCTTGTACAATGTCTACCGTATTCAGAATAAAGTCATCTTTGACGTACATGACGCCATTCTTTTGCTCAAGACTTCCCATACCACGAGTTGACACACCTAATTGAACACCGCCCTCAAGTAGACCTTTTACGATCTTACCCATAGGGGTATCTAATATTTGTGCCTTTCCGACCACATCAATTCCTTCCAAATGGAGATCAGTGATGAGATGCGAAACTTTATCCAAGTTAACAGTTGGGCCTTCCGGATGATTTAACTCACCGACCGCCCTCTTCTTGCTAACCTGTTCATCAACGTACTTGTTTACCGCTCGTTCCATAATGGCTTTCGGGTAAACACGTCCGTTACGATTCTTTTTATCTGCTTGTGCAAATACACCTTCAATAATGTAATTCTTCTCACCATTATCTTTAGCTTCTACAATGCATTGCACATCGTGTTCTACGTATTCGCTAATCAGTTTCATTTTATTTTCCTAAGTCTTTAAGGACTTGTTTCGCGGTTGATTCCGCTTCTTTCTGGGACTTAAAACTGTCAACCGAATCCCCATCAATAGATAGGTGAAATCCCTTGGCAGTTTTTGTGATAACTACAGGGTACCCAGACAACTTCTTGTTAAAGACTACTTTGTCTTTGGCTTCCCTTAAATCTTTAAATGTTTTCACAATTAATCCTCGTTTAGGAGTATTTATACAAAAAAGTATTTATAACAAACTTATCGTGCCAAATTAGGCTATTTCTGACGAATCCTCTTCCTCAGAGACCTCAGAGCCTAGGACATCGTCTACTTCTTCGTCGGACATTTCCATGTCAACTGGCTCTACGCCATTGAAGATAGTGTCTGCTACCGCGACTTTCTCGGCGTCTAGGGTGTCTTGCATTTTGGCACCTAAGATACCATTAAACAGTTCTTGTGCAGAATTATAATCTCCACCTTGAAGTGCGCTTACAAAATCTAATGTTGGGGTTGTTTCTACTTCACTCATTATCACATTTCCTCTTCTTCATCTGAACCGTTTTCGTTTTCGGCTTCAACTTGTGCTGACATCTCTTCGATATCTTCAGCATTAAACATCATTACATTTTTCATTACCCACTCACGTGAGAAATATTCTCCGACATAACTAGAGATCTGATCCATTGTCTGTAGACGTTCTCGCAATAGCTCTGCGTCTTTCAATTCAGAGAAATGGTTATCTCTACTAAAGTCTACCTGAATCTGATTCTTCCACGCCTGCCAATCTTGCTCGGTACATATACCTTTCATGATAAGCTGCTTCTTTAGAATTCCCAAGAATAGCTGAGAAAACTTTCTGCGTAGGCGATCAATAAACTTTTGGAACTTAACTTCATCACGGTTGATCTCTGTGGATCTACCTAGAGAGAACTGTGACTCTTGCTCCAAACGGTTCATAGGAACATTCAAAGAACGATACAACTTCTTTTGAAAATAAATGATATCGTCAATCTGTCCTAGGTTTTCTCCGCCCGGCAATGTACTTATCTCTGTACCACGACCACCTTCTCTTCGTGGCAACCAGAAGTCTTCGAGCATAGACATGTGTTTACGACCATCTTTAACTTCACCGCTGTTAGCATCGTAAACGATTTTGTTTCGATAACGAGCCATGATGTCTTTTAGATGTTGTTCTGCTTTACCTTTGGGCATGTTACCTACGTCAATATAGAAGATACGACGTTCAGGTGCACGTGCCATACGATAGATGACTAGTGAGTCTTCCATCATGCGTAATTGGTTTACTGGTTTCATTGCCTTCTGTAGATATGACAGTACACGTTTCTTACTGTTATCTAGAAGACCAGAAGTGACATACGAAATAGAATCCGGAGTTAGCTTGATACCATTGTTGGCACCTGCTCTTTCCTGATAGATGTAAAAATCATTAGTCTTGTCAACGACCTTAGCACCAGTCTTGGCATCTTTTTTGTATTGAACTTCTTTCACCTTACGAACTTTAGTAGCATCGATAGGACGAACTTCTTGAATACCTGCTTTCATGTTAGATTCGTTTACTACTAGATGATGATATAATCTTCCATCGACATACCATGATCGGAATATTTCGTGACCATACTCTTCGAAGCTCAACATTGAAATTACATTGTTAAATTCTTCGGTTATGGTTTTTTTGATTTTGTCTGTCGTCTCAATCTTATCTAGATTGACCGACACAGAAGCTTCTAGTTCAGAAGTAACTATAGACTCGTTGATGATATCTTCGATTGCAGCATCACATTCTGGATGTTCTGCCATACCGCGATATTTTATGATTAGTTCTTGATTATCCTTTGCGGCAGTACCTTCCATATCCACGTACTGACCGAAGTAAGAACCGGAGGCCGTGACGTATCCAGCACCATCTTCATCCACTTTAGGGACAATGGAAGTTGCCTTGTCGTCTTCTTTGCCTGCAGTTTTAGATCTCTTTAATTCGAATCCAAATGCTTTAAATAAGTTATTGTCTGCCATAAAAATCTCTTAATAATAAAAGGAGGGGTGGAGAACCACCCCCCATAGTACTACTTATACTAGAATTAACTAGTCGTATCTGATTCCCAGTACTGGACTTGGAATTCAACCGTAAACTCTTCGACAGCATCGTTAGTCTCATAACTTAGGTCAATTGCCGCAACGTTAGTTGGGAAACATCCACGGAAGTTATAAGTCTTCAATACTGAACCATCTTTATCTAACTGATCTACGATAAGATCTGCTTGATAAGCGACAGGATTAGTAATACCAGTATTATTAGTATGTCCATTCATACCGTTCATCCACTTTTCCATGGCGTTACGTGTACTAAAGTCAGTATCGTTAATAACGGTAACTGTCCACGGTTCGAATGTACGGTCTCCAGCGATCTTCAATTGACGACCACGGAAAGGTACTTCAATAACAGCCATAATTGATGCTGGTAGTGCTGCGCCTTTACACATGAATGATGTAAGTTCTACATCTCCGCCGGCATATGCTGGGAAGTTGATGGTTGCACGAAATAGATTGGGACGTGCACCGCCACCTTTTAGTTTTGCTTTAAAATCATCGACTCTTAATGACATGATTATACTCCCTTGCCAACGACTTCTTCAAAATCAACACCACTTCTTACTGCTACGAAGTTTAACGTTACGTAGTTGATTGAACGTGCTGGTTTGATGAAGCATGATGCTATAAATTCGTTGCGGTCAATAACTGCAGCCGTGTTGTTTGTTTCGTCACAAACAAGACGGAAGTCAGTGATACCACGACGACCCTGTATTTCACGTAGAAATGGTTCTACGATATTAACGAATTCTGCACGAGTAAACTCATCGTTGAATTCGAACATCACGTTCTCGCCTGCTTTGCTGATCGCTCTTTCGATGGTCAAGAATAGACGACGAACGTTGATACGATCAAATGCAGATGGACGTGATTGCTTAGTTTTGTCACCAAACAACATGATACCTTGACCAGGCAGACTTACTATAGGGTTAATCCCTGCCTTGTACGTTTGGTCTCTGGAAGTTTTGCTTGGGTTATGTAGTAACTCAGTTACACCTAGGTATTGTCCACGACGTGAACCAGCTGGTGAGAACCATGGCGCAGAGACTTTGTCCGTTGCTGCCATAACGCCTGCTGTAGAAGATGCTGCTGGAATGAATACATACTTATCGTTATACTTATCGTAAACTCTTATCCAGTTACTATCTAGTACTAAGTAAGAAGAATCAAGATTAACGGTAGCAATATATGTTGAAGCGTTGCCAGAGCTGGCAGAGTTATAATCTATAGATGCTACAGCAACACAATCTTTGCGCTGTTCTGCTATCGCTGTTATTGCAGTATGGATTGCTGCTACGTCTACCATCTCTCCTTTTGATGCCGAAGCAATCAAAAAGTCGATCTGGATAGCATCTTTGTTTGCGAATTGGTCAAACGCAGTTACGTGTTGTCCTACTGTAGGGGAAACGTGAGTACCATCACAAAGGGTGTAATCTGCAGCGGCCGGTACAGCATCCAGATGTATCCAAGAAGAGCGAGAAGCAATAACATCTACGATATAGTTGTTAGTGCCGTTTAGGGTCTTTGCACCTGGCTGAGTTGAAACGTATTCATAAGTTTCGGTAACAGCACCGTCTACTATTACAACAACGTGAACTTCGGTCTGTGTCGGTTCGGAAGTAAATAAAGATGCGTATGCCCATGTACCAAATTCGTTAGTATTAGCATCACCATCATCGCCACCAGCGCCACAAACCGAAACATCGATCAAGGTACCTAGAGAGCCGGGATATTTTGCATAGACATCGCCATCGTATGCAGTCGCAGATGAAGACAGTGCTCTAACAACATACAAACTTGAAGAATATTTTAGGAAGTATGCGGCAGAAAGAAAATCTTCCACGCCAGCAGTTCCTGCGTTAGGGTTTCCAAAAACAGCAGCCAGTTCAGTTTCGTTACCGATTAGAATTGGAGTGCCGACTGGGCCCCAGTTGAAGTCACCTACTAAAGCACCAGTCGTAGAAGTGACAGCAGGAACGGATCCTGTTAAGTCAATTTCTTTGATCTGTACTGCTGGTGACTCAGAAAATTTTAGAGTCATGATCGTGTCCTTTTTTTAGTTAAGGTATAATAAGTTAAACATAATACGGAGTATTTCTTTCAATGTATCTATTTATACTTATTGCAAGTTTACCAAGCTTCGGGGTCATATGTCGCCCAATCCATGCTATATGGATCATCATTCACGGGCACCGGAATATTCTCTAATCCGTTGTCGTAAATCCCAAATGGCAATACATCGTCATCAATCTCTTTCATACGTTGATCGAATAACATTTGTTTTATGTTCACATCGGTCATATCACCGAAAGACTGTGTGCTAACAAAATAACCAAACATCACTAGATTCATCATTAAGTCATCGTGGTTACCAGTCGAAGCTTCGAAAGATGTTCCTTTAGATATGAAAGTCGACACCTCCATAATAGTATTCTCATCAACGAGATCTAGTTTATGGTTTTCTATGATATCCTTAATAGACGAACACCCGATTCGTTTAACCTTTCTGTCCATACGAATACCAATGGAGTCTGCCTTGATTGCCGACTCTAAGTGGATGTTCTCATATTCTAAATCTTGATACAACCCAACACATACTACCATTCCTTGATCGTTATTTTCAATAACAGCATATGCTTCATTATATGCAGTGGCATATTTGTAAATGATATTAGGATATAGTATCGGGGATATTCTATTGTTGCGATAAACACAGACTTGTTTAAATGGCTGTACCGAAACATCGAAGATATTAAATGTAGAATAATCCTGACCACGCCCTTGACAAACATCTACGGTCATGATATACTGGTGATCTTCGATTGTGTCCTCATAGACTAATAGGTCACCACCTTCTAATCTTCTAATAGGTTCTCTAGCACGTAAGTCAAGAAGTACTTGACCCTCAATAAGAGTATTACCAGTACCAAAGAATGTATTGCCAAACTCTTGGTCAAACTGTAACTGCGAAGTGTTTGCAATAGTTTGTGCTTTCCACTTCTCATCTCTGCCAGGCACATCCCACCAATCCACACGGAATGGTTTATATTCATTAACCTTCTGTACCGCACCTTCCCATATCTTCTGGTAAGTATTGCCGATACCGTTTGCGGTACTTGTTATGATAACCTTTGTGTCCACACCAGATGAGATTACTGGGTATGTAGAAGTGTAGAACTCTGCCGCATTCTCTACGAATGCAAACTCATCTAGGAACAATAGGTTAACAGACATACCACGAATAGAAGACCCAGACGTTGCTGCAGCAATGATTCGTGAGTTGTTAGAGAATTCTATAGACCCTTTGTTGAGTGCCTTACATCCAGGCTGGAGAAAGAACGGAAGATTCTCTAACATCAATGTCACACGAGATAACATCTCACGTGCAGTTGCACCTTTGTTAGCAAGGATAGCGACAGTCTTCTCTGGGTGGAATAGAGAGTACCATAGGATATAACCTACAGACGATATAGATTTACCGGACTGTCTACAAGCAAGAACGATAGAAAATCGATTATCGTTGAAGTGGTTAAACATCTCCTCTTGATAATCATATAACTTAAACGGTACTAGACCTCTATCTAGGTGCACAACCTTAACATACTTTTTACAAAAGTAAGCAGGGTTATTCATACACTTGCGATATTCGCGCAGTTGCTTTTTATCCCACTCCTCAGACACACCGTCGCGTTTGACCTGTGGGTTTCCGAGATAAGAATTTTTAGTAAAAGATGCCATAATATAAGTGTATCGTCTTATTCGACAATATCACATTCCTTTTTACCTTCCTTTCTAAATCGCTTGTTGTATCCTTTCTTGATACTAGCAGAAACCCCTGCCTTTGTCAAGTACATATAGAATTGCTTTGCATTAGTTAAAGCATCAAACTCTTCGCCACTAGTCATTTTAATCTTCGGATTCTTCTTCATCATTTTCGTCCTGATCAATTATTTTCTCATCAGATGCGCCCAATAGCATACGCTGGAGATCTGTCGTAGACCCCACAAATAGATTATTGTTTGTAGTACCCCCACTAGACGATTCGCTAGGAGCATCTTCTTTGGTAATTTCTTTCTGCTTTTTATTCAGATCCATTAACTTGTCGTTAACGTCAGAGATACCTTTGATCATACCAGAAAGAACTTCGAACGCACGAGGGTGTTCTGACTCTCGCGCAACTTCAATCATCAACTCTAAAGACTCCCGACCCTTTTCGATTAGGTCGTAGTAAGTCTCTCTTGAATATTCATAATCTGTAGTTATATTCTTAGCCTGCACATCATCAACCACGGCAGGGACATTGCTTGAATCACTCATCACGTATTACCTAATTATTTGGCAAGATTATATCAGTATTAAATCCATAGTCACCGTCTGGACTCACGTCTATAGGTGTTGGTGTAGTATTTATAGTTTCCAGAAGAGTGTCGCCTTCCGGAGTTGTGAGATTCAAATTGGTGTTTACTTCACGAATAATCGGAGAAGTGAGTTCAGGGCCATAGAAGTTAACTTTCATTTCAAAGTTCATAGTGTATATAATAGTACGTCTCTGCTCTACAGGGCCTTCAAAATCATCTTGAAAGTCTAACCCACTTAATACTATTGGAACGTCTTCTTTGATATCTGGTTGATCAGCAAAAGGTTTTACTGTGAGAGTATATTGTGGTGCGAAATATGGAATTATTTGCTCAACAACCTGTAACGCGTCGTCTTGAGACTTAGCATATATGGAAAGAGAAAACGAAATATTATATGGAACGCCAACATACATCTTACGTTGTGAGGCATTATCCGAAGATACTATACCACCGAAACCATTTACTTTAGGTAACTGGCGTACTGCATCATATGCAATAGAAGTAATTTCAAAAGACATACGAGGAAGTTTTATAGCAACTCTACGTTCTGCTTCCTCTCCATTGCTCATCTCTTCTAGACGTTCTATAAACGATCTCTTTGGAGCATATGATAAAGGAACCTTGACTTGAGATAATACCTTTCCTGCTGAGTCTGTTCTCAAAACGTGTAAGTCATTAAATAGTGAACCGAATACGGCAACACAAGTACGGACACGTTTGTGGTAGAAGTGACCTCCCATCATTATGATATATCTCCGAATGGATTGTTCTCAGAAAAGTCAACGAAATCTGTAGCGAAATTATCGAACACTTTATTTTGAGAGAGTGGTTGAAGTTCGTTTATACCATCAGTTACAGATACCGGAGTTAATGCGCCCCAGTTACCCATTACTGGTCTATCAGTTCCCCACGTGCGAAGCTTTCCGCCAGTGGATCCTGTATGAGCAATCTTGAGTAGACGAGTTTCAGCGTTGAAGTAAGTTACTTCTCCCTCGATTCTGTAAGTAGTATAGTCCTGATAGACATCTTCGCCTGGCGAATAGTGTTGGTCATCACCAGTCACTTCCATTGTAAGTTCGTATTGGAATGCGTGCTCTTCTTCGACTTGGTCGATGATCTCAATACCAGTATCAAAGTCTTCATCAGAGAACTCAAACAGTTCACATTGCATACGGAATTGTGGTAGTTGTGATAACTGGTAGAATGGTGATTCGGTCTCTACCTTTTTAACTTCGAAAAGTGATTGTGTTAGGGGAAGGAAAATAACATCACCCTCCCTAGGACGGAAATGTTTCTCAGTAAGACGATCACCGATCAACTCTTGCCATCTACGACGAGCAATCACAAAGGTTGCTTGGTCTCTCAGTTCGATACCAAACTTAGTGAATAGGTCTCCCTCACCATCGAAAGCATCAGTGTTTTCAATATACACTTCAACTTTATATGCGTCAGAGAACTTTGACTGAATGCTATCTAGAAAGATTTCTTCTCGTTCAACAAGTTCTCTTGGAAGATAATATATATCCTGTCCATAGAATTTTATTGATTCGATCAGAATGTCTTCGTAAAGATTCTGTTCCGGTCTGTGTGTTTGACTGATATATGGATTAGTTGCCATGAATTACCCCACGAAGAAGATCGGGCCTTCATCTTCCTCATTGCGGAATCTTTCCATCATTTTCTCTATATCCTGTATAGCATCTTCGTAAATTTGACGTGCGTTGACGGTGACTCCGCCAGGCAATGTCATCCCATCAAACTTGATTAGGTTAGTACCCCATTGACGCTTTATAATTGCGGTAGCATATTCTTTTAAGAATCTATGATTCCATAGGGAATTGTATTCCGCAACGGTAGAATCTGGATTTCTAATGGCATAGACTTCGAACAATACGTAGTCGTCTACTTTAAGGTTTGTTTTGGAAATGTGTAGGTTAATACGATTGTATTGCCTATCAAAGGTGATCTGTGGTATTCCACCCAACTTCATGTCTAGCATGGATAGGTTCTGCTGCATCTGTTCATAGTATGCAAGGTCACCCATAACACCAGAACTACTAGTAAAATCTGTAATAGTATGTGCCATAACCTGCCACGCATCACTAAACCAACCTGAGTGAGCATTATTGAAAGTCATAGGAACCATTCTAACAACTGCGGATATATCTAAGTTGTCTGCCAAATCTACAGTTTGATTATCTATATCAGTCTGTGTCAATTGGTGTTTTAGATAGTATCGTTTAGAACCGTCCGGATGAAACTCGCGGAACCACTGTAACGCCTCATCAATACGGTCGTCTAGTTGTTCTTCGTCTATGTTGACTTCAACTACCGGATGCCCTAAGGCACGTAGGCAGTAATCTATTAGTTCTTCTCTATTTGTTGAATACATGAATATAGTCCAATGTTGTTACATACTATTTATACGTTTATTTATATGAAAAAGAAATGTAAAAAAAAGGGGAAACCGAAGTCTCCCCTTTATATCTTAGTTTTACTTTAAGATTAGTTAACAATAGTACCGTTTACATCATAAATGTCGATACGGTAGTATGCTGGAAGCTCAGTACCCAGCTTGTTAGAGTCTGCAACGAGTAACGACGAAGCAGTTTCTGCTGTGTCTACTTTGATCTCACCTGTTGCTGCACTATAAGTGATACATAGACCACCAGACAAAGCAGCTGCAGAAGCAGCGATTGCTGCAGCTTGTGCGGCATTTGCTTTACTAGTTGCATCAGCAGCTGCAGCTGATTTGATCTTAGATGAGGACTTGTCAGTAGCACCATTATCAGTTGTTAACATCTGAGTTGCTAGAATAGAAATGTTACGTTCCATATCTGCTGTACGACGAAGAGATGACTTTGATCCAGACATTGCGATCTCGTTATCACCCAATGTGCCAGTAAATGCTACTAAATCACCAGTTGAACTATACTTATACTTTTTAGTTTTGTCTAATGACACATCAGCCATTACACCATTCTTTTTTACTTTTCTTGACATTTTAAATCTCCTAAGATTTTACTAGTGCTGAGAATATACCCTGTACATTCCATGGCTTATGATTTAATCATAAACTAAGTAGGGAGTCGTCAAAACTCCCTACCGTTGACTAGTTATTTGTTTTATGAACTAAACCCTGTTACTTCAAGTTCGTCTCCGTCAACCAACTGACCTATCGCGATTGTAACTGTAGTACCTGATACTGAATACTCATCAGGACGTAGAAACGTTCTGTTTAAGAAGGCACTATAATGCTCTGCACTAGATAAGTCACTGAAAGTGAAGTTAACTGTTGCTGTTGCATTAGTTGTTGCTTGAGAAGATGTAACTGTTTGCACTGAACTGTGGAAATGTGAAAGTTGTGCAATCGCTGCAGCTTGTGCGGCATTTGCTTTACTAGTCGCATCAGCACTTGCAGTTGCTACCGAAGCAGCATCTCCAGAAACACGTAGTGCAGCTTCTGCATTAACTTTAGTAGTTGCATCAGTACTTGCCGTAGAGATTGCTGCAGCTTGTCCAGCGTCTGCTTTAGTAGTTGCATCAGTACTTGCTGCAGCTTGTGCGGCATTTGCTTTAGTAGTTGCATCCGTACTTGCAGTAGCGATTGCTGCAGCTTCTGCGGCATCTGCTTTAGTAGTTGCATCAGCACTTGCAGTTGATACCGAAGCAGCATCTCCAGAAACACGTAGTGCAGCTTCTGCGGCCACTTTGGCAGTTGCATCAGAACTTGCAGTCGCAGCTGCAGCAGATGTAACACTTGCAATCGCAGAACTAAGTTCAGCGTCAGTTGCCATCGCGTCTTGTATTTCTTTCAACGTATCGAATGCTGCACCAGCACCATTAGTTACTGCTGAGATTGCTGCAGCTTCTGCGGCATCTGCTTTAGTAGTTGCATCGGTAGCAGCTGCAGATTGAGCAGCATCTGCTTTACTCGTTGCATCAGCACTTGCAGTTGCTACAGAAGCAGCATCTCCAGCGATACGAGCAGCGGTTTCTGTAGCAACTTTACTAGTCGCATCAGAAGAAGCAGTTGCTTCAGCTGCAGCTTGTGCGGCATCTGCTTTACTAGTTGC
>Ga0114994_10001167_pt1 | contig 18757 bp, 9 predicted proteins | sample ArcticOcean_MG_C_9_FD_87043 | JGI IMG/M metagenome (GOLD analysis project Ga0114994, IMG submission 87043) | Marine microbial communities from western Arctic Ocean - ArcticOcean_MG_CB2_152 | ecosystem: Environmental > Aquatic > Marine > Oceanic | place: Arctic Ocean: Canada Basin | collected...
GAACGGCGAGCGCGTGACCGTGGTCTCGCCGCGGAACTACTTTCTGTTCACGCCCATGCTCGCCGGAGCCGCGGTGGGCACCGTGGAGTACCGCTCGATAACGCAGCCCGTGCGGAGCCTGAACAAGCACGCTTCTTATTTGGAAGCGACCGCCACGGCGGTGGACGTCGAGAGGAATGTGGTCGTCTGCGAGGCTGTGGTGTGCGAGGGCTCGCAGTGCTCGATCGACGAGTTCGAGCTTCCCTACGACCGGGTGGTGATCTCGGTGGGCGCTACCACAAATACCTTCGGTGTGCCCGGCGTGCGGGAGCATTGTTTATTCCTAAAACAGATCAAGGATGCGGACAACCTGCGCAAGGCCCTGGGCAACGCGTTTGAAAGAGCATCCCTCCCGACGCTCTCGGCCGCCGAGCGGCGGCGCGCGCTCAGCTTCTGCGTCGTGGGCGCGGGGCCCACGGGCGTCGAGTTCTGCGGCGAGCTGCGGGACTTCCTCGCGTCCGACGCGGCGCGCTACTACCCGGAGCTTGTTGGAGAAGCGCGGGTCACGTTGCTCGAAGCGACCGACCAGGTCCTCGGCCCCTTCGACGCTTCCCTAAGGGCGGAGGCCCTGGTTGAATTGAGAGGGAGGCGTTTATCAAGAGAGAACCAGGACATCGCCGGCGTCGACGTGAAGCTGGGGGCGCAGGTCACCGAGGTGAACGGGACCCATGTTCTTCTAGGGGAAGCCAAGTCGGTGCCCTACGGCTTTTGCGTTTGGGCCACGGGCAACGGCGCCGTCTCGGTGGTCTCGGAGACCGTGGCTGCTCTGGGCGAGGGCGCGCAAGCGGAGGCGCAAGCCATCGCGCGCGGCCGGCTCGCTGTAGATCCCTGGCTGCGGGTGCTGGGCGCCCCGCGCGGAGAGGTCTACTCGATAGGCGACTGCGCGTGCGGCTCACCCTCGCTGCCCGCGACGGCGCAGGTCGCGGCCCAGCAGGGCGAGTACCTCTCGAACTTACTGCGGGGCGCGGGGTCTTACGACCTGGGCGCGTCGACGCCGCGCCGCGCCGGCGGGCGTCGGCTCGACGAGTTGTTCTGCGAGGCCGACGGCGACAAGGTCATTGCGCGGCCGTTCCAGTTCCTGAATCTAGGTATCCTGGCCTACGTCGGCGACTCGAAGGCTTTGGCGCAGGTTAGCTTGGGCGACTCGACCCTCAAAGACACGGGCCGCAGAGCGTTTGCCCTCTGGCGGAGCGTCTACCTCGCGAAGCAGGTTTCCTTCCGGAATCGCGTGCTCGTGGCTGGAGACTGGGTGCGGGACCGCATCTTCGGGCGGGATATTACTCGGTTCTAGGGTGCCCGTCCCGTCCCTACTATTGTATCGTACTAAAGTTTATTCAAGTCTTCCTGAGTTACCCGGGCCGAATTCCGGGCCGTGACAACTTAACAAAATTTACACGAGATAATCCGGGGCCACACAAGGAAACGGCCCGGACTCGTCCCCAAGCTCGAGAACCGCGACGAAGTGTTCGCCCTCGGTCAGAGGTAGGTGGTGCGGCGCGACGTCGCGCGTCGGCACGACAAGGAACCGCGACGCGGCAGGGAACCGGCGCTTGGCCGCCAGAGCGATGTGCGACATCGTCGTGCGCGCGTTGCACTCGAGCACTCTGGCATTAAGAGCTCGAGCACCCGGGAGGCCAGCCGCGGCGTCGATGCCAACGTCGACGCCGCACGTGGCCGAGCCGCACGTGCCCGGCACGTCGTACTCAGCCAGCATACCCTCGATCCAGCGACGCTGAAAGACATGCTCGACGATATCGGGCGCCAAATTATCCATTGAACCGAGGCTTTGGCCCTGCCAGCGGCCGTTGTCCACGATGGGTCTCGACACGCCGCAGAATTCTCCTTCGTACCACTCGAGCGTCACCTCCGTCTCCAAATCGTACCATGGCTCGGCCGTCAACACCCCGTCGGCCTTCAGTCGGTTCCGCGCCCAGGCCATATCCTGCTCGGTGAGTTCTCGAGAAACAGTCCGCGCGCCCAGCCCGCTTGACGAGTACTCGGCCTTGAGGATGGTAGACGCGTTCGCGCGTGCCGCGGCGGCGACGTCCTCCAGGCTCGCGCATACAGTGACGTCGTCCTCGCGGTAGCGTGTCACGCGCGACCGTCGAAGGCGCTCATCCGCAACAGCCCATGGCGCGTCGACAAGATAACCGAGCACGGTGCGCAGGATGTCCTCCGGCAGCGCGAGCCGGCCTAGGGAAACGTCTCCAAACGACGGCAGTGTATCCTTCGCCACACCTGCTGCCTCGAGGCGCGCGAGGAGCGTCTCCGACAACGGCGGCGCAACCACAACATCTCCCGGTCGCGCGAGGACCCATGGCAACTGAGCAAGGTCCTTCCTGAGGATCTGCATATTTTTGGGGACGGCCCTCCCCGCGGCTTCGGCCTCGGCGCCCACGTTGTACAAGTGGCGTCGCGGCTGCAGGGCGTGCAACGCGGCGCCGAGCGCTTTGCGCGCGCGCGGCCGCGTCGCTTTTTCGATAGCCTCTCGGAGTAGCGGTATTACGGCGGCTCGGAACGTCCACGGGTCGCGCGCACCGCGTGCCACGGCGATAATACCAGCAGAGATGGCGGCTGCGTCCCCACCACCTTGCAGCGCGACGGACGCCAGCTTGGCCGCAATATTTGCAAGGCCGTCGGCCCGGTCCGCGACGCCGGTCCAGCGGGCGAGGTGTGCCGTCCCGCAGGGCCCGACGACCGAAGCAACGCAGAGGAGCGCCGCCGCCGCCGTCGCGGGCTCGTCGAACGCGTCCGAGAGGACGAGCGCCACGTTCCGTTGCAACGCCTCCTGGCGCCGCTCCTCGGAGCCCAAGATCACATAAGCTAGCGCGCGGAGGCCGTACGCGCGCGGGGCGCCGGGAAAGCGTGATGCTCCCTTAACAAGCGCTTCGGTGGCGCTCATTTGGCAATAGTGGAGCGTGGCGCGCGTGCTTGGCGAGTGCGTGCAAGCGTTCCAGACGGCATGCGCCGCCCAGCGAAACGAGGTGGCGTCGTCGGCCCAGGACAACGCGTTTAAGAACAAATGAACGTCGTCGCCAAAATCGTGGGCACCACCGAAGCACAGGTTCCCAGCCAAGCGGCAAGCCTGGGTGTGTAGTGGCGCGAGCGAGCGAGGAGTATTCCCGGCTTGAGTCTGCGGAGTGTGCGCGAACGCCTCTAACGCTACGTCCGCCGCGCCGACCGCGATCACCGCGGCGTGCGTAGCGCCACCGGCCGCCGCGAGGTCCGCGAGAGCTGCGAAGCCATCGGCCACCGTATTGACCACTGACGGAGGTGTATACGTCGTGATAGGGAAATAAACTTGCACGGCGGCGACCGCTGCGGCCACACCACCAGCCGTCGCGAACGTTGCCGCATCCTTTGCGCTGTTATGCCGCTTCGCCTCGGCGCGCACAAGTTTGGCGAGGCTGCGCACCGCTGCGTCGTCTCTGGCAACGGCAGATAGCGCTGCAGCAAGCATGGCACCGGATTCGTCCGGTGGCAGCGTGCCTACACATCGGGAGACACCGCGGACAAGTGCGGCGGAGTCGCAAGCAACGCGGAGTGCTGCAACGCTAGCCATGCTGCAGCGATGCTTCGTGCCCCGCACAGCAACTATCTCGACGCAGCACTGCTGGTAGGCTCCTCTCCCTTGCAATAATGTTACCCAAGGCGTGCAGCAACGCTAAACGCCGGTCCAAGAGATTATGAGCTCTGGAAACCCGTTTTGAAAATTGTTCAAAGACTCGTCGGCGCGGGGCCGGCGAGCCCTCCAGCCGCGGAAACAGCCCTGGGGCGAGTTGGTGCGTAGGCGCTAAAGCTCGACCCAAAGGAGAGCGCTGGGCCAACGCCGAGCACAAGCCGGTCATAGGGCTGCCCGCCATGGGCGCCGCCGCGTCGACGCAGCGCTGGACGGCTGAGGACGTCCAGCAGGCCATCGGCGTGCTCTTCGACGACGAGCCCACGCGGGCCGCATGGGACGAGGCAAAGAGGAATGGCACAGTCGACGCGGACACGATCACTACGCACGCCGTCGACCCGAAGGAAGTATTGTTCAGGAACCTGCAGCGCTTCAAAGAGGAGCAGGGAGCTCTTGGGCGGTACGGCACAACGCTGCGCGACATTGCAGAACAAGCGCTCGAGGGCAAAAGGCGGCAGCGCGACGGCGGCGGCGAGGTGGCGGGCCTCGACGACTTATACGCCGTGGCGGAGAAGGCCATTGGCGTGTTCGGGGAGCTCGTGACACAGGCGCTGAGCGTGAGTGATGTGGCCGAGGCGCCCGCGCCCGCGCCCGCGCCCGGCCCGGCCCCGGAGGCCCCCGCCAGGCCCTACTTCTTGCCATCATTGAAACCCCGGGCCCGGTGCGCGGCAAAGGCCGCGACGCGCTACGGCGGCAAGGTCTCGCGCGTGTTCGACGTGGTGCGGGGGTCTCTGATTGTCGAGACGGAATCCCAAGTCCTCGACGTGTACGAGAAGTTATCAAAACTGAACATCGTGCGCCTCAAGAATAGGTTCGCCAAACCTTTATACACGGGGTATCGGGACTTGCTCTTGACGATCGCCGTGCCGGTCGACGAGGGGGACCACCTGTGCGAGCTCTGTATTCAATTGGACGCGGTCGAGGCGGCGTCGTCCTACGCGTTGTACTGCTTCATGCGCCCGTTCTTCTTGAATGCGACGACGTCGCAAGCGCGGCAAAGGAGAGACTTGCTCCTCGCGCTGCCGGCCGCGTCAGATGCTGATGACTTCGTCGACAAGCTCGCAGCGATGCCAAAGGACGGACCTATCGTGTGCGTCGAGTTCTTCCGCGCCGTCTTCCTGGGGGCGCCGCGGGCCGTGCGCGAGCGCTCGCTGCTCTTTTCGGAGCTGCCCCTGTACGACGCGACGTCGCTCGAGGACCTCGCGGCGCGGATCCTGCGGTCGAACGACGTGCACCAGTTGGAGGCCGTCGTGGTATTGATGCGGTGTCCTTCACATTGATGGCGTCGTTCCCTCACCCGTCGCCCGCGCAGGACCTCTTGGAAAACGTTCCTTTCGACCAGCGGACGATGCGGCGGAAGCTCGTGCTGCTCAAGGAGGAGGCCCGGGGCAGGGACCACCGCACCGTCGCCACGGCCTTGGTCAAGCTCGCGAGCTGCGAGACCGAGTACGCCCGCAAGGCCAGGGCGCTCCAGCGGGCCCTGCCGCTCTACGAGCGGGACTTCGGCAAGGACTCGGTCAAGGTCGCGGCCGTCCTCGGTAATTTAGGAGGGGCGAGAGGCGCGCTCGGCGACTCGCATGCCATGCGCGCTTGTTTAGAACGGGCCCTGGCCATAAAGGAGAGGACGTACGGGGTGGACCACCCGACCGTCGGCGTCACGCTGAACAACCTCGGCAAGGCCCTGACGGACCTCGGGGAGATTAAACGAGCTAGAGAGTACCTGGAGCGGGCGTTGGTCATTAATGAACACGTCTACGGCTATGACGATGGGCGGATCGCGGTTATTTTGACGAACGTCGGCAACGCGCGCGGGGACCTGGGCCTGTTCGCCGAAGCCGCGGAAGCCTTCGAGCGCGCGTTGGAAATCTACGAGGCGCACGGCGCAGCTTTAGCGGGCCCGCTGGCGGACCTGGGGCACGCGCGCGGTGCGCTTTGCGACTGGAGGGGCAAGCGCGATCTGTTCGCGCGGGCCCTCGTTTTGTACGAGGCGCAGTTCGGGCGGCGGCACGAGCGCGTCGCACGTATGCTGGCGGGCCTGGGCGAGAGCTACGGCCATTTAGGAGACGATCGGATGAAAACCGTCCTGGAGGAGGCATTGTCGATCTTCGAAGAACGCGACCTTGGGGAAGAGGTGGCTTCGACGCTGTTGTTACTGGCCAAGGCCCATGACCATTTGGGCGACTACGCCCGGCAGAAGGAGCTGGTCGAACGGGCGATGGAGCTGCAAGGCGCGCCGACCGCCAGAGCGCTCGTGAGCCTGGCGAATGCGCACGGGGCCCTGGGCGACGCCAAACAAAAGTGCACCGTGCTGGAGCGGGCCCTCGCCATCGAGGAGCGCGAGTACGGCGCCGGGTCCCTACGGCTGACCGCCACCCTGTATAGTTTGGCGATCGCGTCGGCGGCGGACAAGCGGGGGAGCCGCAAGGTCGAGCTGATGGAGCGCATTCTTGCGGCCAAAGAACGGGAGTACGGGGAGGACGATAGGAAAGTCCGGTCGGCCCTGTACGCGGTCGGGGCGGCCCACGCGGCCTACGGCGACGCCGCGCGGCAGATCGTCGTCGTCGAGCGGGCCCTCGCGTTCGACGAGACAGAATTCGGTGCGGAGTCCGTCAAGGTCGCGGTGGCCCTGGTGTCGTTGGCCAGGGCCTACACGAAGAAAAATGACGAAGATAAGGCCGAGACCCTGTTGCGGCGGGCTCTGGTGATCTTTGACCGCGAGGGCATCGATGGCGAAGACATTGTCAACCGGGGCCCGCCGCCCGCGGTCACGCCGTACGAGCGCCCGGAGGACAGCTCATCCGAAGCGGAGGAAGATGATAGATCGTACGGGAGCGACGCCGGGATTCTACCGGCCAAGGCGGCGGCGACGGAATTATACCAGGCGCTGCAGGAATTGGAGTTCAAACGGCAAAAAATTATGAAGGCCCAGGAAGCCGCCAGGGCGGAGGAGCCCCAGGTCGACGCGGGAATGACCTTGGACTTGGGCAAGGTCGCCTGGCACCGGCTCGAGATTAAAAAGTTGGCGGTCCTGCGGGCGGAGCTCGGCGACGACTGGGCTCAAATCGCGGAGCAGCTGGGCACGGGGCGCACGGCGGCGCACTGCGCGCGGCACGTCTCGGACATGGAGCTGCGCGCGGCGGTGGAGGAGCTCGGTGCGAAGCAGTGGGACCTCGTCGGGGAGAGGGTCGGGGTGAAGCCGTGGCTCGCGGAGAAACGGTGGATAGAAATAAATACTGGGTAACTACAGCCCATAATTAGTACCCCCACAGCCGCGCCAGCGCCTTCTCCCCGCGCCGGCAGTGCTCGGACGCCGCCGCGACGGGCGCCGAGAGGGGTAGCAGCTTGGCCAGGTCCGCGCCCAGCCGCGCCGACGCCGCCTCGTACAAGGCGCAGTCGAGCCGGTTGCCCTCGTAGAGGGCCGCCAACAACACGTCGTCCGAGAGGTACGTGGACGAGTAGGACGCATTGCCGCGCGCCGCGCCCGAATGGCGCGTCTCGCGCCGATCTAGCAACGAACAGGTCTTGTGGCCGCAGCAGTCCCGGAAGACCTGGTGGTAACCCAGCGTATCGAAGACCAAACAGAGCGAGTCCGCCAGGCGCTCCGTGAGGCCCACGACCGGCAAAGCGTGTAAGGACTTGGTAGCCGCACACAACAAGTTCTCCCCACTTCGCCGCACGGCCCCCCGGGCCTCTTCCGACACGTGGAGCGCCCCCGCGAGAATCTGGGTCTGGTGGTTCTGGAAGAGGCCGCACCAGCCCCCCGCCAAACATTTGGCCGGGTGCCGCAGGAAGCGGCACCGCGCGTCTCTTTCGAGCTGCGGACACAAGTTCGGGGAGACCAGGCGAATCAGGGCCGAGCGCGCGTCCCCGCCTAGGATCCGCCCGCCCGCGGCCCGGTGGTGCTCCACCTGCGACACCGCGCGCAGCAGGGGGTCCCGCAGAAACGTGAACGCGGCCACGGTCTTTCGGGAGGGCCACTGCAGGAGCGCGGAGACGTCCGTCTCGGCGCTCACCAAATGGCAGCTCCGCGCCTTGCCGAAGCGCGTAGCACGGTCGTCGAGCTCCCGGAATGAGAGCTCGCAGAACGTCCGCGCTTCCCGTTGGGCTGCCTCCCGCAAGATGCTATTCAACGTCGTGCCCGCCGTCTTCGGGATGTGCAGAAAGAGGCCCTTGGCACGGGAGGACGGCGCGAGGTGCCCCCAGACCCGCGCCGCTTCGACGGACGCGGCGTCCGGCGTGGACGGGGTGCAGGCCCAGGTCTGGTGGTCTGTTAAAGACGGCGCCCCCAGCTTCAAACGCAATAACAAGCCGTATTTTTGAGAAGCACCCTCATCCAATACGGTCGAGAAGTCCCGCCGCATGAATTCGGCGAGCATCAAATCCTTCGTCGAGGTTAATTTGGAGGCCCGGGTCCCCGCCGGCAGCACGTCCGCGTCGATGAAGGCGTCCCTATCACTATCGTCCACTGCGCGCAGGTACCCGCCGTGCGGCCCCCGCGTGGCGATGCCCTTTTGCGTGTCGCGGGCCCCGCTCGAGATGCGGCCCCGCGAAAACTTGGCCACGTACTCCTCTCGAGAACGCACGGCGTAGTGGTTCAGGCGCAGGGGGGCCGCGCAAGTCATATGCTGGGTCCGCGCGAAGGCCGAAGGCAGCGGCGCGGCTAATTTACCTAGTCCTCTACCGCTCCCCTCCGGACTGTAGATGGACGCGCACTCCGAAGAGGTCGACACGACGTAGTGCGTGCCCTGCTTTTGCACGCACCGCGCGCGAGCCACGACCTTGGCGCAGGCCGGCGGCGCGTACTCGTCCCCGCACGTCAAACGGGGGTAGCAGCCCGTGTCGTCGGACACCGAGCGGGCTCGGTACGCGTCCACGGCCGCGCCCTCGGGTTTGCGCCGATACCCGCCGCTCCCGAACACCTTCCACCGCACCAGCGCGTAGGCCAACGATGCGTCGCAGTTCCGCGCCAGGTGGAGCGGTAGGGAGGTGCCCGCGCTCGGATACAGGAATTCGTCCACGTCGATCGCCGCGACCCACTCGGCGCCGTCGGGGTTGAAGCGCAGGCACTCGTCCCGAAAACCCGACTCGCCGTGCTCCGCGTCGTGGGACCTATCTACACAGACGCTTGAGCGGTGCTTGGGGCACTTCTCCTGCACGGCCCACACGCGCACGATGCCTTTTGCGACGTACGGCGCCAGCACCTCCCTTGAGTTATCCGTCGAGGCGTCGTCGAAGATGTAGAAGTGCGCGATGCCCGCGAGTAAGTGGAACTCGAGCCACTCCTGGAGGTAAGGACCCTCGTTCCGCACGCGCGCGCACGCGGCCACCGTCGGTAAGTTCGTGGCGTTGGTGGCGCCCCAGAGCCGCGCTTTGGCGTCGGCCTTGGTGTAGGGTGTCGGGGGCGCGTCCCAGGCCGCGGTGCCGCCGTAGTCCGTGGCCGTCCTTATCTCGTTCGCGGCCAGGAAGTAGGCGCCGAAGAGGCTGAAAACGGCCAATGCTATGCGGTCGCAGGTCCTCAGGCGGCGCCACCAGCCGCCGATGCGCGAGCCGTGCTCGCGGGCCGTGTTCATTGGCTGCTCGGCTGCGATGGCTTTGGTGTCGCCCAACGCGGCTCGCGCGGCGGCAGCGGTGCGGATTTTTGCTACAGCTGATCGTACCAGCGTGTCGATAGCGCGCGCTGTGAAACGTTGTGCGCGCAGCCGATCTGCAACAAACCGACGCGTACAATTTAAGCCGGGTGAAACGTGCGGGTTCTATCCTCGACGTGCGGGTTTTCGCCGCATCGCGGCAGCGTCGCGCGCGTTTTCAGCCAGCCAACGCGCTGCCAGCCCCCGCACAGCGCACGCAGCACCACTGAGCCAGTGGCCCTTGGCATACGCAACTCGCCGCACCGCGCAAGCCGGGCCAAAAACTCAGCCCGCCAGCGACGCACCATGGCCGGCGGTCCCCGCGATTCGAACCGCGCGGCCGCCGCGAAGCCCAAGCGCGTCGTCCTGACCAAGAACCAGAAGCGCCGCCTCAAGAAGAAGCAGGAGCGCGCGGCCAAGGCCGAGGCGCCCCAGGCGCCAGCACCAGCTCCACCGCCGCCCCCGAAACGGGACAACGTCGTCGTCGAGTATGTGAGCGCCGCCTACGACACGGACGCCGCCGCGGACTTATTTAAGGACGTCTTCGCCAAGTTCCACACCGCCGAAGAATTGACGAGCGACCAGCCCGACGCGCCGGAAGAAGAGGCACGAGCACCACAGCAGGACGAGTCCGACGCCGAGGACGACGCGCCCGAGAAGCGATTGTCGCGCAAACAGCGCAAGGCCATGAGCCGCATGACCGTGGCGGAACTCAAACAAGTGGTCGCCAGACCAGAAGCGGTGGAGGCCCACGACGTGACGGCCTCGGACCCGCGGCTATTGGTGTTCCTCAAATCTTATAGAAATACGGTGCCGGTCCCGCGGCACTGGTGCCACAAGCGCAAGTTCCTGCAGGGCAAACGGGGCGTGGAGAAGAAGCCCTTCCAGTTACCCGAGTACATCGCGCAGACCGGTACGTAGTACAGCGTCACTTTTATTTAAAAGAGGACGATGACGAAACCTTTGCCAAACAGTTATCCCTGTCTGATAGCTCAAAACGGGCATATTATGAGTGAGAGAGTTATTATGAGTCTTCTCCCCACGTATAAAACACACCCTCGTCGCACTAAAGCCTCTCACCGTACCCACCGCAGGCATCGAGAAGATCCGCCGCGCCGTCGAAGAAGCGAACGACGCGAAAAACACCGCCGCAAAACAGAGGGACCGCGTCGCCCCCAAGATGGGTCGCATGGACGTGGACTACCAAGTCTTACATGACGCCTTCTTCAAGTGGCAGACGAAGCCGCCTTTGTCCTGCCCGGGCGAGGTCTACTACGAAGGGAAGGAGTTCGAGGTCCATTTGAAGGAAAAGCGGCCCGGGTTTTTAAGTGCGTCCATGAAGGCGGCGCTGGGAATGCCGGAAGGTGCACCGCCGCCCTGGCTGATCAACATGCAGCGGTACGGGCCGCCGCCGTCGTACCCCAATTTACGAGTTGCCGGGTTGAACGCGCCCATCCCGGAGGGGGCGTCCTTCGGCTACCACCCCGGCGGCTGGGGCAAGCCGCCGGTCGACGAGTACGGCCGACCTTTGTATGGTGATGTGTTCGGGGCGCAATCAAACGGCCCGCTGGAGCCCTCCTTTCGACCGGAGGACACGGGGGGCCACTGGGGCGAGCTGCCGGATGAGGACGAGGAGGAGGATTATGACGAGGACGAAGGGTTCGAAGCGGTCGGAGATGACGGTTTCGCGCGGACGATCCAGCAACCGCCCGCGCTGGAGCTCTCGTCGACCGACGCCAGCGAGACGTCGGGCATCGAGACGCCGTTGGATGGCGCTTCGAGTGTTGTCTCGGGCATGCAGTCCTCGGGCCTCGAGACGCCGCAGAGCATCGACCTGCGCAAACGGGCGGGCGCCGAGACGCCCGAGTCCAGTTCGGCCGGCTCGCAGCCCCTCTACCAGGTCATCGGCGAGGAGAAGGCGCGCGCTTCTCAAGCGGGCACGCTCTTCGCCTCGGACAAGCGCTACAACGTGTCGGGGGTGGCCGCTTCCCTGGACCCGGAGGACGCGGGGGACCAGAACGCGCTCCGGGACGCCTACCAGGCGGGGCAGGCCGCCCCGGACCAGGGCGTCGCCGACGCCCTGGCGCAGGGCACCTCGGCCCAGAAGCGGAAGATCGACGCGTCCCGCGGCAAGGCCTCCAAGCGGCGGAAGGAGAAGGACGACTTCAAGTTCTAAGTTTTCTAAATCTTCCGGGAGGTGCCGCCGTGCTCGCCAAGCCGGTGTATTTTTACCCCGCAGTTACTCGCGGGGATGTTTAAGGTCGGGACTCCATTCAGCTCGTGTCCATCATGTCCGCCGTTTTTTGCTTCGCCGCGCTGGCCGCGCGCCGCGTCGGCCGCCGCCGCGGCGCCTCCTCCTCCTCTTCCTCCTCGTCGTTCTCCTCCTCCTCGGCGGCGGCCGGCGCCGGCGCCGGCGCGGCCTCCTCCTCCTCGCGCGCCGCGCGGCCCCGCTTCGGCCGGGTCGACCGCGGTGCGGGCGCCGGCGACTCGGTGGCCGCGGCCTCGACCTCCTCGGCCTTGACGGCGCCGTTCGGGGTGGGCGCCGGCGCGGGCGCCTCCGCGGCCTTGGGCGCGTCCCCGCCGCGCCGCGGCCGCGACGACGGCGCCGCGGCGGCGGGTGTTTCAACAGGCGCGGGCGCCGCGGCCATGGCCGCGTCGCCGTCCGCGTCCGGTGTCTCGGCCTTGACCGCGACGGGCGCCGGCGCCGGCGCGGCCGCGGGCGCCGGCGCCGGCGCGGGCTCGGCCTTGGGCTTGGGGAAGGCCTTGTCGCGCTCCTTCTCCGCCTTGGCCTTGGCCTTGTTGGCCAGCTCAAGCTTCTGGAGCTTCAACGCCTTTTCCGGGTCCGTCGTCTCCGGTAATGCCGTAGCTTCATCAATAGCCTTCTGGCACCGGTCGACGCGCCGCTGCAACCCTTCCTGAATGGGCTTGTCGCGCGCGGCGACGGCGGCCTCGTTGGCGCTCTTCGCCTTTTCGAGGGCTTTCGTGGCTTTTTCGACCGCTTTGGTTTTGGCCTTCTTTTCCTTGGCGGAGTCGTCGGGCAGGGCCTCCGCTAGATCCAGGTCCTTCTTGCACTGGTCCGCGCTCCTGGACGTCCGCTCCACGGCGCGCTGCTGCTGCCGGCTCACCTCGACCTCCTCTTCCTTCTTCTGGCCCGCCTCGGCCTCCGCCACGGCCTTCTGCGCGGCTTTAATGACGAGGCAGGCCTTGGCCGTCTGGGCGGCCTTGGCCGCGTGCTCGGGGTCCGTACTCTCCGGTAGGGCCTCCGCCTCCGCTTTGCGCTTCTCGGCCTCTGTCAACAGCTTCTTCGCGTCCGTGAGCTTCTTCAGGCAGGCGGTTTCTCGCTCCGTCTTGGCCTTTTCGAAGGACTCGCTGAATTTGATGGCGGAGTCGTTGGCCTTCACGGCGGCGTCGTGCCGCGCCGTCGACTGGCGCACGATTCGCGCCTTGACGCGCTGCTCCTTGTCCGTCTTCTCGTGCAGCTTGCCGGCCTCGTCCAGGAGCTTCTTGGCCTCCTTGAGCTTCTGGGCGCAGAACGTCTTCCTATCATCGGGGTCCTCGGGCGCGGGCGTCGCCGGCGGCGGCGGCTTTGTCTGCAGCTCCAGCTCCTTGATGGTCATGGCGCACAGGTCCGCTTCACTGGGCGGCTCGGGGGGGCAGTCCTCGTCGGTGGACGTGACCAACTTCATCGCGCCGTCGTCGCCCACTGGTACTATTTTGTAGATCGGGGGCGTGTCATCTCTAAGCACACTCTCCAAATAGGACGCGTGCTCGTGGTAATGCTCCTTGGACGTGAAGGAACAGCACGCAAAGGCCGCCCTTCGCCTTGTAGGAAACGTGTGCGACGTCGACGGGTGCAGCATCTCCCAGTCCCACACCTCCCCCACCTCCAGCGAGAAGTGGATCTTGTTCGGCGTCGTGTTCGTCACGGTCAGGTGGCGCGCGGCGATTCTATGCTCCATGAGGCCCATCGCGCCGGTGGGGTCCCCATCATAGACCTGCCGCAACCCTTCCGGTTTTAAACCGGTCTCCTGGTACTGGTCCCCGAAATCGTAGCGGTCCGCCCGCGGCGCGCTGGAGGCCTGCTCCTTCCCAAGGTCGAGGGGCTGCACGTGCTCCTCCTCGGCCTTGCGCTTGCGCGTCGACACCGCCGGTCCCTTGTCCTCCTTGGGCATGGTGCCGAGGCCTGCGGCGGGAGGATGTGAGTTGTGCATGTTCCCTCGGTCCTTTTGCAACGGTTCACTCGCGCGGCGGGGGGTTTCGCGTGATGTGTATGTGAGTTTAATGGGTTCTCGCGGTCCTTTTGCAACGGTGCACTCGAAGCGGGGGCGGTCTATGTGTTGGAGCAGTACTGTGTGTTTGGTTTTGCGTGCACATTGGGTTTCGATTTTTGCGCCCGCGGCGCGGCGCGATGTTGCTGGGTGCAAAGCACTTGCGGCGCCTTGGCGTGCACCAAAAAATTACGCCGTGCGCGCTTCGACCGTGGCAACACTTCGCCGCATTTTTTCTGGAAATCCGCCCGCTGCGCCCATAGCGCCAGACCGTCTAATAGACACTGCACGTTACCGAGCCCGGAGGCGCCGCTCGCTTGGCCTGCCGCTAAGCTGTCGTCACCGCCGGCCCTGCAAACTTATTGGCCTTCCTTTCAGGCCAAATTTAGGCCATCGCTGCTGCTTCCCGAGGCGCGCTGCCGGTTTGAATCAAAAAGCGACGCTCTATTTTTGATCAGGTCAAAATCGTTTGGTGCGGGTTCACAACAAGACACGTATCTGCTGGCCTTCTCAAGACCGCGAAACTCCACCAGCGCTTCTAGAACGACACTCGGGGAGCCCCAGGTAACTGAGGTAACTGTGACCCCCGAAACCGCCGCCACAGTACGTGAGCCGCGGTGAGCGCGGCCCGCGCAAAGTTGGAAGACTAGCGAGGGCTCCCCAAGGGAACTATAAACACGACATTACAGACCTCACACGAGACCCGGCCCCGTGCGCTCGGGCGGCGGCGGCCCGCGCGGCGGCGGCCCGGGCGGCGGCCCCCGGCGCCGCGGCGCCGCGAGCCGCGCCCGGAGCTGCTCCACGGCCGTCCCGCCCGCCTCCGCAGCGGGCGCCCCGAAGGCCTCGCGCGGCGTCGACACGAAGCGCGTGGCGGCGGGGATCTCCGGCGGCCGCGGCGCGAAGGGGTAGACGCCCGGCGGCGGGCCCGGCGGCGGGGGCGGTTTTTTTACCAGAGGTGGCGGCCCGGGCGGCGGCCGGGGCGTCGCCTTCTCCACCAACTCGAGCTTCTTGGCCGCGCGCAGGGCCTGCTTGTTGCGCGCCTCGAGCTGGAGTTGGCGCACCTCCCCGTCGCTGAGGGCGAAGAGGTCGTGGATGGGCACGCCGTCCGCCGCGGGCGCGTCCCACTCGTCCCCATAGACCTCGCGCCCCCGCGCGTCGCGCCGCGCCTCGGCCTCGTCCAGCAGCGCTTCGTGCGCGTCCCGCCCGGCCTCGACGCGCCGCCGCCGCTTCATGGACGCGAGCTTGTCCTGCATGCGGGTGATGCTGCTCTCCACCTTCGTCTCGGCCCGGCCGTCGCGCCAGTCCCGCAGCGCCGCGAGTTGTTTGGGGCCGTATTTTCGCCTCTTCGAGTCGAAGACGCGCAGGCACGAGACGACGCAGAACGCGAAACCAAGTAAGACGTAGGCGATCAACGCGGGGTGGCTCGCCAGGGCGTCCTGGGTGCGGTGCGTGGCGCGCGCGACGGCCACCTGAGGCATCTTGACAGCGTGCTGCTGCGGTGTGCTGTCTGTGCCTCCTGGGGCTGCCTGGGTGCAGCAAGCCGGTGGCGGCGGCTCCTGTGGCTCCTGTTTGTGCTGCCGGTGTGCTGCGCGGCTGCCTGCCCCAAGCTGAGCTGTGCACAGTGCACAGCGGAGCCTGCCCCACAGCGGATGACAGCCGGACTCGCCGGCACACGTCGTAGGCGGCTGTGAGGATTCATATTTGCTCGTATGCGTGATTGGACAACATGTGTCCAAACAAAACGGGTTTCACGCGTCCCGCGGACGACGCTCGAGCTTAATGGCGGCGAGCTGAAGCGAGGCGGCAAGCCTAAGACTGCTTGGAGTCTTCTAAGTGTGTGTGCTGAGCTGTGCGTGCCTCCACCCAGTACTACTGCGGCTACCGCCATCAAACCAAGCTCTTGGAGGCTGAGCAGTCGCCACAAAGCAGCGGCGCATAAGCCATGGTCCGCTTCTCGCTGGGCGAGGACTCCTCGGACGATGACCGCGCCGAGATCCGGAAGGCGCCACAGCGTCAATTACTAAAGAGCGACAAGCCGGCCCCGCCGAGACCGCCGCCCTGCCGACTCCGGCAGTGCGCGCTCGACCTGCACCGGCTGCGGGAAGCGGAGGCGCGGGCGCGCGCCGAGGCGAAGCTGGCGCCGTTCCGGGCGCGGCTCGCCGCGCTCGGCGACGCCGGCGCGAGCCCGCGGCCCGAGCGCGTGTTTAAGGCGTTGGAGTTGGCGGAGAAGGCGGCCCTGGACGTGAAGGCGCTGGCCGATGGCGACATCGAGCGGGACATGGCGCGCGCGCGCGCGGAGGCGAAGCGGCGCCACGCGGCGAGCAAGGCCCGGTGCGAACAATTGGACGCCGCGCGGAGCAAGCTGGCGGCGGGCGCGGCGGCGCGCCGGGCCCTCTCTAATCATGCCGCGTGGGACGACCTGGACTCGTTAATTGCGCTGGACGGTCTGAGCGCCGAGGACCGCGCATCCATAAAACGCGCCCAGGCGTGCGCGGCCGCGATCTTGGAGCACCTGGCGGCCGCGCGCGAGGCCGACACCGAGGGCGCGCTGAAGACGGCCCGCGCCGGCCTCGCGGCCCAGGTCGCGGTGCTGCGGCAGGGGCGCTGCGGCCTCCTGACCGAGGCGTCCGCCGCGGGGCGGGCGGCGAGCGGCGCCATGGCTACGCTCGACGCGGCGCTCGAGAAGCTCGCGGCGGTCAAGGCGGCGGCACCGGCATCCGCGCCGTCACCCTTCCCGGCCCCGGCGCCGCCCGCGGCGCCGCCCTCCGCGGCACCGCTCTTCGGGGCAGCCGCGGCGCCGGCAGCACCGTCCGCGGCACCGCCGCTCTTCGGGGCGCCGGCAGCCGCGGCAGCACCGCCCGCGGCGGCGCCGTCCCTCTTCGGGGCACCGGCGGCCACGGTGGCACCGCCCGCGGCGGCTCTGGCGGCTCCGGCGCCGGCGGACGCCGCGCCCGCCGCGGCGCGCGCCGCGGCCGCGGGCGCCGAGGCCGACACTGCGGCGGCCCGAATAACCGCGGCGCCGGCCCTGAAGCTCCTCGCGCGGGCGCTCAAGAAGAAGGTCGGCGCGGCCGTCAACTCCGTGGGCAACGACTGCGCGTCCGCGCTGAAGTGCGCCGCGACGCTGTCCGATTTGGTGAACGACCCGCTGGGCCGGGCGACGAAGGCGCCGGCCAACTCCTTCGGGGCCTTTGGGGGCGGCGCCGCCGGCCAGCCCCTGCACGTCGCGCACGGCGCGGCTCTAGCGCAGAGTGGCGTCGATGATCCTATCGTGGCGCGCTTCGCCGCGCAGCTGGCCTGCGCCCGGCTCCTCGAGAAACTCACGGGGGAAACGTTCGATCGGAGGAAGGACGTGTGGGCCCTGGCCGCCTGCGTCTGCGAGTTTGTCGCCAAAGCGCCGGACGACGCGGCGCGCAACTTTCGGCGCCAGCTCTTCCAGGCGAGACTCGTCGAGGCGTCGCCGGCGGCCCTGAGCACGCCCTGCGAGGGTGCCGACGCCGCTAAGGCGGCCGCGCTCTGCGCCGCGTTGTGCATCGTGGACACGCCGAGTGCCGCGACGCACCCGTTTGGGGGATTATGTGCCGCCTGGTGCTGGCTCGCGCGCGCGGCGAATGCGTCGTTCGCGGACGCGGACGCGGCGCTCCCACCGCTCGTGGCGTTTCTGGAGACGGCGGCGCCCTTCCTCCTCAAGGCGTACGGGCGGCCCGCCGGCGAGTTGCTCGCGGCGCTCGGCGCCGTCGCGGCGGCGTCCAAGGGCGGCGCGGCCGCGAACCTGGCAGCCGCGAACATCGCGGACCTGGTGGACCGCGCCCGGCGCGGCGCGCTCGCGGTGCCGGAGACGTTCACGACCTTCACGGCGCCGGCGTAATATGTTTTGTTACTTGTCTGTGCCGGCTGTACGTACAGGGAGTCGTTACGTTCGTCGGCCTTGGGGAGGACTGCCGGCGGATCGGTCGTTGATTTGCAGCGCTTGCTGCATCTCGCCGCACACCGGGTCAGTTGACTATCGCTGCGCGAGGATGAGCTGATTGCAATCAATAATCAGACTTATTGCTTCTGTTGCTCGCGGCGACCTGTGGGAGCAGCGCTCAGCGGTGGGCAGCCCGTTCAAAGGTCAGCAGCGACAATTTGCTCTTGCTGCAAAACACGCAGCAGCCTAGCAAACCATGCTCGCCTGCATGTTTCCGGAGCCGGCGGACGACTCCGAGGACGAGGGGCACTGCTTCGTCGACCTGTCGGCCTGCGTCTGCGACGTGTCGATCCTCGACGAGGGCCTCGACGAAGCGGCGCGCGCGTCGAGCGCGGCCGGCGAGCTCACGACCTGGAGCGGGGAGCGGCGCAAGGGCCTGCGACGGCACCGCAAGGATTCGCTCAAGCAGCGGTCGGCCCTCCTGCGCTTCCGAGAGAAGACGAGGTCCGGCGCGAAGGCTAAGGCCTACGTCGAGCGCTACGAGGAACATGTGCGGGATGCGTGGCGCATTCTTGATCTTGATCTTGACGGCTGCTTGATACCGCTCCTGAGCACAATCTCTCGCGCGGAGCTCGACCAGGAGGCGATGGAGGCCGCGACTAGATTGGGGAGACCCGTCGAGAAGCCCGGGCCATCTGTCAGGGAGGGCGTGGACTACTGTGACTTCCGCGGAAACGGCGTTTTGCACGTGCGGATCGCGGACTGGTACCGCGCGTCACGAAAACGCGACGCGGACCGCATGCGGCGCCTGGAGCTGGAAGTCGGCGCTTTGCTAGTTGCTGGAGCCCCGACGGAGATCAAGAACAACGAGGGACTCACGCCGCTACAAGCTGGTTGTAAGTACGATTCAGGCGCCATTGTGCGAGTCCTCGTCGCTGCCGGCGCCGAATTCGAGCGCGTCGAGAACGCGCAGAAGCTGCGGCCTCTACTATTAGCGGCCGCAGAAAATTCACCTCATGCGTTCGGTGTCATCGCGGAGGCGCTCCACAAGAAAAGCGCGCTCGCCGCCGCCGCGCGCCGCCCGGGCAACGGCTACACGGTGCTCTATTACGCTGCGATAGGCAACGCGGCGGATTTAATCGCACACGCTGCCAAATTCCCCGAGTTCCGGCGGAGCACCGTCGTCGACGCACTCTCGTCCGAGGGCGGTGTTCACCAGACCGCTCTCCAGAAGGCA
>Ga0114994_10001170_pt1 | contig 18727 bp, 13 predicted proteins | sample ArcticOcean_MG_C_9_FD_87043 | JGI IMG/M metagenome (GOLD analysis project Ga0114994, IMG submission 87043) | Marine microbial communities from western Arctic Ocean - ArcticOcean_MG_CB2_152 | ecosystem: Environmental > Aquatic > Marine > Oceanic | place: Arctic Ocean: Canada Basin | collected...
CGCGTGGCGCGCGAACGCCCGGGGCTTCGCGGCGTCGAGCGCGTCGAGGAGCCGCGCCGCTGCGAGTTGGTGGAGCGCGTCGTCGAGGCGTTTGGCGACGCCGGTCGCGCCGGGCGCGTCGTCCGCGTCTCCGACTAGGAGGCGCGCGGCCCGCGCGCTCCGCGCGACCGCGACCGCGTCCCCCTCGGCCGCCACCGGCGCCACGAAGGCGCAGAGCGCGCAGACGCCGGCCGGCGTCGCGAGGAACGCGAGCAGCGGTTCGTTCAGGCTCGGCGCGTCGAGCTGCAGGGCGACGCCCACGACGGCCGTCGCCTGCGCCATGTGGTTCCGGGCGTCGCGAACCAGTAGCTTCCGGGCCGGACAGCTTCAAATTATAACCGCCGCTGATATTATCATTAATACTCTTATACTGGGGCGCCAGGCCAAACCCGACACTCAGGGGCCCGTCGGATGATCCAGCGAGATTCGGACTTGTGAAAGTGGCCGTCGGATCGAAGAGGAGTATTCGTACTCCTCGAACAGATATGGGTACTAGTAGGAAAACCCGTTTTGGCTATTAATTACTAAACTTAGGTAATCACACGGGCTGATATGGGATTTCGCGCGCCGCTGAACGTCAAATACGCCAATTACCCGAGGGCCCCCAGGAATCGCAATAGCGGTCTCGTTGGGCCCCATACTACCCCACCTATAGTGCAAATCAAGTATATGCCATCTACACTACGAGAAGGGTATTTTGGGCTGCCCGTGCTCGGGTCTGATTATTATTAGTCTGGACCTCGGTCAAGTCGGTCGGTCATGAAACAAACGGTCGCGCCAAGGTCCATGGTGGTGGTACCGGCCCTGGTAGTCCCAGGTCCCGGTCTTGTGCCGGAATGAACGAGATCGTGGGCTCGCGTAGTGGCGGAGCCGCGCCGAAGGTAAATTCGTCCACACCCAAATGGGTTAGGCACACGCCGATAGGGTTAGACGGGGGGATGGGTGGGGAGTAGGGTGATCACCCCAAAAAAGCCAGTTGAGAGCCGACTCCGCTATTCCACTAAACGGGTTCTCTATAAAACCCGTTTAGTAGAGTTGATTATATAGGCCATAATTTACGTTTCGAAGCCTAGAAAGTTAGCGTTACTATACCACGTGGACTATTGTGCCGCCCTGCCTTTGTGCCGCCCTGCCTGGTGGATGTTATTCGACGGGGTTTGGCGTCGCCCTAACCCGACGTCCGCGTCGGACGGAGGGCTTACCATAGTGGTGCAGCCGCACGTAGGTCCCACTTTTACCTCATCCGGGGTTTCGGATCCGACACTAGTCCCCCCTCCGGACGGGGGTTTGGGGCCTGGTCCCATCTGAAGTTACGGGTTTTTTCAATTGATGCCTACGCCGCGACGCCGCGTACTCACCCTCCGTGCTACGCCGGAGAGATGCGCAGCCTCCGCGCCAGCGCCGCCGCGGCGCGCGCCTTTCGCGGGGCGCCGCGCCGCGACCTGGGAGCGCTGCGCGCGCGACTAGCGGACCTGGTCGAGGACCGCGGCGAGACGGAGGTGCTCCAGTACGGCGCGATGAAGTGGACCGTGCGCGATGCGAAGCGCTACGGCGACGGTCTGGCGCGCGGGCTCGCGGAGTTCGGCGTCCAGGAGGGAGACGCCGTCGCGAGCCTGCTTTCTCCAGACGCGCCCGAGCAGCACTGCATCGAACTGGCGGCCGCCGTGTCCGGCGTCGTGAGCTGCCGAGTAGACGCGACGCTGGGCGCCCGCGGCGTCCGGGACGCGCTGAACGAGGCCGGGGCCAAGGTCGTCGTGCACGACGGCTCGGATGCGCAGCTCGAGCTGCTCGGTGAGGCGGTGCCCGGATTTGGCGGCTACGCGTCGCGGACCGCCGAGGCCTTCTTCTCGCCGGCGGTGCCCTCCCTGAAGTGTTTCGTTTCCACGGCGCTGGACATGCAGCCCGCCTCGCACAACTACCAGCACCTTTTGGCCCTGGACGCGCGGCCGCTTGAACTGCCAGCGGTCGCCGACGACGCGCCCCTCGCGTGCGTGTTCGGCGACGGCCCTATAGAATCCTGGACGCACCGGGAGGCCGCCGAGGCCGACGCGCTTCCGGCGCTCGCCGCCGTCCTGCACCTGCGCCCGACGCGCTTTGACGCGAGCGCGACGGGTATGACGGGGCGCGTCGGCATCCTCAACCCCCGTTTCTAGATAAAAAGAAAAAACATAAATACTAGAATTATTACGCTATCGAGGAGTAAGACGACCGGCCGCCGCGAGAGGCCGCCGCCCTCGGGGCTTGGGACCGGGCCTCTAGAATAAATTGCGAATCGAGGGCGGAGGACGCGAAGATCCAAATCTCGCCGCTTAGCTAGAGATTAAGATTCGCCCGGGGCCGCGCCCCCAGGCAAGTCCCCAGGCTCCCAAGGGCGATACTCCGCGGCGTCCAGCTAGAAAGTGCACAAACACCCGGCTTCTTCTTGAGCGCCGCCACAACCGCGCGGTCCCCCCATTCCCGAGTGAATAACTTACCTACGCGAGCGCCGCGGCGGCGTCCCGCACCGCGCCCGCCCAGCCCGCGAGGCCGGGCTTCGCCGGCGCGAAGACGCGGTCCCGCGCGAAGCCCAGGTCGACGCACGCCTCGGCCGATGTCGCGCCGACGCACGCGGCGCGGACGTTCACGGAGGCGCGCGCGGCCCAGACGCGCGCGGCGGACGGCGAGCCGACGGCGACGACGGTCGCGGAGGCCGCCGCCGCGGCATCTTCAGACGACCATGGCGCCGGTGCCGTCGTGTACGCATCGACGCGCGTCACATCAAAATGTCGCTCCGTGAGCCCGTCCTCGAGCGTCGGCGCGGCGAGCGCCGACGCGGGAAAGAGCACGCGCCAGCCCGCGTCGTCGGGTAGCGCCTTTGCAAGCGCGGCGGCCGTCGCCGTCGCGGGCGTGAATGAATTCCCGCGCCACGGCCTCAGATCCTGACACGCGTCCAGCGCCGCGGCCGTCGCGCCGCCGACGGCCGCGAGCCGGAAGGACCGCCACTTGGCGTCGCGCGTCGCGCCAAGGCCCGCGCGCGCGACCGCCGCGCCGAACGTCTTGGCGGCCTCGGGCGACGTCACGACGACCCAGTCCCAGGGGTCTTCCGCAAAAAGCAGCGCGCCGTCAAGCAGGGCGTCCATCCGGGGCGTCCGCTGGGTGGACACGCAGGGCACCTCGACCGTGTCTATCTGATGCTCGGCGAGCGCGCACGCGAGGCCGCCGTTCTTGCCGGCCTCGCGCGTCAGGGCGACCACCACCTTGTCCCCGTGGGTCGCGGCCGCGCATCTCAACGAAACGCGGGGCGCCGGCCGCGGCGCCCACGCGGCCGCGCCGGCGACGACAGCGAGCGCGGCGACGCGCATAGACGCCTTGGCACTAAGCCCACAACTCGGAAGGACGCTTTCGTCCCTCCCAGCGTCGAACTATATGGCTACCGGCTCCGAAGCGCTGTCACCGACCTCCTAGCCTTAGGGTTTTACGTCGGGGATTCTTTACACGCCTTGCCAGTGCTGGCCCTCAATTATCCCAAAGATCAGATGTGCGTGCGGGTTTCTTACGAGGCCGCCGCCGGGCCGACACCCCCTCAAACTGGCGACAAACATCACCTCGAGCGATCAATTTCGCGTTGACTCGGGCCGGGAGGCAACTCGGGCTTGAAAAACAAAAATTGCCGGCCGCGCGGCTTGCGGTCCCGCGCCGTACGCTGGATATCCTTACGATGGGTATCCTTCTCCCATTTAGAAGCCCGGCTCGGGCAAAATCGGAGACTACGCAACCTATCTTAAGCCTGAGGTACATCTCACGTGTACATGTACATGTATGACTCATGATGAAGATATATATCTCTTCTCTCCGGCGCCTCCCAAGCCTTGGCACCAGCCGGCATTTCGAGGTTTTGATTGCGGCGCACGTCCACCGCCCAGCTTAAGATGGCTTTCCTCGGCCTGACCTACCTCGGTCCGCAGGACTCCTTCCGGGTCAACATGAAGAAGGCCGGCCTGCTCGCGGCGTTCACGGATGACGAGTTCGGGGAGGCCTTCGACGTTGCTGGTGACGCGCCAACGCTAGATACTGTCCTTACATTGGTCTACCGCGGCCCGCCGCTGGAGTGCGACCGCGACCGCATCCGCGCGCACCTGGACGACAGTATACCGCTCACGAGGGAAACGTTGATCGAGGCGGTGCGGCACGCGCGGGAAGATGAAAAGCGATGGGAGGCAGCGCAGCGCGACACGGTGGGCGACGGCTCGGAGTTCAAGCTGGTCAAATTCTATAGGGAGCACATTTCGCGGCACCAGCGCATGAGCCGGGACCCGCGCGACAAGTACAAGCACCCGCCCACGGCCATGATGGAATGCGGTTGGAAGAAGCCCGCGGACGACGAGATCACGAAGACCCGTGCTGGCAAGCTCACCTGCGCCGAGACAGCCTTTGCGGCGGAGCTGTATAAGGCGGGGGTCATCTAAGTCCCGTGTTTTTTTGGTGAATACTCTTAAAAGTCCGCGGTACCCACATCAGACAAATTATACCGGATGTAGATGCCGGACTTACCCGGGGGGCGCCCGGGGCGAAGGCCGCTAAGCGGCGATATGTGACCATGTGGACTCAGTTGTGGACTCTCTATAATTCAACTCCGTCGGACTTGAACTTGCCAGCATGGCATCTTGATAAATGACCTCACGTGACTCGGACTTGAATATAAATCATAAGCCTGAGGTTAAAAGGAAGACCTAGCTAGCAAAAGTCAAAAGCTCCTCCGAGTCAGGCTAGCTTATTCTGAACTTGGATGTTCAAGTTCTTCCCTCCCGGCCGAGTCCGGGCGGCTCTCAGGCTAGCATTTCCCTTGATCATCACCTATCTATATCTACCTATCATCTATCTAGATACTACTAGATATCATATCTATGATCGATCGGAGTCCGAGTCCGAGTCATCATCTAATCTACATTAGGACTACTAAAATAATTTTATTTCAACTTGAATTAGCACCCGAAGCTGTCGAGGAGTGCATCGACGTCGTCGTCGACGCCGTCCGGCGCCGGCTGCAGAGGGGGCGCGTGCGCGGCGGGCCCGGACGCCGCCGCTTCCTGCTGGATCAGCAGTCGGCCCCCATCGAGGAGCGCGTCGATGAGGTCGCCATTGGTCTCCGTCGTCGACGCACGTCGAGGCGCAGCGGCGGGCGCCGCGGCGGTCCGCTCGGCGGGGCGAGGTGGCGACAGCACCGCGCGTCGCGGCGGGGCCTGTGCCGGGGCTGGGGCCGGGACTGGAGCCGGAAGCGGGGGTGGCGCCGCGGCAGTCCACTCGGCCGGGCGAGGTGGCGACGGCGCCGCGCGTCGCGGCGGGGCCGGGACTGGGGCCGGGACCGGAAGCGGTGGTGGCGCCGCCCGCGCCGGCCGGCCGCGCCGTCGTGCGTGCACCGGGGGTGGCGCGTCGGGTGGCACCGCGAGCACAAGGTCCGGCGCGTCGACGACGAGGCACGTGTCGTCGCCGGCGCCGCGGAGCGTCGCCGGCCGGCGGATCGCGACGACGGATCCCGCGCGGACCTCGCCGCCCGCCTGCGCCGCTGCGCGCGCGGAGAGTTGCGCGACCATCGTCACGCCCGAGTCGTCGCCGAGGACGAAGACGGCGTCGGCGGCGTCGTCCTCGCGGCGCAGCGCCTTCTCGACACGCGCGACGACCCATGGCAGCTTTTCTCCCGCCATTAGTTTCGCCAGCGTGTGGGGCGGCGGCGCCGCGGCGTAGTACCCGAGCGTCTCGAGCGCGACGCGCCAGGGCCACGCGCCGGCCATGATATTTGACGGGATACACCACTATAAGTATTAGTATCGATACCAGCGGGCTCTTAACCGTCGATTCAACATAACCATGTATAGGTTTGCAGCCTCGGGCTCAAGTTAATTAATGGCCCTGAGATTCCACTAATATAATCCCGGTCAAAACCCGAATTGGGCGGCGTAGCGGCGTAGAAAACCCGCGCAACTAATTATTGACAACTTCATTGACACTTGAGGCCCAGAGAACAAGTATAATGGACGCGCCGCCGCGCCCCGCGGCCGCCGGCCGCGTGCGCGGCATCTATGCGCGCGAGGACGAGGCGGCGGCGTTCCTGCAGCAGGGCATCCCGACCTTCGCCACGGGCGACGCCTGCTCCGCGTGGATCCGGCAGCACTGCGTCGCCCAACGACCTCCGTCCAACCCCGAGCGGCCGCACATGCAGCAGCTCTTCACGACAAGCGTGACGGAGGAACAACTAAAAGCGCACGTGGTAGACGCGCGCGCGGCGTACCTCGCGGCGCCGACGAGTGCGGCGCGGCGCGATGAGCCCGGCAGAAAGAACCGCTGGACGGCCGCCCGCGCGACGCTGGTCGGGGAGGAGATCGACGCGCGCCTGGTGTCGCCGCTCCACGACATGCGCCCGCCGGCGTCCGCGCTCGCGACCTTGCGGTACGCCTGGTCGCACCTGCGCTGTGGTGTTTATGTTTTGATCCGAAACAATCAGCTAAAAGTCTTCGCGCCGTTCTGCAACCCGGACTACGCGAACGGCTGGGGCGCCGCGCTTCGACTGGAGGGCGACCTGGGCGTCGACGCCTACTATCGGCGGAAGCGGGACCGGTGCGGCGGCCGTGTGGAACATGTGCTCAAGGACAAGGCGGCGTGGTGGGCGAACGGCAACGTCGTCTGCAACGAGCACTCGCAGGAGGGGCTGTCGAAGGATCTGTCGCAGCTCTGGGGCGACCGGTTCCTGGCGCCCCTGCGGCACATGTTGGATGAAGTTTGTAAGATGCGAGGTGTGGGAGATTGCGAGTTTTTCGTGAACAAGCGGGACTACCCGCAGCTCAAATTAAACGAATCGGAGCCCTACGGGTTCATGGTCAACCGCGACGACCGCGACCCGGCGCAGGACGCCACGTTGCCGCGCCTAAGACGCGGGACGAAGCTCGCGCCGGTGCTGTCCTTCTATACGTCCTCCGTCTTCGCCGACCTCGCGCTGCCGCCGTCGGAGGACTGGGAGGCGGCCGTCGGCGAGGTCTTCCCGCCGTCGTTCGAGCACAGGGCCGGCGAGCCCCAGGTCAAGCCGCGCGACCTGTTCACGGACGCCAAGTTCCGGCAGTTCGAGCGGGGCTGGGCGGACAAGCGGGAGACGGCGTTCTTCCGCGGCACTGCCACCGGCGGCGGCACCTCCACGGAGACCAACCAGCGCCTCGCGCTCGCGGCCCTCAATTGTTCTACTGAAAGCGGTCTGATTGACTGCAAGCTGACGGGCTGGAACCGCCGGGACAAGAAGGTCTTCGACGGGCCTGTGACCCACGTCGACCCGGCCGACTTCAGCTTCGACGCGGGGCGCCAGAACTTCGTGCCGATCTTCGAGCAGTCTGCGTATAAATATCTGATTTACGTCGAGGGCCACTGCGCGGCCTGCCGCTACGGGTTCATGATGCGCCTGGGGAGCGTGATCCTCAAGGTCGAGTCGCAGTGCGTCGCCGATCGCGCGTGGTACATGCCGCTGCTGCGGCCGTGGGTCGACTACGTGCCGGTGCGCGCCGATTTATCTGATCTGCTGGATAAAGTGCGGTGGTGCCGGGCGCACGACCAAGCTTGTAACAAGATTGCGCAAGAAGCGCGCCGGCTCTGGGACGCGTATTTGAATCGCGATGGCGTCCTGGACTACCTCGCGATGACGCTGAGTAAGGTCTCCGAGAGCGCCGTGCGACCGCCGGCGTGGCTCGGCGACGCAGACGTGCGGCCGCGGGCGCCGCCGGCGCTCGGCGCGCCGCGCGCGGACTGCGTCGACGGCGCGCCTTGCGGTCGATGCGCGTCCGATACGAGCGCGGCGCGCGTGGCCGCGGCGCCTGTGCAAATGAACGCGCCGACCGCGGCGCAGCCCCGGACGGGGGCCGGCGACGCGGCTCTCCGCGCGCGACGGCTGAAGCGGCGGCGGGGCGACTAATATAGTTCGTTACATATTACAAGGCCCCACGCCGACATCGTGCCAACGCCGGGGAAGCCATCCAGCTCCGCGGCCGGCGCGCACGCGCGGCGCGCGCCGAGGGCCCGCCGCGCCGCCGCCACGTCCGTGGGCGACGCGGTGACGTAGCCGCGCGCTGCGTCATCGCAGGCAGCGCGTTCCAGCAGCGCGGCACCGAAGTCGCGGAGCGCCGGGCCGAGCCCGGGTATTTGAGCTGCAAGCGCCAGCGCCGCTTCCAGCGGCAGCACGCACCGCCGGATGTAGACCGAGTCCAGCGCGCGCGGATGCGCCGTGTCGGTCGCCGCTGCCAGCGCACGGAAGGCGCCCGCAAAAGCCTCGTCATACAATCCCTGGCGGCGGTCCAGCGACGCGCGGAACGCCGGGCAGTCCGGGCGCGTCGCGTCGAGCGCCGCGCATTGCTCGTAGTAGCGCCGCGCCTTCGCGTAGTTCTTGGTGAGGTGGTGGTGCGCGTGCGCGAGCCAGCGACGCGCCGCCCATTTTTGTTCATCGGGCAGGTCTGCCTCGAGCGCATCCTCTAAATGCGAAATCGCCGCGTCGACGTGACGCTGAGATACGTCCGTCACCGCGTGCTCGCCCAACCCCAAGAGCGCCTCTAACGCGGCCAGGTGCGTCACGCCGGTGTAATACAGGGCGTGCGCGTCGGTCGGATCATCAGCGAGGGCTTCTCCCAGCACTTCCAGGTCGCCCGCGTACCGACCGTAGGACTGCGAGTGATTCGCGTGCCACGTCCTTTGTATACTCGCCTCGGCGAAGTTCCACCGAAGCAGCTTCGCCGCACCGTCCCCCCTTACCAATTGCTCGTGCAGCCGGTGCTCAAAATACAAATTCGGCGAAAACGGCACGAGCCAGTCGAGGTGCCTCGCCGTCAGCCCGTTGCGGTCCGTGACGTACACGGCGAAGGCGGCGTGGTGGACGTCGAGGCGTGCTTTATCTAGCGTCTCCACCGCCGGCACCCAGTCCGGGTCCAGCGCGAGTACGTGGGTCGCCGCACCTCCAAAGACGCGCCACGCCTCCTTAAAAACAAGCGTGCGCGCGGCTCCGAATCCGCCGCGCCGCGACCACCGCAGGTAGAACACCCGCCTCGGGATATCGGGGAGCGCCTCGCTGATCGCGCGGGCGCTCCCGTCGGTGGTGCGCTCGTCGACGCCCGCGCAGACAAAGTCGGCCACCGCCCCGTATCTGGGCAGGTTCCGCCTTATATTGAATTCCTCGTCTCTGGCTAGAAAAGCGAGGAGGAGCGTCGGGGCCATTGTTCTTTTTTTGGTAGAGAACCCTTTATTCCACCCACCCCAACTGAGGCGGCCCAGTTCAGCGACGCCACGGTGGAAGCCTCCTACTATGACTATTAATCTTTCTCCATTGCAGAGCTTGTTCAGCCGGGCCGCAGCCGCAGTTATGCAGTATCCAAGGACTCTGGCAAGGAGGCCTAAAAAAAGAATATTAAATCTATCTAGATACCGGTAGGAATTTTTGCAGTCTTCCGGCGCGGCGTACATTCTAGGTTCTGAGATACGGGTACGTACAGCTACAGGTATATATGGCCTATAATACAGGACATAAAATATACTAATAACAATATTGGCGTTACCGCATTAGGGTAGGCTCCTTGTCCCGATATATCTTCGCAACAGCGGAGAGATAAAAAGGCGGCGGGGCCGCCCCTCCCACAGCAAATAATGCCGGACAACAACAACATGAGCGTCCGGCAGCGGCAGGTGCACTTCGCCGAGACGGGCAGCTGCTTCGACAGCACGAACTTCGAGGCTATCACGGTAAGAGCTGGCGGCCACGAGAGCCTGCCGCGACGGCGCGTGAACGCCGAGGCCTTCGGGAACTCCCGGCGAACGGGCCGCAAGACCCCAACTGATTACCTGAAGAGGGGCACGGGCACCGGCGGCACTGACGCGCGGCCGGTAACCGAGCCAGAGGAAAAGCGACACACCCCAAAGTCAAAACTGATGGACTTCCAGGCTTTTGCGGAAAGACCGAACCCGCCGAACACGGAGTTCCGGCGGTTTTATGAAAGGGGGGACCTCCCAGTGCAGGTCGACCACGGCGGCGTCTCGAACCGCGTCGCGTGGAAGGTCGACGTGCAGAAATTAGATTTCCACCATTATTTGCCCATCTTCTTCGACGGGTTGCGCGAGGTCGAGCAGCCCTACGCCTTCCTGGCGGAGCAGGGCGTGTACGACATGATGTCGAGCGGCTGGCAGAAGGTGGTGCCCCGTGTCTGATTTAAGAGGCAAGGCGCCTTCGTTATCAATCGTTCGATGGAGTCTAACGAGGGCGTCCCGACTCACTGGTTGATGTATCCCTAGGTACTGCCGGTCGTGCCGCAACTCATCATTCCCATCAAGACGGCGCTCAACACGCGGTCCAAGCCGGTGATCGTCAAGGTCCTGAAGATCCTCCAAGCTTTGGTTGCGTGCGACTGCGTACCCGAGGGCCAGCATCTGATTGGCCAGGCCCTCGTGCCGTATTACCGCCAGATCCTCCCGGTTCTCAACATCTTCGTGCGCTCGAACGACAACCTGGGCGACGGCATCGACTACGGCCAGCAGCGCCGCGAGAACCTCGGCGAGCTCATCGCCGAGACGCTCGAGCACTTCGAGGTGCACGGCGGCGAGGACGCGTTCATCAACATCAAGTACCTCGTCCCCGTCTACCAGTCCGTCGTCGTCGCGTGAGGCGCGCGGCGGACCCCCCACCCCCTGGCGGGCCTATAAAACTTTGACCTCGACTCGTATGGTTCTCGCGGGCCGGCCCATAACTTCGCGCTGCCACTGCCACTGGCCCGGGCCAGTGGCAGAGGCGCAAAAGGAAGAATCGCCAACACCTTACGTCACCTGTCGAGTATAGACTCCAGAGTATAGACCACGACTCCACCGTAGAGAAACTAGGCTAAACCAGAATTTAGGTTACCATCACGACCTAGACACTCTAGTGAGACATGATAGGGGCTGCCAGTGCCTTGAAGGAAGCATCAAAATTAGTAAGCCTTGAAGGAACGAATACCCCCAAAAAGGATACACACCTAGCCTCCAGAGGCCTCCGTCCTGCGCGGCTAGGATACCCAGCCGGCGCTTGAATATAGAAAATGAGGAATCGGCAAAATAAATAAATAACTTTTCAAGTTGAAATAAATTAGTAATCGAGGATGGAGGTCCATTGGAGGACACTAAGACGCTATCGAGGAGTAAGACGGCCGGCCGCCGCCCTAGGGGCTGGGGACCGGGCCTCTAGGTAAAACTCAAAATGCCCTAAGTTTGCTCGTCAGAGAGTCAGTCAGAAGCTTTGTCCGCCGCTTAGCGCTTTTCGTCCCGGGCCCTAGGCTTCCCAAAGTGCAATCCTTTTAGAAAAGAAAGCCCCGCACCGTCGTCATGTACGGGGTGTGAATTCAGGTAGCGGAACTTGAAGCAAATTGATAACTTGAAGGATAAACGTCACAAAATAGATTAACTACGGCGGCTTCTTCACGGACCGTCCGAGCCTCGGCGGATAGAACGGTCGCATCATGAAGATGAGCGAGCCGCGCAGCGGGCGGAACGCGTCCGGCGCCGCGGCGGCCGCGCGCGCGTCCGTCAGGTACGCCTGGTACGGAAGGAATGAGTAGCCGAGCAGCACGAACTTCGTCGCGCCCCAGCCGCGCGCCGCCACCACCGCCGCGAGGCCCGCCTCAGCGGCCCGCCGTAGGGGCCGCCGTCGCTGCGCGACCGCCGCCGACGCGTTGCGCGTCGCCGTCGACGACCGCGCGAGCCACTGATCGGCGGCCGACGCGTTCGCGGCCGACGCGTTCGCGGCGGTCGACGTGGGCCCGCGCGCCAGCGCGCGCGCCGCGCGCGCCAGCGCGCGCGCCGCGCGCGCCAGCGCGCGCTCGGCGACGCGCTCGGCGAAGTCGTACGCGTAGCCGAGGCCCGGCGCGTACATGAACCACGGCCGCAGCCGCAAGGAGCTCCTGAACTCCCCGGGGACGCCGACGGCGCGCACCGCCACGGTTCTTGATAAGGAGACGCCGACGCGCCGCACGCCGCCCCGGGGGCCCGTCGGCCACGACGTCCGCGGGGCCGCCGTGGCGTTCGTCGCGTTTTGGGGCCGACCCGCGGCGCGGACCACATCCATTCCACGCGCGAGCACGTCGACCGGGTAGCTCACCGAGAGCACGAACGCGACTGCGCAGTAATCTGAATGCCCGGGCGGGTAGACGATACATAATGCAGTGGCCATGGGCAGGTAGTGCGACCGCCGCTCCCAGAACCCGAAGTTCGGCGTCAGCGGCAGCTGCACCACGAGGCCCATCTGCCCGCCCGCGTCGACCGTGTGCGCGCAGCCGAGACCGAAGCCGCGAAACGCGAAGTCCCGCCGCAGCGCCCGAAGCGGCGTCGCCGGGGCGCGCAAACTGATGGCCTTCGCCTCCACCCGGGGCTCCGCCGCGGGCGCCGTCCCCCGGTCGGCGCCCCGGCGCCGCATGACGCGCAGCCAGCGCCGCCGCCGGAACGGCCCGCCGTCGGCGTCGTACGGGCCCGCGCGCGCCGCGGCATACTCCCAGCCGTCGGCGCCGCGGCTCCCGTCGGAGATCCAGTCGCTCGCCCAGCGCCAGCCCCGGGGCGCCGTCGCGCGCCGCTCGGCGTCGACGTCGTCGCCGCGCGCGGTCGCGTAGCCCACCAGCTCGTAGGCGCGCGTGCCCTCCGTCCGCCGCTCGACCTCGAAGACCTCGACGAGCTGCTGCTCCGCCGCGGCTACGTCGGGCGCCGCCCACGCGAAAACAAAGCAGCAAAAAAGGCAACACTGCCGCATTCCACGTTCCTCTCCTTAGACGGCCCCGCGTCGCCCGGCGCGCGCGCTCGAGCGCTCTTGGCCAAGCTTGGAGCCACTTGTGACTTGTGTAGCAGGCGCGCGCGGCGGGGAATACTATAGTCAATTCGGGTTTTGGGAGACGCGCGCGCGCGCCTAGCGTTGGGGGGCTACCCCCCGTGAGCGGGTACGTAGGCTTGTTGGCGGTCGTAGAAGCGTGCGTCGTCGTCGGCGTGGGCGGGCGTGTTAGTGAAGTCCGGGTCACGGTGGCCAGGGTGGAAGGGTGGCACCCTCGCCCTTTTGCTCCCCTGATTTGAGTCTACACTGTTGACAGTCTGTTGTTCTATTGGCGTTGCCCTTAGTCAAGCTCTGAGTCTAAGTCCAGCTTTTACTATCCCAACACTCGCGTGAGTCGCCGCGGCGTCACGGTCACGGTCGGAAGCTCACTGGGGTATATCTGGGCCCGCGGTGGAGCACGGTGTACATGGCCATGGGCCGAGCGGGAGATCGACTGGGCAGGCCAAGGGGCCGATGCACCGTAACACCGTTCGGCGGCAGGGTGGATGTGGCGATCGCCGACTCCGGAGCCGTGGCTAACGAACTTGATTCCGAGAAATAACTTTCCAACCAAAAAATAGAACCAGGAGCGCCCGAAACGCGCGGCTTCCAAGGGCCGGGCGCATGTATGTGTACCCTACTTAACTGGACCCCCGTGGTGTCTCGTGCGGTGCGGTTGGTGGGGTCCTTTGGACGATTTCCTCCACTTTGAGAACTGCTTCGTCTTCTTCTTATGCGAGGTAGAAGAAGACGAAGGAGTTTGGGGGGTGCGCGCCCGCCAGTCGGCGCCGAAGCACGCGGTCAGCAAATGGTCGGTCTCGGCCGAGGCATCTGCGAGCGCTATATAAGACCTGGGCTTCTGGTGGTAGATGCGGCAGGTCTTTGATGCTGCGGCCGCCACATCCGCCACATTATGTTTGCAGTTCCAGGCCTCGTCCATGAACGCGACTTTTGTAGATTTCGCCCAGAGCACGGCGGCCGCCTGGTTGACACTGTTAGAATCCCAAAGCGGTGTCTTGAGGTGGACCTCGTAAAGGTCCCAGAGCCGCTCCGGTACGTCTAGTTTGATTGCCTTCGCCACATCCCATAAAACGACGCCCGCGTTGAAGTCGTCATTTGCGGTGTAGCCGAGGCGCGTCGCGGTTTTGGTATCGGCGTAGGGCCGCGCGGATTGGGGCGCCGTCGTGCGAGCGACGGCTAATGTAGAATTGCCCAGCAGCCCGAATAAAGGCGCGAGGGGTCTTACGGCAAAACAGTCCACATCCAAGTACAGCGCGCACTTGATTCCCATCTCCAACAACGCGGGAAATACGTAAAATCTCATATCGTCGGCGCCCGCGTGCTCCATGAGGTCGTGTCTTCTGGGATTTGCTTTATGAATGAGAGGCGTCAGGCGGTCGTCCGGCGCCATCGCGTGCGACACATATATATGATCGCACGCAAGCGGCTTCGACGGAGGCGGCGAATTGTTGGCCCACGCCGCGCCGTCCGCTGATACCGCAGCAAAGACGACGCGTGGCGCGGTTGGTAGATGTTTCGCGGCGGCCGCGAGCGAGAGCGGTAAACTTAAAAGAGACGCCTCGTGCGCGGGCGCGTAGTCGGTCGTCCAGTATACCGCCGTGGTGGGGTCGCACTGATTCTTTTGTGCGACGGCTCACGCGAAGAGGGCTGCCAGGGCAACCCGCATCGCCTTTTATGACCTTGCCATCGCTGCGTAAATACAGCTTGCCAGGCTTTTACATCGAAAGCCAAAATTAAATGTGAATGATACGAACTTGTACCAGCTTGTACAGAGACTCACAATGTCATGTACAGCTGTCTGTGCACGGGGTCGGGTTCAAATCGATTGTGATGGCATACGGGAAGTGGTCGGCTAAGTAGGAGCGTGACGATGTAAGCACCCCCCCGCCATGAACCTTCTCTCTTGCTGCCTCGCGCTGCACCAGGCGGCCGCTTTGGACTGCCAGCCGGCCTCGAAGGACCTGCGAACATTTTTCGATTCTCCGGGGCCTTTGACGGCCGTCTTCGCCGCGGACCAGGTGGTTGCCAGCCGCGGCGCGTGCGTCTCGCAATCGCGCGACGGCCGGCGTTCGACGTGGTTCGCGGCTGGCGACGACGGAGCGCTCGACCTGCGCCGGGCGTGGTGCGCGCCGCGCCGCGTCGAGCGCCGCAATGGCACGCGCGGAGTCGCGGTTTCGCCAAAGTTCCCGGCCATTGCGCCCTACGCCGCCAAAACGCGACACGCGGCGCAGAGGTGGCGTCTTTACAAGCGCTGCGGCGCCTTGAGCAGGCGCGGCAGGCCGCACGACCACGAGCACGTCGATCTTGAGGAAGCGCCGCCGGCGCGGGTCGCAAAAGCTCGACGGGTCAACGCGATCGTCGTCCTCCTCTCTGACCGGCTTGCGAACGTCGGCCACGCCGTCCGGGACGTGCTCTTTCTTCGGGCGTTCGCCGATGCGTGGGCGTGCGGCGGCAAAGAGGAGGTCCTCTACTCGCTGTATCTGGCGCCTCGAAATCCCCAGCCGCCTCTACCCTGGGTTCGGGAGCTTTCCGAGGCCGTCGCAGCGTCGACGGGCACGCGCGAGTTTTCGCCGCGACCTGGCGAGGTTTTATGCGTGCGAGGACTGGTGCAGAAGGCCGCACAACACGTCGGAGACGCGGATACGGCTAGACAAGCGAGAACTGTGGCGCTGCGACGCTGCGGCTTCGACCTTGACGCGCCGGCGACGACGGTTCTCTACGTCGTCCACGGTGTGTCGCGAGAGGGGTCGCGCCGTCTGGGAAATCACGAAGCCGTCATTGCCGCCCTCGACGCCATCGCAAAAAGCAAAGGCCTGCGCCTCGACGTCGCGGAGCTCGGCGCATTATCGTTCTGCGGGCAGGTGCGCGCTGTGTACGGCGCGCGCGTCGTCGTCGGCGTCTTCGGTGCCGCGATCGGAGGCAACTTAATCTTCACGCGCGACACAGCCACAACGGTCGAACTGACCGCGTGCGGCCGCTCGGCGCCGCGCGCGCCGGATGCTGGCATGCTTGGCCACACATTCCAGCCGCTCGCCGCGGCGTACGCGTACGGCTTCGTGTCATTCTGCCTGTGCGTCGACGACCCAGGCGTCGACCTGGCGGCGAAGCGCTCGACGCGGCGCGGTTGGTTCAGGTCCGAGCGACTCGGTGCGAACGTCGGCGCGCTGGCGAGCGCTGTCGCGCGCGCGCTCGACGGCGACCACGCGGGCGCCGCGCGCGCGGCGGCCGAAGCGCGGCCCTGCGAGCTATAGGAACAGGCCGATGTGTGTGTGAGTCCAGACTTGGGTCGCAGTTACCAGGGTTGCCCTCAGAGGCTCGGTTCGTAATCGCCATCATCATCACTTTAGAAGGGGGCCGGGCAGTAGTAGTAAATAAATACCTAGGTAAATAAATTAGCCTGGGAAATCGAGGACGGAGGAAACTAAGGTCCACATCGCAGCGCCAAGCGCTTTTCGCCCCGGGCCCTAGGCTTCCCAAGGCGCAGACTCCAGCTAATGCATGGAGCCAAAAATCCCGGGCCGCGGCATTATACTTAGGGTCTACCTCAGGCAAGACTCGAGGCCCGGCAGTCCCGGCGGTCACGGCGGTCCCCCAACCTCCCGGTGAGCCCCTCCGCCTGAGTTGACTCGGAAGCCTAACTTAGAGGTCCGGAAAAATTAACTTGAATAAATACCGTGACCCAGCACATGACCTACTGGGGTGCTCAGCAGCATCGGACACAGGCGCCCCGTCCGATAGAAAATGCCCTGGCTGTTCGCCTCACGGCTCGTCCGATAGGCAGGAGCGCTTAAGCATACCGCCGGTTTTATCCAAACTGGTTTTCGAACTCCTCGCCCCACGTTTATACAAAGACGGACACAAGAACTAGACCAACGAGTATCAGCGACTCCACTACCCCAAGGGACGGTGCCGCCGTTGTTCTATTCACAATCGACCGACTTGCCTGTTCTCCGCGGACGACGGTGCGTAGACGGGGCACGGGAAAGGCCCCAGACCGGTGAGTTGTAAAATAAATTCGCGTTTGAGGCGCTTCGGTTCTGGGACGATCCATCCCGCCCGCCTGAACGACTCCTACATAAGATTAACCGTTCCGTATGCTCCGCGCGGCTCATGGATCGCGCGACCCCACGATCACTTGAATACGGGCCCAAGACCTGGACCTGGGACTATCAGCGGTTGTACCATTACTATGGACCTTGGCGCGATTGTTTGTTTCATCATCGACCGACCTGCGCGAGGTCCAGATTAATAATATTCAGACCCGAGCACGGGCAGCCCAAAGCACCCTTCTCGTGATGTACATGTGATATACTTGATTTCCACTATTGGTGGGGTAGTATGGGACCCAACGAGACCGCTATTACGATTCCTGGGGGCCTTCGAAAAATTGGCGTATTTGACGTTCAGCGGCGCGCTAAAGCCCAAATAAAACACTTTTGGGGATGCAAATCGGCTCCCGGACTCCCTCTGGGTTAGATACATTGTTGGTAAGACGCCTACACCGCACACGCAGGAGCTTGGGGCAATCCATAGCTCTCAAAGAGCGCTGTGGCCAAACCCCTTGGGCTAAAGTTACCAAGGCTAGCTGGGCTGCTGAGCACTTTGAAAGCTATGGCATGCCCTGCACAGCAGCGTGTGCGGTGTAGGCGTCTTACCAACAATGTATCTAATCCAGAGGGAGTCCGGGAGCCGATTTGCATCCCCAAAAGTGTTTTATTTGGGCTTTCGCGCGCCGCTGAACGTCAGCCTAGAATGCACGATAAAAGGCGATTTTAGCTAAAAATGCTAAATAATAAAAATGAAAAGGCTCCAGCACCGCTGCCGGGCTGCTTTGGAGTGCCCCCAAGCACAAAACAAATTTAAACAATTCGACCCGACCCGTACGAGTACCCCGGGACAGCTTGCGGTCCCACCCCGACCGATGCAAGCGTAGGAGCTGGGTGTCCGTCGCGACTGTGACCGGCGGGGCCCGGGCCACTGGCATTTTTCTCAGAACTACGTCCAGCTCCAACCTCAAGGGCAGGTTCCGGGATCGGACCAAGGGCCCTTTGATTCGGCGGGTTCCCTGAGTAAGAAGTGCGATCCCGCCGCGCGAGGGGGGGTCAAAGTGGCACCATAGGGGTAGCAAGACCCCCCATCTTGTATACGACTTGTCTACAACAGCGCTAACGTGGGGGCAGGCGCACTATTTTGACACTATTATATCGCTCCATCCATCAGCGTCACGGCGGGCCGGCTGCCAACGAACCATCTTGGAAATGGGCTACCTTATCGAGGAAGACCTTTGCACGGTGTCTACCAAAGAAACAGTGCAAAAGCATCGGGCGGTGCCCGCGTCGTCGGGCCGGACATGTGTCGTCGTTGATTGCGAGCTCGCGAATTGCCTCGGCGACCTCTGGGCCATCGCCTATCTACTGAGCGCACCCAACGTGGACCTACGCTACGTGCTAGCCACGGGCGGCGACACGAGAGCAAAGCTACGAGTTATCAGCAAGTTTCTGGCGCATTGCGGCCGGGCGGATATTGAGGTCGGGGACAGCGCGCAAATCAAATTTCACGGCGCCTTGAGATTGAGGTACGACGATTGCAGCCAGCACGAGCGCCGAGAAATGAGTTTGTGGAATCCACCGGACTCACTGGTTGATTTGCACACAGGTCGGGGCGGGACCAACCGGCGCTTCAGAGCCGTGGCTTGAGGCGGGCGATGATGGGGTGCTGCGGCCCTGCTCTCAGTATCACTCGAAGTGCGGCCCGAACCCCCTGCTGCGGGACTGGGCGAAAAAATTTGACGACCGGCAACAACTTGCCCGGGGCGGCTACCCCGCGTACGACCCGATCGTGCGGCTGCGGGAC
>Ga0114994_10001172_pt1 | contig 18720 bp, 22 predicted proteins | sample ArcticOcean_MG_C_9_FD_87043 | JGI IMG/M metagenome (GOLD analysis project Ga0114994, IMG submission 87043) | Marine microbial communities from western Arctic Ocean - ArcticOcean_MG_CB2_152 | ecosystem: Environmental > Aquatic > Marine > Oceanic | place: Arctic Ocean: Canada Basin | collected...
CGCTGAGAGATTAAAGTCCTGTAGCGAAAGCCATTACTCAAAACTTCTATAATGAAAAAATTACTTCTATTATCTTTATTAATATCTTTTCCTGTTTATGCTCAAGAAACCATATCTATAAAATATCAAAAATTGGATTAATGGTTTTTTCGGCTGGAGGCGCAGTTACAATGGAAGCTACCTATTCTGCTGAATCAAAAAATCAACCAAATTTTATAGCTGCTATTTATCCTTGGATGGATATTATTAGCAACCAAAAAGCACCTTCAAATAAACCACCTGCTTTTATTTCTTGTGCCAATGATGACCCACTAAACCTTGCAAAGCCAAGTATTCAGATTTATCAAGACTGGATTTTAGCAGGAGGAAAAGCTGAACTTCATATGTTTAGCAAGGGAGGTCACGGATATGGGATGAATAATATAAATGCTCCTGTAGACAGGTGGTCACAATTATTAATTGATTGGATATTAGCTTTGTAGAAAAAGTTTGTTTTTATGACTTGATCCTAAGCTATCTTTAAAACTATCAAAAAGCTACTTCTTCTTTAACTATTTCTTTATTTAGTTTTTTTGGACAGTCTGCTAAAGATTATTATTTAGATATTGAAAATTTATAAATACAGATTGAATAATATTCATCTCCTGGATTTAATCTTGTAGATGGAAAATTTGGTTTGTTTGGACTATCTGGAAAATGTTGGGTTTCCAAACAAAAGGCTGCCCTATGTTCATAAGTCTTATCATCTTTGCCTTTTACAGAACCATCTAAAAAATTACCACTATAAAACTGAAGCCCAGGCTCGTTGGTATAAACTTCCATCATACGCCCTGATATTGGTTCTATTACTTTGGCAGCAAAGTTTAACCCATCTAGATTCTTATGAAGTACAAAATTATGATCATAACCTGATCCGTATTTTAATTGTTCAAAATTTTGGTTTATTCGTTTACCTATTTTGGTTAATTTTTTAAAATCCATGGGAGTATTCTCTACAGCAACCAATTTTCCTATTGGAATTAAACCTTCATTAACTGGGGTATAATAAGATGCATTGATTTGTAATAAATGATCATTAATAGTGCCATTACCAGCACCTTTAAGGTTAAAAAAAGAATGATGTGTTAGATTTACCACGGTAGACTTATCTGTTGTTGCCCAATATTCTATTTTCAATTCGTTCTGATCATTAAGTTGGTATATCACTTTAATTGTTAAATTCCCAGGGTAACCCTCTTCCATATCTTTTGAAAGATATTTCAGTTCAAGTGTCTGTTGATCTATTTGTGTGGCATCCCATACTATAGCGTTATAACCTTTATTTCCTCCGTGTAAATGGTTTTCTTGATTATTTTTTGCAAGCATGTATTCTTTTCCATCCAATTCAAATTTTCCTTTATCTATCCTATTACCATATCTTCCTATTAATGCTCCAAAATATTTTACTTTTCCTGTCAAAAAACCATCTATATCTGGATATCCTAAAACAATATCTTCATAATTTCCATCTCTATCTGACACCCATAAGGATACCACTTTACCACCATAGTTAGTGATTTCAGTAATTGTACCTTTTTTGTTTTTTAAAATGAATAAAGACACTTGTTTTCCATCAATTTTCTTTTCAAATTTTTTTTTCATTAAAAGTGGAGTTTTAAAATTTGTTTGACATTGACCATTATGATAACCTAAAAGATAAAAAGATAATATGTAGATAATTTTACAATATATATATCTCATAATAAAACCTATTTTATAAATATTTGCAAATCTTCACCAACACCTATAACATCTAAACTGTGTTCAAGCTATCTCCTGCCTTGTGTAAAAAAGTAATTAAATTTCATGTTCCTTTAATAGTAGTGGACTAGTTTTAAGCCATTTGATTTTACTCCAAGCTCGTTCATGTAAAAAGTATAAAGTTGATTTTGTAAAAAAACCAATTCCACCAATTGTAGCTGCAGTTACAAAAGTTTCCACAATGAATAATGAAATAATGAATGTATCTAAACTTCCAATCATCCGCCATGTTAAAGTTTTGAATAAGCTTCGTTTAACTGTGAGCCCTTTCTTTTTTTGTTTGTTCCAAATTAATTCATGGATAAAGTACATAATCATTTTTGTACATAAACCGATGCCACCAATCTTTAATGCAGTTTCAAAAGTGCCTGTAACAATGTATGAAACCACAAAAGTATCCATGCTACCAATTAACCGCCATATTACAGTTTTCACTAAAGTTCTTTTTACAACTTTTTTCATAATCTAAATATACACCAATATAATAAAAGTAAAAGGCATATTTAATAAAGTGAATAAGTATAAAAAGTCAATATTAACAGGTGTATTGAAGGTTAAATACAGTAAAAGGAAGCTAAAGGATTACAGGACTACATATTCTACAATAATTTGACCTAAATTCCAAGATGGCACATAGTAATTGTAAGGAGTATATTCAAGAATTTCTTTAAATATTCGGTTTTGTAGAACAGAAGAATTTCCAGTTATAACAGTTAGTGAAAATGATCCTTGATTTTTTTTTTGATCAAGTTCATCTCGAACCATCTCCATAGCTTCCTTGTGACGAATTCCATGAAGATCTATCTTATCGAAACCCTTTGATGAATTGAACATTATGTTTTTTATTACAAATATAATGGGGTATTAATTAAATTAGCATTTTTAAATCTAATTATGAATACTGAAAAAATTAATTGGCAATTTGTTTCTGTTTTAAACTTTCTCACAATAATTTATTTAAGTTTTTTTATTATGCCAGGCAGTGATGAATTTTCTCCAATCATTCCTCACCTAGATAAAATCGGACATTTTATTCTTTATGGTTTTCAGGCTGTAAGTTTATCCATGTATTTTAGAAAATATTTTTTTGAAAATCCAAATACTATTGTTTTTACAATTTGTTTAATTGTTGGTGTAATTATTGAGTTTTCACAACCAGTTTTAACCAATAATCGTGTTTTTGATTTTTTAGATATAATAGCTAATTTATCCGGAGTATTGACAAGTCTAATTATATTGAAACTTTTAATTAAGAAAAGAGACAAATGAGAAACTTAAAATACATTTTTGTGATTAAAGGAATCCATTCGCTGAGGGTATTCTAGATATTTTTCGAACTTAATTTTATAGATTTTAACTGATTCATTCCTTCTACAAAAATAGTCCAAACAATAAATATTTCATTATTGATTATTTCTAACTGAGGGACTCCTGTATTTCTTCCTCCATCAATTTTAGATATTGTAATTGGCTGCGAAATCCTTCTGTTTACTGAAACTTTTTTAATTCTTAAATAGGTTCCAGCATCGTCAACCTCCATATAACTAACTATTGCCTCATCATCATTTAGAAAAGCAATATCCACTCTTCCTATGGCATTAACATCATTAATTTTTATTGGTTTATCAAATGAAGCTCCATTATTTTTTGAAAATGAAACGTTAACCAAAGGATTGCCATTAGATGCAGTAAACCATGCGATAGCAAGATTTTTTGAGTTAGAAGCAACTTTAGGTCCGTTTACAGGACATCCATTAATTATCCAGCCATCGTTATGAACTGGATTGGGATCTTCCCAAACCCCATTTATGTTTCGCACACTATAAACATCCCTTACTTCTTTATCACTTCTGTCCCTGTAAACAACAATTGGACCATCACTGGTATTCGCTATTGATGTCTGGCAACAATCACAGGCTGCTGCATCGAGTTCACTTTCATTTATAATATCTCCAGTGTTAGAGATTTCAGCAAAACGAATCGTCATTGGTTTGTGCTCCCCATCAGATTTTTTTTCTATTGTATTTCTTCCGTCTAACCAGGTTACGAAAAATCCTTTTTTATTAGGGATAATACTTACAAAACCGTGTTCTGCTTTTACACCATCAGTGTTTAATAAAAAGTCTTCTTTTATTTTTTCTCCAGTTAGTTTTCGAAGATTCAAAAGGACATCATAAGTGTATGTTCCAGAATCTGATTTCTTTAAATAGCTTGTAAGTATTAAATCCTCGTTAATTGCATGAGCTGGAAAATCAGCCCAATTAACAAACCAGTCAGAGCCATCAGCAATTTTTTGAGGTTCAATCCATTTTCCATTTTTAAGTTGACTAAAATGCAAAGAGGCATTATTATCTTGTTCAGAAGATATCCATGATAATGATAAAGTTCCATTGTAAGAAACTAAATTAGGTTGTGCATTATTATTGTGATATGATAGGGGAATATCTTCAATAAAAATTTCTTTTGTTGTGCAAGAAATTAAAGTGAGTATACAGAAAAGTAAATTTACTTTTTTCATATTAAAGTGCTTTTAATTTATTTATCATTTTTTCGGAATCCCAAACAACTGTTCCGACTATAGTTTCAATTTTTATTCCTTTCTCATTGAAAATATATGATGTAGGTAAAGAATAGACACCAAATATTTCATTTGAACCAACAGATTTTAAAAAATTAAAATCATATTTCTTATCATTTTTAAACTTAGAGATTTTTGAAATATTTTCATCAGAAACTAGTAAAAATTTATAGTTATAATCTTTTAAAACCTGTTGTGCTTTAATCATACCCGGCATTTCTTTAATGCATGGACTACACCAAGTAGCCCAATAATTAATTATAACCTTTTTTCCTTTGAAGGATGTTAAATCAACTTTTTTGTTTTTTAAATCGACAAAAGAGGCTTTGAGTTGCAAGGATTCAATGTCAGATAACTTTTTGTTTTGAGTAATATCAGAATCGCATTTAAAAAAAACAAACAAACAAATTACAATGACCAATTTTTTAATAAAATCCATTTTGTAATATAATGATTTTATAAATGGAGGATAAAGCCGTATTAAATTGTTTTTTCTTTGGTTAAGTTCTTCTTTAAAAAGAAGCCAAAATATAATTTCTAATTTTTCTTATTCTTTGCTTTTCTCGCAAGACGTTTTGCTTTTCTCTCTGCACTAAGTGCTTTTCTTTCCTCTTTGGTCATCGGGGGTGGTGAATTCCATAGATTCTGAGAACTTTCATATTCAGCGTCAGTAACTTCAGTTTTTAAAATAATAACTCCAGCGCCACCTAGAGAGCCGTATTTGTTAGCGCTAGCTAGACCTCTTAAAACCTCTAAATAACGCACTTGCGAAATATCGAGAGGTGGAGGAGAATTATAGATCATCCCATTGACTTCCCATATAACTGCATCTGAGGATTTAAATGATTGTCTTCCTCTTATTGAAATATTCTTATTACCTCTTGAATCTGTTTTTATTTTTGATCCAGCTATTCTTCCTGCAATAACCTCAACCAAATCTCTACCAGAAACTATTTTCATATTTCTTAGTGAGTTGGTTTTTTTATCCTTACCAATGATATTTTTAACATTATTCATTGTAATATTTACTGTATATGTAGATTGATCAAAAGTTAGAGACTGTCCTGAAAAACCAACTTTAGAAAATAGTAAATTACCCTTTTCGTTTGTTGTCAATGAAAATGCTCCATTAGATTCAGTTAAGGCTTCACTTTTACTTCCCTCAACGATTACTTTAACCCCCATCAAAGGTTTATTATCAGCGTCTACAACAGTACCAGTAATTTTTTTTTGGGCATTCAAAAAAACTGGAATAAATAAAAGGATTAGTAGTAATTTTTTCATTTTAATTAATGTGTGTTTTAAATAAATAACTATCTCTTTGACAAGAAAATTTAATAAAGGTTTAAAATTCTTTATTAGATTTACATATAAACACAAAGATATTTTTAATTTAATTAAAGCTTATGTTTTTATAATTAAAAGTTTATTCAATGAAAGTTAGTTTCCATAAGGCTTTATTACAAAAAAGATTTCCTCTAGCAATAAGTCGAGGAGTTCATGGTGACTCCTATAATGTTTTTGTAAGAGTTGAAAAAGAGGGTATTATTGGCTGGGGTGAATCTGCACCTGGAAGAAATGAGGGAGCTCAAAATCCAGAACAAGTGATTTCAGAACTTCAAAGACTTGTTGAAACTAATATTAATGATAAGTCAATTTCTGAAATAGAATATATCAGTCGTGAATTAAAAACCTCTCCTTGTTCATATGCAGGTTTAGATATAGCTCTATGGGATTGGAAAGCTAAAAAAGCAAACATGCCACTTCATGATTTACTTGGATTACCGCTCCCTAAATCAAAAACATCCGTAACTCTTGGAATCATGAGTCCTGAGTCTGCTAAAGACAGAATTCCTCTTTTATTTGATGGAAGTTCGGCAAAGTATCTTAAAGTTAAATTAGGATCTCCAGAAGGAATTGACGCTGACAAAAACATGTATAACCAAGTTTTAGAAAGTATAAAACCATACAATATTAGTCTTCGAGTTGATGCAAATGGGGGGTGGGATACTGAAAAGGCAAAACACATGATCGAATGGTTGTCAAAAAGAGAATGTGATTATGTTGAACAACCTTTAGCTGAAGGAAAGGAAAAAGATCTTAAAACATTATATGAAAATAGATTATTACCAATATTTGTTGATGAATCATGTCGATTTTCTCAAAATATTATTGAGTATTCAGAATGGGTAGATGGAGTTAATTTAAAATTAATGAAGAGTGGAGGAATAACAGAAGGGTTGAGAGTTTTATCCACCGCTAAAGCTTATGGACTTGAAACAATGATTGGATGTATGAGTGAATCTTCTATCTCCATTTCTGCTGCAGCATCTATTTCTGGTCACATTGACCATATTGATCTTGATTCTCATTATAATCTTAAACCAGATCCAGCATCAGGAGCAAAAATGATTAATGGAGTCACAATGCCAAGAATAGCTCCAGGTCATGGAGCATTTTTAACGAATGAAAACCAAACATAATGCTGCATAGCTCCTCAAAAGTTGCCATATACATGGAAGGTCATTTATTCACAGAAAATGGTAAAATGGGTTATGGAGCCCTGAGGTATCTACCAAATCCAATTGTCGCTGTAATTGATTCTGAAAATACCGGAAAGAATACTAGAGATTGTCTTCCTATTAATAGAAGTGTTCCAGTTGTAGATAACCTTGATGCTGCTATTTTCCATGGAGCAGAAGTTCTTCTTCTTGGAATTGCAAATTCTGGTGGGAAAATTCCTGAATCGTGGTTTTCTATAATAGATAGCGCAATACTTAAAGGCTTATCAATTATTAATGGTCTTCACGATGAATTAGCTATAAAATATAAAAACTCATTGGCTAGTAATCAATGGATATGGGATGTTAGAATCCCACAGTTTATCCCCCAAATAGCAACAGGTAAGGCTCTTAAAATAAATAATAAGAGAATATTATGTGTAGGCACAGATATGGCTTCTGGTAAAATGACCACAAGTCTTGAGTTGAACGAGTGGGCTAAACAGAACAAAATTAAAAGTAGTTTTATAGCGACGGGTCAAATAGGAATTACAGTTACTGGAAATGGCATACCGCTGGATGCATATAAATTAGATCATGCCTGTGGTGCAGTTGAAAAAATAGTTATGGAAGAATCCAAAAGTGATTGGGTTTTTATTGAAGGTCAAGGATCATTATTACACCCAGGAAGTTCAGCCACTTTACCATTAATGAGAGGTAGTTGTCCCACACATTTAATCTTATGCCATCGGGCTGATTTGACTAATTTAAGACCCCCAGTAGAGCACGTAAAAATACCTAATTTAAATGAAGTTATAGAGTTAAATGAATCACTGGTGAAAGCCTGTGGAGTCTTTCCAGAGACTAAGGTTGTTGGAATATCATTAAATACGGTTAAACTAGATTCTGTCTCCGCTCAAAAAGCAATTGATTTTTGGGAATCAGAAACCAACCTTCCGGTTACTGATGTTGTTCGTTTTGGTCCAGAAAAAATAGGTGTGGCAATAAAAAACAGCTAGTACCCTTTTTCTAAATTAATTTCGTTAATTAGGGTTTCACTCTTTAAGTTTCTTTTATAATTTTCTATTATTTGCTTTGCTCCAGCCTCAGCGTTTGTAACACTGGCTATATGCGGTGTTATTTTTATTTTCTTATTATTCCAAAGTGGACTTGAAGCAGGAAGTGGTTCTTTTTCAAAAACATCTAAAAATGCTCCAGTAAGAGATCCTTTATCAATAGCATTTATAATATCTGCTTCATTTTGAACTTTACCTCTTGCAACATTTATTAGGTAAGTAGGGTTTTGCAATTGATTAAAAAGTTTTTCAGATAGAAGATTATGAGTTTTCGGAGTATACGGAACAGTACAAACTAAAATATTTATTTTTTTTAAAAACGCACTCATTTGATCTCCAGAGAAACACCTGACACCATCTATTTGTTTTGGACTAGGACTATATCCATAAACTTCAAAACCAATATTTTTAAGTTTAATAGCAGCGTCCCCTCCAAGGTTCCCTAATCCAAGAACACCAATAGAGATGTTAATTTCAGGACTTAAATCATGATCCCAAATTTTATTTTTTTGATCTTCTATATATTTATCAAACTTTCGATGATATTGAAGAACAGCCATAATTATATAATTAGACATCGAAAAGGAAAGGAGAGGGTCTACTATTCTTGTAATTTTAATTCTCTTCGGAATGTCTGGGTCGGAAATTAGATGATCAACTCCTGCACCAAGAGAACAAATTAAGCTAAGATTCTTGAATTTTTTTAAAATCCCTCTAGGATGATTCCAAACTAGCGCAGTATCAATTAAATCTTTATTTTCAATACTTTCTAGTGATTGTATTTCCCAATCAGGTATTAATTTTTTAAAAATAGTAATCCATTTCTTTCTTTCTAATAAGGGACATATAAGAATTACATTTTTCATTGTTTACAAATTAAACGATTCTCAATAAAAAGACAAGTAACTATTATTTTATTTGCAGTTGTAATCTGCAGCTCTCGTTGCAATCTGTATTTGAGGTTTAACATTGACTTTATAGCCCAACGAATTAGCCCAACCTTTTGCAGCAGAAATTAATTTATTTGATTCATAAGCTTCATTATCGTTGTAATCCATATCAATTTCAATATTTACTTTTATTTGTTGTTTTAACCATTCAGCAGTATCAATACTCAACTCTGCTTCATGCCACAACCTGCTCCACATATCTTTTATAATAATCTGTTTTCTCTTATTTAATATATAATGAACTCCTCTATTGCCTAACCTGTATGCAATAACAGTACAGTAAACAGTTTTTTTACCTAAATTTTGTGAATCGGCACCTATATGAATCTGTAGATAAGGAAATTCTTTTAATAGAGTCAGTGTGTGTTCTAGTGGATCAATTCTATTTCCTTTTATATCTTTGAAGATCAACATTGATTTTTTATAACACCTTCTTCAAGGTAATATTTTTTAGACTACAAAAACTTATGACATCATTAATCTTTACAATAATTAATACATCAATGATATTTTTTTGGGCTTTGATGATTTTTACCCCTAAGAGTAACATCACTCAGAAAATGATAAGCTACCCTTATGTACCATTAATTTTGAGTTTTGGTTATGTTTTTTTCTTAGGTCAAGTTCCTAATATATTTCAAGCAGATTTTTCATCATTGGATGGAATCCTAGAACTTTTCAAAAACTCTACACCAGAATCAGCTGCTGCTGGCTGGATACATTATTTAGCTTTTGATTTCTGGATGGGTGCATGGATACTTCAAAATGCTCAGAAAAGAAAAATATCTCATATAGTTATTATTATTCCTTTGACTTGTACTTTTATGTTGGGTCCTTTCGGAGTTCTTCTTTATGCGATTTTCTCAAAAGTGAGTTTAAAATTTAAAATCAATGAGTAATTCTTTTTTTTATTTTTCAATGGCAATTGGAGTTGCATTGGGATCCTGGGGAGCTTATCTAGCTGAAAAGAAAAATAGAAGTAGGCAATTAGGGTTCTTATTAGGCTTCTTTTTTGGAATTATTGGAATTTTAATACTAATATTATTGATTGAAAAAAAACCAAAGTCTTAACTTTAGTAATTAATAATCATTTTTATATTAAATACCATGAAATTAAAACTTATAACTTTTCTATTACTTTTTACTAGTTCTATTTATGCTCAAAAAATCAAAAAATTAAAAAATGAAGTAATAAAATCATTAAATGACGAGTCAATAGAGTTAATAAAGATTAGTGATGCAATATGGGGTGCTGCCGAAATTGCATTTCAGGAATCTATTTCTTCACAAGCATTAATTAAATATGCAAAAGAAAACGGATTTAATGTTGAAGAAGGAGTTGCGGAGACACCAACCGCATTTATTGCTTCATATGGTTCAGGTAGTCCTGTAATAGGAATTTTAGGAGAGTTTGATGCCTTACCTGGATTATCACAAAAAACTTCTTCTAATAAAGATCCAATTATTGAAGGAGCCCCAGGTCATGGATGTGGACATAATTTATTTGGAACGGCAAGTTTAGGGGCAGCGGTGTCAATAAAAAAATTAATAGAGCAAGGTAAGTTAAAAGGAACCGTGAAGTTTTATGGAACCCCAGCAGAAGAGAAGTTTTTTGGAAAACTTTGGATGGCTAGGGCAGGATTATTTGATGATTTAGATGTTTGCTTAGATTGGCACCCCTCTGACAGTACTGAGGCTGATGTTCAGACCTCACTTGCATTGGTTGATTTTATAGTTGAATTTTATGGACAATCTGCCCATGCTTCAGCTGACCCTTGGAATGGTCGAAGTGCTTCGGATGCCTTAGAGCTTTATACTCATGGAATAAACTCTTACAGAGAACATATAAAACCAACAGTAAGAATACATTATGACATTCAAGATGCTGGAAAAGTTGTAAATGTAGTTCCTGATTATTCTAGAATTTGGGTTCGTGTTAGAGACACAAAACGAGAGGGTATGACCCCTGTTTATGAACAAGTAAAAAAAATGGCAAGTGGAGCTGCTATTCTGGCGAATGTTGAGCACAGTGTTCGTTTAGTTTCTGGAATTCACGAACTCCTTCCAAATAGAGCTGGAGGTAGAGCTATTCAAAAAAATCTTGAGATTTTGGGAGATATCAATTACACACAGGATGAACTTGATTTCGCTTATCAAATTCAAGAGGCTACTATGAAACCTAAACTAGGGATTGATGGTAAAATCAAGTCTTTAAGAGAAACACTTGAGCATCCAGGTGGAGGATCAACTGATGTTGGAGACGTCAGCTATATAGTTCCTGTAGTTAGAATGGGCGCAACAACAGCTCCAATAGGAACGCCATGGCATTCATGGGCAGTTGTAGCATGTGGTGGAATGTCAATAGGTCATAAAGGCATGATGCAAGCTGCAAAAGCTTTAAGTATGACAATGGTAGATATGTTTACAAACCCAAAACTTATTGATGAAGTTAAAAAAGAGTTTAAAACTAGAAAAGGAGATTACATATATAAAGGAATGTTACCCGATGGACCTCCACCGATAGGTCAACAATAATTTAAATCCACTTACGTGACTGCATTTCTTTTTTTACATGGGGAGATAGCCAAAGAATAGCTATCATGTTTGGTATACACATAAGTGCAAATGCTAGATCAATTACACCTATTACAACCTCTACTGTAACTATAGCCGAAAGAACTATGCTGCCTATATAAAAATAGTTATAAAAACGACCCCATTTAGGATGTGTTAAAAAACCAAAACATTTAACTCCATAATATGAATAGGTCAATAAGGTGGAAATTCCAAAAACAGAAACCACAAATAAAAGTAAAACATCACCGAATCCAAAAAATAATATTCTAAAAGCCTCTAGAGTAAGAACAATTCCATTGAGCTCAGGTATTTTATAAGCACCACTTATGATTACAATTAATCCTGTTATACTACAAACTAGTACCGTGTCAAGTAAAGGGCCTAACATTGCAACCAATCCTTCATCTGTTCCTTTAGAACTTTGAGATTGGCCATGGTACATGGGTGCGTTTCCAACACCACTTTCATTAGAAAATACTGCACGTCGAACACCTAATATCACTAAGCCCCAAAAGCCACCAGTAACAGCAGTATTTGTATTAAATGCCTCAAAAAAGATCAGTTTGAATGTGGGTATGATATCAGAGGCGTTATTCATTAAAATAAAAACTCCCATTAAAAAATATAAAAAAACCATAAACGGAACTAGGTTTGAGGTAACCTTAACTATTGACTTTAGGCCTCCAAAAATAACTGTAGCGCTTATAATTGATAAAATTATACCTATTAAAATTTTCCATCCCAAATCACCTAATAAAACATATTGATTTGGCTCAATTACATTCATGAATGTTTGGGTTAATTGATTAGCTGTAAATGCTGGAAGCACACCGAAAATACCTGCAATAGAAAAAAATATAGCCAATGGTTTACCCCATTTTTTAATTCCTAAAGTCATGTAATACATTGGTCCTCCCAATGGATCTCCATTTGATTCTTTTTCTCTAAGCTGAACAGATAAAGTACATGAAAAAAACTTTATTATGGATCCAATTATAGCCGTTAGCCACATCCAGATTAAAACACCTGGCCCACCCATATGAATAGCAATAGCAACGCCTGAAATATTTCCTAAACCCACGGTTGCAGCAAGAACAGCTGATAATGCTTGAAATCTTGAAATTCCTTGATTTTCTTCTTTTTTAATTAATAAACCAAAAGCTTTTTTTATTTGTGTAAGTGGATAAGCTCTTGAATAAAATAAAAGAAAAAGACCACCTCCAAGAACAAAAAATAACATTATCCATTCTAATGGAGCAATCAATTGGGAGAGTAATAATTCTAGAGATGAAATTATTTCTTTCATTTGGGAAATTTACAAAAACTCCCTATTCTTTTACAACTATATATGTTGCTTTTACACCAGTTGCTAGATTCCAGCGATTTGAACCTACTAGTTTTCCTGAATGAGTATAAACTTTAAGTTCAGCAGTATTAGGACCACTCTCACCTTGATTCAAGGCAATAAAATCAATTCGATTAAAACCCTCTTCTAACTCAATATTTACTCCTTTAAAACTCTCTTCAAGTAATATGCTGCCCATGACAACTTTATCATTAACTCTTATTTGAATCATATCTCCATCAGGATATTCATGATCTCTAAAGACTACATTAATATTTTGATCTCCAGTCTTAAAATCTCCTAAATACAGATCATTTTGGGAGTAATCAACAACCTTATTCTTTTCTCCTTGTTTTCTATTCATTCTAGATGTATAGTATTCGTTTGGATCGATAAACTCTTCTTGATCCATCATATTTATATTTGAATTGTTTTCTTTATTTGGAGTCAAATCATTCAATTTAAAATTGAGAGACATATTTTTTTTTGGACTTAATAACAAGGGAGATTTTTCTTCAGGAACTATAATAACTTTTTCACTTTTTTCAGATTGAGAAAATATATTCAAAGAAAATAAGATGATGATCAAAGAAATCAAATTATGAATAGCCTTAAAATTAAAAGTGGTTGTCATTTATCTAAATATTCTCAAATATATTTTAATAGTTTCATAAAAAACAAAAAATATAGAATCTTAACAAACTCTTTAACAAAAACTTAAAACTAAGTAATAAACTTTTATTTAAGTTTTTGTAGTTATAAAAAATTAAAAATATAACTTATGCGTTTAAAAAATTTAAAATATGAAACTCGAAATTATCGATTGGTCAATTCTTGTTATTTTTTTCATAATACTTTTATCTATTGGTTTTTTTGCTTCTAAAAAGGCAGGTAGTAGCGTGAATGAGTTTTTTCTATCAGGGAGAAACATGCCCTGGTGGCTACTTGGAATTTCAATGGTAGCAACAACCTTTTCTGCTGACACACCAAACCTTGTTACAGATATTGTTCGTACAAATGGTGTTTCTGGTAATTGGGTTTGGTGGGCATTTTTACTAACAGGAATGTTAACAGTATTCGTTTATGCCAAATTATGGAGAAGATCAGAAGTGCTCACTGATTTAGAGTTTTATGAAATGAGATATGGAGGGAAAGGAGCTGCTTTTTTAAGAGGTTTTAGAGCGATTTATTTAGGAGTTTTTTTTAATGTTATGATTATGGCTACAGTTTGTTTGGCTGGAATTAAGATTGGAAGCGTGATGCTGGGCTTAACTCCTGTTCAAACTCTTTTGATTGCTTCTAGTGTAACAGTCGTCTATAGCTCCCTAGGAGGACTTAAGGGAGTAATTATGACTGATTTTTTTCAGTTTACTTTGGCGATGGTAGCAACTTTTTGGGCCGCAATTGTAATTGTTAATCTCCCTGAAATTGGTGGTCTAAATGCTCTCATATCTCACCCTGATATAGTACCTAAACTTGACTTAATTCCGGACGTCTCAGATAAAGAACTGTTTTTAGTTGTTTTTTTACTTCCTATAGCTGTTCAATGGTGGAGTGTCTGGTATCCAGGAGCTGAACCAGGAGGAGGAGGATATGTTGCCCAAAGAATGTTATCTGCAAAAGATGAAAATCACGCTGTGTGGGCAACTTTACTTTTTAATTTTATGCATTATGCAGTTAGACCATGGCCATGGATTTTAATAGCTTTAGCTTCTTTAATTGTTTTTCCAAATCTTAGTGATTTACAAACGGCATTTCCTGATATAGATAAAGGTATAATTGGACATGATTTAGCATATCCAGCAATGATGACCATGTTACCTCCAGGCCTTCTTGGGTTACTACTAGCCTCTTTAGCAGCGGCATTTATGTCCACAATTGCATCTCACCTTAACTGGGGATCTTCTTATGTGGTCAATGACTTTTATAAGAGGTTTTTTAATCCAGAAGCCTCGGATAAAAAATTAATTTTTTTAGGGCGTATTACTACAATTGTTTTAATGCTTCTATCTTGTTTATTGGCCCTTTTATTAAGTAATGCACTTCAAGCATTTTCTATATTACTCCAAATTGGAGCAGGTACAGGACTACTTTTTATACTTAGGTGGTTTTGGTATCGAATTAATATTTATAGTGAAATTTCAGCAATGATTATTTCATTTTTAGTTGCTCTTTATCTACAAATAATTCATCCAATGATTGGATTTGAAATTATATCTCCAGAAAATCAATTAATTATTGGAGTATCGATCACTACATTTTCATGGGTAGTTGTAACTTTCATGACTCAACCAGAAGATGAAGAAACACTAAGAAGTTTTTACAAAAAAATTCAACCAGGAGGTTTTGGTTGGAAAAAAGTAGTAGATCAAGCAGCTAAAGATGGGGTTAATATTATTGGCAAAAAGGAGGCATGGGATGTGCCTAATGGAATTATTTGTATGATATTAGGAAGTATGTTTATTTACAGTATTCTTTTTTCAATAGGATATTTTATTTATGCAAAATATATGTTTGCATTTTTATTACTTTTTGTATCTGTAATTTCTTTATTTTTCCTTCAAAAGGCATGGAGAAAGCTAAAAATGAATTAAAGCATTAACCAATTAGCATTCCTGCAATTGTTGCAGAAAGAAGTGAAACTAATGTTCCAGCAATCATAGCTTTGAATCCTAGCTCGATTAAAATGTGTTTTATTTTGGGAGCAATAATTCCAACGCCTCCTATTTGTATTCCAATAGAAGCAAAGTTTGCGAACCCACATAGCATATAGGTGGCCATTATAACTGACTTTTCATGATTAAAACGAATAACACTTTCAATATTTTTTAGATCGGCTAATTGAACATAAGCCACGAATTCACTCGCTGCTATTTTCACACCAAGTAACTGTCCCATTAATAAAGTGTCATTACAACCAGAAACACCTATTGCCCACATCAAAGGTGAAAAAAGAATTCCTAAAATAAATTCAACAGAGAGTCCAGTATATGGAGTGTTTTGAGATATCCAATTATTTAAACCAATCTCACCAAAAAAATGAAGCACTCCATTTACAAGAGCAATTAATGCAATAAAAACTAAAAGCATTGCAGCCACATTAACAGCCATCTTAACCCCTTCACTTGTTCCTTTTGATATTGCAGAAAGAAAACTTTCTCCAATGTGCGAGCTGCTGATTGAAATATCTGTATTAACCTCATCGACTTGAGGGTAAATGATTTTAGAAATAACAACAGCGCCTGGCGCTGCCATTACAGAAGCAGCTAATAAGCTTTTTGCAAAAGTTAATCTTGCTTCAGGGTCATCACCGCCCAAAAAACCAATATAGGCCCCTAACACACTTCCTGCTACGGTAGCCATCCCTCCAACCATAACCAAAAATAACTCGGATCGATTCATTTTTTCTAGATAGGCTTTAATCAAAAGTGGTGTTTCAGTTTGACCAAGGAATATGTTTCCAGCAACTGAGAGACTTTCTGCACCAGTAATATTTAAAAGTTTTGTTAGCCCCCAGGCAAGGCCTCTTACGATTTTTTGAATTACCCCAAAATAATATCCAATTGAGGTTAAGGCAGAAAAGAAAATGATAACAGGAAGAACCTGAAATGCAAATATATATCCTGTTTTTTCAACATCACTAAAGTCGCCCAACAACATGTTGGTTCCTGCTTGTGTATATTCTAAAATTTTAATAAAAAAACTTCCAAAAAATTCAAAAACGTTTGATATCCAAGTAATTTTTATAACACCTATTGCTATGGTTAGTTGTATTAAAAGTCCTAAAAATACAGTCTTCCATTTAATGGCTTTTTTATTTACACTCATTGCATAAGACAAACCTAGTAAAATAGTCATACCTAGAACCCCTCTAAAAATAGATTCAATTGTAATTCCACTACTTGGTATTAATTCCATCAATTATATTTTATAAAATATTCAAAACTAAAAACACTAGTCATTCTCCCTTTAAAAGCTTAACCATCATGTCCCGTGCTGTCATTAATTTAATTTTGTGAACAGAGTCATTATACATTTCCTTTGAAATTCTATTTTCAAATTCTAAAATGGCTTCTTTTAAAGTAATTTCCTTTTTCATACTGAATTATTATTATCAATAGATTTTTTTTTGCCGTCTATCTTTTCTTGGGCATCCAAAACACTATTTATTAGTTCTGACTTGGTGTCGATATATTTAATCAACTCCTTTACTTTTTCTTCTTCTTGTTTTTGTTTATTATGTTTTTGTTTTTCTTCAGAAATAGTCTCACGAATATTTTGAATTGTACTAGCTATAAAGCTAATGACAATTATAAAACAAATGAAAATTGCAAACCACTCTTCTGATTCTGAAAAATACATAAACTTTAAATTACAGCTAATTTATAAGCTATTTTTAAAACAACATGCATTTAGAAATTAACTCAGGAAATACAACCGTTATGTTTTTGTATTTTTAGTGCATGAGAAAATTTATTTTAATTTTTTTTATTACTTCTAGTATTTTTAGTCAAAGAATAAGTTCAAATAAAATTTCAAGATTAATAAATAAGAATCCAGTTTTTTCAAGATCTCATGTTGCCGTGGCTGTCCAGCCTTTAGGGTCGGATAAAAAAATCAAGGGTGTAATGTTTTCAAAATACATGACACCAGCATCAAACACTAAGCTTTTAACGTTTTTAGGCGCAGTCCAAACTTTTGATTCCATGCCTATAATTAATTATTCTTTTTTTAATAAAGAGTTACACATTTCATCAACGGGTTACCCTCTTCTTTTTCATCCTAAATATCCTGATGATGATCTGGAGGAGTTTTTAAATTCTTTCAAAAAAGTTATTTATCATCATGGCCAATCTGATCTCCCTAGATTTGGGCCTGGATGGGCTTGGGATGATTATCCATTTTATTTTTCTGCTCAAACCTCAATTTTACCACTTTTTGGAAATGTTGCACTATTTATAAAAAATAGTGATAACAAAATATTAGCTTATCCACCTTTGTTTAAAATATCAGAGGATAAATCGTTAAATAACAGTATAATAAGGAGCGAGTCGACCAACTCTTTTATAGTAAACTCTCAAAAGGTCTTACAAAGAGATTCAATTTATATTCCTTTTAAAACATCTGAAAAGTTAACGGCTAGTCTTTTAAATTACGGACTAGATTCCAACGTTATAAATTCAACTGCGCCCCTTTTAACTTACAAGGTTTTATATTCAAAAAACAGTAAAAGGATCTATGAAGCTATTTTAAAAGATTCTGATAATTTAATTTCTGAATCATTGCTTCTAATGATAAGCAAAGAGTTAAATGATAGTTTTTCAACACTAGAGGCCATAAATCAATTAAAAAAAGATTGGAACTCTTGGATTCCAGACCCTCTTTTGTGGTTTGATGGATCTGGATTATCAAGATATACAATGATGACTCCAAGAACAATCGTATCTGTTCTTCAAAAAATACATAACCAGATTGGTTTGAAAGGAATTCAATCTTATTTCTCGGCAGGAGGCAAATCAGGAACTATAAAGGAATATTACAAAAAAGGAGAAACACCATTTGTTTATGCTAAAACTGGTACTTTAAGAAATAATCACAATCTTTCAGGTTATATAATTTCAAGAAAAGGGAATTGGTATGTCTTTTCAATTATGGTAAATCATTTCGAAAACCCAACAAAGGAGATTCGTTTGGCAATAGGAGATTTACTTGAATACCTATATAATAGAGGATAAGATTATTTTCCTTGAAGCTGTTTAGACACACCTTCTACTTCTTCCATTACCCTTAAAAGGTTGTCTCCCCAAATTTTCTTTATTTCTTTTTCGGAGTACCCTCTACTAACTAATTCTTTTGTGACGTTTAAAGTTTCAGAAGCATCACTCCACCCCTC
>Ga0114994_10001175_pt1 | contig 18677 bp, 14 predicted proteins | sample ArcticOcean_MG_C_9_FD_87043 | JGI IMG/M metagenome (GOLD analysis project Ga0114994, IMG submission 87043) | Marine microbial communities from western Arctic Ocean - ArcticOcean_MG_CB2_152 | ecosystem: Environmental > Aquatic > Marine > Oceanic | place: Arctic Ocean: Canada Basin | collected...
ATTTGGTCTTAGAAGAGACAGCAACTACTACAACTACACAGAGAACATATACTGTAACAGATGATTGTGGTAATTCAGCGACATTCGTTCAGATTATTGTTTATGTATCTGTAGTTCCTGGTTGTATGGATGCAGACGCTTGTAACTACAATCCTGATGCTAACCAAGACAATGGTACTTGTGCATACCCACCATTTGCTTACGACTGTGATGGTAACTGTATCAATGATGTCAATGAGAACGGTATCTGTGATGAGTTAGAGATACTCGGATGTACAGATCCTGAAAATCCTGGATATAACCCAGCTGCTAACGTTGATGATGGTTCTTGTCTAGTTGGAGGTTGTGTAATCCCATTCGCTTGTAACTATGATGTTGATGCGGATTATCAGCTAGCTGGTTCTTGTGAGTTTACTTCTTGCGCAGGTTGTACAGATGATGCAGCATGTAACTATGATGAGACTGCAACACTGAATAACGGTTCATGTACATATCCTGATTATGGTTACGATTGTAATGGAGACTGTGTGACTGATACTGATGGTGATGGAATCTGTGATGAGTTTGAGGTTCCTGGTTGTACTGATCCAACAAACCCTGGTTACAACCCTAATGCAACGGATGATGATGGTTCTTGTTTAGTTGGTGGTTGTTCTTTGCCATTCGCTTGTAACTATAATCCTGATGCAGATTACTTAGTGATTGTAGAATGTGACTTTAGTTCGTGTGCTGGTTGTATGGATGAAGCGTCTTGTACTTACGATCCTGATGCAACGATTAACTCATCTGGTGAGTGTACATATCCAATTAGCCAGTTCTTAGACTGTAATGGTGAATGTAGTAACGATGATGACGGTGACGGAATCTGTAATGAGGAGGAGATACCTGGTTGTACTAACCCTGCTGCAAACAACTACAACATTTTCGCAACTGACGATGATGGTTCTTGTGTGTTGCTAACAGGAGGTTGTACTCTACCATTCGCTTGTAACTACGATCCTACAGCTGATTACTACCTGCCGGGTTCTTGTGATTTCTCTTGTCTATTCGGAATGCCTATGGGTGGCGCTTGTGCAGATCCTCTAGCATGTAACTATGGAGAGGAAGGAAATTGTGATTACTTTGATGCAAACGGTCAGTTATGTGCAACTGTAGGTTGTATGGATGACTCTGCATGTAACTACGACCCTGAAGCTCAGATCCAAGGTGTTTGTGATTACATATCTTGTGAGTCATACGGTTGTGATAACGAGAATGCTTGTAACTACGATCCTGAGGCTTCTATTAACGACGGAAGTTGTGAGTACACAAGTTGTCTAGGTTGTACAGATCTAGAGGCAAGTAATTACGATCCGACAGCTACCGTTGATAATAACTCTTGTGAATACGAGGTTGGAGGTTGTATGCAGTTTTCAGCATGTAACTACAATCCAGAGGCAACGTATGATGATGGTTCATGTGAATTTACTACTTGCTTCGGATGTGCCACACCTTCGGCTTGTAACTACGATCCAGCGGTGATCTACCCTGATGGTTCTTGTGTCTTTGCAGATCCAGGTTACGATTGTGACGGAATCTGCTTACAGGATGCTGATGCTGATGGAGTGTGTGATGCTGATGAGATAGGTGGTTGTACAGATGTGGATGCATTGAACTATAACTCAGCTGCTACTGAGGAGAATGGTACGTGTATCTATCCTCCTGTCGGTTGTACAGACCAAACCGCATGTAACTTCGACTTTACTGCTTCTGAAGATGATGGCTCTTGTGAGTACACTTCTTGCTCTGGTTGTCTAGTTCCATCGGCTTGTAACTACAATCCGGATGCTACTTTAAGTGACGGTACATGTGAATATCCAGATGCTGAAGGTAATTGTGGTGAAGATGTGGTTGAAGGTTGTATCTACGCTACAGCTTCAAACTATGATGCTTTAGCTACTGACGATGACGGTTCATGTCAGTTCCATGGTTGCATTAACGATGACTACAGTAACTACAACTCTTACGCTAACGCTAACGAAAATTGTTCTAACACGCCACCAAGTGCAGACTTTAACGGCGACGGAATAGTTCAGCTAGAAGATCTTCTACAGTTCTTAATTGCATTTGGACAGAGTGGTCCGGATTGGAGTATAGACTGGGTTAACGAAGCTTGTGGTGTAACAGCTATACCATTAGACCAGTTGATCGATGTAGATGAGCCAGGATGTACATATGCAAATGCTGCTAACTACGATCCAACATCAATTGCGGATGCAGGTAACTGTGCATTCAATGGTTGTACTGACTCTGAGGCGTTGAACTTCAATCCTATAGCGAATATCGAAGACTCAAGTTGTACATACGACGTATGTCCAGACTTCAACGGCGACGGAGTAGTCCAAGCCGAGGACCTCCTTGACTTCCTAATCTCATGGGGTACGATCTACGAGTAGAGTACTCTGAAGAAGAGTCTTGATTTATGACGAAAAGAGCTGACCGAAAGGTTGGCTCTTTTTTTGGTCTAAGGAATTATGAGAAGCATCTTTGTGAAATACTAAATGAGAAAAAATGAAGAATCTATTTGCTGTAATATCTGTAGTGTGTTTGATGGCTTCGACACTTCAGGCCCAAGAGTACGTGAACGCAGTGTGGGTGCTAGATGAGGGGTTGTTAGATTGGCAGACAGGGGAGATGGTGGAACCAGCAGGAGTGGGGGTGTATACTCCGGAAACTGGAGAGTTTACTTCTGTGATGACTTTTCCCGATGCTAGTTTTACGACTAACATCGTTATAGCGGATGGTGCTGCTTATGTAGGGGCGGATACAAAAATTTACAAAATCGATCTAAACACTTTCATGGTTGATGCTGAAGTTGAAGTTCAGGGCGTGAGGCATCTAGCTTACCACGACGGGTTAGTTTACATGACTAGGGGAGATGTTGATGATGTGACTTGGGCTTCGGTAGAGTTCGAGTCGTATTTATTATGGTTCGATGCTGAGACATTATCGCCTGTAGGTGAGTTGATGGCTACTGAAGGTGTCGGGTATGCATCTGAAGGAATAGAGATTGTTGATGGGGTTGTTTATGTGGCTATCAATAATGGGTTTTCTTGGGCTCAGGAAGTGGGCATTTTAGGGGTGTATGATATTGAGTCAGGTTCTTACACTGAGCACGATTTAGGGGAGGATGGAAAGAATCCAGCTCACATCAAGGTGACTGAGTCAGAGGTGATAATGGTGAACAACACTAATTGGGAGGCTACTTCTTTGTCTCGCATAGAGTTGCCTAGTTTAGGAGCAGACGAAGCTACAGTAACGACTATGTTTGTTGACGGAGTTGCGGCTGGTTGTAACGCTGCTGCATTGATGGGGGAGAAGCTCGTGTTCCAGGTGAGTGGTGAGATGGGTATGAGGAAGGCGTCTGTTAACGATTTAAGCCCTTCGTCGGACACTTGGGGGCCTGCGACTGATGTGTATTACAGAATGGCTGTGAGCCCCGTGAATGGAGATGTTTACGGAACTGTCACAAATTTCTTCGATTTTGCTGAAGTCCAAATCCTAGACTTAAACGGCAACCTTATTGCTTCTTTTGACGCGGGTGTGGTACCAGGTGGTATCGCTTTTGACGTGAGAACTGTCATTTCTGTGGACGAGCTAGTTGACGATCTAAGAGTGGGGAATTATATCACTGGGCAGTTTGACGTGATGGGAAGGGTTTGGTCTGAAAGAAGCAGAGGAATGAAGATCGAGAGACTGCAGTCAGGCGAACTAAGAAAGACTTGGGTGGTTCAGTAATTAACTACCTACAGCTAACCAAATAACCCCCGTCGCTAGCATCAACTTAAGCCAAGATGATAGTGCAGGGGCTTTTTTACGCACTGAAAAATAAATAGTGGCTAGTAGCGTTATGTGAAAGAATATTTCGAATGGGTACTGTGTCAGGCTAAAGATTATTTTCGGTTGTAGCTCACTTATTACTGACAGAGCACTCCACACAATTGCCACTATCACCACTTCCATCACGTATATCACCATCCAAGACCTTGTCTCCCCAAAAACAACAGGCATAGTCCTAATCCCAGAATCTTTATCAACATCAAAATACTCCAGCTCTTTAGAAATCTGTCTAACAAACACGATTGAAAAGATCATCAAACACATCACTACATAACGCTCGTCTTTAACATCCATCAACACATCATACAAAGCAAACGGAACTAATAACGTTACTATAGCCGCCAACGCCAATTTACCAACCACCACTTTCTTCTTCAGCCAAATCGAATATAAAAAAATCAAAAAAGCAGCAACTGAAGCTATGATGAAAGGACTCATATTATCAATTTGAATTGAAATAACCACCGCCCCCACTAATCCCATTCCCGTCAACACCCAGTGACTCATCATCGCTACGCGTCTCTTAATAACCCTGCCTATACTAGCCCTTTCTGGCTTCCTTATCCTATCCTCTTTAATGTCGAAATAATCATTAATCACAGCACCCCCAGCAGCAATGCAAGCCACCGGCACCATAAAGAACCACCCTATTTCATTCCCAAAGTAGCTAAACCTTATAATTGCAGCGGCAAAACTTAGCCCAATTACATTCCATAATCTCACCGATTTAAGCCAGGCATTTATTGTATACATCATCATTTTTATCCAAACGAAGAGTCAATTAAACTCTCCTTCAATTCTCTTTTATTTGTTGCATTTGCCGTAGTTAACGAGTAGTTAAAACCTTTGTGAATTGCATGAGCTCCATGTCTTCCATTCTTATCCAAGGCCAAATACCCCACTTGCAAATTGCTCACATCCATACTGTCAATAATCCTTCTAACTGCTGTCTCACAGGCTTGTTGAGGATGCATCCCGCTTCTCATCAACTCCACAACTAAAAACGACCCCACTGTTCTCATCACGGCCTCCCCGAGCCCAGTTGCTGTAGCACCCCCTACATTACCATCCACAAATAATCCCGCCCCTATAATCGGACTATCACCCACACGCCCGTGCATTTTATACGATACCCCACTTGTTGTACAACCCCCAGCAAGCCTCCCCGCATCATCAAGAGCAAGTATCCCTATTGTGTCGTGATTTTCAATATTAATCACAGGAGCATATTCGTTTTTCACCTTCCATCTCTCCCAAGCCTCTCTAGCCTTGTCAGTTAAAAGATCCACAGTTTCAAACCCCTGCTCAATAGCAAACTGTCGAGCCCCCGCACCAGCCAACATCACGTGCGGCGTCTCCTCCATTACTTTCCTCGCTACAGAAAGTGGATGCATAATATCCTGTAAAAAGCAAACTGACCCAGCCCTACCCATATGATCCATGCAGCAGGCATCTAACGTCACATTCCCATCTCTATCAGGCAGTCCGCCTATCCCCACGCTCAACCCCTCTTCATCAGCCTCAACAATCCTTGCTGCGGTCTCTATCATATCCATTGCCTTCCCACCCTCGGCTAGCGACCTAAACCCCTCCTTATTCGCAATAATCCCATGATTCCAGGTACTCACCATGGTCGGCAACGTCACAGACTCCTCACCATAAATCAATTTTGGCTGTGCAATCTCAGCAGCCATCATTCTATTAATAGCTAAAGGCCCCAGCCCCAACACTCCACCTAGTGCAGCAAGCTTGCCAAGGAAATCCCTTCGGTTAGATTTTTTAATTTCACTCATCTCTCGAAGTTACTTTCATTAGTGGGAAAAGTCAACCAACCAGTTGACAAAATCCCTAACGTTTTATCGTTTCACTTACTAACGTACACTTTCGCTTCGAAAAGTCAACCAACTGGTTGACAAATCATCTAATGATTTCATCACAAGCGTGAAATGTTTAAACGGCCACCGCTCCTCCTCCTCTCCTCCGAGCTGAAACAACAAAGGCCCCCGTAATGGGAGCCCTTGCAATTTATTATAAGATGAAGTAGTTAGTCTTTCTTAGCTTCAGAGTCGCCCTCAGAGTCGCCCTCAGCTTCGTCTTTAACTTCTTCGAAGTCTACATCCGTAACCTCATCGCCACCGGCATCGCCACCAGCATCGTCGCCAGCCTCACTACCCTCAGCAGCAGCTTGCATTTCTGCACTTGCTTCTTGGAATGCAGCATTTAGCTTTTCGATCCCAGCTTTGCATGCGTCAATGTCTTGAGCAATATGTACAGCTTTCAGCTCCTCAACAGCCTCGTTGATAGGTCCTAGCTTGTCAGCAGGGATTTTATCTCCGAATTCTTTGAGTTGCTTTTCGGTTTGGAATATCAGAGTGTCAGCCTGGTTAAGGGTGTCAGCCTTGTCCTTAGCCTCCTTGTCAGCATCAGCATTTGCTTCAGCGTCAGCTTTCATTCTTACGATATCCTCTTCTGAAAGACCGCTAGATGCTTCAATCGTAACCTTGTTCTCTTTACCTGTAGCCTTATCCTTAGCGCTCACGTTAATGATTCCGTTAGCGTCGATGTCGAATGTAACTTCGATTTGAGGAGTTCCACGAGGAGCTGGTGGAATGTCACCTAGTAGGAATTGACCAATGTTGTGGTTATCCTTAGCCATAGCACGCTCACCTTGGAAGACATGGATGTCTACACTTGGCTGATTGTCAGCAGCAGTAGAGAACGTCTCAGACTTCTTCGTAGGAATAGTAGTGTTAGCTTCGATCAGCTTTGTGAACACGCCACCCATAGTTTCGATGCCTAAAGAAAGAGGAGTGACGTCTAAAAGAAGTACATCCTTCACCTCACCAGTTAATACGCCACCCTGTATAGCCGCACCTACAGCAACTACCTCATCCGGGTTCACACCTTTAGAAGGCTCTTTGCCGAAGTAAGCTTTTACTGCGTCTTGTACAGCAGGGATTCTGGTTGAACCACCGACTAAGATAACCTCGTCTATATCAGATTTCTTAAGTCCTGCGGCTTTTAGAGCTGAAGCGCAAGGCTCTATAGAGCGCTTGATTAGGGAGTCACATAATTGCTCGAATTTTGCTCTGCTTAGTGATCTAACTAAGTGCTTAGGGACACCATCAACAGGCATTATGTAAGGCAAATTGATTTCAGTGCTAGATGTGCTAGAGAGCTCGATTTTTGCTTTCTCAGCGGCTTCCTTTAAACGCTGAAGTGACATAGGGTCTTTGCTCAGGTCTAGTCCGCCATTTTCGTCCTTGAATTCAGCAACCAACCATTCGATTAGGCACTGGTCGAAATCGTCACCACCTAGGTGAGTATCTCCATCGGTTGACAGAACTTCGAATACACCGTCACCAAGCTCGAGAATACTAACGTCGTGTGTTCCACCACCGAGATCGAATACGACTATTTTTTGGTCTATAGACTTCTTATCAAGACCGTATGCAAGAGCTGCAGCGGTAGGCTCATTGATAATCCTCTTCACCTCTAGTCCAGCTATCTCACCAGCTTCTTTAGTCGCTTGGCGTTGCGCATCATTGAAGTAAGCAGGCACAGTAATAACGGCAGCAGTCACGTCCATTCCCAAATGATCCTCAGCCGTGCGCTTCATCTTCTGAAGAACCATAGCAGAAATCTCTTGCGGAGTGTATGTGCGGTCGTCAATTTTCACTCTAGGAGTGTTGTTGTCGCCCTTCACTACCTCGTAAGGCATTCTCTTAATCTCCTTTGCGACCTCGTCAAATGACGACCCCATAAAGCGTTTGATACTAGAGATAGTTTTTGTAGGGTTAGTAATAGCCTGGCGTTTTGCGGGTTCTCCTACTTTACGTTCGCCGTCGGCGATGAATGCAACGATAGACGGTGTTGTACGCTTACCCTCGCTGTTGTTGATGACCACTGGTTCGTTACCCTCCATAACTGCTACACAGCTATTCGTGGTTCCTAGGTCGATTCCGATGATTTTACTCATTTAATATAATTTATTTTTCGTTTACAATCCCTCTTAGTCAAATCCCTTGCCAATCCATTTTCTATTAATTCACGCCGTCAATCGTGTCAGTTTGTGTGACATCCTCTCATTTTTCACATGCGAAACATGACAGCCTGTCCGAATACGCTAACTTTGCGGCGTGAAAAGTACAGACTCTAACCACCCCGTCAGTTTCAGTGTTCTGGGATGCGGTCATATAGGCAAGCGCCATGTGTCTTCAATTCTAGGGCATTCCCAGGCATTACTATCTGGCCTGATCGATATTAGGTCTACCGAAGATTGTGGAGTCGCAGAGTACCTCACGGGCGACGTTAGCTGGCATAATTCACTCGAAGAATTTCTGTCCTCGAAGAATCTTCCCGAAGTTGTCTGCGTTTGTACACCTAACGGCCTCCATGCAGACCAGGCTATCGCACTTTTAGAAGCTGGATGTAATGTGGTTCTTGAAAAGCCTATAGCACTAAATGTAGCTGATGCTAAGAGAGTAGAGGCAGCTGCTGAGAAATCCACTGCGGATGTGTTTTGTGTAATGCAAAACCGTTTCGCTCCTCCGTCTGCTTGGCTAAAGGGTTTAGTAGATTCAGGTGAGTTGGGCGAGATAAGGCAGGTTCATATTCAGTGTTATTGGAATAGAGATGACAGATATTATGAAAAGGGCGGCTGGAGAGGTACGTTGGATTTAGATGGTGGGCCTTTATTCACTCAGTTTTCTCACTTTATAGATGTGATGTATTGGATTTTCGGTGGTGTTGAAAATACTGTTTCTCGGTTTCAGAATCAAGCGCATCTCCACAATACAGAGTTTGAGGATTCAGGCCAAATAAACTTTGATTTCTCCTGCTCTGGCTGGGGATCGTTCACTTTCTCAACTGCTGTTGACAGGTCTAACTTCGAGAGTAGCTTAACCCTTATCGCAGAGAAAGGAACTATACGTATTGCCGGTCAGTACATGGAAAAGGTGGTTCATTGCGACGTACGTGATTACGTCATGCCACAGTTGCCTTCCTCTGCTCCACCTAATGATTACGGACAGTACAAGGGTTCAGCATCGAATCACCATCACGTGCTGGCTAATGTTGTGGACGTTCTTAGAAACAATGCTGAAATAGCTACCCCCATGTCAGAAGGGGTAGACGTAGTTTCTATAATTGAATCTATGTACTCTGGAGTAGATAGACCTTTATCACGGCATTAAATCGGGCCTTATAAACCTTAAGATCGGTTTAAGCCACCACACTACATATATCAGTCTTGCCTTCTTCACTCGTTTTGCCCCGAACTCTTTGTAGAACCTATCGACACCAGGGTCTTCACTTCCTCCAAAATCAAAGATAGTTGCCCCTTTTTCTTTAGCTATTCCCATTGCTTTTGCGAGCATTGCCACAGATGCGATGGCGGAATGTGGACCTCTTTTTTGGCCTCCAAAAGCATAAAGACAAGTGTTTGAATCAAGCATTAAGAACCCTCCAGAAGCTATGCAGTTTCCGTTAGGGTCAACAGCCTCGACGGCGAAGGAGTATTCCTCTTGAGAAATCGCATCTAATAATTTATCTAGCTGTTCCGGATTAAGGCTTATGTCTTTTCTAATTCGGCTCTCCTTGTGAAGCGTTGAAACCATGTTCCAATTACTTACAAGGCGACATTCGATATTTTCTTTGGCTGCCCTTCTGACCTGCTTAGCTCTGTTAGAAGGTAGTTTTTTCGTTATGTCTATCTGCCGCGTGTGCCTCCATTGTATTCTGAATTGTGTGCTCGTGTTGTTTTTAATCGCAAACGATGTAAGGCTATTCTCATAGTCTGAACAAGGTGGTAAGTCGATGACTTTTATGTGCTCTGGTTGTGAAAGCCAAAACTCATTAAGCTCGCAATATGTTTTAATGCTACCATTAAAACCACAATCTAATGCCCAGGGTGGTGTAATAAGAGAGTGAATCCCTCTCAAAGAAATACAAGCGACAGCGCAGTCGCCTTTATTTCGTGAAGAATTAAATACTAGTGAGCAATCAGCTCCACAGTTGTCTAGCCAAGCTTTACTTTGGAATGGGCTTTTATCGGAATCTTTAAAAGATTCGGGTTTCATCCTCCGATACTTCCCTTCACAGCCCTTAATTCTCTATCCTCAGGGAACAGATCTTCCCCGATAGCAAGCCACTCTAAAGCAGAGGCTCTGTTAGTGTCCTTTAATAATTCAACATTGTAAATTATAGCAAAAAGCAGCAACTCCATTTGAACTTCTCTTAATCCCCGCCCCTCGAATTCGAGTAGTAGTTGTCTAGCTTTCTCATAAGTATCAGCAGCTTCCTTCCTAGATTTCAAATGTTGGTAAACAGCAGCATACATCAGCCAAGCACCAGGGTCTTCTGGGTCTATAGTTGCGAGGTATTTGTAGTACGACCTTGCTTTAGTGTACTTCTCACTATCCATCTCTGTCTCAGCAGCGTTTTTTGTCTCATTCCAAAGCTCATCAAAGAATACAGTGTGTTCGTGGGAGTGAAGATTTTCTTTATCCTTCTTTCTAAACTTAGCTGTGTACTTAAGGCTGTTTTTTAGAGCCTTGAGTTTGTCGACTTGAAATTTAACTCTTAGTTCGTTGTCCTCTGTTAGGTGAATACCTAGATAAGCTTTGCCCATATAAAGATATGGAAGAGGTAGTTTTTTCGTTTTATCATTCTCTGTGTACCTAATGCATTTGTAAAGTACATTTTCAAACTTCTCGTCAACAATCCACATTAGGAGTTTATTATATTCATCCTGAGATATTAGTGGTTTTCTCGGTTTTTCTTCTTCGTCTTGGTTCCCCTTTTGGGCTGAAACATTTGTAGACAATAGTAAAGTGCCGATAAATAATAGGCTTAATAGCCACGTTGAGAGGGTAGTTTGTGTTTTCATTTTTGCAGAAAGTGCATTATTCATGCCGAAAGATAATTAATATAAATTTTAATAGGTGTTATATTTGCAGCCCATGCAAGAATTAAGATTGAATTTACGTTTTTACGCCCTTTTCGTCGCTATATTTTTATCGACTTCCATGTTCTCTCAAGGAACGATTAAAGGTTTTGTTAGCTCTAAATCTACAGGTGAACCTGTGATGTTTGTGAGCGTATTGCTCGAAGGAACTAAATACGGAGTTTCCACAGACATTACCGGCTTCTACAGTTTGAGTAGAGTCCCAGCGGGTACTTACAACTTAATTGTGTCAAGCATTGAGTATAAAAACATTAAAGAAGTAGTCGAAGTGGTGTCTGGTAAAGTGCGGACAAAGAACTACTTACTTGAAGACGGAGTGATTCAGCTTGCAAGTGCGGAAGTGAATGCTGATAGGGAAGAACAATTAACCTCTGTGAGAATGTCTGTTGAAACAATTCGACCTGCAGACCTTAAAAGAATACCAAGTTTTGGTGGTCAGGCTGACTTAGTTCAAGCATTACAAGTGATGCCTGGTTTTGTCACAACAGGTGATCAAGGTGGTCAACTTTATATTCGAGGAGGCTCGCCCATCCAAAACAAAGTCCTTCTAGACGGAATGATAATTTATAACGCATTTCACAGCATTGGGCTGTTTAGTGTGTTTGATTCAGACGCCCTTGCAAATGCCGATATTTATACGGGAGCTTTTTCAGCTAAATACGGTGGAAGAATTTCTTCTATAATGGATATCCGAACCAGAAATGGCAATATGGTTGAATCGAAGGTGAAGCTAGGCGCTAGTCCATTTGGTGCAAAAATTTTAATAGAAGGCCCGCTAAAGAAAGCCAGGGACGGTAAAGGAGGTATTAGTTACATGGTTTCAATGAAACACAGCTACTTAGAGAAAACTTCAGCATTTCTATATCCATATATAGATGGCGGTAAATTGCCATTCGGTTTTACAGATACATACGGCAAATTGACCTTCGGAAGTGGTGGTTCTAAGCTCAGTCTATTCGGGTTTGGGTTTAGCGATCATGCAAGTGTGCTGGATGATTCAACTGGAGTTGCCTTTGCTAGCTATAATTGGAAGAACGTAGGTGGGGGTGGTAACTTCACTATAGTTCCACCTGGAAGTTCTGTTCTAGTGAATGGTAACTTTGCGATCAGTCAGTACTCAATAGGCTTAGAAGAAGGGGGGCTAGCTGATAGGTATAGCGATGTAAATGGATTTAACTTCGGTTTGGACTTTAAATATATACTCGGCGAGGACCATGTTGAATATGGATTAGAGGTCGTAGGCCTCGAGACCGACTACAGTACGTTTAACGCATTGAATGTGACCGTTGAACAATCGGAAAACACAACTGAATTAGGTGGGTATGTAGATTATACTATGGTCCGTGGCGACATTATTATCCAACCTAGCATGAGGATGCAGTACTATAGTTCTTTGGCTAAATTCAGACCCGAGCCGAGGATAGGGTTTAAATACAAAGCATCGGAGCGGTTAAGGCTTAAACTCGCGGCTGGTATGTACTCCCAGAATGTGATAAGTGCTAATTCTGATAGAGATATCGTGAATCTTTTCTATGGGTTTCTTTCTGGCCCCTCTAACCTACAGGAAGAGTTTATTACTCCGTCAGGTGATAGAACAGCTGTCACTCACTCACTTCAAACAGCTAACCACGTTGTTACTGGATTCGAATTTGATTTAACGGAGCGTTTAAATATTAATGTAGAGGGATATGTTAAGCACTTTACTCAGCTTACAAACACAAACCGCCAAAAACTCTTCCCCGATGATGCTGACCACAGCGATGTTTTAGAGCTTTACAGGCTAGATTACATAATTGAAAGCGGTATTGCTTCGGGAGTTGATGTCGTCCTTAAGTTCGAAGAGAGGCACACGTACATATGGTTTGTGTATGGACTCTGCAATGTTGATAGATGGGATGGCTCGAGATGGTACGACCCTGTATTTGATAGGCGTCATAACATGAATCTAGTTGCTTCACAAGATTTCGGAAAAGACAAACAGTGGAAGGCTAACGCTAGATGGGCTTTAGGCTCGGGTCTGCCATTCACTCAGTCACAAGGATACTACCAAGCACCTAACATAAGTGGTGGGATTCTATCTGATTACATCAATAGTAATGCTAATGAGATATCTGTCTACTACGCCGGTTTGAATGAAGGACGTTTGCCTGCCTACCACCGTTTGGATATAAGTGTCAGTAGGACCTTTAAACGAGTAGGAGGGGGCGAGTTGGATTTCACCGCTGGCGTCACTAACGTGTACAGTCGCGAGAATGTATTCTATATTAATAGAATTACAGGCCAAAGGAAGAATCAACTTCCATTCTTGCCTTCCCTTGCGATTGATTGGACGTTTTAGAGGCTCTGAGATCTTAGCACCTTAGCCTGTGCTCTCGCTTCATCTGTTATGGCGCTACCGCTCAGAATAGATGCGATAGCTTCATTTCTCTCTTCCCCCACTAGGTAAACAGCTATAGTCTTAGCGTTATGGGTATTAGTTTCTTTACTCACCTCTAAATGCTGGTCACCGACAGCTGCTACCTGAGCTAGGTGAGTTACTGAGAATACTTGCTGGCCTACGGCCATCTTCATCATCGTGTCTGCCATCCTTGAAGCTACATCACCAGAGACTCCGGAGTCAATCTCATCTAAAACGATTGTTGGGACAGTTTTTCTTGTAGCCATTGCAGCTTTAAACGCAAGCATTACGCGGGACTTCTCTCCTCCAGAAGCCACTAATGCCAGTGCCTGCTGTGGAGACCCAGGATTAGCGGAGAACATAAGCTCAACTTCCTCTACGCCCATTAAATCAGGCGTTGTGGCATTACTAAAAACCCAATCCATCTTCACGTCTTTGAGTTTTAGTGGAGCAAGTTCTTTGTGAACGAGTTCTAGAAGATTCCTACCTCCTATGTCTCTTGCAGACGTAAGGTCTTCTCCTGCACTAAGCATATTGGACTTAAGCAGAGTTAGTTTTTCTGAAGCTTTAATTATATCATCCTTAAGCCCTAAAACCTCATCTATTTGATTTGTCAAACCATCTAAGATTAATAGTAGCTCAGAGGGAGATGAAGCGTTGTGCTTATGAAGTGCATGCGAAAGACCATCCAACTTGTCTTCAATCACAGTAAAGCGCGTTTGATCGAAAGAAATACGGTCGGATAACATAATAGCTTCATCTGATATGTCGTCTAGCTCGATTTTTGAACTTTGAAGTCTTTCTAATAGTTCTTTCGCGGCTTTATTATACTCCGAGATTGTTTCGAGAGATTTTATAGCGGAGTTAAAGTCGAACTGTGTCAGGGCTGTATGAGTGTCATGCAGGCCAGAAGCTAACTCTGTGGCATGCTTAAGTGTTTCGTGTTCCTCCCTTATTCCGTCCCAGTCTGTAGTACTTAAACCTAATCCCTCTAAGTCAGATACTTGAAATCGTATATAATCCACATCTGACTGAGGCTTGCTGGCCCTTGCCTTTAATTTATCTAACTCTTCTGATGACGTCCTCCATGCAGAAAATTCAGATCTGTAGAAATCTCGAGTTTGAAAGTGTCCTCCAAAGTCGTCTAGAAGTTCAAGTCGTGTAGTTCTATCTAGGAGAGCTCGGGTTTCGTCTTGGCCGTGTAGATCCACAAGCAGAGAACCAATTTCATTTAGAGTAGCTTGACTCACTTGTGAATCATTGATGAAGGCTCTAGACCTGCCCGACGAAGAGATTTCTCTTCGAATGTTAATTTCTCCAGATGCTTGGGGCTCTACTTCCCAGGAAGAAAGTCTTTCACTTACAAAGTCTGAATGAAATACTGCTTCAACAAGACATTTGTTAGCTCCGTGGCGAATGTTGGATGTATTAGATCTGTCACCTAACACTAAACCTAATGCCCCTAAAAGTATAGACTTACCAGACCCAGTCTCGCCAGTTAACACGGTTAATCCATTATCAAACGATAAGCTGAGCTCATTAATTAGAGCAAAGTTCTCTATGTGAAGCTTGCGTAACATAGAACCTTATTGAAGTGCTCCGTCGTATTTAGCAATATTACCCGGATCCATTTGCTTGAGAACCGGTAATAGTCTTACTCGTTCAGCTTCTGGAGCGGGCTCGAATAGTTTTATAATCTCATCGCTTTTTGCGAGGAAGAATACTTGCAGATTATACGATGATGGTCGAATCCTATTAGTGGAACGCATTTCAATTATAGCATCGCCGATATTTAATCTAGCAGCCTCTACGTCCTCATACAATATGTCCATACCGTTTCTATGGTAGTTGTAAAAGCAGTAGCGGAGTGGGCGAAAGGTTTGGCTAAGCATGTTCTCAACTAGCCAGTATCTATTCTGCTTCCCCTGGCTTGCCCTCCATCCTTTGCCACCGGCGTTCTGAGCGTTGGCTACGATTGTTTGGGCTTTAAGATAAAACTCAGACCCAGCTTCCATGCCATAGCTATCGTAGTCCATTGCAAGAATCATGTAGGCATAGTACGCTAGAATTGAAGAGAGGTTGTCTCTGTGCTGCCCAGGATTGAAGTTAATCGACGTTCCATCCAACCACTCGATTTCTAGATCTCCATCATGAGCGAATAATAGGGGAGTGTTGTAGTCAGAATTGTAAACTGGACGGTTACTTTGGATTTGGATAGAGCCACTGAATCTAGTGCTACCTATAGCCTCTGAGATTGTTATCTGCATGGTGCATTCTATCCTCTCCTCGAAAGCGAAATTATCATTAGTCCACCGCCTTCCATTCATAAATTCTCTTACCCCATCTTCAAGCGATTCAAAAATACTTGCTTCAACGTTAGCAATAGTTGGAGCTATTACTTGAACGGTGCAATTGAGTTCTTGGCTGTTAAGGGTGGTCCCGCAAAACACGAGAGTGAGTAACAGTAAGGTTTTAAGGTATTGAATCATTTTAATTGAAAAAGCATGTCTACAAGGTCACGTGCGACCTCTTGTTTTGACTTTAACTCAAAACTACGCGATTCCGTATCTAAACCCACGCGTTTTATCACTGTAACTTTATTAGTGTCGTGGTTAAATCCAGCGCCGTCGTCAGCTAGTGTATTCATCACCACAAAATCTAGATTTTTCCTTTCTAATTTGCCCTTAGCACTAACTAGGCCTTCATCAGTTTCTAATGCAAATCCCATGAGCAATTGCTCGGGTTTTTTTCTCGCACCCATTTCCAACAAAGTGTCTGGCGTGTCTTCAAGTTCCAGAGTTGATGGTAGGTCTGCCCTGTGTAATTTTTCTTTACTGGACTTCAATGGCCTTAAGTCCGCCACAGCCGCACATGCGACACCGGCATCCATTTCGTCCCAAACCCCTATCGTAGCCTTATACAATTCTTCTGCAGTCACTACATCTATCCTCGTCACCACACGTTCAGGCGTCTTTAAGCTCACAGGACCCGCTATCAACGTCACATCAGCTCCTAGATCAGCTAACCTACCAGCAATAGCGAACCCCATTTTACCGGTGCTTCTATTCCCCAAATACCTAACGGCATCGAGTGGTTCTTGAGTAGGTCCAGCTGTTACCACTACCTTTTTACCGGTGAGTGGAAGGTTGTCGCGGAAAAACCCCACGACCTTTTTCGCGATGATGTCTGGTTCTTCAAGTCTTCCCTTTCCATCTAATCCACTTGCTAATAGACCCGAAGCGGGTTCGATAATAGTGATGCTCCTCTCTTCTAATGTCCTTATAGATTCCTGGGTTGCAGGATTCGAAAACATATCCAGATCCATTGCTGGCGCGATCATTACAGGGCAACGAGCACTCAGGAATACGGCTTGTAAAAGGTTTTCACATGAACCGTTTACGAATGCGGACATGGTTTGGGCTGTACATGGAGCGACTAGGAATAGATCTCCCCATAATCCCAGCTCCACATGGTTCGTCCAAGTTCCTGCCTCTAAATCCTCAGTAAAATCAGAATGCACAGGATGACCTACTAACGTAGCAAGAGTAAGTGGAGTGATGAATTCTATGGAGCTAGGTGTCATGACTACTCTAACTTCGGCTCCGTACCTGATTAACTCACGAGCAAGGAAAGCGGACTTGTATGCAGCGATACTCCCTGTAATTCCCAGCACGATACGTCTACCCAGAAGAGTTTTGTTGTCGTTCTGAGTATCCGGTTCTCCGGTCATAATAATAAATTGCGAATCCTTGCTATAGCAGGGATTAAGAAGCTAATTCTTCTTTAGTAGTTTCTGCAGCCGTCTCAACAGCCGTCTCAACAGTTGTCGTAGCGTCCTCTTCTTTAGTCGATGACTTGTCGTCTGACTCGTCAGAAGAAATCTCTAGGTCAAGTTCTTTTTCAGGGTGACGGTAGTAAATCATGTCCTCCTCGAGCTCCTTGATAGCAATGCTCTGTGGCTTAGCTAGACGCTCGTAAAACTTAGATATTTCAATCTGCTCACGATTTTCAAACACTTCCTCTAATGTGTCATTAGGGATAACGAACTCTTCCATCTTCTCGTTAAGCTCGCTCTTAAGCTCATGAGAAAGTTGGTTGCTGCGGCGAGAAAGCACTACAATAGTTTCGAAAATATTACCTGTACCTACTTTTTCAAGGTCTTTTGTCTCACGAGTGATCGTGTTTCTTTCGGCTTTTACGTTTTTGAAATTCATCTGTTTGCTAAATTAATTCGCGTCGCGCTAGTTGTTTGTCTCTTGTAATTCTAGTGTTTCCACGGCTTTCACGCACTGTCCGTATATATGTTGAGCGTCAGCTAAATACGAACTATCCTGAAATCGGGATGCAAAGGTATGAAAAGCTTGGGTAGCATCGTTAAAACGTTCGAGTTTCCTTCGGTTAGTGCTTTGAACGGCGTATTGATAATAACTATCTAGTATTAAGAATTGTAACTGTTCGCGGAATGGTGAGTCCGGATAATCTGCTAAAGCATTCTTCATTGCAATGGTTGCACTATGGAATTGTCCAGTAGTGTGGTAAATCAAAGCTGATTCAAATGATTTTCTCTCAAGCTTCGATCTGAGGGACTTTATCATTGTTGAAGACGAGTCCCTCATGGTAGAAGCGGGGTATCTATCCATAAAGAGCTGCAGTTCTTGGATGGCCGAGCGGGTTTCTGTTTGGTCTAAAGACCAATTAGGAGAAAGGTTAAAACTGCAAATCGCTGCTTTAAACTCCACTTCCTCAACTAAGTCACTATTGGGAAACGTTTTAGCGTAATTGTGGAAATAATAGCGCGCGAGATAAAAATCATTTACACAGTAATGCGCGCTAGCATATTTATAGCTAACCTGTTGGGCCATTTGTGTGCCCCTAGTTATTCCTACAAGTTCTTCAAGCAGGGGGAGAGCTTTTAAACAATTACCCGAGTCTAGAGCAGTTTGAGCAAATTCCCACTTTAAGTCTGTGTCTGTGCTCTTCAGTACTTTGCTGTAATCTGAGCAACTGCTTAGTATGACTGCAAAAATGGTAATAACTAAGAAAGAAATGTGAAAATAGGTTCTCTTCATTGGGCGCGAAGTTAAGACTCTATTTGTAGTTTTGCACTTAACTAAAACCCATTTAATGGATATTTTTGATCGTATTAAGAATGATCGCGGACCACTAGGTCAGCACGCTAAAGAAAGTCATGGTTACTTCACCTTCCCTAAGTTGGAGGGAGAGATATCTAATCACATGATCTTCAGAGGGAAAGAGGTGTTAGTGTGGTCTATTAATAATTATTTGGGCCTGTCAAACCATCCTGAAGTAAGGAAAGTAGATGCTGATGCGGCTGCGGAATGGGGTATGGGATATCCAATGGGAGCTCGTATGATGTCAGGCCAAACCTCAGAACACGAGGCCCTCGAAGCTGAATTATCAGAGTTTATGCTG
>Ga0114994_10001177_pt1 | contig 18659 bp, 25 predicted proteins | sample ArcticOcean_MG_C_9_FD_87043 | JGI IMG/M metagenome (GOLD analysis project Ga0114994, IMG submission 87043) | Marine microbial communities from western Arctic Ocean - ArcticOcean_MG_CB2_152 | ecosystem: Environmental > Aquatic > Marine > Oceanic | place: Arctic Ocean: Canada Basin | collected...
GCAAAGCAAGGTCATGAAGTAATTTCGACATACTTCCCTTGCATCCTGAAATGTGGGGTGTGTAGGTTATGGTATAACTGGGTTATACGCACCGACTTTTGTACCACATATCGTCCTCCACCATATCAAACTAACGGTACCAGCTACCGACCTACTTGGTGTCGTGTTCCTATTTGAGGTAACTAATCCTCATTCTCATCGTAGAAGGAACAACATACTACTAGTCCAAGTTACCAGACTCGTTCTTTACGTATTCTCCAAATCATGTGTGTGTAATGCTAATAGAGCATAATGCAACACCTTCACAAGATCCTTTCGGTGATCTGATACATCACCCTTGTTTCCATAACGTGCATTATACTTATCCACATTACCTAGAAAGAAACCCATACCATGCCCGCGATCAATAATGACTTCACTGGATTGAATACCAGAAGTGCAATAGTGTGCGTTGTACGTCGAGTCAATGTAATCCTTAAACTCTTGTATAAGTTTTCCTTCGTTAAATTTGTAATCTATAGTCTCGACATCTGCCGCAGATCTCATTGTAATCCCTGCGGTGCGATCAATATCCTTAAAGTGACTGAATACAAAGTCTTCTGTATCAGGAACAGGCATCCTATGTTCATATGGAGCGGAATCGACTGGGTAGGTATCTCCATCAAAAGGTGGAGTGTGTGCGTACATTAATTTGCTCATAAAAATTCTCTCAAAAGTGCTGATCCCAGCATTACCATCATAACTGAGTTTAGTATAATCAGTGCGCGGTCTTCCCACATCACTGACACCCACGCCCAAAGTCCTGTACCGACAAATCCTACGGCAAGATCGTACAATCTCCAATCGGGCCCTGCTTGTCGAAACATTACAGCAGTGAGGATGCAAACAGTCGCAGCCCATTTCACATACCAGTCAAGATTATCAGGGTACCATTTATTGTCAGGTTTACTTACAGGCTTATTCATTACGACTCACTATTTCATTTATTGGTGCGAGTGAGAGGACTTGAACCTCCACTGATTTCTCAACAAGAACCTAAATCTTGCGCGTCTACCAATTTCGCCACACTCGCATTCTGGCTCCGAAGGTTGGGATCGAACCAACGACCAATTGATTAACAGTCAACTGCTCTACCGCTGAGCTACTTCGGAATTACTTACTAGGACTCTATTATACTACAAACGGCACTGTCTGTCAAGAGGCCTGTAGAGATGATTTGTGACTTGTGACCCCACGCTTCACTAGTTCATTACAAAATTTAACTTTTAACTTTGGGGTGCTGCATCTTTCGAACTCTTCTAATAGAGTCGGTATAGACAGGGTGTGTATATAATATCTTGTGACCTTAACCTTTCCGGTTGTGCGGTCTTTAACTTCTGAATCTTCTTTGTACTTTGTAGGCATAACGATAACTCTCTCAATTAATAATATGGCATCCCATAGGGGAGTCGAACCCCTGTTGCCGCCGTGAAAGGGCGGTGTCCTAGGCCACTAGACGAATGGGACATTGTTCGGCTATTATAACAAAAAGGATCTGGTCTGTCAATAGATCTTTTCTACTAAAATGGTAATTTCTCCAATAGAACTTCGTACCATGATTGCCCAATCGAACACATCAACATGTACAGTATCATACTGGTAATCTTTGGTGATCTCTTCTGCGGCACGATCTATTGCCCGTTCTGCGTCACCGTACACACAGATTAATCCGCCTGTGTGATCGTATAATATATATGCATTATCTACGTCCGTGTCTTCCGAGAATAAACCTGTTGGAAGTTCTGCATAATCGATTGTCATTAGTATTCCTCTTTATAGAAAATGTGATCACCAATCCTACCTATAAGTCTCATCTTCTCGTGGTAACTCCACGTCGGATTTACATAGTTAGCATGGTAATGCGTAGATCCTTCTGTTAAACCATTATGCTTGCTATAGTACATCATATCTTGTGCAATATCTTTTGCACGTAACCAAGAGTATGTTTCTAGTGTTTCATCAGAGAGACCGTCACAATACCAACTAAACTGACACATATTCTTCCTTGGTATTTCTAGACCTCTATCGAGACCCCACTGACTATATACCGCTTGCTTTACAACACCACATATCGTTGATGGGTATCGTCTATCCTGCATTCTATTTAGGGTAACGTCTGCGACTGCATATTGTCCAGCAAGACTTTCGCTTCTTGCCTCATGGTATATATTCATTGCGAGACATTCAAGTTCTCTTTCGTCTTGTATATCAGGTGTTCCTGCATGAACAAAACTAATGTAACCTAAAAAGGCAAGAATAGAAATCGAGATATATAAGCGCACCATAAAGTTCTCCTAAGATTAAAGAGCTATTATACACTTATTGGGGGAAGATGTCAAACAGTTTTTCGCAAAAGTTTTAGAAGTTTATCTAATTTCTTTTGTTGTTTTGGGGAGGGGTTGTCACCTGCCTTAGATAGCAGGAAGACGTATTCTTTAGCGAGATTCGACTGGTAGTTCATTGTAGTTCCTCTGTGTTAGAGTGTCATTATACTACAATGAACTTCCCTTGTCAATCATTTCTTAGCGAGTTTTCTTTTTCTTTTCTGAGGCAATCCACTTCTTAGATTTGGCATTATCGATAGGTGCCTCAGTGAATCTTGTTACGTCTTTGTATGCACGAAGAGTTTCGGCAGTCCAGTCTTTACCATCTGAGTTATCGACAACTAGAAAGTTCTTCTTACCGAACAAGGTCTGGAATGCACCTATGTTGTTTTGGATCTCTTGCCAATATTCTTTGACCATATCATCAGGTAGTTTTCTCGCTCTTGCGCGATTTCTAGCCATAGCAGTTTCTAGGTCAGTGTTGACGAATATCATCGCAACATCATATCCAATCTTTTTAAGGTCTTTTGCTTGGGTCTTCATCTTTTCAAGATTCTTACCAGTACCGTCGACGACTAATCCTAACCGACCTTTAATATACATCTCCAGTCTAGTTTTAGTTATTGCAGTAGCCTTACCTCGCAGTTCTTGACCTTTAATAGAAAAGATATTCTCAGGACTCATTTCTAGTCCTGCTTTCTTTAGTCCTGCTTCGAACGCATCGTCAGAATTACTCACTCTATAACCCATAGAGGTTAATCCAGTCTTACCGACTATGAAAGACTTACCTGATCCAGGCCCGCCTGCAAGAAAGACTGCTTTGAAGATTGCAGGATCGTTGACCCCTTCGTTCAAGAAGGTTTTAAAAGTTTTCATTTTTATAGATGTCCTGCCCAACATGCGAGAGCAACTTCGACAAGATCTGCTTTCTTAGATGGGAGACGACCAGCTTTACCCTTAGTCTGAATATACTTTTTAAGTTCCTTAATAGTTTGTGCAGAGAATCTTTCTCGTTGTGCCGCGATCTCTTCCTTAGATGGGCCTGCAGAAACATATCGAACATTGTCGCCGCGTTTACTGTACCATATACCTACTAGTACTGCGATTACTAAAAAAATACCAACTGTTATTACGGTATCACTCATGTGATTACTCCAAAGTTATATTATACTGGTTATATTTATACGTTTTGTTGACTTGACTTAGCGAATGTTTCGTGTAGAAAGTCTGCGAATATTACTTGAGTCTTCTCGCCGGGATGGCCAAATTCTTTCATGTCGTCTATACGTCTACAAATAGTGAACATATCATCACCACGACCCATCCCAACTCGACTAGTGTCTTTTAAACTACCTATAGAATCTGTTAACCATTTACCGTAGTCTGGTATAGAACCTATAAGATGTTTCTTAGCAAGCGGAGTATTAGATTCAAATCCTAATGCATCTGTCAATATAGACATAATGTTAGTCCAGTTTCTTGTATGGAAAACACCTTGGATTAATTTTATCCCAGCTGCATCACACATGATCTCAAGTGCCTTCATCATACTGAGAGCGTGCATGATATCTGTCTTAGAATCATATGCAGTATCATACCACTTTTTCATACTATCTCTTTTGTCTTCGCAGTATATCAACTCTGTACGCAATTCTGAGTACTGTGTAACATCAATCTGTCTACCGATCTTAATTTCACGATCCGCTGGCATATACTCTACGATTTCTGCACGTTGCCATGCAGACCACATAACTACCAGATGAGTCACCTTACCTCGATTATCATCATTATGAAGGAAGTCTGTAACTTCCCTAAAGATCTTATCGTTACAGGCACCACATATACCACGGTTCACATAGTCAATACCTAGTTTCCTAGCAAGTATTGAAGTGAAAGTGAGTCCCCAGTGACTAGGGGGGTCTTGGTCAAATCCTTCTAACTCATCCCCCCATACAAAACTACATCCAGCAGTTAGTAACATTACTTAAATAACTCCTCGTACAATTCGAATACTTCGCTTGATTGGGTGCGTTGCTCTTCCATATTCTGTTTGTGATAAATGGTGGCAAGTTTACGAAACGCCTTCTTGTCTACTTCGTATTTCTCGTTAGTCGCTTCAACGATATCTTTCATTAACTCTTTCTCTGCGTCAATCCGCAGCATACTATCTGACATCTCTCTAATTGCGTCTGCAACCTTTTTCTTATCATCGGGACTAATCATATTATACAATTACCTTAATTGAGTTATACTGCGATTTGTATGCCACTGACCGCTTGTGTCCATGCGGCAGCGAAGTCTTTGTTTGTTGCCGTACATAACACATACTGCTGAAACACAACCGTATCGGGATTTTCTTCACTGGTCATACATACACCACGAGCAAAACCAATACCCTGTTCACCAGTAATCAACATACGTGGGTCTTTTAGAGTTACAGTACCATCGGCACTAAAGTTATCTAACCTCCCAACATACTCACCGCTCACTGTCACTACTGTTACTACATCATTAGTCTTCATTATTCACTCTCTATTTCATCAATTAACATATCACGCATTGCTCTCGCTTGCGCATCTTCGGGGTTGTTCACATTGCCACCATTAACAAACTTGTAGGCTAGTGTGATTCTCTGGCACCCTGCATAGGCAGCATGCCAAAAATGTAAATCTTCTTCTTCTCTCGAACCAAAGTAATAGTGTCTGCATTGCCAGCCAGGCACATCGTGGATACGAGTAATTTGATCAGTCTTTTTATCGTAGTATTCGAAATACCCTTCTCCGGTTTCTGACCACGTAAACAATACTTGATACGCACTCGCATCATAGTTGTTATGCCAACCAACAAAACCGCCAGGCGGATAGTATGAAAGTAATGCGGATGTATGTGCACCAATTTCTGCAGCGAAGTCGTATTTGACCTTCTGCATAAACGCACCCCACATTTCCTTATCTTCACGAACCATTTTAGATATAGGTTGTGCAAAGTATCTATCAGGTGGCCCTACTAGTTCAGGATATCTGGAGAGACAATCGTCTAAGTATAAACGAGAAGTGTAGTAGTCACCTTTAGTGATATCACTACGCTCATGATACGTCCAGTACTTCTCTTGGTTAAGTGATGGTTTGGACAACATCTCATCAGAGAATCCATTCAGGACATCCAACATTTCTTTATTACGAATTACAACTTCACTCATGACTAGTAATCGCCTTCCTCATATTTTTCATTAGCACGTTTCAAAGCATCGTCACTGACTGCTCCCATTTCTATCAGGTAGGTAACCGCTGCGGAAATCCCTTCCTGTCGTCCCATTTTTTTACCTATTATATTAGCAACAAACATAAGGCATAATACAAATATAGTATGTGTAAGTGGATCCATTATAGATTCCTTATAAAGTAAAACCTTCGAACTTCTCTGCGGAAATTCGTTGGCCGGAGTTAGAGTTATCAAAAACTGGGCCATTATCTACTTCTTTATTTAGTGGTGAATCGTTTTGATCCACATCAAACAACCTCATCTTACTACGGTCAATACCTACCACAAATCTCTGGTGGGCATTGGGATCACCGTATCGGTTCTTCAATTGTTTGACTAATATCTGTCCATTAGCAGTTAGTTCATCATTACTAATGAGTGCAAACATCAAGTCAGTTGTCGCTGGCAGTCCAAACGACTCAGAGGTATCCTCTAGACCAACATCATCGTTAGAGTATCCAGAGCGAGTAGTCTGGGTGGCAGATACGACCGGAACATTGAACTCTACAGCAAGTCCACGCAATTCTTCAGCAATAGACTTAATATATGTATATGAGTTGATAGACCCACCCATGGCTTTCATACGAGCAGACGAACATATGTTTAGGTAATCGATAAAGATTATGTCCGCTGTGAACTTCTTCTTTAGTTTCAACTCGTTAAGTAAAGCACGGAAGTGAGACGCGTTTGCCGCACCAGTCGGGTATTCTTTAATGATCAACTTACCATTAGTCTTTTCAGCGATACCCTTAACACGATCTGAGAACATGTCCTTGCTGAGATTTCCTAACTGGTCGATAGGGACATTCAGTAAGTTAGCATCGATTCTTTCTGCGATACGTTCTTCGGACATCTCCATCGTAATATACAATACATTCTTACCCTGAGTAAGTGCTGCCGCTGAGGCATGACACATAAACAGAGATTTACCAACACCAGTACCAGCAAGTGCGACAGTAAGCGTCTTATTAGGAAGACCACCCTTAGTAATACGGTTGAAGTAATCCAAGTCCCAAGGAAGACGTTCTTCATCAGTGTGATAGAAATCCCACCGCTCGTCAACACTCTCTAGATAATCATGACCAATGTTAGTATCAAATGACACTGACAATGCTTTGGACAGTACTTCGGGGATTGCATTCTTAGATAATTCTTGGTGTTTACCATCGATGATAGAGATTGACTCCATCACTGCATTGAATACTGCACGGTCTTGACACCACTTCTCAGTACGTTCAGTTAACCAGTCCATGTCTTCTTCGGCATACTTAAAGATATCCGGTAGAATATCCATAGTGTGACGATAGTGTTCATCCGACATTCTATCCTCAGAATCAATCTCAATCTTGAGTGCTTCTTTGGAAGGAAGGTTATTGTACTTCGCGATATAGGCGGTGAACTCTTTGAAGATACTTTTGTAAGTACCCTCAAAGTATTCAGGTGAGAGGAAGGGGGCGACCTTCCTCATGTAGGGATCGTTAGTCAGTAGATTCCGTAGAATCGTCTGCTGTAGGTTGATGTCCGTCATGTGTATCCTTTTTAAATAATGAGCCAGTGTCTATCGCTGCGTCTAGGATGTCCCCTAACACTTCACTGGCGAACTCTTGCAATGCAACATGATCACTATTATACACGCTTGTGTCGTCTGTGTCAACCACTTCGAAGCTAAAACTTATATTTTGCTCCTCGCCATTAATTCGTACATTTTCAAAACGGATTGTTACGTCTCCAAAAGGAGAGCGAAGAAGATCAACATTCCATGCGTCCTTACCATCGACTACAGTAGGTACTAATTTGTAGTCGATGTTCTCAGAAGGTTTATCTAGATCTAATGTTTTCATTATGCAATTTCCTGTTCAAGAATCAATTCTGGATTGATTTCGCTTTGATATCCTATCTGATAAGTCTTCTGTAGGAATGTAGCAAAGTCACTTGTTTCGAAAATAGGTGCCCAGAACTCATTGGACAAAGTGTCCTTGGTACGGAACTTCTTATCTTCTGCTTCAGTACCGTGACAACGAGAGTACCAACCATTACTTGGTTTGATAACATACCCACCAGCCAATGCAACTTCGAGGAGACCAGAGTTCTTCTCAACACCACCATCCCAAGATACAGAGATTGGAATCTTAGACTGCTCTTTCACAAACCGAGACTTCTCCACCTTGATAACAAAATCATAACCAGTCACTTCGGTACCAGTCTTATTCTGTCGACGACCGATAATCCAGATATTGTCGGCAGAGTAATAGATACCAGTACCACCACTAACTACATCTTTCGGAAACAAGCCAATCTCTTTATAAGTGTGATTGATTGCAAGCATCGGAATATTCTTCATCGCCAGATACGGAGTTGACATACGGAACAGACCTTTCAGTGCCTTCGCACGTGACATGTCGGCAACACCTTTCTCGTTCAGTGCATCGTCAAGTTCTTTCTTAGACGCAAGGTTACCAATAGAATCGATAACAATAATAACATCATCACTACGATCTAGAGCCTCTAACTGATTGATCAGGTCAAACTTTAGTTCTTCGACGTTAGCAATAGGTGTATGCAACACTCTACTGGTATCGATACCAAACTGTGTGAAGTATGACTGAGGAGATCCGAATTCTGAATCATAGAACAACATCACTGCGTCTGGTTTGGCTTCAAGATATGCGCCTGCCATCAATAAAGCGAACGATGTCTTAAAGTGTTTAGATGGCCCTGCAAGAACTGTAAGGCCTGGCGAAATACCACCATCCACAGAACCCGACAGTGCGACGTTAACCATCGGTACATCTGTCGGTACCATCTCTATATTTGTGAAGAATTTACTCGTCGATAGGATCGCTGTTTCCTTTATCTTCGAGTTCTTCTTTAGTTTGTCCATTATGCTCATTATTTACTCCAAAATCTACAAATGTTATATTATTTACTTTCTCACGTTCATCAAGGTCATATTGTACACGAAAGGCACTATTGATGTCAAGTACCTTCTCTAACAAATCGAAACTAGTTGTAGTTCCGTCTGCAAATTCATGCTTAGAAAAATCTAAGAATGCTCTTGTGTCTTTAGGGAGACATGCTCCACCGAATCCACGTTTACCATCAAAGCCTGGGACTCGTGTATGTCCCATACCAACACGGTCATCAGCACCAACGGCACGGACGATAGTATTATAGTTACAACCATACATGTTGACCAGATCATATAACTGATTAAAGAATGTGATCTTAGTAGACAGGTATGAGTTAATACTGTATTTAACAAAAGACGCTTCGTATGCAGTCATACGACGATAGTCATCAGACTGACACCCACCGAAGATTTCATACACGTCAATAAGTTCTCTCGCTGCTAATGGAGTACCACCCATAACATGGAACTTGGCATTTACGAAATCTGCCTTAGCATTCTTCTCAGTCAAGAACTCAGGGTTGTAAACAAATCGGTCTACCATTTCTCTGCTCATTATAGAATAGAGACGGTCGATTGATTCTGGAGTAATCGTTGATTTAACAACGACAAGAGAATCGGTCATACTCAAACACTTAATGACCGAAGCTTCTACTATACTTGAATTTACTGAACCGTCATCATTAGACGGTGTAGGTGCACATATAAAGAAGCATCTAGGGTGACGCTCAGCAGGAATATCTGCTAGACTATCAACACTAGTTTCATATCTTGGATCATAGTAGTTGAAGTCTACCAGCGGATGAGTAAATGCATACTCAACTGCCTGACCAACAAATCCATGTCCCACAATCCCTATTCGGAATCGTGTCAGGTCACCTTCTGGTATTACACTAGTCATTATTTAATCCCATTGTAAGTTTTATACCATTCATAAAATCGTTCAACACCTTCTGCAATACTTACCTTCGGGTCATAACCAAGTGCTTGTAACTTAGCAGTATTAGACCAAGTCTCTAAAGTATCCGCAGGATGTTGGGGAGCAAGATTCTTAATTGCTTTCTTCCCAGTTTGTTTCTCAATCTCACCAATGAAGTCTAGCAACTCGACTTGTTCACCACGTCCAATATTAAATATCTCTCCCGACAGATTGTCATTGTCTAGGACAACTTCAATACCATCTAGGATATCTTCTACGAAAGTGAAGTCCCTTTTCATCTTACCGTAATTATACACTGTTATTTCCTTTCCGTCAAGTATATTCGTAGTAAAATCGAATAATGCCATATCAGGACGACCCCAAGGGCCATATACTGTGAAGAAACGTAGACCAGTAGTGTTTAAACCAGACGACTGCATCTGACACTCATTCGCCCACTTGGTATAACCATATGCGTTTAACTGTTTACCAGTCTCTTCACCTTCTGTCCACGGAGTCGGGGATCCAGCATATACACAAGACGTTGACGCATATATGATACGAGTCTCCGGTAGATGTTGTTTACAGATATCAATAAGGTTCTGTGTAGCATCTATGTTATTTGCGTGGTACGACTTCTCCTTTCCCATAGAATCACGAACGCCTGCCATTGCGGCAAGATGAATAATAGTATCAGGTTTAAAGTCTCTGAGTAGTGCTTCCAGTTTCACTTCATCTTTTAAATCACATCCCCAGATATCTAGGTTGAAATGTTTCATTCGGTCAACTTTCAATTCAGGATCATACAGATGCCTATTGAAATTGTCGATACCTTTTACTGTAAGTCCACGTTCCATCAATCGAGCAGACAACTGTGATCCGATAAATCCAGCTGCACCTGTTACTAGTACTTTATTCATTTAACTATTCCTGTAAATATATTCTAATGCCCTATCTGCTTCCACAGTCAGGGGCCTATTTTCATACCAATTACCAGTCTCAAGATCAAACTCTCTGCACAAATCAGAAATCTGAGATGATGTTATTGGATATCCTTTTGCAAATGCATTGCCAGCGACAGCAAGCATTATCTTATACATCTTAGAATACCAACCAGTTTCGTTAATCGTTTGGTATTCTATCGCCAGGCGCTTTGGCCAGAACGGACAGTCTCTATAAGATGACCATCTAAAGTCAGTATTATTTAGACCGTCCTTACGGTGTTGGATTACTGCCTGCTGCATTCCTAGAGGTAGTTTGTCTAAGAAAGAGTTGCCAGTTTTTTCATGGTAAGGATGTTTCGCGATCAACTCAGAAGTATTGAGTGGAGTGCCTTCATTATTAAAAAAGAATGAATATGCGCCAGGATATTGAGCAGGGACATAGTACATACGTGCGAGATCTTTGGTCTGCGGATCTCCCATCTCACCCAACTCAGTATTCAATGCATACCAGAATGCCTTGATACGTTCATTATCAATATGCTCGTCCATTTCAAAAACGATACGGAACTTTAGATGTTCTTCACGAGAACTTGCTGTACTATAGACAATGTAATTATACTGACCAAATCTTTCTTTAAGATTAGTTTTTATTTCATGAAGTGGAACATCAACCATAAAATCGTCAACGTCCACAGCGCACCAACCGCCCCAATGTAAAGTGTTCGCGTTACTACGCGTCGTACCAGACTTGAACACAGCAGGACTAATAAGAGCAGAAGAATTCCTACCACCTTTTTCACCTTTAATCTTTGACAGTCCTTCTAATAGGCTTACGAACTCGCCCCAAGACTTAACCGCAACCGTGCGATGAGTCTTGTTATCAAACTGATTTTTAAATATAGTTAATTCGTAATTCATGTGGCCATTATACCATAACGTTGGGTGTCTGTCAACCGAAAAAGTCTTCTAATGATGCTTGGTGTTCTCCAGTAATATACTCTAGAAATCCACTTTCCGACAACCCTCTAACGAATAAATTTTCCCAATTGGTCGAGCCGTCTCTATTCAATCTGTACCAATGGTTTATATTTCTATCTTCCCTGTATTTTTTCATAGAATGGTTGTCGGTGTTCCAAGCATTTTTTACCGACCATTCTACGCCATCGATAATGAAATCAACGCCTTCTGGTCTATTCTTATCACGGCCAACGAATATAACACCATCGTCTTCACTAAGGAAGTTGTCTCGTATATAATTTTCTAAACTTCTCCCGACAGTTTGTTGGAGAATTCGTATTCTCTTATAAATTGATATTTCATCCTTGGTGAAGCAATGTTCTATAATCTTATCCAAAGAAGTCTTCCAATGTGGCACGAGGTTCGGACGCCCAACCGACTGCATCAAGAATTGGTTCTAGTGGATCTAAGAAGGTTTTGGTAAACATCAAATCATAATCAACAAACTTATGCAGTCCCAGTTCTTTAGGGAGATTCAATGGATATGATACGACGTTCTGACCAAGAACATTAGGCATCTTTAGATAAACGAACTTAATCTTTTCACCCTGTTTGACTACCTCAAATCTATTAGTAAGTTTCTTTTCCTTAATTGTTTTGTTGTAGCATAATGCTCCGCGCACATGTATGGGAGTTCCCTTCTTGAAGATTGTCTTGCGGTCACTCCACTTGGTGAGGTTAGAAACCCCTCGTGGAAAGGATACTGACTCAGGAGGCAGACTGCTGAAGTGTGTCTTGAAGTCACTGATATACTTCTGAGTATCTACCTCAGTCCCTTCTATTATGACACGGAAAATCTCTTTGAACTTATCACGGACAACTTGTGGAGTCGAAGACTTGATTGCTTCGATACCCATCATCTTGAGTTTGGGTTCTGCGTACTGCACACCCTCAGAGTTATGCACATTAAGGATATATCGTTTCTTCGCCATCCAGATACCACGGTCTGCGATTACCTCACGTTCCATCACCATACGATTCTCGTACGCACCAGTAACTTCTGCCATCTCATTATAAGAATTTTCCAGAACTTTCTCGAAGTGCTCAGAACATATCTTGTCAAGAAACTTTACAGGATTCTTTGGCGCAAACTTCTCGACCAGATCACCCATGCGAATATACACGGAGTCAGTATCGATAGCAACAACGTAGTCCTCATCTGTTTTGAGAACATCTTGCATCGCAGTATTCACTGCACGTTCCGCCCACTTAATAGCAAGTTGACCGGCAAGAGTAATTGACTCTGCGACACGCTGATCGAAGTAACGGAACCATCGGTTACCCAATGCACCATAGAGTGAGTTCATCAGAAGTTTGATAGCCATCTGCTGGTTGTCTAGAGAAGAGATGCGATACTCCAGTTCCTTAGACGGTTTCAACTGCATTTCTTGTTGACACTTCAACATCTCTTGCTTGATCACTCGACGCTCTGCGTAATACTGTTTAACCACCGCAGGCACAACACCTTCACGATCATGTGTAAACCGAATACCAGTAGGTGCGACAGAGAAACCTTTCTGTTCCACACGAGCAGAACCATCAAGATACTTGTCGACCGAAACACCGTTCTGGAATCCGTCCATCACAGTTTCAGGTGACATGTTATATTGAACAATGATGTTGGGATATAGAGATGCCAAATCGAAAGAGGTTACCCAATCATGAGAACCGACTTGAGGTTCTTTAACATAACCACCGGAATATGGTGTCTTGGGCTTCTCCGTTCGTTTAGGGACAGAGATCTTTTGGATATTCAACACGCGATAGATGATAGTATCCCATATGGCAGTGGTGCCGAGAGTATCACCGTAACTAGATCCTGCCTTATATGCCATAGTAAGTACTAGAGATATGAGGTCTAACTTCTTGTCAAGACTATTGACTAACTCAACATCTTTTATGTTATAGTCGATGTACTTCTGAAAATCTTCTGTGTAGAGAGTGTGGAGGTTGCCGTGCTCTTCATAGGAGAGTTTGCGTTCACCTAGTTCAACATAAGCAATGTGGTCAAGTCGATAAGACTCTTGTACCTTGTAAGTGAATTTCTTGTAGATCTCAAGGTAATCAAGATGCTCGATACCTTCGATGATATATTCTTGATTAGGTTTGCCGTTGATAGTTGTGTTACGTTCCTTGACAAGTCCCCACGGAGACATACGTTTCAATAACGTGTCGTCACCAAAGAGTTTGTAACATCGATTGACAATGTAAGGAATGTCGAAGAACTTAGTATTCCACCCAGTAATTATGTTAGGCGAATATTCTTCGAAGCGTCGGACGAACTTACGGATAAGATCATTCTCATTATCACACTGTATATAAAGAACATCTTCACGAGTGTTCGTATATTCTCCACATCCCCAGACCCAGTAAGTACCAGTGTCCTCGCGCATAGTGATAGCAGTGATAGGATATGCAGCATCTTCGGGTTGTGGGAAACCTTCCTCAGAGTAAACCTCGATATCGATGTTCGCGGTCTTGATCAGACTACGATCATAGTCTATTCGTTCTGGCCATTCTTCTGCGATGAATTGTGCGGAGTAGTTGGTATTGCCCGCAATGTTGAAGTTAGATACGTTTTCGTATCGCTTGTTGAAGTCTTTAGCATCTGCCATAGAGTCGAATACAACGGGCTGCATAGGGAGACCATCTAATGTAGTCCACCCCTCGTCACTCTCTCCAGACATGAATAGAGTGGGTTTAAATGGTATGCGTTCTTTGGTCGCGAGACCTTTATCGTCGTATCCGCGATATAATAGTTTGTTGCCGTAGCGAACTACTGAGGTATAAAATTGTTTAGTCATAATCACCGAGTAATATAATTTCTAGTCATGTAGCTCATTATATACGAAAATAGGCGGTCTGTCAATCAATTACCTTAAAGAATTTGTGTCTAGTCCAAGGTTCTTGTATATGCGTATCTTTATAGCCATGGTGGTCTTGAGTCACACTCAGACGTTTTGAAATCAACTGAGTTGTTGGTGTTGGAATTCCTGCTCGATTGTGATCAGGTAAATTAAAGTAAGTTCCAATGTCACGACCTACACCTATTGTATCACATCCAGACCAAGGATGCAAGGCAGTATTGCGAATTCCGTAATAATCTATTTCAGGGCGAGCAAGAAAATCCGTACTATATGTTCTAAACAAACGTTGTAATACACAGTAAGGCCCGCAGTTTATAGGAAACTCGTTGCTGGTCAACATGTGTTGACTCCAGTGAGCAAACCCTTTGTCCATGCAGTACATGCCCATGAATAGTCCGATGTTTGCATATAGGGTGTTTTCAGAATACTCAGAGAGAAGTTTAAACGCTTCGTAACGTTCTTCTATTAACCAAGTGTCATGTTCCATTATCCAGAACTTCTCGTCTGACTCTCCTTGTTGACGCATAAGTTCCCAGTGAGAACACATCCCAGCTTTCTCTGTAGGGGAATGATCATCCTTACCCTTTCCGGAAAGCAGATCTAGTCCCATGAGACTTTTAGACCATGTGTATTTGTCTACATGTTCTTGGAAGTTTTCTGATTCGGGGGTGATAGCATCAAAGGTTTCTATCGAATCTATGTAACCATCGTCGATGGCACGCTGGAATGATTTACGTGACATCTCTGCGTATTCTTCGGATCGTTCGTCACCCTTTATTACAATCTGTATTGCTTTCATCGAATAAATTTTTCTCTGTAAAAACCGTCAACGGTTATAGGTTTGTCAGCATACACACAAGCATATAGTCCTCGCTCGTCTGCGCTTTTATTATGATCACTTCGATGTAACGTATTTCCGTTAATCACCAATACATCACCTCTTTTCAAAACAGGTGTGTTCCACCTTTCATTGTCAGCGTTCTTAACTTCCAGCGAACCATTCTCTACTGTGATATCGTCCAGAACCCACAAAATATTTATAGTATGGGTACCCAAGTTCTTATTGGGCCCGTACTGGTTATCGTAGTGTTCCGGAAACGCAAAGAGCTCGTTTGGTAGTTTTATAATTATCTGATCATTAAACAAGTATACCACATCACCCAGTATTTGTCTAGTCAAATCGTACATAATTTGGGATGTGTATATTTCGAAAAGGTCTTCGTTAAATCGTCCAGCGCAAGAAATACCCTTCCACTCTGAATACTTCTCATAGTCTCTTCTGAGAGAACCGCCTATATCCTTTACCGAATTTATTATATCTTCATCGATAAGTTGTGGTATATGCACCCATCCCTTTTTTGTATAATGCTCGGCATCGAAGCGCATTGCTTTCATTTTACCGGAAACCTATCCTGTGATTGATGATTATTATGTGTTCTAGGAATATGTTCTTCCTTTATATACTCCCAAGCAATACTATATCTGTATCGATCACTTGTGTTCTTATAACAACTATGTACTAAGTTTGGATGAAAGAACACTGCAAATATCGAATCTTGCTCTATATCTATGATAGTAGGATCTTCGTCATCCACAGACATCCAATAGAAATGTTCATGAGATCTATTGTCATGTAAAAACTTTTTCGTGTGGGTGTTTGGTGCAATACGAAGACATCCATTCTCTTTATCGGCACCATTGACAAACACGTCACAACTTATTAGTTGACTAGGGTCTGCCTTGATATAATGATTGTCTTGGTGCCAACCTACAGAGAACCCTTCGAATGGTACCATAGGAAAGAACTTAGATATGTAACTGTCTATGTTCTCTTGTCCAAGAAGTGTTCGAGCAATACTACTTAAAGTATCATTTGAGGCAAGGTCTCTAAACACTTGACTTCTATGCATTGCTCCATCTAACTTACATGGATTGTTAGGGGAATTGAGTATCCACCCATCTTCGTTATTAGTGAGGTTGCTACCGAGCATGGTGAAGTAATCACACTGCTTGTTCAGACGGTGGTGGTCATCTTCCGACAGAAAGTCAGTCACGACAACGTAACCTAGTTCATGAAATTTTTCTATGTCGCAATTCATTACTTTTTCCTAGACGAAAAAAAAGGGAGATTTGACTCTCCCCCTTATTTATATTACTGCACTAATGGCAGTAAGCATAGAACCATAGTATAAACTACAGTAACTACAGCAAAAGATAAACACGCATCTTCGAATCTATTATCGTATGATGGTCGTGCTTTGATCTTTAATTTTGCCTTTGCTCTCATTTTTGTTCTCCTCGTTTAACATTTGAGGTCTACTTTGTGTAGACACATTAATTGCTATTTGACGAGGCTTCTGACTTTCAGGTACCACTACTTCCAATATGACGGCCAATAGTCCTTGACTGAAATCAGCTCCCATTACTTCAACATACTCCGACAGCCTAAATTGTCGTTCGAATCTTTTTTGTGATATACCCTTATGGATATACTCTCTTCCTGTATCTTTATGGCGACCTCGAATGGTCAGTGTTCGGTTCTTTACTTCGATTTCAAGCTCTTCTTCGCTGAATCCAGCTACTGCAAGCTCAATTAGGTATTGATCCTCGCCCGTCTTTAAAATATTATGCGGAGGGAATGTGTCATTCGAGTGCCGTGTAATACGATCCATGTCATCAATCATTGTATCAAAACCAACGAATGCTGAACGAGGAAATATAGTTTTTGCTGTTAATGTCATGTCGTTAACTCCTAAATTAGTTAGCAAGTTTAAAATGGATGCCCGACCATTCGGCACATCCCTACTATATATACAAATTATAACTTTAAGGATAGTAATAACTTAAAGTTATTTTACTGCTTAGATCCTAGAAATACATCGACGGATCTGGATCACCTTCAACACCAAACGAGAATGTTACTCGCGAGTCTGTAGGGATGATCTGGTGATGAGTGCCCCTTGGAATCCAAACATAGTCGCCTGGTTTAAAATCGAATTTCTCATCATTATTAACACCTTCTACTCGTAAACCTATAGTCGATATAGCCTGACATAAGAACACGTCCATAGAATCATTGTGCCATGGGTAACTATCGCTCTCACGACCAAACCCACTAAATGCAATATTAGTAATCTTTCCTGCATGTAGAGTAAAAAAGTCTTCCATCTCAGCAACAATGTCTTTAGCGAACTGTGGTGCTGATGGACGAGAATGAAATGAATTCAATCCTAGTCGCATCTTCTTTGTATTACGGTCATATAATTCTTCTGGATGTGTGTCCATCAGTTCCATATACATATTCCAATCAAACGTTGCAGGAACGTCTATAGGCAACTTACCAAAGAACGGTTTCTTGTTTTTAATAAAATCATCACGCTCTTCAAATATTCCATAACCTACCATAATTTAATCTCTCTTAGCTATTGCCGATATTGTATTTTGGTTGTAGAGTCCATTCGGACTTGTCCTTGAAAGAGATAATTTTTATCTGTCTCATAGGAGCACATTCTCGTGCAACTTCTTTATTCACTATTGCAAGTAAACCCCAGTCTGCAAGCAGGGTTGCTATAGTATTACGTCTTTCCATATCAGTAGTTTCTAGATTAGACTTCTTTCCGTCTAGTAGAAATAATTCTTTAAAATGTACGATAAAGTACCTACCCTGCTTATGGAGGATATGGCACGATTGATATAGTGTGTTGTCTCTACGAGACGCAACACCTATACGTGTTAGGGTTTCTCTGACTTTAAGAAAGTCATCGGGTTCTGACAGAGTTATTTCTAACATCATGTCCGAATTCCATTGGACTAGATTATTCTCTTCCACCTGTGGATACCTTCTTGTTAATTGCTATTAGTTGTGATTCCGTTAAGAGCCCAATTACTTGTCGTGCTTTACTTTCACTGTATCCATAATACTTCTTGATACATTCCATGTCTGCTCTTTGGTCAGGTTTATCCCATTTAGAGAATCTTTTCCTTTTACGTACAATATTTATAAGAAAGTCGTATTGCAACTTACTGCCTAAATGGTGGAATCTATTCATTTCATTGGATAAAAACACAGTGTCAGGAAAGTACGATAAAGATCTATTTATAACAAACGCATTATAACTCTTCTCATTTTGAGCGTCTTGTTGGATCAAGTTTACCTTAGTATCGTTGATCGTTTTCAAGAATTCAAACGGACTCAAGACTTTATCTCTACGTTAGCCATGATTTCAGTCATGCAAGCAACGAGATTTAGTTCATGATCTGCAACAAATGCATTCTTGTACTGATAATCAGCAAGAATTAGTACCAACTGAGGTATACTGTTTGGTGCGACGTGGTCATACATCTTATCATATATGCCACGGTAGATGGAAGCGGGCTCTA
>Ga0114994_10001184_pt1 | contig 18629 bp, 13 predicted proteins | sample ArcticOcean_MG_C_9_FD_87043 | JGI IMG/M metagenome (GOLD analysis project Ga0114994, IMG submission 87043) | Marine microbial communities from western Arctic Ocean - ArcticOcean_MG_CB2_152 | ecosystem: Environmental > Aquatic > Marine > Oceanic | place: Arctic Ocean: Canada Basin | collected...
ATCATCATCGCCACGGGCTCCGAGCTGCAGCACGCCGTCGCGGCGGCCAAGCAGATCGGCGGCGGCGTCCGCGTCGTCTCCATGCCGTGCATGGAGCGCTTCGACCGCCAGTCCGACGCCTACAAGGCGGAGGTCCTCCCCGACTCGTGCCGCAAGCGCGTCGCCATGGAGGCCGGCATCTCCACCATGTGGTACAAGTACGTCGGGCTCGACGGCAAGGTCATCGGCGTCGACCGCTTCGGCTTCTCCGCGCCGGGCGACATCGTCATGGCCGAGCTCGGCATGGACGCCGACAACTGCCTCAAGGTCGTCAAGGCCTACATGTAGAGTGCTACATCTGCGCGAAGTCCCAAGATACGCTTCGGCGCACGTTCGTGTAATGCGCGGCCCCTGTGGGCGCTTTCGACCTTACATATCTAGCCTCCGAGTCCGAATTCTCCTGGCCGCGGCCCGCGGTCTCCGCCTAGAGTCGCCGCCCGCTTCTCCTCCCGGCCGCGGGCGCCACGGCGACGGTGTGCGGGTGCCGCCACCGAGCCACGCCTGCTCGTGGCCGTGGCGCGTCCGTGCGACGCTGAGTCGCGGCAATGGCGCACCTGGTCCAGCACTGGACAGCTTCCAAGCCCACAAACCACGTGCGCGAAAACCCGTGACGATTTTTATTTTGGCCCGGAGGCATCGCTAGACGGCTGGGAGAGAAGGCAACGATGGCTCATCACGCTTGGCGCACGCGCAGCTCGGGGTCATCAATGGGACTGAAAGCCATATCTCCGGAGAGAATTGCGGCTAGCAGCGACGGCGGCGGCGCGCATATTTCGGATTGCGCTGGACCTCAAGCTGTCGGCGTGGTAGCCGAGCAGCTAGGCCGAACGGAGCAGCGAAACGGCTGCCAGGCACGAAGAATCCAGACTCTGCTGCTACAAAACGCTACCAACAACCATGTCCTGGCCGCTCCCGGAGGACGAGGAGCCGCGCATGGAGACGTTACGGAGCCTCGAGTTGTTGGACACGCCGCGGGACCAGGAGTTCGAGCGGATCACGGCGCTCTGCGGCACGGCCCTGAACGTGCCCATTTGCCTCGTCTCCCTGGTGGACGAGCGGCGCCAGTGGTTCCTGTCCAATAGGGGACTCGGAGAAACGCGAGAAACCGGGCGGGAAATCGCGTTCTGCGCCCACAGCATCATGCCGGACGCCGCGACCCGTATGCACAAGGAGATCATGGTCGTGCGGGACGCGCTGGCGGACGACCGGTTCAAGGATTCGGCGCTGGTGCAGGGCTGGCCCCACATCCGGTTCTACGCCGGGGCGCCCCTGCTCGTCGGTGGCGAGGACGGGGTGAAGAGGGCCATTGGTACTTTATGTGTGATCGATACGGCCGTGGAGCACGGCGGCACGGGTGCGCGCACGGAGACCGGGTGGGGCGTGCGCGAGAAGCAGATTTTACTCGATTTCGGGGCTCTTCTGACGGGCGCGATCGAGGCCCGGCAGCAGGCGCGCATGGCCATGACCGTGGCGAAGACGGACTACATTTCCTGCACGGCCCACGACATCCGGACGCCCGTCGCGTGCTTCCAGTTGTCTTTGGAATTGTTAGCCGGTTCGCAACTCACGGACGAGCAGCGGGAATACGTGGAGCACGCCCAGCAGTCCGTCGAGGTCATGACGGAGACCCTGGATAGAGCCATTGAGACGGCGCGGGCGCAGCGGGGGGCGCGGCCGGCGAAGGCGAGGCAGGAAAGCGTTTCCGTGCGCGCGTTGCTCGGCAAGATCGACTTACTAACACGCTCCCTCTCGAAGGAGCGGCCCGAACTACGCTTCGAGGTGGGCGACGACGTGCCCGACCAAATAGAAACGGACGGCACTTTAGTATGGCAGATCCTCATGAACTACGTAACTAACGCTCTCAAGGCGGCGGTGCGGCCCGGCGCGGCCCCGGGCCCGCCGGCCGTGGACGTTAGAATAATGCGGGTGCGGGCCAATGCGACCGGTGTATCGCCTTCGCAGGACTGCACTACGTTACTATGTCGCGCCGGCGCTATTGCTGCTGCAAGGCGAGACGGCGACAAGGCGCGCGGGGAGGAGGTCCCCATGGACGTTGTTGGATTAGCGCCGACCGCTAGACCGGACGAGTGGCTGAAGATCGAGGTCGAGGATAGTGGTCCTGGTGTGGACGCGGCGCTGCGGCATCGGCTGTTTAACGCCTTCGTCCAGGCACCCGGGACGAAGGAAGGCACGGGCCTGGGCCTCTTCGCGGTGAAGCAATGTGCTTCGATGCTATTAGGGGCGTGCGGCGCCCGGTTCAAGTCGAACGAGCGCCCGGCCAAAAGAGCACGAACCGGCATGCTCCAGCCGACTTTTGAGAAGGAGGAGTCGGAAGATGAAGAAACGGGCAGCGTGTTCTGGACGCTCGTGCCCTTCCACCGGCCAACACCTTCGGATACGGTGTCGCCCGTGACGGAGCCCCAGACCCCTCTGGAGGGGTATCGGCGGACGGAGCCGCAGGCGGACACGGTGAACTCGAAGGGCCGCGCCCTCATCGTGGAGGACTCGTCTCCAATAAGGAAGATGCTCAAGCGCATCCTTGAGAAAGCAGGCTTTTCCGTGGACGAGGCGGGTAACGGCGAGCAAGGTTTGGACAAGCTCACGAAAACAGCTTACGACGTATGTATTATGGATTTTTTGATGCCCATCATGGACGGCGTTACTTGTACAAGAAAATACCGGGCGTGGGAGGCCGCTTCTTCGAGGAAGCGGACGGTCATTGTTGGTAGTAGTGCCAACGCGGACGACACGGAGATCCATGCAGCATTAGATGGGGCTTTTGATGCGTTTATTCCGAAGCCCCTAACCCTGTCCGACTTGAACGCGAAGCTGGACGAGCTCCACGCCGCGCAGTAGTACTTGCGGCGCGCGCGCGCGCGCTCTCTCTCTCTCTCTCTTTCTCTCTGCCGTCCGCGCCGACCACGGCGCCGACGCAAATGGGCTCGTGCAAGCCAATTCGCGCGACGTGCTAAAATACGTAAATCTCGCCTGGTCACCTAGTGGGGGGCGGGCGCCTCGGCGGCGCGGCCGCGACCGTCCGAGATCGCCGTCCGAGGGGTCTGGGTCATTTTCGAGAGCTTTTTCGGTGGGCCGTAGAGCACGGGTTTTTCACCCTGTCGGCTTTTAGGCCCCCGTGACGTCCCTGGCTCCCTGCCGGCCGGCCTCCCCCCGATGTTGAACCCGCTTCCCTAGTGTTGCGGTTCACATCCATCCCCTAGGTGGTAGTGCCCCCAAAACCCGCGTAAGTACATCACCATCACGGCTTTTGGGATCACGGCTTTTAGGCCGGGCAGCGCCACACGCGTTCATTAGAGTCATTGTGGACCTGGAACAGCCGACCTGACCACATTCGAAGGGCGCACGAGTCGCACGCAGCATCCATTAAGGCGAGCTCGCGGCGTTTAAGCAGCATTCCTGCTGTGCTCTATTTGCCTGCGCTTGTCGCCATCGACGCGACACCGTACACTGTCCGCTCGACTGGCGGCGCAGATGTTATAGCATACCTCGGTGCTGTACTACTATACTGCAGCTGTACGCCACGCGGATCTGCTCGACTGGCGCGTAGGCGGACGCGTAAATGCGGCTGCTCGGGTTCCTCCTCGCCGCCGCGACGGCGCAGATCTACCGCCCTGACGGCGTGCGGACGAACTTCAGCCAGACCGCGCGGCGCGAGACGTCGAGCCACCACATCTCCGACGGCGAGCACATTAAGCTGGAAGACGGAAACCTGCCCTCCGAGATCTTTTTGGGAAGACACGTCATAAAGACGCCGTGGACATTGGGCACCTACACGAACAACGTCATCACGGTCGAGGACATGTACCGCGTCATTTTGAAGAAAAAGTTGCACCCCGAGCCGGTGGACTTTAAGGACATATGCCACAAGGACATGCCCGGCACATCATTGGAGGCCATCTGCGGCCGCAAGTTTAGTCAACAGGAGCGGAGCGACCGGGGGCCCCCGGCCGTGCCCGGGATTCTCGTCCGGTCGACGGACAACCCCTGCGCGTCGCCGTTTCGCATGGTTGACGGCGCGCACCGCATATGCAAGCGCAAGGCCGCGGGGTTCGCGCGGGGGTGTTTCTTCGTGTTGGACGAGGCCACGGCGCTCTCGTTGGTGGTGCCCGCGCCGGCGCGCGGCTCCAAGGCCCAGCGCGTGAAGCACATCGGGCGGTACGAGGCCATCGCGCTGGGCTGGAAGCTGGCGATGGACTATTATGGGATCGACCCCGCCGACTGCCATCGGAAGAACTGGACCTCCTCTTGATTAGGACTCTGTGTAAGTGTGAACTGGAACATTACAGACAATCTAGCGAGGCACTTCAGCGGGGAAAGTGGGGTCCTCATCCGCCACTGGAAGAGCTAGATGGGGATACGTACGATAGGCCGGTCGATGTAGTGCGCCGTCCGGCCGGATGCGCCCCTAATAGGCACCCAGTTGGCGCCGAAGACGACGGCCGACGCGGCTCCGGTCAGGAGTCCGCCGAGGTGCGCGAGGTTGTCCACGTTGTGGCTGGTCATGCCCAGCGCCGCGTTCATGAGGACAGTGTCCCGAATGCTCTTCAGGCCACCCTTCCCGTACAGATGCGAGTGCCGATACAAGTGCACCGCCAGCGCCCCCACGAGGCCGGCGACCGCGCCTGACGCTCCCACGGACAATACCGATGAAGAAGCCCCTTCGATGAAGACCGGGAGCACGTTGCCCCCGATGCCCGCGAGCGCATAGACCAGAAGCGTGCGCTTCGAGCCGTAGGCGCGTTCCAACGCGCCGCCGACGTTTCGGAGCGCGAGCATGTTGACCAACAAATGCGTCGGCGACCCGTGCAGGAGCATGGGCGTCGCGAGGCGCCACCACTGGCCCGCGCCCAGGATGAGTCTGGTCGAACGCGCACCGAGGGCCATGAGCGAGGGCGTCGCGACTTGCGCGACGTATGCGCCGACCGTCACTCCCGTGATTACTTCTGTCGCAGTGGCTGGCTTCGCCTGCGCAAGGCTTCGGCGCAAGACGGTTCGTTGGCTCCGCGGCACGAGGCCAAGCCCGTGCGAGAGGCCGCCGATTGCGGCATCGGATGTGAGCAGTGTGTTCAGTAGCGTGAGAGCGCCAAGGCGGCGCACGAATGGCGAGCGTCGCATGGCTGAATATATGAGTGGTAGGGACGTCTCTGAGCGACACGGAGCGACACACGTGGAGTGTGCAGCAGGCGCACTGACACGCGGCGCAACGTAACTCGCAAAGCTCATCATTCACCGCGGGTTTTTGCTGTTAGGTGCGGGTTTGGTCCGCTTGGCCGGACGTCGACGCGACGCGCCGCTCTTGGACGTCGCATCCGCAACGAGCGTGCTGCATTGATCCTCAGATCCACCGCTGCGGCCGTCCGAGTACTTTAGGCTGCCCCATGCTCCGCGAGGTCGAGCCCGTTTCATACCAAAGGGACACGCGCCAGACGGGCGAGCTCTGGGAGCGCAGCACAGTACGCCGGTACTGGCGGCGGTACTTGATGTGGGACCTCTCGATCCTGTGGTGGTTACGAAGAAGCCCAACCGGTAGACGCCTCTCGTTACCGATGCGACATATTGTGGCCTACGAGCCCTGGCGGGACATTTCACTCATAACGTGGTTCGGGTGGGTCTTCGGCATCTTCTTCAGCGGCTACAAGTTCAGCATGAACGGGATCCTGAACTGCGGCGGTGTGTTAGTAGTCCGGGCGTTGGTGCAGGCGCGGCGGCCCATTGAATTCGACGTGCGCTTGCGGCAGCTGGCCGATAGAAGTCGAGGCAACTACGGCCTGCCGTGCTTGAATACGCACATGGCCGTGGTCGTGTTTGGTCTACTGGCGCGGTCCTTGACGTACAAACCCTTGGGCTTCGAGTTCCGGCTGTGGTGGTGGACTCCGTTAGTCTGGACTGTGGCAGCACTACTTGTTGGTCTTATCGCGTTCTCCCGATTAGTGGCCGGGTCGCGCTTCGTGTACCAAATTATTCTGTCCATGTGGACCGGATCAGCTGGCACGGCCTTGGCGGCCCACTACGTCGTGGACCGCCTCCCGGACTGGCGCGAGGACTGGCACTCGCTCTCCAAGAACGTGCCCCACACGATGCTCCTCATCTGCGTCTCCTTCTTCGCGGCGGCCTACGTGGCCGCGGCCGCCGAGGACAACTCCAGCTGGTTCTTTTCGATTCCTAACAGTGAGTTCGAGCGGGTCATGGGCGACATTTATGCTCAGCGGGCGGGAAATGCGCCGCGGCGCCGCGGGGCCGGGGGCGTGGCCTACAGCCCGCCCGACTCGCTTTCACTGTTAACGGCGCGCATGAGCGCGCGGGCCAACGCGGCGCCGGTCACTTAGTTGTGTTACAAGTACATTCTTAGTTAGCACATTCCCCACCGCCACACGGGCCGGGTTCGTCGGCTTGGAGGTCCGCGAGCCAGACGGGCGGCGCGGGCTTTGCCCCGTCCGCCGGGGGACCCGCGCACTTTGCGGCGGCGCCGGCCGCGGCAACGCCGAAGTAGAAGATCGCGCGCTCGTTCGCCGGCGTCCGGTTCGAGGAGCCCCAATGAATCACACTCGCGTCGTAGAGCACCGCGTCCCCCGCCTCGACTGTCGCAATTTCAGCGACAGCGCCCTCGAGAGCTTCGGCAATAATGGACCCGTCGGGCGACACGGTGGCCGAGTGCGCCTCGGCGGTGGCCGTGCCGGGCAGGAAGCCCGTCGGCCCGTGTGCGGCCGTCGGCGTGTCTTGTAGGTAGACGAAGCAGACAAGGCGCGGCGGCATGGATCCGCGCTCGTCGGCGCGCAAGCCGCCGCCGTCACGCCGGAAATCCGCGTGGAGGCTGTGTGGACGGAACCGTCGCATCGATGGCGTGGAGCTCGACGCCATCGACGCGACTCCAAAAGAAATTAACACTGAGTCTGCACCGCTGGTGCCCGGCGCCGAAGGTCGACGCGAGGACGCCGCATTCGACGAGCTCGAGCGCATCGGAACTGTCGAGGCACGCGGCAGCGCCCGCTTCAATCGCCGCGCGCGTTTTGTCCGCCGCGACGCCCAGCGCGTCCCTCACGACTGCGTCCTCGAGAGGGAGTAGAATATCGCGTCGGTGCTTGCTCTCGAGCTGCTGCTCGAGCGTGTCGGCGAAGCGTAGGCGCGTGCCGGGCACGTAGCGACCCAGCGCATCCGGGTCCATCCACGCGGCCCACTTGGCCGTCTCCGGGTCCAGCGACCGCTCGGCCAGCGCGCCGACGTGCAGCCGCAGCGCCGCGCACTGCGCGGCGGGCAGCACTCCGTTCATTCGCGCGACGCCGCGACGGCGCAGGTCCGCTGCCGCGTCGACCGACGCGACGAGCGGCACGGCATGCTTAGCCAGCTTCGCCTCGATGAGGCGCGGCATGCTGATTGAGCTGGCGCGGTCCAGCGCGGCCGCCAGCCACAGCCAGCGCATGGCCATTGCTGCTGTTTTACCCAGTCATTTATCACAGGTTACCCGGTCATTTATCACAGGACTCAAAGGCTATATCTGGCAGTCCGAAAAGCCAGCCTGCGTTGCAAAACGCGTGTTTGACAAAAACACAGGACCAAAACCCGTACATAAAACCCGCGTCGCAAAAAACTCAGCTGTCGTCGGCGCAGCGCTGGACTACGGCTGCTACGCCGTTGGTGAGGCTGCGACAAGCAGTCATCAAAGCCTGTTGATAGTAAAGTCCACGCACGACGCTCCCGCCCCTATTTGCCGCAAGAGAGCTGAAAAAAAGAAAAATCATGCGGTGGTTTGGAGGCGGCGGCAGCGCGCTGAAGGACCACGATGTGAGCGAGGCCGTGTTTGAAAAGGACGGCTCGGACGGCGCGCTTGCAAACCAGAGCTGGGGTCAGTTCGCCGCCGTTTCCAGGAAGGACCAGGCCGGCGCCACAGTCTTCAGGCTCGCGCGGAACAAGGGCGACGACCAGTCCGTCAAGGTGCAGTCCGCCCGGCGCTGTATGAAACTGACGAAGATCCTGCGGCACCCGTGCGTCTTACCTTTTAGAGAGGGCGTGGAAGACCTGGCGGGCGGCGAGATCAGCTTCGCGACCGACGAGGTGCTCCCGCTACCAGCCTGGTTGGAAAGGTACGGCAAGGACGCCGACCCGCGGACCCTGGCGTGGGGCGGCCACTGCGTGCTCCAGGCCTTATCTTTTTTACATTCCACCAAGCGGTGCCACGGCTCGCTGACGCCGGACGCCATCTTCGTGACGGCGGCGGGCGACTGGAAGCTGTGGGGCTTCGAGCTGGCCACGTCGCTCGACCCGCTCGCCCCGAACAACGAAGGTTTAGGATTCTTCCGCGCTCATGGATCTTTAGTGGACGACGCCTACCGGGCGCCGGAACGAAAGCGGAACGACTGGGAGGGCATGGCCAATAACCGGGTGGGCGCCTCGGACGTCTGGGCTCTATCAACTTTATTAGAGCGGGCCTACGCGGGCCGGGGCGGCGCGCCGCGGGAGCTCGGCGTCTGGCTCAAGCGCGCGTCGAATCCAGAACCCTCGAAGCGGCCGTCCTGCGACCAGATTCTAAGGGGCTGCCCCTTATTCCGGGGCGCGACGCTCAAGGAACTTAGTGGATTGCAGGACCTGTCCGCCACGTCGCTCGAAGACCAGATCACGTTCTTCCGGAACCTGGAACAAGCTACACAACGCACCACGCCGGACGGCCAGCCTTGTAGGGGCGCCCTCGACGAGGCTTTATTCAGAGGAGCGTGCGTCCACAAGTTATTGCCCAAGTTGCTGGCGACGCTAGACATCGCCCTCAAGGAGACAGCAGAGGGCTCTTTACAAACGAAGCGGGCTTGCGTGCAGTGCGCCTTACCTCTACTAGTCCAGATCGTCGCGATGCTGGACGACGCGGCGGAGAAGGACGACCCCCTGGCCAAGTACGCGTTGAACGCTGAAAAAAGGGTCGTCCAGGGCATCGTGGACGCCTTGGAGACCGTTTTGGTCATCAAGGACCCGGTCATTCGGTTTGAAGCGCTGAAGCGGGTCGACGGCTTCAAGGCGGGCTTGACGGACACCTTCATCAACCGCAAGCTCTTCGATGCCCTTTTACTAGGGTTCGGGGACAAGAACGACGACGCGCGACTTTTGACGCTGATGGGCATGCTCGCCATCGCGCCTAGGCTCTCAGAGAAGAACCGGTCGGACCGGTTACTACGGGTGGTGAAGCGCCTGGAGGTGGACCGTTCTCCAAAGATCCGGACAAACGTGGTCATTTTTTATGGAAGGTTGGCCCCGGACCTCTCTGAAGCCTTGCGGACGAAGCACGCGTTGTCGGCCTTTGTGAAGGCTTTGGACGACAAGGTGCCGTTCGTGCGCATGGCCGCGGTGAGGGCGCTGGGGGCGTGCCGCGACGACTTTTCGCCGGCCTACGCCGCTCGGCTCATAGCGCCGAAGTTGGTGCCTTTGGCTTTAGATCCGGCGAAACCGGTCCGGGACGCGGCGGTGCTTTGTTTAGAAGCTTATTTAGCGGTGGTGAGAAAGGCGGCGGACCAGATGACGCAGCAGGAGGCTGTCCGCGCCAAGCAGGAGGCTACGAAAAGAGAAGCGGAGGCGCAGAAGCGCCAGGCCGAGGCGCCGCGGCCGCAGCCCGGCACGCGAATGCCGCAAGCCCCCGGCACGCCCCAACAGCAGCAGGCGCCGCCGGAGGATCCCACGTCGCCGTCCGGGGGCTGGGGCCTCGCGTCCTGGGCGGGCGGCGTGGCGTCCAGCGCCCTGGGCAAGGTCGCCTCGGCGGCGTCTGAGGCGGCCGCGGGCCTTGTGGAGGCCGAAGACACCGGTGAGCCGGACGTGCGGCGCCTCTCGAGCGCCGTTTCGAACGAGGACGTTGTTCAACCCGTGAGACCGCCGCCCGCGCGGAAGAGCTCCATAGACGACGAAGACGACGATGTGTGGGGCGGCACTGTCAAGGGTGACGCGCCCGCGCGCAAGAGTTCGATAGATGACGACGCCTGGGGCAACGACGACGGGTGGGGCGACACCCCGGCCAAGCCCGTCGCGCTGACGAAGGCGTCGCCGAAGCGACCGGCGGCGCGCAAGGTCGAGCCGAAGAAGGCGCCGCCGACGGACGACTTCTTCGGCGACGACTCCTGGGGGGCGCCGGCGAAGCCATCCGCGGCCGCCGCTGAGGACGACGACGATCCTTGGGGCACGAAGGAGCCAACGCCGCCCCCGAAGCCCGCGATGGCGGACCGGCAACAGAAGCAGGCGCAGCGGCGCGCGGAGCTCGACGCGAAGCGGAAGGCGCGCGCGGCGGCGCGCGCCACGCCGGCGCCGAAGCCGGCGCCGGCGCAGCCTCCGGCGAAGCTCTTTGGCAACGACCTGGCCGACGACCCCTTCGGCGACGACGACGCCTGGGGGAACGACGTGCCCGTCAAGGTCGTCGCCCCCAAGGAGAAGCGCAAGGCCGCCGCCAGGAAGCCCCCCGCCAAGAAGGGCGGCACGCTCTCGCTCTCCCAGGGCATGTTCAAGGCGGGCACCAAGGGCCTGCCGTCGCCCAAGGCCAAGACCGAGGAGGAGCTCAAGCGGGAGAAGCTCGCCAAGGCCGCGGCGGCCATGAAGGCCGCGCCGGCCGCGAAGCTGCCGGCCGACGACTCCATGTGGGACGACTTCTAAGGCTTCAACTGTATCAAACCCAGCGGAAAACCCGAACCCGAACCCGTTTTGGCGCATAAATTTGGCATGGCGTCGACGCGCCGTAACCCAAGCACAATATATTGGCCAAGCCTTAGACCAGCAGCTTTACCGCTTCGGTCTGTTTGAAAAGTTCTCTGCATACAGCCCCTTGCGGCCGCCGCTGCGACGGGCAACCACTGATTATCAGTCTCCCTTTTTTTCGCCATCTACGCGACGCCCGCGCTCAAGAGCGATGTACGCAATCGCAGCCTGCGAGGGGCTCAAGCGCCGCACGAACAAGAACGCGCTCGCCTTCTCCCCAACCGCGCGCGCATTTGAAGCGTACACGCCGCGCGGCCGGCTGCTCCTATGGGACCAGAAGCCGGCATGGGAGCACCTGGCGCCGCGCCAGCTCGTGATCAGCGCGTGCCAGGCGGTCGTGGTCTCGGCAGCGCCGGCCTTCATCGCGGCGACGCCGGCCTACGATCCCGATTGCGACGACGACGACGAACTGTTGGACTGGGACCGCTTGTATAGCGAACTGGAGGGCTTCCGCGAGAAGTGCGTGTTGACCTTTGCGCGGTACCTGGCCTGCACCACGCTCAAGCGGCGCGTGGAAGCGTGGTGCGTCTCAACACTAAGTGCGAGAACAGCAGACCGCCTTTTGAAGGACGTGGCGCTCTCGGCGAAGCGCAAGGCGCTGCGGCACGGGCGATATAAGGCGGCGCGGAAGATGTGCCTCACGGAGATGCGAAGTAAGGTCGTGGGCTACGCCGCGAACTTATTGGTCGAGGAGGCGTGCCTCTGCTACGCGTACCTGCGCGACCGGCGGAAAGATCGAAAAGCGCTCCGAACCTTGAAGCGCGCGTCCGCGGCGGCGCTATTGGGCTTCGTGGCGTCCTTCTCGCTCAGCGCGCTCGGCTCGGGCCTGGGCACCCTCGCCCAGCCGGGCTGGGGCACGGTCGTGGGCGGCGCGGCCGGGGACCTCGCGGGGCTCTTCGTATTTTAATCGTCTGTAGTAGAACTGCGTTTCCGGGTCATTCGAGTCTGTGCGTTCGTCGGGCTACTAGAACTTCCTAGTAGCGGCCGGTTGTGCCCCGGCGCAACGACGTAAAACACAGCGCTGTAAGCGGTTAACCTGCTGCCACCTTGAATCAAGGCACCAGAGCCTTTTCACACACGCGGGCAGCCTACGATATCGAAAGCGGCGCTTCTCTCCACCTGATAAGGCAGCCTTAACCACTAAGCAAGAACATGGCCCCCATGGCGCCCGTCCCAAGAACTCGCCGGCCGCCGCCGGAGGTGCCCTTCTACGCGCCAGGGGACATCAATGACACCCCGTCGCGGCCCCAGAGCGCTAGTTCACACTTTGCCGACGCCCCGGACGTGACCATCAGCACGGGCGTGGGCATGCGCGGCGAGCTGAGCTTCCCCAAACTCCTGCGGGTCGAGGGGCACTTCGCCGGTACGTTAACGTGCGGCGGCGACGTCGTCGTGGCGCCCGGCGGCACATTGGAAGCGGACGTCGACAACGCGAACGGGTATCTATTGGTCGAGGGCACCGTTTTAGGAAATGTGAACGCGCGGCGCGTCCAGATCGCGAGCACGGGCCGCGTCTTCGGGGACATCACGTGCAACAGCTTCATCATCGCGCCCGGGGCCTGCGTCATCGGCGCGTGCCAGGTCCGGCCGGAGCCGCCGGAGAAGAACCTCGGATAGGGGTCTGGGACTTAAGTACTAGTACTACACAATGTTATTCACCCATGATCGCGCTTTCCCTAACGCCGTCGACGCGGCACGTCGCTCATTCCTGGGCGCTCGGGTCCGTCACGACGGTCTGGAAGGACGTCACCGACGCGTGGGGGCCGAGGGAACTCACCGACGCGTGCGGTCCGAGGTTCCGACCGTCCATGACCGACAGGGGCGCCTCGGCCTCGGGCGGCGCGGGCGCCGGCGCCGGCGAAGGCGCAGGGGCCGGCGCCGGCCCCGGCGCCGGGCAGGGTGCCTCGGCGAAGAGGCCCGCCTGCAACGCCAGGAGCGCCGAGGACGCCGAAAACCCCAGGCACTTGTGCGCCAGAATGTGCGCTTCCAGCAACCTTCGGCAGCGCTGGAGCTTGGCCCGCGTCGCCCGCCGCATGGGCTCCGGTTCCAACAGGGACCAGTCGTCGCCGCCGTCCGCGTCGCGCCAGGGCTTGTACGGCTGCGGCTCGTCAAAGCGCACGCGGGGCGGCGGCCGCGTGCGCTTCTCCGTCTCCAGGTACTCCCGCGAGAGCTCCAGATTGACGACGTAGCCCCCCGTGTCGTTCGTCTCGTACTCGTCCGGGGCGTAGCGCGCGTCCAGGAACTCCACGAAGGACGCCGGCGTGTGCCGGACCGCGCGGTTCACCGACACCCTGGCCTGTATTTTTACCGCCAGATCCGGGTCAATGTCGTTCGATGCAATGTCGAGCGCCGTCAGCGTCCGGTTCGTGCGCAGCACGTCCAGGAGCGCGGTCACGCCCATGGGCTCCGTGTTGGCGCGCGTCACGTTGTTCTCGGCCAGCTTTAAAGTCGTGAGCCACGTGCTCTTTCCCAGCATGTGCGCAAGCGAAGTCAAGCCGTCGGGGCCCGCGCGGTTCCGCGATACGTCTAAAGAAGTCAGCGAGGTGTGCGTCTTCGCGATGTCCGCGACGACACTCACAGCCTCCGCGTCCAGCAAATTAGCGGACAGATCCAAGGACGTCAAAGTGTAGGTCACTCTAAAGTTGTCCAGCGTATCGACCCGCACGCAGATGTTGTTCTGGAGCGTGTCGCGCAGCAGCACGGCCTCGGGCAGCCGCAGGTCCAAGTCCGACAATTGAATTTCTTCCGGCGGGACCTCTAGGTACCTCCGGAGCGGCAGGCCGTCCAGCGTCTCCAGCGTTCGCGCCGTGCGGCATGCCGTCGCCAGATACGCCGCGCCTTTAGCAGATACATCGTTCAGGCGGAGGTCCAGGACCTTCAAAGCCGCGTTGTCTTTGAGGACATCCGCGAGGGCGAACGCCGTGGCGTCGGTGACCTTGGTCCGCGAGAGGTCCAATGACGTCAAAACGTAGTTGGATGTGAGGGCCTCCGCGAGGCCGAGGGCGTCCTCGTCCGTCAAGAAGCACTTCTGGAGCGATACATTCACAATCGGGTAGTTGAACCGCAAGATAAACTCGAGGAGGTAAAAGTCGTCCTTTTGCAAGGACTTCCCGGCTAATTGTAATTGTTTTTCCTGGTGCCCGGCGTTCCAGTAGGCCAGCTTCCGGGGCACTTGGGCCTCGTCCTCCAACTCCTGCGCGCTCTTGGGCTGGGTCTCCTTCCGGAACTCCCGCGCCGCCTTCTCAACTAAGTTGAGTTGACTTCGCGAGCGTTTCAAGTCGCTCGGGGTAAACTCGTCCTCTAACGCGAGCGCCGCCTCCACCAAGGCCGCCGCCTCCCTTTCGCGCTTCTCGCGCAGGTACGTCTCCACGTCATCTAATGAATTGCGGGCTTCTTCTAACTCCTTTTCCTCCGCCTCGGCTTGTAACGCATCTCTAAGTGCTTTCTGCTCGGCGGCCAGCTCCTCGGCCTCCTCCTCCCCGAAGTGCTGGACCCGCCACACTTGGACAGCGTCCTCGTCCGGCGGCTCGCCATCTAAAAGTTGGGGGAGCGAGGGCCGCCGCGGCAGCGTGTGGGCCTGTTCCTGCGTCGGCGTCAGGCCCCCGAGCAGGTGGCGCATGGAATAGACGTCGTTCACGAACTTGATGACGGGGTTCGACGCCTCCAACGCGCGGACCTCGTCCCGCAGCCATGAGCCCACGTCCTGCGGCGGCGACGTCATTGTCGCGCCCGGCGGCACTTCCTCCATGGCTGCTGCGGGCTGCCCTGCCTGGTTTTCAGCGGGCGTACGGCTGCGCGGTTCAGCTTGAGCCGGGGCCGTGGGCTGCGGACCGCCTCCTCGTGAGTGCTGCCGGCTCGGCTAGGGCGTGGGAGCGCGGCAAGCTTGTCGACTTTTGCATGGCGTTATGCGAAACCCGCACGAGGACGGGTTTTCACAGTGCAAGCAGCGCTTACTGCTCGCTCGCTGGCCTCACGTCTGTTTCTAGTCTATAGCGGTTCACTGCTGCAGACTGCGCAGCGATTCAACTCTTGCAGGTGCCCCTTGGCTAGCTCGACGCCATCGCATCGGTGAGCCTCCTGTGTGGCCGCTGCAGAGAGCTATGGCCGAGGTCCTGTCGACGGCCGACGAGACGGACGGCGGGGACGAGGAGTACGAGATCGAGGAGGAGCTCAAGGTCTTCGTCGACGCCGCGGTCGACGCCGAGGTCGCGCGGGCCGAGGGCCTCGGCCAGCGCACGATCAGGCTCACGGCGAAGAACTGCGGCGTCGTCTTCCGCGCCGGCGGCGTCACGAACCGCGTCGAGGTCGACACGGGCTTCAACTTCGACACGGTGCAAGAGATCTTGTTGTCGCCGGCCGTCGCCATCCCCTGCAAGCGCGGCTACGCGCTGCGCTTCGTCGTGCTCTCCACGGGCAAGCCCGTCGTGCTGCTCCTGCCCTACGTGTATCAAACCGACGTCGAGGGCAACACGCTGCAGAAGTGGGAGTTCATCAACAAGTCGCTTATGAGCTCCCACCACACCGTCGAGGCGGAGCTGGCCGCGTGACCGTGGTTGTACTTGTGTTGTAGTAGGTGGAATTCTTAATGACCCGGGCTCGTCGAACTAGGCGCCCCCACCGCCGCACAGCAGCGGGTGCGGCTCGAGGTGGTGCGCGCCGGCCTTGACCGGCGTGTGGCGCCGCGGCGACGGCCCGGGCGAGTAGGAACTATCGGAAGAGGCCGCGGGCCGCCGGCTGATGACGGGCGACGACGCGGGGAAGCGGCCCCGCGGCGGCGCGGCCGCGATGGAGCGCGGCGACGACGCGGCGGACCGCGCCGCCCGCCGGTGCGCCGCGACCTGGCGCTTCAGACGCGTTTCAGAAAGCGCGACGCCGGCGTGGGCCTCCTTCGCGCGCACGTGAAGTAAGCGGTCGGCGTCGCGCTGCTCCCGCGCCTCCTTGAGCTGCGCGACGGCCGCCGACCGACACCGCACCTCCTGGCGCAGCTTGTCCTTCATCGCCGCGAGGTCCGCCAATGCTTGTTTCCGCGACGTCAGTAGACCGGCCACGTCCTTGTCGGTCATGGCCCGGGCCCTCTCTAAAGCGTGCCGCGCACCTTTATGGGCCGACTGGCTCTGCTTATAATTCCGGGATAATTTGGCGAGGTCCTTCTGGAGCAGCACGCCCTTCTCCATAGCTTCAGTAGCCTTCTCTCTATGAACAACGTTCTCCTGCGTCAGGGACTTCTGCGCCGCGTCCCGCAGCTGCGCCTCGGCGCGCAGCATCATGAGGTCCCGATCCAAAGCGTCCTTCTGACTCTTGAGCTCATTCACATTCTGTTCGGCCCGGTCGGCCCGCCGGCTCTCGGCGTTCCGCGCGTCCGTTGCCTGCTGGGCCTGGTCCCGCGCGAGCTGCTGGTTTTCGAGCGCGCTCTGCTTCGCCGCCAAAGCTTTGCCCAGATCCACCTCGGCCGATTCCAAGGTTGCGATGCGTTCCTGGGCCGACGAGTTCAGGGCCTCGGCGCGCGACAGCCGCTCTCGCAATTCGGAGTTGCCTCGTTCTTCGCCTCGCGCCACTCGCAAATCCGCGGCGAGCGCCGCGATCTCCCGGGATTGCGCCTCCTGGGCCGCCTGGCTTTCGGCGAGTTGCGCATTGAGCTCCTGCGCGTGCTCGGCGCGCTGCCGCTCCAGCGACTCCCTTCGTTCAGACCCATGCCGCGCCGCGAGCAAATCGCGCTCGCTCTCGTGCTGGCGCGCGCGCGCATTGGCCGCGGCCGCCAGGCGCTGCACGTCCCGTTCCGCCCTTGCTAAATCTCTCCTCGCGGCATTTCGTTCCGCCGTGGCGGTCTCGATGGCTCTATTAGACGCCACTAAGCGCTGCTGCATCTCCCGGATCGTCGCGATGGCCAGTTCCAGGTTTCGCTTCAGCGAGGCGACATCAAAATCGTCCAGGGCGAGCTCCACGTCCTTCACAACGGGCGCGGGCGGCGGTACGTCGTCGAAGGCCGCCGCGTCCTCAAAGGCCACGGCCTCGCACCGCGACGGGGGCGACAAACTCTCGTCGATCTCCCGGCGCTTCTCCTGCATGCGCTGCCGCAGCGACGCGAGGGGGTCCTGCTTCGGCGGGCTCGGAGGCAGGTGGCCCGCCCGGGGGTCCAGGGTCTGCACGGCCGTCGCCATGAGTCTCAATTTGCCTTGGGCTGGCTGGCAGGCGAGTTCGCCGACCGCGAACGGTGCGAGGGCGACGGAGTGTTATGTGATAAGGGCGCCGCGCGAGGGCAGCCTCTCCCGGTGTTTTTAGGGCGCAAAGGATGTGCGCTCCCCACGATGTTGCTGCAGCGCGCGCTAGTGGCAAGGACGCTAAAAGTTCCTTTCCACCGATGCCTTGCACCGGCAGGGGCTGCCGGCGAGGGGTGGGTCGGGAGCGCGGGATAGGCCCCGCTCACGTGCGGGTATATCGTGCGGGCCATGGACTCTCGCGCGCGGCGGCAAAAACGGGTCCGATTGCTGCCCTGAAATACACATAGTCGATCTTCATTCATCTGCCGAGTTTGCACCCGAAGTGGCTACATCAGTTCAACGCTACATCTCAAAACGCTCCACAACAGCGCTCACATTGCGACGTCACGCTGCCCCGCAAATGGAGCAGGAGCGGCCGACAACGCCGACAACACCACCGGCTGAGGCGAAAGACGAGCCGGGGGCCGCCGAGGCCAGGCAAGGGGAGGACGGCACGCTGCCCAGCTTCATCCCTCGGACGGGCCTCGTCTTCTCGGAGAAGAAGTCCTTCGCGCCTGTGCTGTGCCGGCCCAAACTGATGCCGATCCGGCCGTACCACGTGCAGCGGCGCGAGCAGGAGGCGAACGCGGACGACGACGACGACGACACCGTGGCCGACTGGAAGCGGGCGCCGGTTGCCGGCGGCGCGCCGCCGGCGGACGGCGCGGCGGCGAAGGAGGACGCCGGCGAGCAGAAGGCCGAAGCGACGGGCGCCGGCTCCGACACGCGGTACCTGGCGGAGCGGGCGGTCACGGGGGAGTGGGGCCGGACGCCCGTCGTCGACGCCGGCTACGACCCGTCGGCCTCCGCGCCGCCCCGGGACGAGGGCGCGGCGTAGTTTCTGTGGTCGCCCGGGCCTAAGTATGTGTTAGTTGAACGTACTGAACCGTGTCTCCGTGTCTCGCGAGCGAGGTGTAAAAACGGGTTTTTCACCGCGGGTTTTCAGCTGTTTTCAGCACAGTCATTGCCAGGCGTAGCACTGCTGCCCTTGGAAGCAACCAAGCAACCAGCGACGAGTTCTGGATCTTAGCGGTGCACGAGAGTCCGCTTAGACCAGAATTTGGCCTTGAGGGAGAGCGTAACGCTGCACAAGACACGACCGAGCACAAGCATGGCCACGAAGCGCGACGTGCTAGCGTGCCTCGAGCAGTCGCAGCTCGCGCGCGACTTCCGCCGGCCCGCACACGCGCGAGCTGTGCCGGGCCTCGCGCCGACGCTGCACGCCTACCAGGCCGCGGCGCTCGAGTGGATGATCGAGCGCGAACAACGCCGGGATGGCCTGCCCGCGGCGGCGGCGCTGCTCGGCGGCGCTACCAAGGACGTCCGCGGCGGCGTCCTGGCCGACGAGATGGGCCTCGGGAAGACGGTGACCGTGGCGGCGCTCGTGCTCGCCGCGCCGGACGACGACGCGCACCAACCGCAGACGACGCGCGTCGCGCTCCGAGTAGGGGGCGCGCGGCTGCCCGCGACGGCCACGATGGCTGCGCCGCTGCCCGAGGCTGCACGAAGCGCGTGGCGGCCACGCGGCCGTGCGGTATGCGCCTGCGGCGACGCCGTGGAAGGCGGCGTGGTGTGCACGTTTTGCGGCGCCATCGCGCA
>Ga0114994_10001189_pt1 | contig 18617 bp, 9 predicted proteins | sample ArcticOcean_MG_C_9_FD_87043 | JGI IMG/M metagenome (GOLD analysis project Ga0114994, IMG submission 87043) | Marine microbial communities from western Arctic Ocean - ArcticOcean_MG_CB2_152 | ecosystem: Environmental > Aquatic > Marine > Oceanic | place: Arctic Ocean: Canada Basin | collected...
ACAGCTCCTTCACGTTTAGTGATGTAGTGGTAACATCAGTCGTTGCCATCGACTGTCCCCGGGTTCGATTCCCGGCTGAACGATTTGTTTTTTTTGCCCCCGGGATGTCCGACGACCCCCAAAGGCCCGTGGCTGGACTCGGCGCGTTCTGTCCGGCATTTTGACGGAGTTTGAGCCTATTGTTTACGTAGGAGGCGCGGTCGGTCCCGTCACTTCAAAAATACGGCTCCGTCCCGCGCCATCTCCGGCAGCCACACGCTTCGTGCCCGACCGTGGCGATACGTTGGGCCCTCGCGGACGTTCGATGAACTTCGATCCGGGAGCCCCGCGTCGAGTCACGTCGATGGCCCGCGTACTACTACGTTGTCCCCGGGGGGTGCTCCGCTGCGTGCGGAGCTCTGGTATCTCTCCAAGTCGCCCCTCCCCAAACCAGCCGGGATATCGACGAAAACCCGCGAGTTAGCTCACTCAGCGCCAAAAGCCGGGTGTACGGCGCCCGAGCGCAGCCCGCGGCGAGAGGGCAGCCCCACCACCGAAGAGCAGTGGTGCGCACGCTTTGAAGGCAGCCGGCGGAGCGGGCGGACCGGCGGCGCTGCCGCACAGCATAAAACACTATGTTCAGCAAGCGCGCCTTCAACGCGCGGCGGCGCAAGACCCAGGCCCTGGCCAAGAAGCCCGTCAAGGTCGCGAACGAGAAGCCGACTACCGAGATTTTTGTGAACCACACGGTCATCGAATATAAGAAGACGTGCGACTTTTGCGAGGAAAAAAGGGCCGTCTTCCACTGCCCCAAGTGCACGACGACCGCGACCGGTACCGGGGACTTTTTATGTGACTCGTGCGATGTCGAAGTTCATCGCCACATTAAGCGACGAACACATATCAGGACGCAGATCCCCGACGTCACGCCGCGAGAAGCCGTGCACAAGATCATGGGCTGCTTCAAGTACTTGTTAGCCAGGAAAGTTCTAGTCGCGCGGTGTCGTTTAGAATTCCAGCGCTTCTTCGACCCGCCGACCAAGACCTACTTCTACTTCCGGCCGTCCGTCCAGGAGACGTCGTGGCGCAAGCCCCTCTGCCTCAAGGAGGCCGAGCTGTGCCCCTACCCGTCGTTCGACGACTACGTGTTCCGCATACAGGGCCTGGCGCGGCACAAGGCCGCGCGCAACTATTTGATAGAACTCATTCGACGGACGTACGACAAGATCTTCTCCCGGGAGTATACGCGCTTCTACTACCACTTCAACGGTGGCTCCAATTTGGTACCGCGCGTGGCCTGGACCAAGCCCCGCTTCTTATATTGGCGCGATTTAAAAGCCTTCAAGAGCGAGGACGTGGCAGCTTTAATGATCCAGAACCAGTGGTCAGCGACTCGGCGTATGTTGAAGCTGCTTCGACTTGAATGACGGGCTTTCTGCGTCGATGGCGTGGAGGGCGACGCTGGTCGCTCGCTCGTCTCGAGGCGCGCGGCTCACCGGTCTTCGCCAACACAGGCACGCTTTTAATGCCCGGCGCTTCATGCAGGACGCTGTCAGGAAACAGTACACGGTGAAGACGGACCCGTTGACCGGAAGACTCATGTACTCGAACGTTCATACGCAGAAAAGAGGGTTCAAGAAGCCGCCTCTACTTGGGTCGGAAGAATTGGACCCGGAGGACATGTCGCTGTGGGGCATCTATCGTTTAGGTGTGTTCTTTAGGAGGCTGGGCTACGGCTTCATCGCTCCTGAGTTAAGACGGTTTGACGTGGACGGAGCACTGTTGTTGTCTTTCGAGTGGCAGGACTACGTCGATTTAGGATTTACCCAGTCCCACGTCATCAAGCGCGTGCTCCTCCAAATTGAAAAAAGGGCCTTCTTCGCGAGCCACCGGGACTTACCAGTGACCCTTGTTAGAAGAGACCGGCTGAGGTACCATCATCGCGTGGAGAAGGCCGCGATCTGCATTCAACGACGATACAGGGTCGTCTACCAGGCCATCCAGGCCAAGCGAAAGGCGGAAAGAGAACGGGTGGAACGGGCGAAGAAGAAGTCCGAAAAAGATCGGAAGGAGGGCGGTCTGTGGTGGTCCTCCAAGTGCAAGCATCTGGCCGTGCCGGACCACGGCAAGGTCTTCGGCAACCGGACGGTGGAGACGGTGCACGGCTGGGGGTCGTGGATCGGGGACCGATGGGTGCCCAGACCGGAAGAAACGCGGCCGCACAAGCAGCGGTACAAGCACCACCCCCTGAACGTGCGCTTCTTAGACGCTAGGACGTTGCACTTCAAGGATGATGATGATTTACAAGAGCAGCGGGCGGCTTTAGTAGCGCGGCTCCTGGAGGAGGACATGCGCCAGCGCCGCGCCGAGGCCCAGGCGGCCGCGGCCGACCGGCGGCGGTAGCGTAACTAGTGTTTTGTGATCGCGGCGGTGGCGTTCGTGGTCGTGGTTGTCGCGGTGCGGGGACTAGTGGGCGGAGCCCCGGGAGTCGTGTAGTCATCCGTTTTCAAATATGTGCGGGTTTTCGCGAAGAGACGATCTGTGGGTCTGCATGCGCAGCGAGGGGACGTGGAGTGCACCAGGAAAAGCACTGACTGCTGCTGGCTGTCGCAGCCCAGATAGCAGCACTCCCAGCACCGCTGCGCACCCAGAGGCGATCTAGGCCCAGGAGGACGATCTGCGAGGCGGACCGCTGGAGCAGCGCGTCTTGCACGCAGGACACAGATCATGGCGCCTCCAAGAAGGGGAGGCCGAGGCGCTGCGAAGCCGGCGCAGCGCACGCATGCGCAGACGCCGCCGGCGCCCGCGCGCCGCGCCGTCGTGACGCCGCCACCGCGCGCCGCCGAACCCCTCGCGCGCTACGTGCGCGACATCGCGGCCGGCGACGGCGACGACGAGGAGCGATTGGAATGCAAGATCTGCCTGGACGCGCCGCGGTCCGTGCGCTTCCGGCGCTGCGGGCACTGCTGCGTCTGCGCAGACTGCTACAACGAGCTGCTGGCCGAGCCGCCGGAGCGGCGCAAGTGCCCGCTCTGCAACGCGCACATCGGCGACGCGCACTCCGTGCTCCACACCCAGGCGGCGATGCAGACGTTCATGGCGTCGACGGACCGGGCCGGCAATCGGCAGCAGCGCCGCGCCGCGGAGCTCAAGAGGGACAAGGCGCAGCGCGTGCGCAAGCTGAGCCACGCCGAGGAGCGCAAGGCCCTACAACGCGGCCGGCGGACTGTGCTCATCGACGGCGCGACGTTATTGGAGTTCAAGGGACTTTACGCCCTCTTAGACGCGGGCGGCCAGCAGACGACGCCCTTCGTCAAGCCGCCGCCCGTCCTGCCGGCACCGGCGCCGCCGCGGCCGCCGGCCCCGCGCTCGGACGCCGCCGCCGACGTGTTGTTGCGCGCGGCCGTCGGCGCCGCGCCGGCCGCGCCGGCCTACGCGCCGCGGCCGGTCCCGGTCCCGCCGCCGCAGCGGTGGAAGGACCCGCCGCTCGCCGCGCACTACGTCGTCATTGTCGATCACTCGGGCAGCATGAACGCCAAGGACTGCCTCGACGAGTGTGGCGACAAGGTCACGCGCCTTGAAGCGGCCTACGACACGCTCCTGAATTCGTATTTGAAGGAGACGAGGGACAACGCGCCGGAAGGCAAGGACATGGTCGTATCGTTAGTCACAATGTCGACGCGAGCCGAGGTCGTCTTCGAGCGCTACCGCCTCGCGCTGGCCGAGGACGCCATCCGCAACCACGCGTCCGTCGCGTACGCGCGGGACCACGGCAACTACCTGCCGGCGTTGGCGGAGGTCGAGCGCCTGTTTAGCCAAGATATCGACGCCGAGGGGTCGCATGCTCTGGGCGTGGTGTTCCTCACGGATGGCAAGCCGTCGGACACGGTCACGGACCCCCGATATATATCTCCGTTGCTGCGAGGCTCGGACCGCATCGTCGCGCAGCTGTCGTGGGTGCTGCGGTCGTTAGAACAAAAGGTCGACGAGCAGTTCCCGCGCTTCGCGTGCAACCTCTTAAGTATTGGTGGGTCGCGGGCCGATTTCAAAATTTTGAGAGACGTCAAAGCCGACCTCAAGCGCAGCTCCGTGGACCACAGCGCGCTCGACTCGTCGCTACTGTCGTCGACAATGACAAGCATGGCGACGACGATGATGTCGAGCGTCCTCGAAACTAGCGTCTGCGCGGGCCGGCACAAGCGCACGGTGCGCAAGGTCGCCCAGGAGTCGGCCGACGCCGCCGCGGCCTACTCGCCGCGGCGCCCGGCGGAGGCGACGGACCCCTTCGACGCGGCACTGCCGTTCCTGACACCGGCGCAGTGGCGCAATTTCGCTGTCAACGACGTGACATTGGATTGCCTCGCTTTGCTGCACGACGAAGATTTAGACGATCTCCTGGAGGGCGACGTCGAGGCCAAATCTTCCTTCCGAATGCGGTACCCGGACCCCGCGACCGCGGCCGCGCCACCGTCCGTCGAAGAGGTGGCTGAATTAGCAAGACAAGAGGTCGAGCGCATTCGCGTGGCCGAGGGCATTCGGGCGGCCGAGGAGGCGGCCGAGGACGCCCGCGGCTCGTCCCTGGGCGAAACGCTCGACGTGAAGGACCCCCACTGGCTCTTCAGCGAGCCGGTCAAGGGCGCGACGCTGTGGAACGGCGAGCAACTCGCGTGGCGCGACTTCGACGCGCCGCGGATTCTCGCCAAGCGGCGCAAGTACTTCTCGGACGGCGCCGAGCGGTTGGCGTACCGCGGGGCCCTTCTCGAGCCGAAGACCGTAACAATTTTAGAAGATGTCGTCTTCAAGGAGAGCAAGTTCGAGGAGGATCACGTCATCGTGAAGCAGGAGGATCAGGAGGACAGCGACGATGACGACGACGCCAAGGGTCTCCTTGCGCGGATGCGGGGGCTGGGGACCTGGCGCGTGCTGAGGACCGGGGCGAGCGAGCGCGACGAGAAGGAGAACGCCCACTCGGTCTACCACGTCAGTTTCTGTAAAGCCCAGCACGAGGCGGGCCACCTCGCCGTCGAATTTAGCGCGGCGACGAAGCGATGGAAGCAGCTGCCGCGCGTGATGCTCGTGACGTCTTCGGTCTACAAGTTCACCGCGCGCGTCGGCGTACAGGGCGAACTCGAGACGACGCGCGTGTTAGGCGAGCCGCGCCTGCGCGGCGACTACAAGAAGTTCACGAACAACGCGGGGAAGAGCGCTGACTTCCCGGGCTCGGACATGGACTGTGGTCCGGTCGTGGAGCCCAAGCAGCGCGCGCAGCCGCAGCAGGACCTGTCGGGTCTCGGCGTCATCGGGGAGGAGGACGAGGAGGACGAGTCGGATGACAAGCCCGAGCGCCTCACGGCCGGCGAGGTGCCGCAGGCGTTCTCGCACTTCTCCTATGAGTATTCGAGCGGCGCGCGCATGGTCTGCGACCTCCAGGGCTGCTTCGACCGCGAGCGGGGCTTCGAGCTGAACGACCCGTGCATGCTCTCAAAGGTCGGCCGCGAGGCGTCGGGCTACGGCCGCACCGACCTCGGGCTCCACGGGCTCGTGGACTTCTTCCGCACGCACAAGTGCACGCCGCTGTGCAAGGCTCTGGGACTCACGGACGCGCGCGTGCGCGAGCAGGAGCTGGTGCTGGAGGAGTCCCTCCGGAAGAAAACGGAACGCGAGGCAAGCCGCGCGGTCGCGGAGCAGGAGGCCGCGGCCGAAAAAGAGAAGCACAAGAAGGAGAAGGCGGACAAGCGCGAGCGCCGCCGCGCCGAGGAGAAGAACCAGCAGGAGGAAGACGACCTGCTCAACGCGGCCGCGGCCGAGAACCAGGCCGCGCAGCCAGCGGCGCGCCGCGTCGTCGACCGCGTGAGGGACGCCGCGAGCCGGATCCTCGGCGGCTCTTCGGCGAAGGAGGCCGAGGACCTCGCGGAGGACGCGGGCTTTGGCCGGTCGAAGGAGGGCGTGGCGCGCTACAAGCAGTCCGTGAAGGACCGCAACAAGGCGTTGCAGCTGACGGCGGACCGGGCCGACAGCAAAGAGGCAGCGAAGGTTGCTAAGGCCGCAATCGCGGCCATGAATAAGCGGGAGAAGGCGCAGCAGCGCGGTGACAAGAAGGCAAAGGAGAAGCAAAAGCGCGAGAAGGTCCAGCACGAGCTCGACGAACGGACAAAAAAGATGAAGCTCGAGGCGACCAAGCGCCAGATCGAGAACAGAATGTTCCTAGACCTCGCGGAGCAGGCGGGCTACCTGCGGACCACGGCGGGCGTGGAGGCTCTCGCGATGAACGCCGGCTTTAACTTGCTCAACGGGGGCGTGTACGCCTACAAGCAGTCGATCCGAGACGAGCTAAGAGAAAAGCGGAAGAGGGATGCGCGGGAGCTGCTGATCTCGCAGCGACCCAAGAGCGCCCCGCGGTGCCCCATTTGCACGCTTCCATTACCCTGCAGGAGGAGGTGCACGAAGCAGGAGATGGAGGAGGCTGATTGAGTCGGTAGGCATTAGATGGGATGATTCCCGGCGCGCGCCGCCGAACTGTGTCACGCTAATAATATGTGTAAGATACAAGAATTAACGATTCGCAAACACCCAGAAAGTAAGCGCGTAGCGGTCGCGCCGCGCCTCGAGAACCCCGTGGTCGAGGAAGGCGTCGAAGACTACTACGCGCCCGGTCGCGGGCGCCACGTCGACGGTGCCGCTCTCCGCATATATGCGGAGCGTGCCCCCGTCCGCGGCTGTCCAATCAGGGTTCAAGTAACAAATGCATGTGAGCGCCCGGGCGTTGGCGCAGACGCCGTCGTCTCCGCGCGAGTTGTCAGTATGCTTCCGATATCTACCGCCCGCCCCGTAGCAACTGAGCATGGACTGCGCGGGCACTGTCAGCGTCTCGCCCCAGCGGCCGTCCGCGTTTATCGCAGCGGCGACGCCCCGTTGGAGCCGGGCCAGGCGCGCGAGCGTCGGGCAGCCCCTCGCCGCAAAATCGTCTGCAGACATCCACCCGACGCGGTCGGACCGCGTGCCCGTTAAAGCCTGGAGCGTCGGCTTCAAATACTCGCCGAGACTCTCGGCCTCGCAGCGGGCAGAGCATGTGGTCGTGTCGTTGATCACGTCATCAAAGACAACAAAGCCTCTCGCGAGGAGGCCGTCGACGAGGCGCGACGACGCGACGAACGCGTCCGCCTCGGCGCACGCGGCGGTGCCCGCGGCGGCGCCGACGATCGCGCGCGACGCCAGGTGGTGCGCTTTTGTTGCCTCGGCCGCGGCGGTCCGTCGCAGGACGTCGGCCTGAATGTGGGCGCGCAGGGCGCCTTCGTCGGCGCCGGGCGCGGTCGCCAGCGCCGCGGCGCACGCGCGGTCGACCAGCGCCGCCGTCTCGCGTCGCGCGACCATGGCTTGAGCGTCGGCGGCGGCCGACGCCACTGCATACGCATCCGCACTCAACGGCTCGAGCAGCCGGCCGAGGCCCGGCTTCTCAAGCATCATGAAGCCGCTCTCCACTTTCACCCAGTTGTGTGCAACGAGTGTGGCGCGAATCAAGTCGCCCTGAAGGCGCCGCCCCGCGACCGCCGCCGAGACGTCTGGCGCCGCCCGAACAAAGACGAGCGCGTAGGCGACGCGGTAGTGCATTGCTTCCACGAGCTCGAGCGCCGCGGCGCCGTCGAGGACCTTGGCGTCGTCAAGCGCGCGCTCCGGTGTCCGTAGCGTCGCCGCATCGACGCTCGTGCGACGGCATATGGCTCGTTTCGCGCGCGCGACGGTCGTCGGCACACGGCACGCTATTTTAAACTATCGTGCACCGTAGCGCACGTCGAGCGCGAACGGCGCCATGGTCAATTTTGCTTCGGCGGCTTGGTGCGCGGCGCCACGATGTACTTTTGGACCATGGTAGAGACCACAGTGGCTGTCATCACTACGGCCACCATGCGTGCCACGAACATCTGATTCATGGTGGGATGTGCTTTGTTGTGCTGTGTCCGGCTCAGGAGCGGCGCGATGGAGCTGTACGACCGTCAAAAGTGAAGGCGACAGCAGCATGCCTGAAAAACCCGATTTGTACCTAAAAGGACCGCCGTCGGCTGGCGAACTTCGACGTAACACATAAATAACATTAGTTCAACGACGCAGGACCCCCGCGAGAGGAAGACCACGAGAAAAGCCGAGGCTGTGGCGGGTCGCGCCGCCGGAGCCCCACCGCCAGGTGCCGCGCGGCCCCCTCGTCGGGAAGGAATAAAGCGACGTGGCGCAGGATGTCGTCCGGTAATTTGCCAATGTCCCGTAAGCCTTGGGGCCCCGGCGCGCCGCAGTCGATCAGCGTCGCGGCCAGCGACACCTCGCCTCTTCTCAACGCGTGCGTGAGCGGCGGCCGCGGCGCCGCGCCGCAGAGCGGCCGCGAGAAGAAGTCGGGACCCCGCCGGTTCGCGTCACGCGACTTTGCCGCCGTGACGAGGAGTTCCAGCGTCTTCGAACCGTCCGCCGACGCGCCGTCGACGCACGCCGCGACCGGCGACCGCCGGCGGCCGTCCTCGCGCAAGGGGTCCGCGCCGTGAGCCAACAGCACTTTGACGCACGCAGCGGACGCGCGCCGCGCCGCCGCCGTGAGGGCCGTGTCGCGCTCGCCATCAGTCTCCCGCGCGTCGATGTCAAATAGCCGCGCCGCACACAGTTCCACGAGTACCTCAGCGTCACCGGCACGCGCGGCCTCCTGGAGCGGACCCACGACTAGTTTGTCCGGACAGTGGGCGCCGCGCCGCGCGCCGCCTAATAATTCGCGGACGAGCGCGGCGCGGCCGCCGCCCGCCGCGGCCGCCAGCGCGGAGCGACCGTTTGCGTCCGGCACGTGCGGCGAGGCACCGCCCGCGACCAGCGCGCGCACGACCTGGCAGGAGCCGTGCTTCTTGGCGGCGCGCTCCACGGCGAAGTGCAGGGCCGTCCGCCCGTCGCGCTTCGACTTGGCGTCGATCGCGGAACGCACCTTGCCCGTGGCTTTGCATAAAGCGCGCACACATTCGACGGCGCCTCGGCCGCGCGCGCCGACCGCGCACGCATGCAACGGCGTCTCCAGCTGGCGGTCGCGCGCGCCCACGTCGGCGCCGGCGCTGAGCAGCGCCTGCAGACAGCCCGTTTGCCCACACGCGGAGGCCGCATGGAGCGGCGTCCGGCCGCGCCGGTCGCGGCCGTTCACGGCGTCGCGCGACGCTCGTAAAGCTAATCTTAACACCGCGACGCGGCCGTGGAGGCAGTGCGCCGCGAGGGCGGCCGCCGTCGCGTCGGGCGGCGGCGCCTCCACGGACGAGTCGGATGACGTGGCGGATAGGCCGTCGTCCGACGAGTCGTCGAGGCGGGCTCTCGCGACGGCGGCGCCCGCCCGCGTGACGGCCGTCGCGCGCATCTTCGCCAGTGCGTGGTCCGAGGCCGTCGCCGCGTCGCGGTCCTCGCGCCACGCGTCCGCCGCGACGCGCCACCGCGCGCAAGCCTCTTCGCTCGGTCGCGCCGTCTGGACCTTGAGCGGCGCGGGACTCGGCGGCGGCAGCGACGGCGACCGACGCCTCACGGGCGGCGGCGCGCGCGGCCAGACCGGCGGCGCTGGTGCGGTCTCGTCACGCCGTGGTGGCTTCTCGCTGCGGCGGCCGGGCTTGTTGCCCGTGCGAGGCGCGGCGGCGCGCGGCTTTGAGCGGCTCTCGCGGTGTGCTGCATCGGCGGCTCGTGGCTTGGCCTTGCGGCTGTCGCGTGTTGGCGCGTCGGCAGCTTGCTTGGTCCGCCCTCCGTCGCGTGTTGTCACGTCGGCGGCATGAGGCTTGGTCTTTTTTTTGCGTCGCTGCTTTCGCGCGACAGTTATTGGTGCGAGCACGAGCGGTGCTGGCACCAGCGCCAGCAGTGATGGGGAAAACGCTGCAGCCTCTGGGTTCATCGTGGTAGCGCTTTCAAGAGGTCATGATTCGTCGAACGGATGTATTCAGGCGGGCGAGGACGTTTTGAAAGCGCCGCTTCGCCCTCCGGACAGCTTGCTTCGGCAGCTGCGCTGGCGCAGGCTTTCACGGGTTTACCACGGGTTTTTGCGACGGGTTTTGAACGGGCCGCCGCCGCTGGTGAGCGGAATACCACAATCAGTCAGACAAACGGCATACTTACACACAAACAAAGCGCACCACTACCAATTGTCGTCCGACTCCTCGCCACCGTCGAGCGCGTCCTCGAAGACCTCCTCGACGTCGACCTCGGCCTCCTCCGCAAAAGCTTGTAACGCGGCCTTGCGGCGGCCAGCGGCGGCGTCGGCTGGCGGCGGCACCGGCGGGTCCGCCGCCGACGCGAATGAAAACGTCGTCGCAAGCTCGTCCGCCGGCTGCTCGCCCGCCTGCTCGGCGCGTTTGGACCGCAGCGCGGCCGCGGCGGCCGGGTTCGACAGGGCCAACGCAAGCGTCCGCTCGGCGTCTGAGGCCGTGGACACCTCCGCGTCAGAAGCCGCGTGCTTGAGGTCCAAGTCAATTTCTACGAACAGCTCCGCGACGCCCGCGGGGTCAACCTCAAGAGAAAGACCGGAAACGAGGCTGCGAGCCAACGCACTTAGCACGACGAGCCGCGACGCCGCCGGCACCGCGTAAGCGTCGCGCACCGCCTCCAATGGAATCGCGAGCGACACGAAGCCGTCGGCGGCGCCGCGGACCAGGACGTTGGCCGGGCCCACGTAGGGGCGGACCGCCGGCGCCGCCAGCGCCAGCGCCTCGAGCACGTCCACGGCCGCCCCGAACAAGGCACCATCATCGGGAGACGCGTCACCGATCTTGGAAGGGGCGTCCTCGCCCCGCAGCCGCGCGGCCACTTTCGGCGCGAGCGCCGTCTTCCACAACTCGGCCGCGCACCAGGCGCTCGCGCAGCGCGCGGCGCCGTTTTGGGACTCGGACGACTTGCGCACGTCGCGCGCCGACGCGGCCAGCGCCCAGCCATCGTCTACCGAATCTGCGGCTCTCGTGAGCGCTTGCAAGCAGCGGAGCGCATCTCCGTCTAGCTCGGGAAACGCTCTATGCATCCAGCCCCGCTCCGGTCGCTTCCGGACCAGTTCCGCGAGTCGGACGCCGTCTCCACCTAAAGCAGCCGGGACCGCGGTCTCCTCCGAACACACGGCGGCGTCCTCGCACACCGCGTAGGCTAGAGCGCCGGCCTCGTCCCGCAATATGTTCGCCGTCACGTCTTTTTGCCGAGATGGCCCCGCCGCGAGGACCACAGCGCACCGCAACGTGGAAATCTCGCCGTCTAGCAAAGCGAGCCCCCAGCGGCGGTCGTCGGCCGTAAAAACGCCGTGGCACCGGTCCTCGGCCGCGGCGGCGCAGACGCGCACCGCCGCCGTCAACAAGCACGCGAGCGCTAAGGCCTGGGCCTGCGCCATGGACGCCCGGCAGAGCCTAATGACCGGCTGCACGACGTCGCGCACGGACGCGGCCAGCTCGTGCAGCGCCGCCTCGGCCCGCGACGGCGGCGCAAGCTGCGCCGCCCGCAAGGCACCGGTGTGGTCGATGACGTAGAACCTTAACCACTTCTGGAACGCACCGCTGTCCAGGACTTGTGTGGCTGCTGTAGAATCAAGACGCAGGAACCATAAAGCGGTCGCCTTGGCTCTTCCACAACGATCCAGATCTAATAGAGTACACGCCTTATCCACGACGTCCACGGCGGCCGGGTCTCCATGAAGAAGGGGAGCGCACAATTCTGAGGCAAAAACCGACGCCGCGCGCGCCAGCGCTTCGGCCGCTCGTTCTCGGTCCTCGACCTTCCCCATTTTCAAAGGTCGGAACCCGATGCGGAACGTCGAGGCGACCATCGTTTTATAAAAGGTCGCGCGGAAGGCCCTGTGCCCGCGGAAGAAGAGCGCCGCGCCGGCCTCGCTCTCGACGGTGTCCACCAGGCCACCAGGCGCCGGCATGTCCTTGAGTAGTAAATCGAGCGCCCGCTCCACGAGGGGATGCGTGGCTTCGGTGGACGTGGCGTTCACCAGCCAGGCCCGCGCCTCCAATAGCCGCGGGTCGTCCGCTGAGAACGCGGTGGTCGTGCCGAAGGCGCCCCGTAACGACGCCCGGGCCCGCTCGCACGGCACCAATGCTAATGCTCTTTCATCCTCCGACGCTTCGAGCACCGCAATGAGACATTCCGGCGACCGGAAGGTCCGCGTGCACAAGTGCAGGACGTCGACCTCGGCCTCCTCCTTGAAAGCTTGCAAAGCAGCGTTGCGCGCTTGAACAGCGTCGCCTTGGGCATCGGCCTTCATGAGTAACGCGTGGCACCGCGCCTGGGCGCCCGCTAATAATGCCCGCTGCCGTTCGGCATCGGCTAACGCGCGGCACCGGTCGAGGTCCGGTTCCAAGGGTTCTAGGACGAGCGAGTCGCCCTGCCGCGCCGCGAGAAAAGCCGTCGCCGGGGTCGTCGGAGCGTTCACGAGAGAAGCGTTCTCCAACGCCACCGTGAAGGCCGCGGCGCACCCCCCGAAGCGGCAGCGCCACACCCGGATCTGCGACCGCTGCGGCGCCAGGATGGCGAGGTACAACGCCGCCTCTCCGTCATTAATCTGCAGCCAGGCGCACTGGGCGTCCCGCACGCCCTTGAACAAGCGCACGACCCGCCCGCTCCGCAGGTCCACGACCGCCACGCGCCCCCTGTCGTCCGCGACGGCCGCGAGCGTGCGCGTGGGCGCGACCCAGACGGCCGTGGCCTTCCTCCGACTATCGTCGAAGCACGTCCGCTCCAAGGCGCACGTGCCCCTTTTCCCGTCCGAGAGGTCCACGACGCCGGCTTCCGCTTTTTTCGGCTCCGGCGGCCGCAGCCAGCCCCACGCGGCCTTCAACAAGCTCTTGGCGGGCGGCGTCGCCCGGAGTTCGGCCACCGTCGGTGACGCGCCGACGGCGAGGAGCGTATCCGTGTCGACGGGTGCGAGCGCCGTGGGTGTGCTGCTCAAGACGAAGTGGTCCGCCGTCGGGACCGTGCCGTCGAAGCGCAGGCGCGTTAAATAAATGCCGCTCCGATACCAGGCCTCGCCGAACTTTGTCTGGCCTGCCGCGACGCTCACACCGCCCGCGTCCTCGCCGAGCCTGAGCGTACCCACCCACGTGCCGTCGCGCCTTATTTGCATTGTGCCATCGGAACAGCACACGAGCAGCAGGGGGCCGCACCATGCTAGGTCGCTCACGCTGGCGACCTCGATGCGTTCGGCGGCGCCGCCCTTGACGTCTCCGATGTGGAACGCAGTGGCGTTTGGCGTGGCGTAGGCGGCGCGGCCGTCGGGTGAGAGCGCGAGGAGGAGGTCGCGCGCGGGCGCCATCGATGCTAGTTCGGTGGCTGTCTCTGGGCGGCTAGGATGCCATTGAGCTAGATTGATCTTGTTTTTTTACTAAGATGAAAATACCCGCACGAAAATAAATATTGCAAAACGGGTTTTCGAAATTGTCCTTATCGTGTCAGGGCCGCACGGATCGTTGTACTCAACAAAACGAGTCTTAAAGAACAGCAACGTCACTCGATCGTGTCCGTGCGCAGGGTTAGTGCCTCGCAGCCCCACCCTAGACGCGTGCAACACTGCCACTCACGCTGCAGCAGCCATGCCGCTCCCGGACCCGACGGGCCCGCACCGCGTCGGCGTCCTCGAGACGGACGTGCCGGCGCCGACCGACGTCGGAGTGGTCCCCGTCGTGATCTACTACCCCGCCGTGGAGGAGCCCGACGTGCCACCGACGGCGCTCTGCGGCGCGACGAGCGTGGCACCGCAGCGCTTGCGGTGGCTCGACGCGACTTACGCCGCCGCACTGGGCCGGTCTCACCTGACGGGCACGCTGGGCGCGTGGTCCGCGGCGACGCTCATGGGGAATTTGGGGCCCGCGGCGACGAACTACGAGGTCGTGCGCGCAGACGTCGAGGCCCAAGCGCAGACGCCGCCGCCGGGAGGCTGGCCCGTGGCGGTGTTTTCTCATAGTTTGACGGGCTGGCGCCACGTCAATTCGAGCTTGTGTGCGGAGCTTGCGTCGCATGGCGCTGTGGTCGTGCATTTAGAGCACGTCGATGGTACGGCCTGTCTTTGTACGTCGAGCAAAGATGGCCGCGTGCTGAGCGAGTGCGTACTCGAGTCAGAACCTTCGAGTCCCTTCGCGTCGCCGGCGCGTGCCGAGAGCGTTGCCGGCACGGCACGTTGCCGATGAGTCACGCGCAGGTACGTCAGCTGGGAGCGGGAGGAGACGGATGAGCTGCGCGCGACGCACGGGGACGACGGCGTTGGCCCCGCCCTCGTGGCCTGGCGGCGGGACCAGGTCAACCGGCGCGTCGTCGAGATCACAGCTGCGCTCGGAGGTATCGAAATGGCAGTTGCGCCTGTGCATACGGGCGGCACCTTTGCCCGGACGCGGTCGAACGTCGCCGTCCTGGGCCAGTCGTTTGGCGGCGCCGCGGCAGTTGCATGCTGTGCACGCGATACAGTGCGTCGATTTGCGTACTGCTGCATCTACGACCCGTGGCTCGACGGCGCCGGCACGAGCCGCCACCCCCTTCCAGATTCCGACTACGCCGGGAAATTTTCCCCGGCCTTGCAGAAGCTCGCGCTGTGGTCCTGCGGTGCGTCGCCCCTGCACGAGTCCTGCGGCGCCAACTGGGCCGCGCTGCTGGCCAAGGCCGGAGCGGCGGGGTCTCGGACCGATGAAGAAGGCGCCGGACACTTCGCTCAGACCGACGCGCCAGTCGTCTTCGAGAAAGGTCCACTAGCGGCGGTCTACGCGGCCCTCACCAAGCCAGCCGATAGAAGCTCTGACTCGGAAACGCTCCTCACGCGGTGCCTCGCGCAGACTGTCGAGGTCCTCGGGGACGATTTCTACCGGTAATATTTTGTAAGTTTTAGCCACCCACGAACCTACTTCTTCCGCGCGGCCTTTGCCCGCTTCGCCGCCTGCTCCTCCAGTAGAGCGATGTAGCTGGGCGACGTCTCGAGCATCTTCTCCACTTTGGAGATGACGTGCCGGATGCCAAATCTGGTCAGTAGGAAGACGGCCTTCTCCTTCGTGTTCATCTTGGAGTAGGACTTGCCGACCTTGAAGGCGTCGAGCGCGGCCTTCATGCGCTTCATGGCCTTGGCGGCCTGCTCCCGTTGCGCGGCGACTTCCTTGCCTCCCTCCGCGATCTCGGCCTGCTGCTTCAGCATGTCCGCGGCGCTCGGCGCTTCTGTTTCGTTTAGTACTGGTAGGAGTTGTACATTAGGGTTCTCCTTCAGGACTAAGTCGTCCAAGGATATAGACCCGTCGGAACCCAGCAATTTGATTTCCATCACTAACGGGTTCTCCTTGCTGGTGATTATTCTTTTCAAAGTGAAGTTCGCCATGGCGTCCCGTGTCACTTCCTTCGCGACAATTTCTCGGGCAGCATCCTCCAGTTTTTTGTTCGTGGACTTTTCCTTTTTTTCGATGTCTTCCTCGACTAGAGAAGCGAACTCCTCGCCCTTGGCGGCGAGGACGATCTTGGCATCTAGGAACACGGGCGGAAAGAGGTTCTCCTCGGCGTCCTTGCAGGAAATGGCTAACACGCCTTTCGCTTCATTATAACCTATTTTGATGCAGAGCATCTGCTTCGTCTTCCACAAGGGCTTCTGGCCCTCATAAATCTGCTCGACCGGTGCTGGACCTTCCACCTTCACGACCTCTTCGACGACCGGCGCGTCACCGACACTCCCTTGATTCGAGTTCTTCGACAACCGTTTTTTTCTCTTAGCCTCCTCCTTTCTTTTTTTCTCCGCTTCCTGTTCGCGCTGCCACCGGAGTCGCTCCGCCTTCCAGGCGATGTTCGGGATCTGGTAGCAGTACGCCTGGAACTCCTCGATACTAATAGTGCCGTTGTGGTCCTCGTCGAAGTCGTAGATGAGTTGCGTCAATTGTTCATCGGTGCACTTCCAGCCCAACTTGTGCATGGCCCCCCCGAAGTCCTCCGGCGTAATATCACCTTCAAGTTTCCCGTCCGGTTTGAAGTACGAGAAGATCTGCTGCACCTTCAAGCCCGACTCTTTCGCGGTGGACATGACCTGCTGCAGCTTGGCCGTGACGGACATGTCCGGGTCGTCGTCCATGAACTCCGCCAAATCGACGGTGCCGCCGACACTAAACCGCTTCGCGGCTTCGAGGCGCTTCTTCTTCATCACGGCATCGAGGCGCTCCTGCTCCTTCCGCGCCTCCTCGGGGTCGATCTCCACCTTCTTCTTGGCGAAACTGGCCTGGCCGCGCTTGGGGGGCGGCATGGCTCGCAGCCTCGGTGGCGCGGTCGCTGCTGGTTACCGTTCGCGGGCAGCCCCTAAACGCGTCTTGACGGCTGCCTAGCGACTGCGTCGGCGTCCGTAGAGTCACACCGGGTGTCACTCCTGCTCTTTGCATGTCGCGAGACTTGCGCGCTGCGATTTCTAGTGCGACGAGCTATCTAGGACTTACAGGATACATTGGCATGCATGACAATTCCCGGACCACTCGCGAGCGCGCAGGGCCCTTTCCAGTGACCGTCGGCGCATGAGTCCCGCGGCTTGGGGGGTGCGAGCGCAAAGCGCGTCGCCGGCGCGGCCGCGCGGGGCCGCCCGCCGCCTGCCCCCCGGGGGCCCGGGGTAGCGGGCAGCGAGTGGTTCGCATCGCCCCACGCCACCGACGCGAGGGTTCACTCAGAGAAGAAAACAAATTATCCATTGAACACATCCACCCGGCGACTACGCCTCCTCGCGCTTGGCCTCGTCGTACGCGGGCCCGCAGCAGTCGCCGCTGGACACGCGCACCGGCAATACACTCTTCGACCTGTCCAAGTCATCTAAAACGACGTCCGTCTGGGCCTGGCAGCACGGGTCCGTCGAGGCGGACGGCGCGTCCTTCAGATGTAAGAACGCGTAGCCGGTGGTAGCCCCCAAACACACGGCCGCAAATAATTCGATGGAGTACGTCATGGCGGCGAACATGGCCAAGTACCCGAGCACGGACTGCACGAAATGTAACGCAACCAAACCGACGTTGAGGATCGGCGCCGGTTTTGAACGACGTCGTCTATGTAATGTCTTCCTCGCGAGGGAAATGACCTCCACAAGAAAACCAACAAAGAAGGCCCCGAACATGCCGCCCACGTACTTGCCCGTAGTACTGAGCGTCCAGTCCGTGACGTACAGGTTGATGCAGGGCGGCGTGGATTCTTCAAACGCGCTCCGGAAGCCGTCCATGTGCATGTCCTGGCCGCTGCCCCTACAGAAGCCGCCTTCTCGGTTTCTGGACGAGTTTGACAAGGCACCGCTCGGGTCCACGCAGACGGGAGAACAGTTGTCGAACGAATGCCCCTCGCAGTGCTTGTCCTCCGGGACCACCTCATCATCATCATTAAGGCACACGGCGCCGTAGGTGCAGTCTATTGCTAAACACTGGAGCCAACAAAAGATGCCGTCCCGGCCGTCCTGCGTCTGGCACGTGGCCGCCGGGTCCACGGCCGTCAATTGTCGTGATTCTCCTATGTAGCCCACACTCGCCGTGCGCCTCGCTCGTCGCGCGTCGAAGCGCTCGCCCTCGATCACGGCATCGTCCGGCGGCAGGACCATCAGCCCGTACCAGGGCCGCGTGTCGTCCGGGGCGAGGTGCAGGCGCAACGCGTGCGGCGCCGGCCGCGCGCCGCCCAGGTAGCGGGCGCCGTCGCCCGCGAGGATCAGCACAGCATGCTCGACGTCCCACGCCAGCTCCCGGGCCGCGCCGCCGGGTAAGGTAACGACTAACGTGCCGCCTTCGCCCGCGACCATCGCGACCAACACGCCCTCGTCCACGTGCGCCTCGAGCGCCTCGCCGCGGCTCGGCCCGTAGTACGCGTGCACGTGCTCCAGGTGGCGGCCGTTTGCGACGACGCCGCGCCAGTCGTATTCCTCGTGGGCGCCTTGGAGCGGGGTGCTCCCGCCCGCGTCGAGCGCCGCCGCGACCGCCTCTACGGCTGTGAACGTCGCGGCACGCAGCGCTTTTGATGCGTCGTTCTCGAAGCACACCGAGCCGAAGGACTTCGTGACAGGAATGCGCGCCGCAATAGTTTTTCGTCGAGTGCCGTCGGCCAGCGTCGCCTCGACGCCGTCGTGCTCGAGGCAGTCCGCGAGGTCGGCGAAGGCCGCGGCGCGCGCTGCGGCGAGATTTGGTACTTTCACCGCAACTGCGCCGACCGTACGTAAAGCCACACGCGCGGTCCGGGGTTCGAGGGTGTCTAGCTCGACGTGGAGCACGGCGAACGCCGCGCTTGCTGCTGCGGCATGCGCAGCCAACAGGATGAACGGCCGCAACATGCCAAAAAGTCTATGGTTCTAAAGTTGCCTCCTTGCTGCTGCTAATTTTTGTGTGGTTTGTTATGGTTCTTCGTGCGCAGCGCAGCGAGATGTATGATAATGAACTGCTCGTTCAGCTGGCCGCAAGCATGAAACCTTCTGCTTGCGGGCGAGGCGCGTGCAATGATAATTTGCGCTGTCATTTTCTCTCGGCTTACGGGTTTTTACAAACCCACATAGAAGTGGGAGGGATAGGAGGGGCGCAAAACCATGATTGTATATTGCAGTGCGTCCTCAGGACGAGTCCTACGAAACGGCGCGCGTTTTGGGGCATCGCGAGACGGCGAATGGGAGGGTTCACACATACCCCCCCCCCCCCTATGTACTAAAC
>Ga0114994_10001194_pt1 | contig 18575 bp, 10 predicted proteins | sample ArcticOcean_MG_C_9_FD_87043 | JGI IMG/M metagenome (GOLD analysis project Ga0114994, IMG submission 87043) | Marine microbial communities from western Arctic Ocean - ArcticOcean_MG_CB2_152 | ecosystem: Environmental > Aquatic > Marine > Oceanic | place: Arctic Ocean: Canada Basin | collected...
CAGCGGCGGGAGCTGTGGACCGTACCCGGAGGCTCTGACCCTCTACACGCAAGCAGTCACTGTCTGCGCTGGCCAAACCTACACCTTCGAGATCTTCGACTCGTTCGGCGACGGCATCTGCTGCGCGCACGGCGCGGGGTACTACTACCTGCAGCTCGAGGGCGACGACATCAAGGGGGGTGGAGACTACGGTTCCGGCGAATCGCACGAGTTCGTCGTGCCGTGGACGCGAGCACCGACGCTGACGCCGGCGCCGACGCTGACGCCGACGACGCCCAGCCCGTCGGCTTCACCCCGGAACGACTACTCGTACTCGTATGGCGGCCAGTGCCTCGGACAGACGGCGTGCTACGCCGACGGCCGCCCCTGCGCGCGGGGCGAGTTTTGCAACTTTGACCATGGGAGCTACGGAAATTGTGAGCAATGCTCGTCCTTTGGCGAACCTAGCGCCTGCTACGATGATGGGCTCCCAGGCAACGGCGCGGCAGACTGCGACGCGTGCTGCTTCGGTGACCCGTACTCGTACTCGTACGATCCGACGACGGCTGCGCCTGCCCTAGAATACCCACGGGCTCCGACGTACACACCCACGATGGCGGTTCCGCTCCCGCGGCCCTCAGGTCTGCCCACATACGAGCCCACGGCGGCAAATCCCACGCGGAGGCCGGCGTCGCTGCCGACATACGAGCCGACCTCCCGCGGGGCGCCGACCGACGACGATGACGACGACGACGACGACGACGGCGACTGCACCCCGGGCGTGAATAAATTTGAGTGCCTCGACGACGGGACGCTAATGCACGGCAATGACTGCGAATACTGCTACACCTTTGGCTACAACTGCGAACTGTACGATCTAACGGCCGCGACGGGCGGCCGGTACACGTGCGACGCGGACACAAATACCTGGTATTACGACGAAGACCTCGACGGCACCCCCGAACACGAGGGGGAGTTCTACGAGTGTTGGTACGAAGATTGCTCGGAGAGCGGCGCCTGCGACGGCATGTACCTGGAGCCCGGTTGGGGCGAGGTCTGCGACTCGGCGCACGGAGAGACGTACGGCTGCCCGATCGTGAACACGACGGCCTGGGATTTATCTGATTTATCTGACATGCCTGGCGAGATCTCAACCTGTAACAACTTATGCGGCGGTGGTGACGCGGGCGGCATGTCCTATGGATGGTGCAATCGTGCTGCGTATATGAGCGACGACCACTGCGGGTCTGACGTGCACGAGGAGTACGAGCTCTCGTGCGATCAGAGCATTGGTGGTTTGGGATTGGATCATCCGTCGCGTGTGCTGTGCTGGTGCGAGGTCTGGCACCACGATGACCACTACCACTATTACGAAGACGACGACGACGACGACGACGGCGGCGGCTCGGAGCTGGTCATGTCCGGGGGACTCGTCGCGATCGGCCTCACCTTCACCGGCATTACCGTCGCGGCCATCGCGAACTGGGCCCAGGAGCAGTGCGCGCTCGGGCCGACGATCGTCTACGCGGCCGGGACGGCGCACCCCTACTACATCACCCCCAACCTCTGCACCATCGGCACGGACACGTACGCCTCCTCAAAAACGGTCCGCGACGACTCGCCGCGCAAGGTCTGCCGCCAGTACTGCGAAGAGGCGTCCGAGAAGCTTACCCTCAAGCACGTGCAGGGCCTGACGTGCTACTGTAAACGGAGGTAGGAGCATCGGCAACGACCCCCCCCCCCTTCCAGCGCCTTTTATTGCCTGCTTTTTTACTAGTAGTACTTATTGGGGTCGCTGTCGCCGCTGAATGATAGGCCGGTCCCGTGCCACTTATCCAGTTCACTATCCCCCCGTTAGGAAAATATTTTTCCGTGGCCGCCGCTCCTACTTCGCATCATCCCCGCAATCCATCGAACTGCCCGCGAGCGACGACATGGTGCGGGCGTGGGGCCGGCCGGAGTCGACGGAGGCGCCGGGCGTAATTTGCGCGGCGCCGAAGCCGTCCTCGATGCGCGGCGGCAGGCCGGCCAGGGGGGCGGTGAGCGAGTTGACTGGAACGAGCTGCGGCCGCGTCAGGGGGAGCGCCTCGCCCCGCGAAGTCACGGGCTGGAGCCGCCCGTGCACGGAGACCGTGGGCCACGCGAGCGTGCCCAGGGGCGGCAGCACGAGCAGGTCACGCGACACGTCGACGAGGCCGACGTTATCGAACTCACCCGCGGCGACTTGATGAGCGCGTTGGCTGAGCGGCACGCGCTGGCCGATCTTCAGCGCCAATTGCAGGCGCTCGCGCGGCCACGTCGCCAGGAAGGGGTTTTGGCGGTACAGCGTGTCGAGGTCGTCCGCGAACAGTCCCTCGTTGGCCCTTATCAAGCTGTCTCCGAAAGACGCGTCCGGGTCCGTGAGCTTGAGCTCCTCGGCGGCGACGATCTGCGCGCCGACGTCCGGGCCGTCGCGCACGAGGGCCACGATTCGCTGGTCAATGGTTTTGTCGGACGCGCCGTGTGCCACGTCCCACCGCCTGTCGTTACGCAGGGCTATCAAGACACTCCAGCCTAGCAGGAAGAGTTGATTCTATACTGTTTTTGATGTTTTGGCGCGACTCAGGGCAAGAGGGCGATACAGCGGCGCGAGGGTATAACCAGCTGAGTCCAACGAGCCTCGTGCGCCCCGCTAAGGGTAAGGATCCAGCGTACACAACACACGTGCTTAAGAGTAAGAAAACCCGTTTTGGGCAGAATAGGCAAACACGTCACGTGAGAGAGCTAGCTCTCAAAACGGCACCCCAGCACCCCACCAAGGCTGCGCAGACAGCTACCACGGGCGCCCAGCTAAGCACTGTGATGCAGCGGTTCGCGGCTCTCTGTGCCACCATCCCGGTAGCTCTTGCCCTCCGCCCGGCCATCGCGCGCGCGAACCCCGTCGCCACGACGAAGCGCCACCTCGGGGCCCTCATGGACCTCATGGGCGGCGGCGACAGCGGCTTGATCAGCCCGGACAAGGCGCTGCCCGGGCGCGAGCAGGCGATGCCGAACATCGAGGGGAGCCGGCACTTCGTGCTGGGCACGGACCAGGTGAAGGTGCCCGAGGGCCACAAGGTGGCCGTCTTCGCGAACGGCTGCTTCTGGGGCTCCGAGAAGGGCATCTGGCGCTTCCCCTACGGCATCTACTCGACGGCGGTCGGCTACTGCGGCGGCTTCTCGCCGAACCCGACCTACCAGGAGGCCTGTTCGGGCATGACGGGCCACACGGAGGGCGTCCGCGTCGTTTATGATCCCAAGGAGATCTCCTTTAGCGATATCTTACGGTGGTTCTGGGAGGCTCACGATCCTTGTAGTGGCATGGGCCAGGGCAACGACCGGGGCACGCAGTACCGCTCCGGCTTCTACTACTTCGACGACGACCAGAAGCGCCTCATCGAATCTTCGAAGGAGTTCTACGAGAAGAAATTAGGAAGGCCCATTACGACCGAGATCGCGGCGGCGTCGGACTACGAGCAGTACGGCGGCGTCTGGTTCTTCGCGGAGCAGTACCACCAGCAATATTTAGCCAAGCCGGGCGCGCGGCCCTACTGCTCGGCGCAGCCCCAGGGCGTCGATCTGGACGGGTTCAGCGAGTGGTGCCCCGCGGATTTGCAGGAAACGTACGCGCCCAAGCTGCCCGACGCGTTCTGGGCCAAGGAGAAGCCCCGGAAGGGCTGCTCCGTCGTGAACTCGCCCAACGAGCCTGTCGTGCTCTAGGCGGCCGCGTAAGAGAACAAATACTTACATCTCCGAGGCCATCGGCTCCCGCGGCACATTAGTCATCGTAGAAAACAGGTGGTTCACGAAGGTCCCCCGGCCCCGCTCCTGCACGATCGCTTTTCGCAGCGCCTCGAGCTGCTCGATCGAGGCGAGCGCCTCCAGCACGCCCGGATCCCACCACGCCGGCGCCCACGACGGCCCGCGGTCCGTCAGCAGGCGCGTGGAGGGCACTTTCCCGTCCGTGTGGGCGGCCAGGACCTCGCCGACCCAGCCTTTTCGCCGCCGCCGCGCCAGCGCCAAAGCGAGCTTCGTCTCGCGGGCCGTGCCGACGCCGGCGAAAGCCTTTTCTTTCCCGACCAGCTCATCAAAAAAGGGGACCATGTCCGTCTCCCCGTACAAATCCACGCCGTGGAAGAGGGTCGACGCGTCGTCGCGGAAGGCCGATACCAGGCAGAAGACCGAGGCGCACTTTGGGCAGGCGGCGCACCACCCGTCGCACTCAGAGTCGTCGCACGACCGGAACAGGGCGTAGAACGGCTTGAGTTCCTTCTCCCGGCAGAAGATCCTGTGACCTGCAGGGCCCACATGTGCTGGAGCGGCGACACGTACGCCACGGTCGATAAATGCCTTAGATACTTTCGAATCTTGTCCTCCCATTTTAGCGACTGGTCGAACTGGTGGTTCACTTCGCGCCCGCCGTAAACCACGCCGTTGCCTTCACCTGCGGACCGCGCGTGGCCCACGACGAAGCCGTCGTAGCCCAGCAACGCGGCGACCGCGACGCCCTGAAAGGCGCAGCGCGCTGCCCGCGGACCGCCGGCGGCCAGGCCGCTCACCTCCGCGATCCTTATTGAGCCGCCCGTTTGCTCCACGACGCCCCGCAACCGTTTGGAGTGCGCGTTACCGATGTGGAGCCAGTCGACACTTGCGACGCGCGGTTGCTTCCGACAGAGCGCCCACGAGACCAAAGAGCCCCGGCCGCCGCTTAAGCCGCAGAGCAGCCGCACGTTATCGGGCGAGGTCTCCACGGGCGCCTTCTCCTCATCGATAGGGTCCGCCTCGACACTCACATCGCATGCGTCCTCTTTTAAGTTATTCTCGAGGGCGAACTCCGCGAAGGCCTCCCGGTAGAACTGTATCCAAAAAGACTTTTGCGCGTCGGACAAGGGCATCGCTTCGCATAGAATGCGGCGGCAGGGTGTTATCATCCATTGTCCGCAGAGGAGGACGAGGTCCGCGTGTGCCAGGACGCGCCGGCATTCATCGTTCATGGCTCCTGCTGGTACTATGACATGGGCGAGATGCTCCTGGCCTTGTAAGCTGTACGCGTAGGTGGCGCGCCACCTTTGGTCCGCATCTTGCGTCATCGTGCAGCTCTTGTAGGAGAGGGCGTTGGATCCCAAGTCGAGCGAAGCGAAAGCGTCCAGCGCGTGGCCGCCGTCGCTGGCGTCGTCCAAGCTCGCCATGGATCGGTGCGCCCCTCGCTTCGACGGCGCGACGCCGGCTCGTGTGGGAGTGCTGCAAAGGCTGCCCGGTCTTTCAACCTATAAAAATCGATGGCTAAATCGATGCAGCAGCGTTGCAGATTGCCGCAGCAGCCCTTGGCAGTCCCTCAAGGTGCAATCAGCCGCTCTTTAAACGATGCCCTCGATGGGGCTGGATGCTACCAAAAACCCGCCCTTTCAGTCATTCAAACAAAGAAACGCGCCGCATAAACCTCCGCGCCTCCCTTGAGGCCAGCCAAACACCTCGCGAGGCGCGCGCTTCACCCCCTCATAAACCCGAATACTCGAGCTCGAGCTCTGCGAGCAAGCTGCCGAAAACGCCTGCAGAAGCGCATTGTTCACTGCTGGGCTGCCCGGACGGACGTGCACCACCACCACGTACCAGAAACGACCGCTGCGTATAAAGAGTGCGGGCCCAATTACACGCTGCACGCTGGCGTGGGCGCGCGCGCGCAGCACGGCCGCTCTGGCGCCAGGCAGCCTCCATATGGCGCCGGTACGACCGCCCAGGCACCGGCCGCTCAAACAACGACGCGCGGCGCGCCACGTCCTCGCGGTCGCCGTCGGCACGTGCGTCCTGGCCGCCTGGGTGCTGGGGAGACGATCGACGCGTAGGGTGGCGGTGCTCATGACGGCGACGAAGCGGCGCGTCGTCGCGGCGAGTAGCGAGTACGGAGAACTCAAGGCAGCGTACGTTTACGCGACGTCCGTGGACAACAAGCAGCGGTACTGCGTCGTGAATGGGTGCGAGCTCATCGTGGGGGGTGATCGACGGGAGACGCGGGACCGGTCGGCGCGGTGGACCAAGGTCGCGTGGTTGCGGGAAGTCTTACCGTTATATGACTGGGTGGTCTGGACGGATCTGGACTGCTTCTTCACCGGTACCCAAGACGTGGTCGATTTATTAGATGCCACGTACGACGTCCACTTCACGCTCGACAGCGGCGAAGAAGAACGCGTCAACACCGGGTTCTTCGCTTTGCGGAATACACAATGGTCGCGAGCCTTCCTGGAGGACGTGTGGGCCGACAACGATAACGGGGAAGGGTTATCCGACCAGCGGTCCTTCAACACTATTTTAAATCGCCTCACAACGATTGACCATACGACCCACGTGAAGCTCTACTCCAAATCAATTTTAAATGCGTTTCCGGCCCTCACGAATTACATCGCGACCGAGGACTACGAGCCGCCCACGACGGCGGGCGACGAAACTTTAGATAGTAGAGTGATCCACTACGCGGGCCAGTTCGGCGGCGCCCGCAACAGCGACGGCGCCACGCCCCCGACCATGCTCGTGCAGTTTTTAGATTTGCTGCTGGAGCGGCACGCGGCTTTCTTAGAGACGCTGCCCGCCATCAACCACCCGCGGCTGCGGAGCGTCGGCGACGCGGCGCGCCTGGTGGCCGGCGCGCGTTCGTCCCTAAAAGCGTGTCTCAAGGCGTTGCGGACCTACCGCCCCGGCGCGCAGCGGACGCCCGTGGCCGCCCTGGCGGTCTTCGAGCCTGCTGCACAGACGTGCGACGCTGACGCGGCATTGCTGGGGGCGCGGGCGCCGCTCTCGGAGCTGATCGTGCCCGGGGAGGGCTACGCGGCGTCGTTATTATGTTCTCATAGTAACGGCGGCATCACGACGACGGCGGCGCTTACGGACGCGTTCCCGGTTTCAGTGAAGGTCGGTTTTAGAGCGGGCCACAAGCAGGTGCACGTGGTCGCGAACGAGCTGGTCGTCGTCGCGCACGAGTGCGCATCATTAAGAGGGCAGCGCGTCGTCGACGACGGGACGTCCTTAATTCTTGCGGACGGGTCCGGCGACGAGGCGGGCCCATCCATATCCATGCCGAGGCTCGCCGTTCTCGTCGCGGGCCCCGCGGACGACTTCTGGACCTCCGTGGCGCCGCGGGCGCTGGCGTGCTTGAAGGCGGCCGGAGCGCCGCTGTTGGTCGTGGTGGGCCGCGCCACGCACGGCGAGGACTGGGCGCGGCTCGGGGTCGCGCTCGAAATGAGTATGAATGTGGACGCGACCGAGCTCTACACGTGCCACGGCGGACTAAATGAAGGCGCGTCCCTCGTCCGCGACCGGCTCGGCGAGCAGCTCGACGCGGGGCTGTGGGAGGAGTCTGTATATGTGGTTACTGTGGAATCAACGTTCGTCAAGGAGGTGAAGCGCTTGCTCCCGGACGCGCGCGTCGTGGAATTGGAAGGGACGCCGCCGTGGGACGGCGTTGCCGGTGCCTTAGATGCTTCCAGAGCGCTCATCGTGTCCCACGACACGTCAGCGGCTCTACGGTGCCACCCGGGGACGCTGCTGTTGGAGGTCGGGACCCAAACGGCCAAGGGTCTCGCCTCGGACCTCGTCCTGGGCTACCGGGCAGTGGCCGACGTCGGGGAAGCGGCCGAGGCCTTCCACGCGGCCCTCGAAGCGAGTAAGCGGGAGGTGTGGACGGACCGGGACGAGGTAGGCGGGTTCTTGGATTCGCTCGGTCTGAAGGGCGACGCCGTCGAAGTCGGGAGCGCCTTCGGCGACTTCTCGACGCGGATCCTAAAGTGGACCGGGCTCAAGACGCTCTACGCCGTCGACAGCTACCGGGGCGCCTACGCCGCGCGCAAAAGCGTCATGGAGGACACGCTCCGCGGTGCGCTCAAGCACCGCAAGGTCATACACATCGAACAAGATTCGTTACAAGTGTCCTCCTTCTTCGGGCGGCGGCGCCTCCGGGAGCTCTACTTCGTGTACCTGGACGGCGACAAGGACCGGATAGCGGAAGATCTGCAGGAGTGGTACCCGCAGCTGCGGCGGGGCGGGGTCCTCGCGGGCCACGACGCGGGCCAGAGCCGCGTGATCGACGCCGTGCGCGCCTTCCTCGCGAAGGTCGAGCCCGCGCCGACGCTGCGGCTCACGGACGCGCAGACGACGCGGCTGGACGTCCGCGGCGTCGAGGTGCCGGCGTGCTGCCCGACGTGGTATTTCCGGAAGCCGGGCGTAATTTGAAGTTTGTGTTAGTTATCACACGAAGACAGTTACGCGGTCCTAGATCAATTCGTCAGCGAGGTCAGCCGCCGTGTCCGATGTTTTCAGCTCGCCGATAATGATTTGTCTGCCCGTTTCAGATAGCGACATTGGGCATGTGCGCGTCGACTCGTCGAGGCGCGCATGGAGGAGCGCCAAGAACATCTCATTCGACATGTTGGACCCAGCAAGCTCTGGCTCGCTATGGTAGACGCCCGAGCAAAAAGCAATCACCTGGCCGTTGGATCGATCGAACACAACGTTGAGTGACATGTGGTAGTCGTAGTCGTTCGATGACCCGTGCCCGATCATTAACTCGCCATAGTCAAACCTAAAAAGAGACCGACCTTCATCAGACCATTCTTCCTGTTCAATATTGTCCGCATCCCAAAACGCCACCTTTACCGCTGCGCCGTCCGCCTTTCTGGTGCAGATCATGTATGCACGCGGCGTCTTCTCATCAACGAAGCCCAGTATGTCTGAGTCTTCTGCGTAGGCAACCGCAGCTTCTCGCAGGAGCGGACATACGTTGTCTTTTCCTGAGGGAAACCATGTGAAGGAGGATAAATTGTTAAACTCGCCCATCTCGGTCCTCTTGGCAATGAGCCGCATGAACGGGAAGACCGTAGTGCGAAAGCCGCGAACCCCGCCCTCGTCGGGTTCCCACGATAAAACTACGGTGAACGCGAACTCGTCAAACGGGACGTCTTCGCTCTCACGGCGCACGTTGTGAGCAAACCCAACAACGTCTTTCGACGAGGACGGGATGAGCGCCTGGACGCGAGCCTGGGCCGCGAGCAACTGCTTGTTCGATAGCTGAGCGAGGTTGCCGCGGGCGACGCCGGCCGCCTTCTCGATCCAAGCTCGCGCTCCCTCGCCGAGTGCGCACCGACCACAGATCTCCAGCCGGCCCAGCGAGGCCGCGTCTAGGAATTTGCAGGTCTCAAGGACCACTGCTGCTGGGAGCCTGTGCCAGGCTGCAGCGGTCTGCTGCGACATGATGACTGCTCGGCTGGATGCGGAGCTGTGCGCTTTGCGTATTAGTCTATCAGATTGTGCTGCTGGAAAGTGCGGGTTCGACTTAGACGGGTTTCTACCGTGCGGGTTTAGCGATACAGGTGCTCTGCGCCGTGCATTGCCGCACAACTAGCCATTTGTGGTGAAGGTGTAGCGCTTGCGCTTCCCTGGACACCGCATACCGCGTCTGCAGCAACGCAACGCGACTGCGCGGGCACCATTGGACCGCGAGGACTGCACTGCAGCACCGCCGCACCGCTCCGCGCCGCGGCCGCGCTAGGCAACCATGGCCCAGATCGGCAAGGTGACCTTCGGCTTCTACGACCCCGACCAGCTTAGGGAAATCAGCGTGTGCACCATTTCTGAGCCGCGCACGTTCGACGCGACGAACGCCCCCACCAAGGACGGCCTCTACGACCCCCGATTGGGCCCGACGGAACGAGGCTTGTTGTGTCCTACTTGTAATAAGACGGAGCGGCATTGTGATGGGCACTTGGGCACGATCGAACTTCCCGTGCCGTGCTACAACCCGCTGCTGTTCCCTACTCTACATAAACTATTGCAGATTAGATGTGGGACTTGTCATCAATTACGACTAGATAAACTTCATACAAGATGGCACGTGGCGCGCATCGCTTTACTAGATGCCGGGCAGTTCGAGCGCTGCGATTCGCTGTTAAGGCCGGGCAAGCCCACGGCCGACGAGCCCGACGCCGTCGAGTACCGGAGGCAATGTACGGAACTCATAGAGAGCGTGGAGAAGGATATCAAAGACGGTGTGTTAACGAGGACCGCGTCGGCCCACGGCCGCGTGGAACGGCAAAAAGCGGCAAAAGAGTTCTACAGCGCCTGTCGGAGCGTCAAGAAGTGCGACCGGTGCGGCGCTTCTGAGAGAAAGTTAAGGAGGGACGGCGCTTCCAAACTTTTTCAATTACCGTTAGACGCCAAGCACGCCCACGACGAGCGCTTGCAAGGCATCAAGGCCCCGAAGGCCGTCGGGGCCCGCACGCCCAACGGCGTCTTCGACGACTCTTCTGGTTCCGATAGTGATGATGCTCCTAAACAAGACGTCACGTCAAGAGCTTTATACGTGACGTCCGCGGAAGCTAGAGCGCAACTGCGGTTGCTCTGGAAGAACGACGGCGAGTCCTGCGAGGCGCTGTTGGGTGCGGTGGCGTGCCGTCCTAGAATCAACGACGAAAAAGGCGCGAACAAGTTCTTTTTAGCAGTACTTGGAGTGCCTCCTCCTCGTTTTCGACCGGCCCAGACAGTGGGCGGGGTCTTGGCTGAGCACCCGCAGAACGTGGTCTTAGGCAAAGTATTGCTACTGTCCCAACAGATTAGAGGTCTGTCCGGAGAGGGCAGTGCGGCCAAGCTCTTGGATTTGTGGTTACGACTGCAAGGTGAGATCACGAATTATATTGACTCCGCCAAGAGTACGAACCGGGACCAGCCACCGGGCATAAAACAATTATTAGAGAAGAAGGAAGGACTGTTTAGAAAACACATGATGGGAAAAAGAGTCGACTTTTGCTGTCGGAGCGTCATTAGCCCGGACCCGTTCTTAGCTAGTGGGGAGATCGGTTTACCGGTCAAGTTCGCGAGAGGGTTGGACTACCCGGAGCCCGTGACGCCCCACAACGTGGACTATTTACGACGACTCGTGACGAACGGCCCCGAGGTCTGGCCCGGCGCGAACTGGGTCGAGACCCCGCGCGCGTCGGGCGGCGTGCAGAAAACGGACCTGAAGCGCGTGCAGAGTGCTAAGCGACGCGCGGCCATCGCGCAACAGTTGCTCACGACGCCGGGCCAGAAGGTCGGCCGGCACGTCCTCGACGGCGATTCGGTACTAGTCAACCGCCAGCCCTCGCTCCATAAACCCTCGATCATGGCGCATAAAGTAAAAGTCCTGTCCGCAGCCTCCCTAGAGCACCACCAGACCTTGAGGATGCACTACGCGAACTGCAACGCCTATAACGCGGATTTTGATGGGGATGAAATTAATGTCCATTTCCCCCAGTCCGAACTAGCGCGAGCGGAGTGCGAGGTGATTGCGTGCACCCAAGAACAGTACATCGTGCCGACGGACGGCAAACCGTTACGAGGCTTGATCCAGGACCACATCGACGCGTCCGTGAAGTTGTCGATGGCCGACTGCTTCTTAACAAGGGACCAGTTCTGCCAGTTAGTGTATGAGAGCGTGCGGCCGGTCATCGGTGGTTCGGGGTACTTGGATGTGAACGTGGTCCAGCCGGCTTTACTGAAGCCGGAGTTACTTTATACGGGGAGACAGTTACTATCGGCCGTCTTAGCCCACGTCACGCGAAAGCACACTTCTGTAAGAAGAGATCCTTTGCTCAGACATTTCGAGGGGAAGGCCAAGGTGCAGGCTCGAGCGATCGGCGGCATGGCCGGCATGGACGAGCCCTCGGTCTTAGTGAGGCGAGGTTTGATTTTGAGGGGTGTACTAGACAAGGCCTCCATCGGTTCCAGTGCAAACGGGTTAGTGCACGCCGTGTTCGAACTGTATGGGGGCGCCGCGGCGGCGGACCTACTCGACGCTCTTACAAGACTGTTGACGTCGTATCTCGCAACGATCGAAGGCCACACGTGCGGCATCGGCGACCTCGTTCTCACGGACAAAGCCGAGAAAGTACGGAGAACAATAGTAGAAGAGACGGAGCAGGTGGGCATCGAGGCCATGGAGCAGTTCCTAAGAGATAGGGGCTTCGCCGACTGGGACTCCAAGGGCCTTTCTCAAAGTGAACGGGCGAAGCGCCGGCAGGAGGCGTCCGATAATGCTTTGGGCGTGGACGGCGCGCGGGAAGCCCTGGACGCGCACATGATGGGCGCCTTAGCGCCGCAGCACTCCAAAATTGTCAAGGCTTGTCTCCCCGATGGTTTGGCCACTTTATTCCCCAAGAATTCTTTTGCGTTGATGGTCACGACCGGAGCCAAAGGAAGTGTAGTGAACCAGTCCCAGGTGTGCTGCGCTCTGGGCCAACAGTCGCTGGAAGGGAGGAGAGTGCCCGTGATGCCGTCCGGAAGATCTCTCCCGTGCTTCGACCCGCACGACCCTAGACCGCGCGCGGGCGGGTTCATCGCCGATAGGTTCTTAACGGGTATACGACCCCAAGAGTACTACTTCCACTGCATGAGTGGGCGGGAGGGCCTCATTGACACCGCCGTCAAGACCTCAAGGAGCGGCTACCTCCAAAGGTGTCTCGTCAAACACCTGGAGGGCCTACGGGTCGCCTATGACCACACCGTCAGGGACGACGAGGATTCCGTGGTGCAATTTCTCTACGGCGATGATGGTTTGGACACGACCAAAACCCACTTTTTGACGGGCGCCAAGGAATTAAGATTCTTGGCGGCGAACCACGTGGACGCCGTGGATGAGTCGACAATAGATGTGCGGGGGCATAGCGACGTGGCGACTTTAGCCAGGCCGGTACAGAAGGCGCGGAGGGAGTGCAGCGTCCAGGGGCTGGCCCTGCACGCCCGCGTCCGGGCGAGGCGGCGGGTCGGGACCAAGTACGCCAAGTTGTACTCCGAGGCTTCTGTTGTCAAGGTCCGTGACGGGTCAGTTGACGTGCGCTTCGACAGTAATGGAGACGTGCAGAAGAAGACTGTAAACGTCGTACCCGCCGCCGAGTTGGAGACGCCGGTGAACCAGCGCTTCGAGGCCTGGCGCGCCGGGGCGGTCTCGGATAGAGTAGAACAACTCTTAAATGACGTTGAAGCCGAGGCCCCGAAAGGGCTCCGGGAAGCGGTCTACGATAAGTACGCGCGATCCCTGGCGGCGCCGGGCGAGGCCGTGGGCGCCCTGGCGGCCCAGAGCGTGGGCGAGCCCTCGACCCAAATGACCTTGAACACTTTTCATCTGGCCGGTACGGGCGCCGGCAACGTCACGCTGGGCATTCCGCGCTTAAGAGAAATCATCATGACCGCATCCACGCACATGAAGACGCCCCAGATCACCGTGCCCTTGCGGGAGCATGCCGATAGTGTAGAGCAGGCGCGGGCGCTGGCGGCGGCGCTGACGCCGGTCCGTTTAAGTGACGTGTGCGACCTCACCGAGGGTATTTTAGTCAGAGAAGCCCTGGTCGTGGACAAGGATTTGATAAGAAGGAAGTACTCCGCTACTGTGAAACTCTTTGCGACGGATATGGTCGATGCCCGTTTTGGAGCAGGCACGGTCCCGGACGACGCGCGGGTGCTGGCGCATCGATTAGAGCAGCTTGTTCGAAGACAGGTGATGAGAACAACGGCACCAGCTAGGGCGAAACTAGCGATCATCGGCTCGGCGCCGGCGCCCAAGCCCAAGAAAGTGGTCCAAAAGGATTCTTCCGACGACGACGACGACGAGTCCGACATCGACGACGCCGAGGCCGGGACCCTCAACAACAAGCGCAAGGAGGTCGAGGGCTACGCGGACGATTCGAGCGACGACGACTCGGTGCCGAAAGCGGTGGAGAGCGACGAGGAGCTCGAGGCGAAGACGCCCAAGAAACGCGCGGTGCGAGGCGAGCGGAAGCTCGCCGTGGGCGTCATGGGCCGGCGGGACGACGACGATCGTTTAGTGTTCGACATCAAGGTCGATACCGCGGGAAGTGCGCAACGGGTGCCGGTCCACGACTACATCGAGAAGGCCCTCGGCAAGGTCACGGTGCGAGCGTGCCAAGGGGTCTCCCGAGCCACCTACGTCAAAGACCGAGGCGTCGTAGTAGAAGGTAATGACTTTGCGAGCGTCGCGTCGGCCGCGTTAGCGTACGAGCCCTACGTGGACTTCGATTCCTTGACCTGTAACGATATTTCCGCGATGCTTAGAACGTACGGCGTCGAGGCCGCTCGAGCGACAATTATCCAGGAGGTCACGGGCGTGTTTGGGGTCTACGGCATCGACATCGAGCCGCACCACCTCTCTTTGATTGCGGACTTCATGACGGCGGGCGGCGGTTACCGGGCCATGAACCGGACCGCGATGATGGATCACTCGTCGCCTTATCTCCAAATGTCCTTCGAGACGACAGCGACCTTCCTCACCAACGCGGCCCAGGCCTCGGCCTCGGACGACCTGACCAACCCCGCGGCGTCCATCGTCGTGGGCCAGCCCGTCAAGGTCGGGACCAATGGCTTAGACGTGATGGTACCGCTGGGCTGAGTAATTATTTAGGACTATTTTTTAGCTATGCGCTCCCCGGCGGCGGCGTTTTCGCGGGCGCCGAGCGCCGCGCGCGCGTCTCGCAAAGCCGACTCAATCCCCACTACGGTCGGATGCGCGCCGCCGAGCACGCGCCGCGCGATCCGTTCCGTGTCCTCGAGCATATTTACGGTCTCGCGGAGATCTCCGGCCGTGGCGCTGGTGTCCTTGTAGCACGCCTCCGCATAAACCGAACTCATTATAAGCGTGATTATATCATCCTCCCCGAGAACGCGTCGCGCCACGGGCATCGTTTTACGCAGCAACGACTTGGCTTCTTCGAAGCGCTCTAGTTCAATAAGGAGCGTCGTGTAGTTATTGGCTTCTCTCAGGGTTTCATCATGTTCCTCGCCGTTGAGCTTCACGCGTCCAGTATATACGTCTCTCTGCATCGGCAAGGCATCTTCAAGCCGTCCAACCATTTTATACGAGCCAGCAAGATTGCCCTGAATGGCGAGCATGTGGTATTCTCGTGCACCATTGCGCCGTTCCGTAGCCAACTCTGCCTCTCTCACAGACGATGCGTCCTCGTGGTGTTTTGCATTAAATAAAGCGTTCCCGAGCAGGTTCATCGACATTTGCTGAGCCGGGTCCGTCTCCGACTGGCCCAAATACGTCTTCCAGCACGCCCACCCAAGCGTGCACGCCACGACACCGTGGTAACGTTGCTCGCACAGGCTGCACTCGTGCCACCGCTTGAACCTCTCATACTTCACCTTGCCATCCAAATTGTTCTCCTCCGCCTCGGCGCACAAAATCTTCGCCTGCTCCGCCAAGCACGACACATGCGCAAAACCAGCCGTCCCGCGGCACGCACACATCCGCACAAGACCCTCCTTCGTCTTCCAATGCAGGGCCTCCGTGCAGATGTAGCACGTCTGGCCCTTGGTGTCGTCCGCGCACGCCTCGACCGCTACCGCGACGGCCTCCTTACATTTTTTGTCGGCGTGGTATTCTTCCGGGTTGCCGCCGCGGTGAATTCTTTTACAGATCTGCTTGTGGCCGCGGCGCCAGTGGTCGTGCTGGCATGTGGAATTGCAATATCTCGTCTTGCACCGCACACATCTCGGCGCGTCGTGGGCCAGTGGCGCGGCGCAGGCGGCGCAGTTTGTGAGGATCATATTTGACTTAAATCGTGTTAGGACGCGCGGCGTTAAAGGCTCGGTAAAAAGTTACTAAAAAACTCTGCAACTCACGCAAAACGGGTTTTCGACGTTCAACTTTCCGAGCCTCTCTCTGAACACGCTAGGTACCGACGCGTCATCATTGAATTTAAGCCTACTACCCCTCCTTCCACTCCCTCCGTGCGCCGGGTGGCGGGCCCGTCGGCCGCCACGTCTCGTCCTTGGCCTCGGCGCCCCGCGGCGTCGGCAGCGTCAGGTCCTCGGCGCGCGCGTAGCGGTTGTCGGCGTACCGTTCATTATCCAGGGACGGCCGCTTGCGCCAGCGCACCTCCCACGCTACCAATTCCGCCATATACGCCGGGTGGGGAGAGGCGATGGGTCTCCGCTCCTTGAGCCACTCCAGGGCCGCGAGCAGTGCCATGCCGCTGCGGGCGCTCGGCGGCCGCCGCGCGTCGCCCGCACGGCCGCTGTCGGGGAGGCCGCTCCGGGGCCCGCGCCGCACCAAATACGCGAGGACCGCCGAGGAGCTCCGGGAGATGCCCGAGGTGCAGTGCACGAGGACCCGGCCGTTCGCGGCCCGGGCGGCGTCGATGAAGTCCACGATGACGTGCAGGGCCGCGCGGAAAGCCTCGCCGTCGCCCGCTCGGTCGCTGCAGTTTATTTTACAGTACATGAGGTCGTCCTCGAAGAAGTTTGGGGTCTCCACGGCCATGTTCAATACATGGGTGATGCGCCGTTTCCGCAGCGCGGCCAGGTCGGAGGCGATGGGTCGTCCGCCGATAAACATGAGCCGGTTTAAGCGCGTGCACCCCAGCTCCTCCGCGTTGGCCGCCGACGTCGGCCGCGCCGAATCCAGGGCAGAATTCGGCCGGTCCGCGAACACGGCCCGGTCGAAGAAGCCCGGGACGATGGGCGCGATGCGCCGTCGCGCCTCGGACGGCCGCTCCACAGGCGCTTCGAACGACGACAAGGACGAAGCCTCCGAGTGGGCGCTCGGCGACTGGCAACTGTTCATCGTGCTGGGCGAGAGGGCCTCTTCGCACCTGGCCTCGAGCATCGTGTGTTGCTTCAGCAAGCCGGGGACCACTGGGTGCCTTGGATGGGCCTGCCTTGTGGCAGCACTCGATTCGCCGCGTGTGTGGCACGCGCAGGGGCAGCCACCGGCTCCAGGGACCGCGGGCGGCGTTCGGATGCAGCTTTTTGCGTCGTGGCGGCGCGCAGTGCCCAAATTATTCGCGCCGGTGCGCCGGTTCAGACCTCGACGACCCGCACTAGTAGCTCCGACTCAGCTCCACTCCGAGCGACGCACCGCGAGACGTTGTTGCGGCCCTACAGAGGTGTGTATCGGGGCCAAGTGCGCTAGAGTCTCGCTTCCGAGACTCGACTTTGGAGCCCAGCGCCGCCTTGCTCAACGCGCGCTTCCACGCCGAATAGCCTGCACCCACGCTCGAGGCGTTTTGGAAGAAGCAGCCGTCGCACCGCTGCAACGCGCACACACCGCCTCGGCTGCCCGTCGCTCGCCGAGGCCACCGGCTGCCATGCCGGATGCCATGGACACGCAGCTGCGCTACCTCTTCGACCCGCACCAGAAGACGGGCGTCACGGAGTATTCGAGGAGCACGGCCCGGGCCCACGAGGGCGACCCGTTGCCGAAGATGCCGCGGGTGGACAAGAACGCGAGCGACAAAGCCGCCGTCATCGACGAAAAGGGCTTCCCCCCCTGCTTCACGTCGACGAACACCGCCGAGTTCAACCGGGACACCACCGCTTTTTCATCGAGGTACATCAAACGGGAGCCGTGCTTCGACCGCCACTCGGCGAGTGCCACGAACTACAGTCTGGGCCCCCCGGTCGACGCCCACTTCTTCGAGACCCGAACCACGAATGACGTCTTGTTCGCCCACCCGCTAACGAAGCCAAGGGAAGAACAAGCCGAGATCGGCGGCTGGAAGCACCCAGACGGGAGCTACAAATTAGAACAGGACGCCGTGGACTCCATCAAGCGGGGCGGCGGCGGCGGCGCGGGGTGCCTGGGCATCTCCTTCAACGTGATCACGGGCGAGGAGGTGCCCGGCATGCGCGAGGCGAAGCGCGCCATTTACGGCGCGCGGCGGACGCTCAACGTGACCGCGCACCAGGAGCACGGCGAGTCCTTCAACCCCGTGACCATGCGGGACGTGCCCGCCACCGCGCCGCCGCACCAGACGTCGGAGATGCTGCGGCGGCCCGGGGATGTCGCGCTGCGGACGCGGCCCTGGTAAGTCTACACGTTTATGGCGGGGTCCGGGCGCGTCGTGTATACACCGCACATGCTGTCGCAGACGGATGGAGCAAAGTCGCGTAACAGGAGTCTATTGGCCCTGGTTCATTACCCTCCCCCGCACCCCCCCGCGCGGCGGGTGATGGGTGCTCGAAGCCTACGTATATCGGCCAGCAGCCTATTCTTGTTCTCGGTTTCCAAGGTATGGTTGTATAAGAACTTGGACTCCACGTGTTCATAGAGGTACGCGTTGAAATCAAATATGGTGACGTTTCCTTCGGCCCCAATAAAGATATTGTTCATCCCGTTTAAGTACTCCGTCGAGGGGCGTATGCGCTGCTTTTCAAACACCTTCCAGATATCGTGAATTTGGTCCTCGACCTTTCCCTATGGCTGCTCATAGTGGTGCCTAAAACCTCTTTTGTCCGGAAAGAGACGCTCAAAGTGCAAGAGCATGCACTCGTCGTCGAATGAGAGCAGGGTGACAAAGTTGGGATGGCCCGAGAGACGCAGGCTGACTTCCTTCTCGTGAAGATATTCGGTCCTACCCCCGGGAGGCTTGGTGACGGTGTAGGAACCGATGTGGACCCACGCCGAGCTGACCCGTACCGTTAACGGTACGGGTCATAACCCGCACGTTCTAAACCCGCACGTTAGTAATAATTACAACAAGAAGAACGCCGATTTAGCCTACTTCCCACGGTCCCCCGCAACTAAATCAGCTGCTCGCGCA